>JAANMY010001131.1_pt1 | contig 32237 bp, 19 predicted proteins | sample 7279691 | NCBI WGS metagenome assembly JAANMY01 (sample SAMN14094543, study PRJNA606508) | bioreactor metagenome | isolation source: A lab-scale SPAN reactor treating ammonium-rich wastewater day 388 | place: Ireland: Galway | collected 2018-02-07
GCGATGGCGTTCATGTCGCTGCCCCACACCAGGCCGTCCTCGACGCTCATGCCGTGCAGCCGCCAGAACATGCGCTTCACCGTGGCCATGGCCTGTGGGCCGTTCTTGCGCAGGTCCCTGGCAAGCTTTTGCACCGCGCCTTCCAGGTCGGCCTGCACCACCACCTGGCTGACCAGCCCCAGCCGGTGCGCTTCCTCTGCGTCGATCGTACGGCCGCTGAGGCACAGGTCGCGGGCGGCGCGCTCGCCGATCTGGTGGGTGAGCAGCACCATCACGATGGCGGGTATGAAGCCGATTTTCACTTCCGGGTAGCCGAAGGTCGCGTCGCGGGTGGCGATCACGAAGTCGCAGCAGCTGGCCAGGCCGCAGCCGCCGGCCAGCGCGGGGCCGTGCACGATGGCGCAGGTGGGCTTGGGAAACGTGTACAGCTGCACGAAGAACTCGCGCAGGGCGTGGGAGTTTTCCTGGTTCTCGTGCACGCTGGCGCTTTGCATGGCGCGGATTTCCTCAAGGTCGGCGCCGGAACAGAAGGCCGGGCCGTTGCCCGTGATGAACACGCTGCGGATCGCGTCGTTGTGGCGCAGCGATTTCAGCTCGCCGCGCAGGGCGGCGATCAGCTCGGCGCTCAGCGCGTTGCGCTTGTCCGGCCGGTTCAGCGCGATGGTGGCCGTTCCCAGCTCGAGGTCCGTTTCCAGCTTGATCGCATCGAATCCGCTCATGTCGCTGCACTCCAGTTCGACAATCAAGATTCAAAATGCGCAGGCGTGCGTGGGCAGTCCATTTTGCATTTTGAATTTTTCATTTTGCATTGCTGCCGTACTTGCGTTGCAGCTCCTGCGCCTCGGCCGCGCAATCGAGCAGGGCTTCCACGCTGAACTCGGTGTGGTAGCCCAGCTTCACCAATAGAGGAAGCAGCTGCAATGTGTCCATGTTGCCGACCAGTTCATCCTCGGCGAACGGGCAGCCGCCCACGCCGCCGATGGCGCTGTCGAACAGGCGGCAGCCGGCATCGAGCGCGCTCTGCACCTTGGCCTGCAGAGTGGCCGGCGTGGCGTGCAGGTGCACGCCCAGCTGCATGCCCGGCACGCCCGCGCGCACGGCGCTGTAGACCTCGCCCACCTGCTCGGCCGTCGCCACGCCCACGGTGTCGGCCAGCTGCACGGTGGCTGCCCCCAGGTCCTGGGCGCGTCTGGCGAACTCCACCACGCGCGCGGCGTCATGCGGCTCGCCGTAGGGGTTGCCGAACGCCATGGAGAGGTAGATCACCAGCTCGACGCCCTCGCGGCCGCAAAGCTGCTGGATCTGCGCCAGCTCGGCCCAGGCTTCATCGAGCCCCTTGTTGGTGTTGCGCTTCTGGAAGGTCTCGTTGACGCTCATGGGGAAGCCGGCGGCGTGGATTTTGCGGCTGCCGGTCAGGCCGAACTTGTGGTTGGCGGCAACCAGGCCCTCGGCGCCGCGGTAGTTGGCGATGATGGCGATCAGGTACAGGCTGTTGGGCGCTTTCAGGTTCTCGAACACGCTGGCGGTGTCGGCCATCTGGGGCACGGCCTTGGGGCTGACGAAGCTGCCGAAGTCGATGCGGCGCACGCCGGCCTTGATCAGCCGGTTGATGTAGGCAATCTTGCGGTCAGTGGGAATGAACTTGGGGAAGCCCTGGAAGGCGTCGCGGGGGCATTCGGTGAGAGTTACGTGTCGGTCGTTCATGCCATGAGCATACCAATGCATGACGCAAGGCAAACAGCAGCGGCTTCCCCGCCAACCCGGCGCGAGGCAAACTCAGGGCATGAGCGACGAGCAGAAACGGTCCCTGATCTCGGCCACCCTGATCACCCAGATCGAGGGGTTCATCCAGCGCAACGGCCGCGACCATGACGCCTTCGTGGTGGGCGTGGCCGATGACCTGGATGCCACGCTGCAGCAGCACGGCGTGAACCGGGACAAGCACGTGTGCCTGGTGCTGAACGCCCTGACCGACGAGCGGGCGGACGCGATTACGGGCCACTTCGCCAGGAAGGGCTGCACGATCGGCCAGCGCGACAACTCGGGCTTCGTGTACTGCTACCGGCGCGCCTTCAACACCAGCCCCTGAGCCCGCGTGGGCGTTATATAGATTTTCATACCCGCTTGTCTTGTTATAATCCGGGCCGGTGTGTCCCGGGTGTTTCATGGCGGATCATGCAAAGCGGTCGTTCGGTCTGGCCGCCCTGTTGCTGGGCCTGGCGCTGGCGTGCGGTGCCCTGGGCCTGGGCTCCTGCGGGGCAGGCAAGCCGCCGCCGCCGCCCGAGCCGGACCCGCTGCTGGCGCGGTTCAGCCGCGACGTCGCGCCGGTGCTCGAGACCCGCTGCGCAGGCGGCTGCCATGACGTCGATGCCTCCGGCTACGCGGCTTTCATCGCCCGGCCCGGCCACGCCGGCGCGTTCTACTTCCCGGTCGAGCGTCGCAGCGGGCGCATCGCCCGCGACGCGGACACGCTCGAGATCACGCGCCGCGCGGCGATCGGCCCCGCGGGTCACGAGAACATCGCGTTCGGCGAAGACCCCGAGTTCAGCGAGCTGCTGCGCCGCCCGCTGGCCGAGTCGATGGGCGGCACGCCCCATGCCGGGCTCGACGTCTTCCACGGCGCCGACGACCCCGGCTACCGCGCCCTGCGCGACTGGATTGTCGCCGAGCAGCAGGCTGACCCGCGAACCCTGCCCGCGCTCAGCCCCGAGGTCGAGTTCTTCCGCGACCACGTGCTGGGCGTCATGGAGCGCAACAGCTGCTTCCTGGCCTCATGCCACGGGCCCATGGTGTTCAACGACCTCAAGCTGCAGCCGCCGCTGCCGGCCGCGCAGGGCGACGCCCGCCGCTTCTCGCGCGCGATGGTGCTGGCGAACCGCGAGGCGATGCTGGGCGCGGTCTGCCGCTTCACCAACCTGGGCGGCGACCTGAAGCAGAGCCGCATCATCCTCAAGAACCTGCCGATCCGCGAGGGCGGCATCCACCAGCGCGGCGGCAACGAGCAGTTCTTTGAAAACTTCGACGATCCCGACGTCGGCCTGCTGCTGGAATGGCTGGGGCTTGAGCGCCGCGCCCTGGCCCGCAGGCTGCGCTCCGGCGGCGAGCCCGTGCCGGAAAGCGAGCTGGGGCGCCTGCGCGGCGTGGCCTTCATCCGCGGCCCGCGCCACGCGCCGCGCAAGGCCCTGGAGCTGGAGCCCTTCCACCCCGGCTCGGACATCTGGCTGCAGCCGCAGCAGGGCGAGCCTTTCAACCTCACGGCGCGCTTTCACGACGAACCCGTCGAGATCCAGGCTCTGGACGTGCGCTACGACGCGCGCGCGATCGTGTTCTCCATGCGGCGCGCGGCCGGGGAGGGTTTCCGGCTGTACGAACTGCGGCTCGACGACGCGCTTAACTATATGGAAGGAAGTTTCCGCCAGCTCAGCTTCGACGATGCGCGCACGCCCGACGGCACGCTGATCCACCACGTCGACCCCTGCTACATTCCCGGCCCCGCCGACCGCGAGGGCGTGGTGCTCGATGACGTCGGCGTGGCCTACGCCTCCAACGCCGCCGGCGCCTGGGCGGCCTGCGAGCCCTGGGGCATCCTGGGCGAGGCCGACGGCGGCGGCAAAGATCGCCTGCTCGACGCCCAGCGCACCGAGGCGCCCGGCAGCTTCGAAGGCCGCGAAATCGCCTTCGTGGCCGGCCCCGGCAAGGGGCAGACCCGCGTGATCGCACGCCACCTGGCAGACGGGGCGGGCTCGGCGCTGGTCCTCGATCGCCCGGTCGACTTCGAGCTGGACCGCCGCAGCGTGTACGTGATCGAGCACGACGGCCCGGCCGTCGCCCCGTCTTTCGACATCTGGAGCCTGGTGCCGAGCGACCCGCAAGCCAGCCGGCGCCGCATGACCTTCACGCACGCGCAGGAGCGCCGCCCCAGCATGCGCAGCGACGGCGAGGTGATGTTCACCTCGGTGCGCAACCTGGGCTTCCAGGACGGCAAGCCGGTCTACAACGGCGCGATCTTCCGCGCGCACGCCGGCGGCTGGGACTACCACATCCACGGTGGCAACCGCTCGCGCTATCCGCTCTACTTCGACTCGCGCGAGCTTCCCAGCGGGCTGGAGGTGCGGCTGGCGCTCGACCCGCGCAACCTGTGGGGCGGCGGCGTGCTGGTGGTCGCGGACCACGGCTTCGGCGTCAACGTCGAGCCCGACAACCCCGTCGACCACTTTCCCTACGCCGCCCACGGCCAGGGCGGCTTCTCCGGCGTGCGCTTCCTGCCCGCGCAGCACACCCTGCTGCCCGAGACCGGCGAGTCCGCGGTCACCGTCACCGGCCGTTCCCCGGGCGGGGCGTTCCGCGACCCCTATCCTCTGCCGGACGGGCGCATCCTGGTGGCGCGCGCGCCGGGGCTCGATCACCTGGACCCGCGGGCAGACCCGGACTGGGACATCGCCGTGCTGCGCTTCCCGCGCTCGATCCAGTCCGAGGACGGGCTCTGCGCCGGGCCGGTCGAGATCGAGACGCTGGCGTGCTCGAGCCCCGGCTTCGCGGAATACTGCCCGCGCCCGCTGCTGGTGCGGCTGAAAGAGACACCCAGCCGCCACCAGAAATTCTCGCAGCGCGGCGACCTGCCCGAGCCGCACGAGGACTTCGGCGTGCTGCGCGTGCCCGCCGGGACGCCGGCCGACATCGAGTGCTACGACTACCCGCTGCTGGAGGCCTTCCTCACCAACTTCGCGCCGCTGGAGCCCCGGCGCATCCGCGGCACGCTGCCGCGCGGCGACGGCGAAGAGCTGCGCTTCGTACGCATCATCGCCCAGGAGCTGCCCGGCCGGGACGGCGTCGGCCACCCCGAGGGCGCGGCCGACCCGTTCGCCACGCGCGACGGGCTGGGTGTGCGCACGCGGGCGCGCATCGTGGCCGAGGTGCCGCTCGAGCCCGACGGATCGTTCTACGCGGCGGTGCCGCCCGAGCAGCCTCTGATCCTGCAGGGCCTGAACGCGGAGCGCATGGCGCTGCACAGCATGAACCGCTGGTTCTACACGCAGCCCGGCGAGCGGCTTACGTTCGCGATTCCGCGCCCGGTGTTCCCCACGCGCTGCGCCGGCTGCCACGGCAGCCTGACGGGCGCGCCGCAGGACCAGCTGGGCCCGCCGGACATAGCCACCGCCTCGTCGCGCGTGATGGCGAACTGGGACCCCACCACCCGCGCGCGCCGCCGCCCCGTCGGCGCGGGCTACGCGGCGCCGGCGCAGGCCGCGTTCGGCGTCGACTTCCGCCGCGACGTGCAGCCGATCCTGGACGCCAAGTGCGTCTCCTGCCACGGCGAGGGCGCGGCCCTTGACCTGCGCGGCGCGCCCACGCGCCACTTCACGGTCAGCTACGAGAGCCTGCACCGCCTGGAAGACCCGGCTTCGCGCAACTTCGCTGCCAAGCGCTACATCAACGAGCGCGAGGCGCTGGCCATCGAGAGCTGGCTGATCGAGGTGCTGGGAGGGCGCGAACTCAAGGCGCCGCGCGCGCTGTTCGAGGACGGGCCGCACCCGGCGCAGAACCCGCTCACCGCGCAGGAACTGCTGACGCTGGCGCGCTGGATCGACCTGGGGGCGACGTTCCGGGGAGGCGGCGGATGAAGCGGGCAGGCACGATCGCCATGGTCATGGCCGGGGGTTTGGCAGCGCTGTTCGCGCTGCTGGGAAGCCTGCCGGTCGCGGGCAGCGCCCCGGAGCCTCGGCCGGAGCGCACCTGGACGCGCACGCGTTTCAGCACGCTGACCAGCGAGGTGTGGCGCTACGGCGCACGCTTTGAACGCCGCGACCTCGAGCCGGTGCCCAACAACAACCCCTTCCCCGAGCCCCAGCCGGGGCGCGACCGCCCCGGCCGCATGGCGCTCGGCCCGCGGGGCGACAAGCTGTACGTGGTGCTGACCGGCACCGAGGCCCGGCCGGGGCGGGAGGTCGCGGTTATTGACGTGTCAACACGCAGGGTGCTGAAGCGCATCGGCGTGGGGGCGCGCCCCTACGGCATCTACCCGCACCCGCGCGGGCGCTTCCTGGTGGTGACCAACGAGCTGTCGAACTACGCCAGCGTGATCGATACCCTGCGCGACGTGGTCAGCGCCGAGATCCCCGCCGATTTCTACTGCCACGGGCTCGCCTTCAGCCCCGACGGCAGGCGCGCCTTCCTGGCCAACGGCTACCTTGACCAGGTGCTGGTCGCCGAGCTGGAGTTCGGCGACGACTTCCTGCGCGGACGTGTCGTGGCGCAGGGCGGCTTCAACGAGCGCGCGTTCCTGGGCGACCCGCAGCCCGGCCCCGAGCTTGAGCAGGAGCTGCTGGCGCGCGGCTTCAGCCTCGAGCAGATCCGGCAGGCCGCGCAGCGCGGCGCAGGCGGCATCAACGCGATCCTGCGGGCGCGCTGCGGCTCGTGCCACGCCTGGGGCGCGGGCGGCTTCCAGTGCGGCGACGACGCGACCGAGAACTTCCTGAGCGCGGTCGAGTTCAGCGTCGGCGGCCGCCCCGAGGAAAGCCTGCTGTACCGCGCGGTGGTGCCGCGCTCGCTCGGCGGCTACGGCGACCAGCGCCTGACGCCGGAGTTCCATGCCGGCGGCGCGTGCTTCCAGCCCGGCGAGCCCGAGCTCGAGAGCCTGCGTCGCTGGATACTGCAGGGCGAGGGCGGGCCGGGCATCCCGGTCGGCAACGAGGGCAGCCACCCCAAGGACCTCGCGCTCAGCGCCGACGGGCGCCACCTGTTCGTGGGCAACACCGGCACCAGCGACGTCTCGATCGTCGACACCGCGGCGCTGCGCGAGGTGGGCGCCATCTACACCGGCAGCCCCGTCAACGAGCTCGCCGTGGTGGACGGCCAGCTGGTGGTGCTGACCTTCGGCGCCGGCTTCGGCGCGCACCCGGCCCGCGACCCCCTCGGCGCCGAGACCCGCGACCGCGACCACCCGGCCGCCGAGTTCAGCATCCTGCGCGACCCCGCCACCACCGACCCCCGGCCGCTGGAGCAGCAGGCGGTGCTGGGCGAATTCGACGCCGTGGACGGCACCTGGAACGCGCGCATGCGCGACATCCAGAACGACCTGCTTGTCGTTGACCTGTCAAGACTGGCAATCCCCGCGCCCGGCGCGGCGCTGGAGTACCTGCTGCTGGCCAACCGCTACGAGGCCCACCCCGGCTGGGTGCGCTACACCAGCGACACCGCCGAGGCCACCACCGGCGACTGCAAAGGCGACATCCCGCCCGAGCTGCAGCGCGTGCACGGCGCGTTCCCCGAAGCCTGGGCCTTGATGGACGGCCGGCTGTACGTCGCCATGGCCGGCAGCTTCGAGGTCGTCGAGCACGAGCTGGACCCGCGCGCCGCCGACCCGGCCCTGCGGCTCACGCCCACCCGGGTGTTCCCCACCGGCCTGCGCCCGGCGGGGCTGGCGGCCGGCAGGGCGGGCACCCCCTCGGCCGGGCTGCTGTTCGCCGCCAACCAGCTCGGCGAATCGCTCACCATCATTGACACGTCAACAGGCGAGAGCGCCGAGCTGGCGGTCGGCGCGCTGTCCCGCCCGCCCCTGGACACCGACGCAGAGAGGGGCGAGCTGCTGGTGCACACCAGCGTCTTCACCAGCGACGGCGACACTTCCTGCCTGCACTGCCACTACCGCGACATGGGCGACGGCCGCCCCTCCGGCGCCAGCGAAGTGATCGGCCAGACCCGCGACGGGCACATCACCAGCGGCGGCACGCTGAACATCCCGCAGATGCGCAACATCTTCGCCATCCAGCCCTACTACTTCGAGGGCACCCACCGCCTGTCGGAGGGCCAGGGCGCCGACCTGAACGAGCCCGCCGGCTCGCAGGACTTCGACCGCCCGATCTGGGCCGGCGACTTCACCGGCGTGAACTCGCCCGTGCTGCACGCGCTGCGCCGCCCGCGCCACGAGGAAATCAAGGAGCGCGTCACCGTCTACAAGCTCGGGGCGCCGGGCTACGACCTCGATGAGCGCCGCGAAGAGTTCTGGCGCCGCCAGTCCATGCGCTACTTCGGGCACGCCGCCGGGCTGGCCGACCTCTACCGCTACACCGGCGCCTGGCTGGGCAACACCACCCACCTGCTGCCCAACCCGATCGACCGGCGCAACCCCTCCGTGCGGCGCGGCGCCGTGCTGTTCAACGACGCGAGCGTGATGTGCGGCGTGTGCCACACCGCGCCGGAGTTCACCAACAAGACGCAGCTGCTGGCGCCCAACGACCGCCGCGCGCTGCCCACACTCACCACCATCACGCGCCGCGACGCCAGCTACACCCTGGCCGGCGTGCGCGCCGTGCAGCGCGCCAACGGAGAAAGCGTCGACGCCGAGCCCGAAGACCCCGGCCGCGTAGAGCAGCGCGAGGGAAGCTTCACCACCATGCAGCTGCGCGGCATCCTGTTCCGGCCGCCCACCTTCCTGCACCACGGGCGGGCGCGCTCGCTGCGCGAGGTGCTGTGCACGCCGGGCCACCCGGCCCTGCGCCGCGGGCGCTACCCGTACCTGCAGGGCACGGAAGACGTTCGCCCCGGGCGGCTCGAGCGCGGCTTCAATGAAATCACCGCCCGCCACCCGGACGGGCGGCTGAACCCGCTCGACCGCGCGATCGACACCCACGGCGGCACCTCGCACCTCACGCCGCGGCAGATCGAGGACCTGGTCAACTTCATGAAGGCGATCGAATGAGCGGCGCCCGCACATCCATGCTGCTGGCCGCGCTGCTGGCGCTCGCAGGCTGCGGCGGTGACGGCGCCAACCGCCCCGCCGACGTCCCGGCGCCCGCGCCCGCCGTCGAGTACACGGCTGAGGGCGTGCGCCGCGCGGGCGACGGCTGGCGCGCGGACAGCGACGGCGCCGAGCTGCTGCTGGTTCCCGCCGGGCGCCGCAGGCTGGGCGACGATGCCGGCCGCTACGACGAGCAGCCGATGGCGGAGGTGGAGCTGGACGCCTTCTTCATCGACCGCCACGAGGTCAGCAACGCGCAGTTCGCGCGCTTCCTTGAGGCCACGGGCTACAGCCCGCAGGGCCCCTGGCAGCGCGGCTTCCAGGCCGGCGAGGAGCTGCTGCCCGTGCGCTTCGTGACCTGGTTCGACGCGCAGGCTTACGCGCGCTGGGCCGGGCGCCGCCTGCCCACCGAGGCGGAGTGGGAGGCCGCCTGCGGCGCGGCGCGCTACCCGTGGGGCGACGAGTGGCATGCCGTCGCCGTCACCGACCGCGCGCTTGACGCGGGCCCCCTGGCGGCGAGCAGCGAAGGCGACCGCAGCGCGCACGGCGTGCTGAACCTCGGCGGCAACGTGCGCGAGTGGTGCGGCGACTGGTACGACCGCTACATCTACCGCGACTACGCCGCGCAGGGACTGGCCAGCAACCCCCGTGGCCCCGAAGACGGCGCGCCCCCCAGGCCGGAGGTCGCGGCGGCGGGCGCGGTCGCGGGCAACGAGCGCTCGACGCGCAAGGCGGTGCGCGGAGGGGCCTGGTTCTCGCCGGGGCCTGAGTTCGCGCGGCGCGCCCGGCGCCACGCCCACAACCCCCACCACTACTTCAACGACGTCGGCTTCCGCTGCGCGCTTAGCGCCCGGGAGGCGCCATGAACAGCCGAAGCATCAGCGCGCTGCTGCTGGTCGCGGGCGTGGCCTCCGCCGTCAGCCTCGGGCTGCTGCTGCGCCCGACGCCCGCCGCGCCCGGGCAGGACGCGCCGCCCGCCTTCAGCACCAGCGACCAGGGCAGCTGGAACAGCAGCCGCGACCTGGTGCGCCGCGAGGTGGTGCTGATGGGAACCAGCTTCGTGTTCGTGGTGGAAGGCCGCGAGCAGCAGGCCGCCGCCGCGATCCAGGCCGCCGAGCGCCGCATGCGCGAGCTGGATGACCTGCTGACCTCGTGGCGGCCGGGCAGCGAGATCTCGCTGCTGAACGCGCGGGCCGGGCTGGGGCCGGTGAAGGTCGGCGCGGAAACCCTGCGCGTGCTGCGGCTGTCGCAGCAACTGCACGCCAGGACCGGCGGCGCCTTCGACGTCACGATCGGCCCCGCCTGGGACCTCTGGCCGTTCCGCGACCCGGAACGCCCGCTGCCCACGGCCGCCGAGCTGCAGGCCGCCGTCAGGCTGGTCGGCGCGGACCGCATCCAGTTCGGCGCCGATACCGCCTTCCTGCCTGAGGCCGGCATGAAGCTGAACCTCGGCGCCGTCGGCAAGGGCTACGCAGCGGGCGCCGCCATCGAGGTGCTGAAGGCCCACGGCGTCACGCGCGCGGCCGTCAGCGCCGGCGGCGACCTCTACCTGCTGGGGCGCAAGACCACCGGCCCGTGGGTGGTGGGCATCGACCACCCGCTGTGGGAGGGCCAGTACATCGAGCAGTTCGCCGCGGGCGACATCGCAATCGCCACATCGGGCAACACGCAGCGCTTCATCGAGCGCGACGGCCGGCGCTACGGGCACATCCTCGACCCGCGCACCGGCCGCCCCGTGGACCACTGCCTGAGCGTCACGGTGATGACGCCCGATCCCGCGGCGGCCGACGCCTTCGCCACGGCGGTGTTCGTGATGGGCCCCCGGCTCGGCCTGGAGTGGGTCGAGCGCCAGCCGGACGTGGAGGCGCTGGTGGTGGACGCCGACGGCGCGGTGCATCGCTCCTCGGGTTGGGCGGCGCTGGGCGCGGGTCTCGCCACGCCCGCCGCCGTCACGCCCCCCGTTCTGCCCGCCATGAAACAGGAAGCCGCCCGCACCGCGCCGGCCGTCCTGCCGCCCTGGCCCGAAGGCCGCCCGGTGCTGGGCAGCCTGGTTCGCGTGCCGGCCGGCGAGTACCTGCTGGGCGACGGGCCCGAGGCGGTGAAGCTGGAGGCGTTCCGCATCGATTTGCGCGAGGTGACCAACCGCGAGTACGCCGAGTTCCTGGCCGCGATTGCCGACGACCCCGCGCGCTTCGACCACCCGGAACAGCCCGCCGGCAAGGACCACACGCCGCGCTACTGGCGGGAGTTCCGGCCGCCGCTGTTTCGGAAGTCGGGCGCCGCCGAGCTGGCTCCCTTCGACGCCGAGACCTTCCGCCGGCCTGAAGACCCGGTGGTCGGCGTGGACTGGTGGGACGCCTTCGCCTACGCGCGCTGGGCGGGCAAGCGCCTGCCCACGGCGCGGGAGTGGGAGGCCGCGGCGCGCGGCTCCGACGGCCGGGCGTGGCCCTGGGGAAACAGCTGGGACTACGCGCGCGCCAACACCGGCGGCGAAAAGTGGGGCGAGAAGGACGGCTTCATCTATGCCGCGCCCGCCGACTCGTTCCCGGGTGGGGCCTCGCCCTTCGGCTGCCTGCACATGGCGGGCAACGTGGCGGAGTGGACGGCGGAGGGTTTCGTCGCCGGCGGATCTTCGCGCTCGAACCCGAGCGGCGTGCGTTGCGCCGCGCGCGAGCTGCGTGAGCCGGGCTACCGCAGCTTCGACATCGGCTTCCGCTGTGCGGCGGGGGTGGAGGAATGAGCCGCCTGGGCCGCATCGTGCTGCTGGTGATGGCCGTGCTGGGAACGGCCGTCACCGGCGTGTACGCCTGGTGGATCGCCGCCGACGACCCGCACGCCAGCCTGGAGACGCGCGAGCTGGCGCCCGACTGGTGGCTGCGCGGCGACTGCGAGGAGTGCCACGCCCCGGACGGGGACGGCGCCACCGCCGCACCCGGCTTCCACACCGAGCAGTTCCGCCGCTTCACCCACGGGCGCGACCCGGGGCTTGAGCCCTGGCGCTGCGGCAAGTGCCACACCACTGCCGGCTGCAAGGACTGCCACGCCACGGCGCCGCCCAGCCACACCCCGGGCTTCCGCAGGCCGGGTGAGGGGCTGGACGCCCGGCGCCACACCATGCTGGGGCGGCTGCGGCCCTCGAGTTGCATGACCTGCCACCGCAGCTTCGTCGAGAGCTGCGGCGAGTGCCACACCGCCCACGAGCTCGCGGACTGGTCACAGGCCGCGCGCCGCGAGCTGCAGCGCTGGCCGGAATTCCTGCCGGAGGAGCCGTGATGCGCGCCCTCCGCGTGATGCTCGGCGAGCTGAAGCGGCTGCGCGGCCGCCTGGGCGCGAAGTGGAGCATCGCCCTGCTGCTGGCGCCCGCGGCGGCGTTCGGCGTGCTGCATTTCGGTCCGCGCGCGGGGCTGGTGCTTGGCGTGACGCTGCTGGTCTCGATGCTGGCGGGCATTCTGCCGCGGGCGCTGGCCCGCGAGCGCTTCCGTTACTTCCACGACGGCACGGTCGTGACGGCGCTGCTGCTGGGCCTGTCCATGAGCGCCGCCACGCCGCTCTACATGGTGGTCAGCGGCGCGCTGGTGGCGTCCATCGCCGGCAAGTGGCGCTGGCCGCTGCTGGGGCGCAACCCGCTGAACCCCGCGGCGCTGGGCCGCGCGGGCGTGGCGGTGCTGGAGTGGATCGACCCGCCCTGGCATGCCGGCGCTGCTGTTGACCTGTCAACAGGCGCCAGTCCCCTGCCGCTGGCCGCGGGCGGAAACCCGCAGCCGGAGTGGCTGGACCTGCTGTTCGGCTTCAGCCAGGGGGCGATCGGCGAAACCAGCGCCCTGCTGCTGCTCGCCGGCGGCGGCCTGCTGCTGTGGCTGGTGGTGCTGAAGCGCGAGGCGGCGCTGGCCATGATCCTGGCCACGCCGCTGCTGGTGCTGGTGATGCCCGTGACGCCCGAGGCCGTGGGCCACGCGCCCTGGGCCCACAACCCGGTCTACTACCTGTTCGGCAGCGGCACGCTGCTGATCGCGCTGTTCTTCGCCACCGACCCGGTCACCACGCCAGCCAGCCGCATGGGCGGGGTGCTGTTCGGCGTGGGCGCTGCGGCGATCGGCGTGACCTGCAAGCTGCGCTTCGCGCTGCCCGGCGCCGAGATGTGGGGCGTGCTGGCCATGAACCTTGCCGTGCCGCTGCTGGACCGGATCGGCCTGGCCGGGCTGCCCTGGCGCCGCGGCGGCCCGCTGATGCCGGAGGGCTTCAGCCCGGTCCCCAACCCCTTGAAGAAAGGCTCCGCGCAGCCGGCCCCCGGCGGGCGCGTCAACGTGCGGCTCAACGGCCGGGCGCTGAACGTCGAGGCCTCGGCCACCATGCTGGAGGTTGCCCGCGCCGTGGATGCCTGGGTGCCCACGCTGTGCTGGCTGGGACCCGGCCGCGCGCCCGGCGCCTGCCGGCTCTGCCTGGTGAAGGTGGAAGGCGCCGAGCGGTTGCTGAATGCCTGCGAGACGCGGGTTTTCGAGGGGCTCGAGTTCCGCACCGACGGCGCCGAGCTGCTGGAGGCGCGCCGGCGCGTGATGCGCAAGATCATGCGCGACCACGGGCGCTGCGGCGACCCGGGCTGCGAGGTGGAGCGCCTGGCGCAGCGCCTGGGACTGGACCTCGATGAGTTCGAGCCCACCCGCGACGGCGGCCCGCGGCCCTTGAGCGACTACCTGGCCGAGCAGCAGGGCTTCTGCGTCAGCTGCAACCGTTGCATCGCCGCCTGCGGTGAGCGCGAGGCGATCGTGCTGGCCCGCCAGGGACCCGAGCGCCTGATGCTGGTGGACCCGCAGGCCTGCACCGGCTGCGGCGACTGCCTGGGCGCCTGCCCCTCCGGCGCGATCCGCCGCACTTGAGCAATCGCTTCGCACCTCAAGCTTCCCGCGCGGTTTTCCTGCATGCGCCGCGCAACCTGACGTCGGCCGGCGTGGTTAAACGCTAACAAGATGTCGCTATCCATTTACAGGAGACGCCATGAGGCGCTTCATCTACACCGGGCTCGCGAGCCTGCTGCTGCTGGCGGCAACCACCAACGGCCGCGCGCAGGAAGACCCTGAGCGCAAGACCAGCGCCGGGCAACAGACCGGCCTGAGCGAAGACCAGCGCGTGCATCACTTCCTGAACCGCTTCACGCTCGGCGCCACACCCGCGCTGATGGCGGAAGTGAAGACGAAGGGCATGCGCAAATGGCTCGAGGAGCAGCTCAAGGGCGACCGGCCCGAGCCCGAGTCGCTGAAGCAGGTGCTGGGCAAGCTGCCCTCGCTGGAAATGACGCTCGGCGAGATCGCCGATGAATACGTGCTGGAGCTCGAGCCCGACGCCACGCCCCAGCAGCGCCGCCGGGCCCGCCAGTTGGCGCAGCTGCCGGCCAAGGAGCTGCTCGACAGCGTGATGCTGCGCGGCGCGCTCAGCAACAACCAGCTGCGCGAGGTGGGGTCCGACTTCTTCCGCAACCACTTCGCCGTGTCGCTCGAGAAGGGCCCCGTCGAGCTGATGGCCGTCAACTGGGAGCGCACGGTGATCCGCGAGGGCGCGCTCGGCAACTTCGGCGAAATGCTCGACCGCAGCGCCCACCACCCCGCCATGCTGTTCTTCCTGGACAACCACCTGTCCTGCCGCCCCGCCACCGAGGCCGAGATCGAGGCGATTGAAAGGCGCGGCCGCAACGTGGAGAAGCGCCTGGAAGCCCTGCGCCAGCGCGGCCTGAACGAGAACTACGCCCGCGAGCTGCTGGAGCTGCACACCCTGGGCGTGGACAACTACTACACGCAGGACGACGTCATTGAGGTCGCCAAGTGCCTGACCGGCTGGACCATCACGCCGCGCCGCGCCGCCAAGCTGGTGGACCGCGACCCCATGTCGTTCCTGTTCGTGCGCGACTTCCACTGCACGGGCGACAAGACCGTGCTCGGCACCACCATCAAGGAGAACCGCGACAACCCGGAGGCCGAGGGCGCGCACGTCATCAAGCTGCTGGCCGCGCACGAGGGCACGGCGCGCTTTCTTTCATGGAAACTCTGCCGCTGGTTCGTGAACGATGAGCCGGACGAGAAGATGGTCGAGCGCGTGGCCAAGGTGTTCCGCGACAGCAAGGGCGACCTGCCCAGCGTGTACCTGGCGATCTTCGACGACCCCTGCTTCTTCGAGCAGGCCAACTACCTGGCCAAGTACAAGCGCCCCTTCGAGTTCGTGGTCAGCGCCCTGCGCGCCACCGGGGCCGAGATCGGCAACCCCACCATCCTGCACCGCCAGCTGGTCGAGATGAACGAGTCGATCTACCGCTGCGCCGACCCCACCGGCTACTACGACCAGGCCGAAGCCTGGCAGGACCCGGGCGCCATGTCGCTGCGCTGGAAGTTCGCCTATGACCTGGCGCGCGGCAGCTTCTTCACGGTGCAACTGCCGCGCAGCTTCTACGACGACCTGCCGGAATCCGAGCCCGGCAAGTGGAAGGACATCCTGGCCCGCAAGCTGCTCTGCATGCCGCTCAGCGCGCAGACATCCGCGGCGCTCGACAAGCTGATCGAGCGCAAGCAGGCCGACACCAAGCCCCGCCAGCTGCGCGGCGAGCTGGGCCCCCTGCTGGTGGCCGGCATCCTGGGCTCGCCGGAATTCCAGAAACAGTAGCGCACACGGAGATCGCCATGACGAACCTGAACCGCAGACACTTCCTTCGCGCCGCCGCACTGGGCACCGGCGTGCTGCTGCTCCCCTCCGGTCTACTGCGCCTGCGCGCTCAGGACGACAGCCAGGACGACGCCAAAGAAGCGCCCAAGAAGAAAAAGCCCGCGCTGGTGGTGGTCTACCTGCGCGGCGGGGCTGACGCGCTGAACGTGATCGTGCCCTTTGCCGACAAGCGCTACTACGAGCTGCGCCCCACCATCGCCATCCCCGACAAGGGCGACGGCGCGGTGCTGCCGCTCGACAAGCAGTTCGGCCTGCACCCGGCGCTCTCCGGCCTGCTGCCCTGGTACGAGAAGAAGCGCCTGGCGCCCTTCGTGTGCGTGGGCTCAAACCACACCACCCGCAGCCACTTCGACGCCCAGGACTTCATGGAGTACGCGGCGCCGGGCGACCGCACCGTGCGCTCCGGCTGGCTGAACCGCATGCTGGAGGCCGGCAAGTCCGACAAGGACTCCAGCCTGCGCGCGCTGGCCATGCAGGGCCTGCTGCCGCGCTCATTGCGCGGCGACTTCCCGGTGCTGGCCGTGCCCGACAAGAAGGTGCTCAAGGACGGCGAGCTGCTCGAGCTGTTCGACGACCTCTACGGCGAAGACGCCGAGCAGATGGAGAAGCGCGAAGAAGACACCGTGCGCGACACCGGCCGCGAAACCGTTGAGACTCTCAAGCGCTACCGCGAGATCATGGCCAAGCCCGTCAGCGGCGAGCGCGCGGAGTTCCCGACCGGCAAGCTGGGCGACCAGCTCAAGGACATCGCCCACGTGATGCGCTCGGACGTCGGCCTGGAGGTCGCCTGCGTGGACGTCGGCGGCTGGGACGACCACGTCAACGAGGGTGGCGTCGAGGGCAACCTCGCCACGCGCCTCAAGACCCTGGGCGACGCGCTGGGCGCGTTCGCGACAGACATCGGCGAGCGCCTGGACGACACCCTGGTGGTGTGCATGACCGAGTTCGGCCGCACCGCGCGCGAGAACGGCAACAACGGCACGGACCACGGCCACGGCGGCTTCATGTTCCTGCTGGGCGGCAAGGTCGAGGGCGGCAAGGTGCACGGCACCTGGAACGGGCTGAAGGACGACGCCCTCTACCAGAAGCGCGACCTGGCCGTCACCACCGACTTCCGCGACGTGTTCAACGAAGTGCTGTGCTGCCACGCCGGCCTGACACCCAAGGACGGCTTCTTCCCCGGCTATTCCCCGAAGCGCGTGAACGGCCTGTTCAAGGCCTGATGGAGACCTCCATGCACCCCAGGCACTGGTGGAAGTACCTGCTGGCCGTGGTGATCGTCGGCGCCGCCGGCGTGATGTACATGGGCGCCAGCACCTACAAGGACGCGCCGCCGATCCCCGATTTCGTGGACGCGCAGGGCAACGTGCTGCTGAGTGAGGCGCAGATCCTGGACGGCCAGCAGGTGTTCCAGAAGTACGCGCTGATGAATTACGGCTCCATGTTCGGCGACGGCGGCGCGCGCGGCCCGGACTTCACGGCCGAGGCGCTGCACGAAATCGCGCTCAGCATGAACGAGCACTACCGGGCGCTGCTCGCCGCGGAGCCCGCCCTGGCCGCGGAGTTCGCGCAGACCGGCGTGGAAGCCCGCGTGCAGGCGGAGATCCGGCACAACGCCCACGATGCCGAGACCAACCGCACGCAGCTCACGCCCGCGCAGGCGCATGCCTGGCGCGAGCTGCAGGGCTATTACCTCGAGAAGTTCACCGGCGACGGCAAGCACGCCTTCAAGCCCGCGGGCTACATCACCGACGAAACCGAGATCCGCAACCTGTCCGCCTTCTTCTTCTGGGGCGCCTGGGTGTGCGGCGCGCAGCGCCCCGGCGGCAACGGCAGCTACACCCACAACTGGCCCTACGACGAGCTTGCCGGCAACCGGCCCACGCCCGGCACCATGCTCTGGAGCGTGATCGGCTCGCTGGGCCTGATCTTCGCGATCGGCCTGGTGCTGTTCATCCACGGTCGATTTTCGCAGTCACAGGGCTGGAACGGCAACGGCTGCGAGCCCGTGGCCACCGCCCAGCGCGTCGAGAACGGCGCCGTCAACGACCTGCAGCGCGCCACCTACAAGTTCTTCGCGGCCGCGATGGCGCTGTTCTTCCTGCAGATCGTGGCGGGCATTTTCACGGTGCATGATTTCGTGGGCTTCACCACCTTCTTCGGCTACGACTTTTCGCAGCTGCTGCCGATCACCGTCACGCGCAGCTGGCACGTGCAGCTTTCGGTGCTGTGGATTGCCACCTGCTGGATCGCCGGCTCGCTGTTCCTGCTGCCGCGCATCTCGCCGCAGCAGCCGAAGGGCCAGCTGCGGCTGATCAACCTGCTGTTCGGCCTGCTGGTGGTTGTGGTCGTCGGCATGCTGCTCGGCACCGCGCTCGGCCCCCATGGCCTGCTCGGCGAGCAGTGGCGCCTGCTGGGCAACCAGGGCTGGGAGTTCGTCGAGCTGGGCAAGCTGTTCCAGTGGCTGCTGTTCGGGGCCATGGGCCTGTGGGCGGTGATCGTGTTCAGGGGCGTGCGCCCGGTGCTGCGCAGCATGTCGCCCTTTGCGCTGCCGAACTGGATGCTGTACGCGGTGCTGACCATCACGCTGCTGTTCGCCTCGGGCTTTGTGGCGGGCTCGCGCACCAACTTCGTGATCGCCGACTTCTGGCGCTGGTGCGTGATCCACATGTGGGCCGAGTGCTTTTTTGAAGTCTTCACCACCGTGATCATCGCCTACTACATGGTGATGATGGGCCTGGTCAGCCGCCACAGCGCCACGCGCGTGGTGTTCTTTGCCACCATCCTGTTCCTGGGTTCCGGCCTGCTGGGCATCTCGCACAACTTCTACTGGAACGCCAAGCCCGAGCCGATGCTGGCCATCGGCAGCGTGTTCTCGACCATGCAGGTGGTGCCGCTGATCCTGCTGACGCTGGAGGCCTGGCGCTTCCGCCAGATGCCGCAGAGCGCTCTGCGCAAGGGCGGCGCGAAATCCGAGTTCGGCATGACCGAGGCCTTCCTGTTCCTGATGGCCGTCAACTTCTGGAACTTCCTCGGCGCCGGCGTGTTCGGCTTCATCATCAACCTGCCGATCGTGAACTACTACGAGCACGGCACGTACCTGACCGTCAACCACGGCCACGCCGCGCTGATGGGCGTGTACGGCAACCTGTCGATCGCGGCCGTGCTGTTCTGCGCGCGGCACCTGGTGAAGCGCGAGTACTGGCACGGCGCGCTGGTGCGCACCTCGTTCTGGAGTTTGAACCTGGGCCTGATGCTGATGGTGGTGCTGGACACGCTGCCGGCCGGCATCGCGCAGTTGGTGGCGGTGCTGGAGGGCGGCCTGTGGTTTGCGCGGGGCGAGGGTTTCATCCAGTCCGGCACGTTCCAGACCCTGACCTGGCTGCGCGCCGTGGGCGGCGTGATGTTCTTCCTGGGCGGAGTAACGCCGCTGGCCTGGTTCGTGCTGAGCCGCATCAGGCACCTGAAGCCGGCCACCGAGCTGAAGCTGGGTGATCACGAGCGGCTCGACCACCTGCCCGAAGAGCTGGAAGCCCCCGAGCCGGAGCCCGCCCTGGCCCATTGAGAATTCAGACGGCGACACATCCGGAGCGTGGCCGGCGTGTGATTCCGCGGCCGTGCCGGTAGCTGGCCTGCGCGCGGCTTGTGGTATGCTCGCGCCATGAGTGTGCTGGCGCTGAACCAGGTCTCCAAGGCTTACGACTCGCGCGTGGTGCTGGACAGCGTGAACTTCGCGCTCTCCGGGCGCGAGCGCGTCGGCCTGGTCGGGCCCAACGGCGAGGGCAAGTCCACGCTGTTGCGCCTGCTGGCCGGAGTGGAAGCACCCGATTCCGGGCTGCGCACCTCGGCCGTCGGCCTGCGCATCGGCTTCATCACCCAGGAACCGAAACTCGAGCCCGCCCTGCGCGCGCGTGACGCGGTGCGTCGCGGCCTGGGCAACCGCGAAGAGCTGCTGGCGCGCATCGAGCAGCTGCACGCGGCGCTGGAAAACGGCTCGGGCGACGTAAACGAGCTGGGCCGCCTGGAGGACCGCCTGCAGCAGCTGGGCGGCCACGCCGTCGAGCACCGCGTCGAGGAGATGATGGCGCACCTCGGCATCCTCGAGCCCGACGCCCTGTGCGGCACGCTGTCGGGCGGCGAGGCCCGGCGCGTTTCCCTGGCGGCCGTGCTGCTTTCCGAGCCCGAAGTGCTGCTGCTGGACGAGCCGACCAACCACCTCGACGTGGTGGCGATCGACTGGCTGGAGGCTTACCTGCAGGCCAGCCGCATGCCGCTGGTGATGGTGACCCACGACCGCTACTTCCTCGACCGCGTGGTGGACCGCATCGTGGAGGTCGACCGCGGCAAGCTGTACTCCACCAGCGGGGGCTACAGCGAATTCCTGGCCGCGCAGCTCACGCGCCTGACCGCCGAGAGCAACACCGAGCAGAACCGCCTGGCCACCATCCGCCGCGAAACCGCCTGGATCCGCCGCGGCGCCCACGGGCGCACCACCAAGGAGAAGGCCCGCGTCGCGCGCTACCACGAAATGAAAGAGCAGACGCCGCTGGAGGCCCGCGAAGAGCTGGCCTTCGAGATCCCGCCCGGGCCGCGGCTCGGCGGGCGGATCATTGAGGCCAGGGGCGTGGGCAAGAGCTTCGGCGCGCGCGCGCTGCTGCGCGACGTGTGCCTCGAGCTCACGGCCGGCATGCGGCTCGGCATCGTGGGCGCCAACGGCACCGGCAAGACCACGCTGCTGCGCATCCTGACCGGCCAGCTCGCGCCCGACGCCGGCGAGGTGCGGATCGGCGAGACGGTGCGTGTGGCGTCCATCGACCAGATGCGCAGCGTGCTGGACGAAAACAAAAGCGTGGTGGAGGAAGTGGCCGGCAACGCCGACGGCTTCGTGAAGGTGGACGGCCAGGTGCAGCGCGTGGCGCCGTTCCTGGACCAGTTCCTGTTTCCGGGCCAGCGCAAGCACACGCGCATCCGCGAGCTGTCGGGCGGCGAACGCAACCGCGTGCAGTTGGCCAGGCTGCTGCTGCAGCACGGCAACGTGCTCGCGCTGGACGAGCCGACCAACGACCTCGACCTGCCCACTCTGCGCGCGCTCGAGGACGCGCTGTGCGCCTTCGCCGGCGTGGTGCTGGTGGTGAGCCACGACCGCTACTTCCTGGACCGGGTCTGCACGCGCATCCTGTTCCTGGACGGCAGCGGCAACGCCCGCTTCCATGAGGGGGACATCGAGCTGCTGCTGAGCGAGCTGCGGCGTCCCGCCCCGGAGGCTGCGCCGCAGCAGGCATCCGGCGACGAAGCCCGCAAGGCGCGCAAGAAGGCGCAGAACGAGCTGAAGAACCTGCCCGAGCGCATCCAGAAACTTGAGTCCGAGCTGCACGGGCTCGATGAACGGCTGGCCGACGGCGCCCTGTACCTGAGCGCGGACGGCAAGGCCGAGGCGGCAAAGCTGGCCGGGCAGCGCGACAAGCTGGCGAGCGAGCTGGACGCCATGTACCAGCGCTGGGCCGAGCTGGAAGAGCTGGCCGCCGACCCCGCCTGAAGCGCGAAAAAACACAACAGCCCGGGGACTCGCTCCCCGGGCTGTTTGCGTTTGCCACGCCTAGCGTGCGTTGATCTTGACGTTCAGGCCGTCCACCCACTTGCGGTACTCGTCCGCGTAGTAGCAGTAGGCGCGGCTGGCCTGGCCCTTGTACTCGCCCGGGATCGCCGCGATCACGTCGAAGCTGAACTTCGCTTCCTGCCCCGGCTGCATGGTCGTGAAGTAGAAGATCACGTCACGGCCGCGAACCTCGTAGGCGTTGATGGTGCCGGCCTTGACCAGCTCCTTCAGCTTCTCGTGGCGAGGCTCCAGCCCGCCCGGCAGTCCGACGATCGCCATGGCCATGTTCTGGCCTTCCAGCTTGTCGGTGTTGAGCAGGGTGACGTTCACCTCGGTGGACTCGCCTTCGCTGATCTCGCTGCTTGCCAGCGTGACAGTCAGGTCCAGTTCGCACTCCGGGTCGTTGCTCGGCTTGGTCGAGTAGAAGCTGACGTCGAACGAATACGGCATCGGCGAGCCGTCCTTCATGCGCAGCTCGATGCGGTGCTTGCCGGGTGACAGCGCCTCGGCGAAGTTCGGCAGCTCGATGGTGCCGGTGGTCTCCTTGGTGAAGGGCACCTTGGCCCACTCGCTGCCGTCCACGATCAGCACCAGGGTGCCGTCGGCCTTGGGCACGGCGCGCGCGGCGTCGTAGGCGACGATCGCCTTCAGCGCCAGCACGGTGGACTGGGTCGAGCCGAAACGGCCGTCCTTGCAGCGCGTGGTCAGCCACTGCATGGCCTTCTCGACGTGGCCCGCATACTCGCGGTCGCGCAGGAAAGCCAGCGCCGCCACGGCGGTGGTCTCGATCAGCAGCGAGTCGCCGCGCGAGTTGACCACCGTGGTCTTGGAATCAAGCACGCTGCCGTCGTCCTTCAGGTGCTTGGCGACGCGGGCCAGCAGCTTGCGGGCGTCTTCGGGGCGGTCGACGTTGAACAGGCTGAGCGCTACCAGCCCGTTGTAGTACGGGTCGTCGCGTTCGGCCGCGTCGCGCACCAGCACGTCGATCTGCTGGTCGAGGTTGCGGTCGCCGCCCTCGGTCAGCGACCAGACGATGTAGGCGTCCGCGATGTACTGCGGGCAGCCCCAGTCGTGCAGGAAGCGCGGGTTGACGTCGAAGCCGCCCTTGTCGTTGCGGCGCTTCAGCAGCCATTCCTTGGTGCGCTTCAGCATCGCTTCATCGACCGGGTACACCTTGGCCATGTCCTGGAACTGCAGCACGCCGTAGGCGGTCAGGCTTTCGTGGCCGGCGCCCTGGCCGAACCATTCGAAGCCGCCGTCCTTGCACTCGAAGCTGGTGAGGATCTTGTAGCTCTTCTCCAGCATCTCGTTGGCGCGCACCACCAGCTGCGGATCGACGCCGGTGTGGGTGGTCATGTACTGCTGGGCCATCACAAGCGGGTAGCTCACCGAGCTACACTGCTCGAATCAGCCATAGGGCGCGCGGATCAGCGTCTCCATGGCCGCCATCAGGTTGGCCGCCGGTGTGGGGTACACCCTGGCCGAGGTGGTGATGCTGCTGCGATGCACGTCCTCGGGGATCGTCACGGTGATCGCCTGCGGCTTGTCCATCATGCCGCCGGCGGTGTAGCTCATGGGGAAGCCCAGCGGCTTGACCGCGAACTCGCGCGTCACGCGGTCGCTGAATGCGCCGGCCTTGCCGTCGAGTGTCAGGGTCAGCATGCCGTTGGCGCGGCCCACGCGGACCGGCAGCAGCAGGCGGCCGCGCGAGTCGGACTTCAGCTCCAGCTCGCCGTTGAAGTTCTCGGGCAGCGAGATCGCCTCGCCCCCGCTGGCTTCCAGCACCACCTTCATGCCGCCGCTGGTGGAGTTCACCAGGCTGACGGGCAACATCACCACGTCGCCGGCGGTGACTTCCAGCGGCAGCTTGGGCTCGAGGTAGAAAGGCTTGCGCGAGGTGATCAGCGCGTCGGACTGGCCGAGCGCGCCGGCCTCGTTGAAGCCGTCGGCCATCACGCGGAAGCTGGTGACCGAGTCACTGAGGAAGAAGCTGACCTTGGCCTCGCCGCGCTCGTTGGTCTTCACGCCGGCGTTCCAGTACAGCGTCTCGGTGAAGTCCTTGCGGTCGCCTGCCTGGCGGCCTTCGCGCAGCTGGTGGGCGTACTCGCGGATCGCCACCATGGCCTGGCGGCGGCGCATCGGCTCACCCGCGATCTTGTCGTCGGCCATCTCGGCCTCTTCGGCGTCGCGGTGGACCTTGCTGGCGGCCTTTTCCTCGGCCGGCTCTTCGACGGGCGGCGCATTGTTCGGCTCCGGTGGGGCTTCACCCTGGGCTTCGAGGGCGCCGTCTTCGTTGACGTCATTACGGGCGTCTTCCGGCTGCGGCGCGCCGGCGCGCCTTACGCCGCCCCCTCCGCCCACGCCGCCGCCGAGCCCCACGGCGCTGCGCGGTTTCACTTCCTCGCGGAATGCCAGGGCGCGCTTGGCCTTGTCGCCGTGCTTCTTCATGAACTCGTCGGCGTTCAGGTAGCTGAAGCGGCGCCAGCCCTGGGTGCCCAGCAGCAGGTCGATGCCCGCCGCGGCCTTCGGATCGGCACTGAGGTAGACGTGCGCGTCTTCGATGTGATCGACTTCGTTCTCAAGCAGCGCCATTACCGGCAGGCGCGGGGCCTGCTTGCGCTTCTCGATCATCTGCAGCACCGCGTCGTCGGTGACGGTCAGGCCCACGGTGGCCGAAACCGGCTCGCCCTTGGAGGTGGTGGTGCGGATCGTGAGTTCCACCTTGTCGCCGGGCACTGCATTTTCGGGGCTGGCGACGATCTCGATGGCCAGCTCGCGCTGGGGCTTGCGGAACACCAGGCGCTCGGCCAGCGGCTTGTCGTCGGCGTCAAACAGGGTGGCGCGCAGCACGCCGTCGATGTCCGTGGCGGGCGTCAGGCTGACCAGCGAGCTTTCGCCGGCCTTCAGGTCCAGCTTCTGCGCGGCCACTTCGGTCTCGCGTTGCGACAGCACCAGCTTGCAGGCGCCGCCCTTGCTGCTGGCGACGTTGAAGCCCAGCGCCTCGCCGGCGCCATACACCGGCTGCGCGGCGCGCAGGCTTGCGCCTTCCTTCAATACTTTGGGCAGCGGCGCCGCCACGGTGATGCCCTTCGGATTCGTGATGTGGGCGAAGTATTCGGTGTCCGCGGCGGGCGTGAACTTCAGGCTGCCGCGTCCTTCGTGCGTGGTGCTGAAGTCGGCCACGCGGTTGCCTGCGGCGTCGCGGATTTCGCCGCTGACGTCGGCCGGGTCGCCCCAGGGCGTCAGCGCCTCGAAGTACAGGCCGCACTCCAGGCCGGCGACCAGGTCGCCGCCCTCGGGGCTGAAGCTGATCGGAATCTGCTGCAGCAGGATCGGCAGGGTTTTGCTGGCGGTCTCGACCACGCCGCCGTCCTCGATCACCAGCGAGAGCGAGCCCACGCCGGTTTCGATTTGCTTCGGCAGGTCAAAGCTGACGGAGCAGTTGCCCTCGGCGTCAACCCTGGTTTCGCCGCGCCACACCTCGGCGCCGTCGATGCGCGCCACGGCCGTGACCTTGGCGCCCTTGGGCGCGCCGCCCTCGGCGCGGGTGGCGTTCAGCACGGCGCTGACGGTGTCGCCGGGGCCGTAGGCTTTGCGCACGAATTCGAGCTGGCTCTTGATGCGCGGGGCGCGGTAGGCGCGGATGTCGAACTTGCGCTCGGCGGGCGCGTGGCCGGAGCCGGGGAAGCTGACCTTCACGGTGTATTCGCCGCCGGCCATGTTCTTGGGGATTTCCCAGCTTGCGCCGCCCGCGGAATCGTCGATGCGGAAGTCAGATTCCATCACCGCCGAACCGCGCGAGTTGGTCACCTTCACGTGGCCGTACTGGTAGCCCTTCAGCGGCGTGTGCTTGAAGGCGTGCAGCAGCACCGAGCGCAGGTACAGCGTCTCGCCGGGCCGATAGATCGGCTTGTCGGTCGAGATGTGGGCGAGGTAGCGGTCGCTGCCGCCCAGGTCAGGCGCTTTGTCCTGGCCATTAAATGGCGCCAGGCCGGCCGCCAGTGCCAGCGCAAGAGCGCCGCCCAGCACAGGCCCGCGCCAGCGCCGCAGATTAAAGGAAGACCCCATAACGTTCCCCTTGAACAGATCCAGTTCGGTTTTGACGCAGAGGGCGAGGCCAGGTTCCGGAAAAGCAGAAAAGATCACGATGAGCGAAAGTAGCGGCGGTCAAACGGGTTAAGCTGACTCCCGGGGTTCCCTCAGCGCAGAGCGCTTCGGTCACCCCGGGCTAAGCTCTGCCGCCCGCTTCGCGGGCTGGACTGCTGAAGACAAACAACCACCAGACAGTTCCGGCTGCTTCGACCCGGACTCCATGATTCTGGCATTTGCGAAACAAGTCAGGCCGCGTAGCGGCCGTCAGACCTTAGCCCAGGGCAAGGAGCGACGGCCTGCACGCCGTAGCGCTTGCGCGAAGGCGTGAGTCGCGACGCAGCCCTGGGTGTACATGGTCGGGACTTCCCAGCCCCGTGAGGGGCGACAGAAGCAATCCCGAAAAGAACCGGAATCACCCGCGCTTGAGCACGTTCACCAGGCAGCGCAGGCTGCCGAAGAACTTGTAGCAGTCCGTGCAGTTCACGCGCTTCACCTCGTAGCCGGCCTTCTCCCAGACCTGCGCCGCGGCTTCGTTCAGGCGTTCGGCGCCGTCGAACACGGGCATGTAGACCACGCGCTGGCCGTCGCGCTGGTCCAGGATCACGTTCAGGTAGGTCAGGAACATGCGGCCGTCTTTGCCCGGCGCGATGGGGATGCGCACCACGTTGTAGCCGGCCTCGCGGCACTGCTCGGCCACGGCGTCGAAGCGGGCCTGGCACTCGTCGCTGTTGTCGAGGCCCGGGGGCAGGGGCAGCTGCTCGGCTTCATCGCCCAGCAGATCGCGGGTCAGGCGCGGGTCGCCGACCAGCACGGTGCGGTTGCCCACGGCCATCATGTACATGCCGGCGTGGTGGTCCGGCGCGGTTTTCAGCAGCACGACCTTGCGCCCGGTGATTTCACGCAGCCGCGTCAGCAGCTCCTCTTCGGACTTCACGGTGTTCTGCAGGTTGCGCTTGCGCACGTTGGGCGTGACGAACGCGGTTTCTTCATCGCACACGAAGTCGCCGCCGTCGAACCACAGCGGGCTGCGCACGGCCGCGACGTGAGGCGCCAGGGCGGCCGCCAGGTCGTCGCCAAGCTGCTCGTCGCCCTTGCGCTCGGGCCAGGCGTCGGCGCCCATTTCGCCCTGGGGCGACAGCACGGTGAACGCCGTCGCGCTGCCGGCCGGGCGCAGGCAGATCCAGCGGTCGCGCGACCACGAGGTGATGGGGTGGTCCACGAACACCGGGTTGAGCGTGCAGGCCGTTTCGCCCACGCGGCTCTTCAGGTCGTCAAATGCCGCGCGGTCACGGCACACTACGTGCACCGTGACCGCTTTCGGCAACTGGGTCAGGAAATCGCGGAAGGGCGCGGCGACAATCTCGGCCGAGTCGCTGGTGTACTGGATCACCAGCTCGTGCATCGCGCCATCGCAGTCACTGAGCACCGGGCCGACCGTGGTCTCCGCGCGCGGCGTGCTCTTGAGCAGAGGCATCGCAAGCAGCGCGGCGACAAGTCCCAGGATCACCCCGAGGGGCCAGTGAAGGCGAAACGGCTTGCCGGATGCACTCATGGCCTTACCCTCCGCCCATATCCTGCGTTAGTTCGTGTTCTTGCGCACGACCTCTTCCAGAGCCTTGCGCAGGCGCGCTTCCTTCACGACCTCTTCCTTGTTGCCCGACATGCTGAACGAGTTGGCCTTGCGGGCGTCGACCTCGGTCCCCGTTTCCAGCGTCACGCTGGCCGTCTCACCCGCCGCAACTTTCACGGTCGTGGTCTTGCTCCAGACCACCACGGTCATGGCGGGCATGCGGCCGCGGCTTTCGAGGTCGCGGGTGGACATCGATACGGTGATGCTCTTCTCAACCGCTTCCTTGCCGTCGTTCTTGACCTCGACGGTCAGCACCGGCTTTTCGCCCGCGGCGTAGGATTCCTTGTCGGCCTTGAGGGTGACCACGCAGTTGTCTTCCTCAAGCTTCGGCATGGAGATGTAGGCCTTGACCTTTGCCAGCGTTTCGGCCGTCTTGGCCTCTTCGCCGTCGGCGGCGTCAGCGCCCACGGGCGCCAGCACGGCCAGTGAGGCAACCATCGTGAAGGCGGCGATCCCCAGCATGCTCAACAGGTTTTTCATAACAGCGCTCCTTGTTTGTTCGTGGCCCCCGCGGCCACACATGAATAGTACGCGCTGGAATTCGCCCTGGTGCTCAATCCCTGTAACCGCTTCGTAAAACGCGGCGCCTCGGTACCTGCGAATCTCCAACGCCCTTGAAACGAGCAAGGCTGCGGCCGGTTCCAAAATTCTCAGAAATGGCCGCAAACACCCGCATCACGGGCATGGGCAGCGGGGCTGATTTCCGTAGTATCCGGCCTTTGCCTCAGGACTTGCGATGACAGCCAGGATTCCGGTCAAGCTCGGCACCGTGCAGGAAACCCTGCTGGTGCCCCTGTGGGCGCGGGCGCGGGAATGTGACGAGCCGCGGCCGGTGCTGCATGACCCGAAGTCGCGCGAGATCCTTCACGCCCTCGATTACGACTTTTCGCCGCTCGATGCCGCCCGCGCCAGCCAGCTCGGCTGCTGCGTGCGCGGCGCGCAGGTGGACCGCTGGGTGCGCGCCTTCCTGGCCGAGCACCCGGAGGGCACGGTGATCGAGCTGGGCGTCGGGCTCAACAGCCGCTTCGAGCGCGTGGACAACGGCCGCGCACGCTGGTTCGAGCTGGACCTGCCGGACGCCATCGAGCTGCGCCGCGAGTTCTTTGAAGACACGCCGCGGCGCACCATGCTCAGTGGTTCGGCGCTCGGCGACGACTGGCTTGAGCACGTGCGCGCCCACAGCCAGGGGCCGTGGTTCATCGCCAGCGAGGGTGTGCTGGTGTATTTCGAGCCGGGGCAGGTGCGCGCGCTGTTCGAGCGCACAGCCGACGCCCTGCCCGGCGTACGTGTGGCCTACGATTCGATGAGCCCGCTGGTGCTGCGCCACCAGCGCCGGCACGACGCGATGCGGCATTTTGAAGCACAGTTCACCTGGTCGGTGGGCGACGCGCGTGAGGTTGAGCAATGGGATGCGCGCTATCGCATCATCGACAGCCGCAGCTTCTACCACATGCTGTACGCCCACCCGCGCCGCCTGCCGGCCTATTACCGCTACCTGGGGCCGCTGCTCGGCGCCGTCTACCCACCGCTTAAGCGCGCGTATCACGTAAACCTGATGCAGCTGGGCGGGTAGCCCGTGGCAGGCAGGATGCGACCGTGCAGCATCAGTGCCCGCATTCGCAGACGGATGTGGAATAGCCGGCGAAGCCGGCGTCTCCCTCGGTAAGCCCCCGGCGCAGCGCAGCGGAGCCGGGGGTTGGGTTGTGGCAATGTCCAAAAGCCGCGAAGCGGCGGCTCTCATCCCAGGAAGAAGCGTTCGTCAAACTCCAGGCCGTGGTTCTTCACCAGCTTTCGAATCTCTTCTTCGAACGAGTGTTTCTGGTGGTGCGTTTCCTGCCGGTCGATGTAGCCCCGCACCTCCTCGAGTTTCGATGGGCTTACGCTGAACGCGCCGTAACCACGCTGCCAGCGGAAATCGACCTTCGGGAACAACTTGCGGAACCAGCGCGAGGAGTTGGCCTTCAGCTTGGTCAGGAACTCCGCCGTACTCAGCGCGGCCGGCAAGTCCACCAGGATGTGCACGTGATCGTCAACGCCGTTCAGAGCCAGCACGGTAGTGTTCAAATCGTTGGCCACGGTGCGCAGGTAGCCCAGCATGCGAGGCCGGACCTCCGCGTGCAGAAACGGCTGACGTTCCTTGGTGCTGAATACGATGTGCAGCAACTGGCGCGTGTAGGAATGGCTCATGGCGGCAGGATACCGGGTCGGCGGTTGAGCGACCACACAAGAGCCGCCGCTGCGCGGCTCGGGATTTCGTTCCGTCCGTGTCCCCCGGCTCCGCTCCCGCCTTCGCCAAGGCTTTGGCGGGCGGGTCGCTGCGCCGGGGGCTTACCGAGAGAGACGCCGGCTGCGCCGGCTGAACTGCCTGTCTCACAATGCGGAGTTTGCCAACCACGCTCAAGAGGCGTCGAGCCTGCGTCCTGACTCCTGCTCACGTCCATTCCAGGACCACGCGGCCTTGCTGGACTGACAGGTGCAGCTTGGCCTGGCGGCGATCTGGATTGGCGGCCAGCTCGCGGGCGATGGGCGTCACCACCAGCTCTTCGAGCGCGCGCTGCAATGGGCGCGCGCCGTAACGCTGGTCGAAACCGGCGGATGCCACCAGCGCGGCCACTGCGTCATCCCAGCTCAGGCTCAGCCCTGCCATGCCTTCGCGCGCGGCGAGCTCGCGCAGCTCTTTGTCGGCGATCGCGCGGATGGTCTGCTCCTGCAGCGGCGCGAACGCGACCACTGCATCGAGCCGGTTGTAGAACTCCGGCCTAAAGAAGCGCATCACCTCGGCGTCGTAGTTGGGCCCGCGCGCCTTGCCGAAGCCGAGGCCGCCCTCGCGCCCTGCGCCGAGGTTGCTGGTCATGATCAGCACGCTGGACTGGAAGCTGGTGACGCGGCCAAAGCGGTCGGTCAGCCGGCCTTCATCGAACACCGCGAGCAGCATGTCGAACACGTCGGGCGAGGCTTTCTCGATTTCGTCCAGCAGCACCACGCAGAAGGGCTGGCTGCGCACGCGCTTGATGCAGTCGCTGGGGCCGCCGCCTGCGTCGGACACCAGGCGCTCGGATGCGCCGTGGCCGGTGTACTCGCTCATGTCCAGGCGCACCAGGCGCTCGCGCGCCGCCCCGTGGCCGAACAGGTAGTCGGCCATGGCGCGCGCAAGCTCGGTCTTACCCACGCCCGTGGGGCCGCTGAACAGCAGCACGCCCAACGGACGGCCGGGATCGTTCAGCCCGGCCTTGAAAGTGGTGATCACACCGGCGGCCGCGCGGCAGGCGGTTTCCTGGCCGATCACCCGGTCCGACAACGCGGCCAGCACCTCGCTCTCGGCCAGCGGCAGGTCGTCGCGCAGCAGCAGCTCGGGCAGGCCGGTCTCGTCCACGAAGCGGTCCGTGACGGCCTGCTGCTCGAGCTTGCGCTGCTCGGCGCTTGCGGCCTGCTGGATCAGGCCGGAAGTGAACGTGGCCGCCTTGCCGGGGAAGGTGTCATAGGGGCGAAATCGGCGGAACAGGCGGAACACGGAATGCACCACGTCGTTGCCGGTCTCGACGCGCAGGTTGCGGGCGCCGGCCTGGGCGATGCGGTCCAGCACGCGCAGGGCACTTGACGCGTCAAAGGTCTCGACGCGCAGCACCTGGAAGGCGTCGGCCAGGCCGGGCAGCAGGCGGCGACAGGCGTCAAGCTCTTCGGGAGTCGCCTCGGCCACCACCTGCAGTTCGCGGTGGTTCAGGTAGGCGACCAGGAACGCGCCCACGCTGTCGCTGGCGTCATGGCCGCCCAGGCGCACCAGCTCGAGCAGGTTCTCGATGCACAGCACGCCCTGGAAGCTCTGCAGCTCGGCGATCACGGCCTCCAGGCGCTCCTCCCACTGGCCGAGGTAGGGCGTGCCGGCGATCAGCCTTGAGCCGTTCGTCAGCCAGAAGCGCCGGCGCTCGACGTCGCCTTCCAGCTGGCGTTCCATTTCGCGGGCGGCGCTGGCCAGCACCGAGGTTTTGCCCACGCCGGGCGGGCCCACCAGCAGCACGTTGGCGCGGTCGTTCTTCACGCGGCGGGTAAGCTCGTTGATCTCGCGCTCGCGCTCCCAGGCGCGGCTGAACTGGCGGCGCAGGGCGCGCTCGCCCAGCGCTTCCGCCACGGTCTCCAGCGACTCGTAGCGCCGCTCGGCCCGCGTCTTGCGCTCCTCGGGCGCGGTCACCAGCACGTCCGCGAGCTCGTACTCGGCGGCGTTCAGCAGCCGCGCCACCTGCGCCGGCGACTTGCCCTGCAGCGCCTCGCGCACGTAGTGGGCGGCAAGCTCGCGCAGCTTGTCGGCTTCATGAAACGAGAACCACAACTGCAGCGGCGGGATCGCGCAGGCGTGCAGGCCGCCCGTCAGCTCGCTGTGCACGCAGGGCACGGTCACGCGGATCGGCTCGCTCGGGTGGCGCTGGCGGCCGACCACGTACTCGGGGCGCACGTCCACGGCCACGCGAACCAGCTTGCATTCGTCGCCGCTGCTTTCGGGAAAGTACCAGGGCTCGTTGCGCTGCAGCCAGGTCAGGTGATGGCGCAGCTGCTGCAGGCAGTCCTGGGCCGATGTGCCGAAGGCGGCGTACTCGGGCTGGTCCACCAGTGCGGCCGTGAAGTGGCCCTCGTGGTCGCGCCAGATCAGTACCGGCAGGCGGGTCACGCTCATGGCTGCAGCTCCGGTAAATTGAAGCCGCCCAGCAGCCAGCTTGCCAGCAGGCTCAGCGACGGGCGCTCGCGGGAGACCTGGCCGGCGCGCAGGTCCAGCGTGCTGCCGTTGGTGTAGTGCTGCTGCACCACCGGCCCGTGGGGCAGCGGGTCGTCGTCGGCGCCTGCTTCGCCCTTCGCCACGGCCTCGGCCCACTGGCGGCGCCGCGCGTCGATGCCGGCGGCGACCTCGGCCGGGTCGGCGCCGGGCTGCAGCGGCAGCGCGATCACCTGCAGGGGCAGCAGGCCGCCGTCCCAGCACCACAGGTGCAGGCCCGCCAGCGCGCCGCACAGGGCGTGGGCCAGATAGCCCGAGATCACGGCGCCCGCGGCGCCCGGCTGCTTGAGCTTGAGCTCACTGGCGCCGAGGTCGAAGCGGTGGCGCATCAGGGCGTTGAAGGTCTCCGCCAGCATCTCGGGGATGCTGGCCATGCTCCCGTCCACGGGGCGCACGATCAGCAGGGCGCGCTCGTCTTCGATCGGCGCGCGCTCGACCATCAAGTTCAGCAGGCTCGCCGACGCCAGCAGACGGCGCAGGCGGCCGTGAAGTTCCGACTCGCCCTGCTCTTCGGCGCGCTGGGCCAGCCAGGCCGCCAGCTCGTTGGGCGTGCGCAGCTCCAGCCACGCTGTGGGCGCGACCGGCAGGGACTCCGACAACTGCGAGCGCCGCGGGCGTTCCTCGCTGAGGGCGCTGGCGCTGGCCTCGACGGGCGCCGGGCGCTCGGCTTCGCGTTCGCGCCAGTCGAGGAAGCGCTCGATGGCGTCGTCCAGGT
>JAANMY010001132.1_pt1 | contig 32227 bp, 29 predicted proteins | sample 7279691 | NCBI WGS metagenome assembly JAANMY01 (sample SAMN14094543, study PRJNA606508) | bioreactor metagenome | isolation source: A lab-scale SPAN reactor treating ammonium-rich wastewater day 388 | place: Ireland: Galway | collected 2018-02-07
CAGCGTGACCCCATCGGCCTGGCCGGCGGCCCCAACCTCTACGAGTACTGCGGGGGGATGCCCTGGGACTTCGCCGATCCGTGGGGGTTGTCGCCGGACCCGAGCGTCCCCGTCCCGGTGCGCGAGCTTCGATCCCGCTCGGACTGGCAGGCGCTGGAGGCGTGGGGCAGGGAGCACGGCTATTACGACCTCGTCTCCGGCCACGGCCCGAACAAGGGGAAGATCGTTCGGTACACCTACCAATCGAGCGGGTACTGGACGACGCAGGTCCTGGAGTCGGTCGTGGACGGCTACGACCACTTCGCGGGCTCGGTCGAGGACGCCTACTCGCGCATGATGCGCCAGGCCGCGCACTCGGCCCGCGTGGCGGAGACGGTCGTGGAACTCACGGCCCGCACGCTGCTGGAGCCCGTGGACATGGTGATGAGCGTGGGCGAGTTCATCGACCAGCCCGGCTGGATCAACGCGGCGGCGATCATCCCGTTCATCCCGGGTGGGCTCAAGAGGGTCGACGAGCTAATCGTGGCCGGGGGCGGCACGGCGAAGGTCGTGGTGAAGGTCACGGACGAGGCCGGGAGCGTTGTCGGGGAGGTCCGGTTCACGGCCCGCCACGTCGGGGGCAAGACGGTGCTGCAGAGGGGCGAGTATCTTAATCTTAACATCGTGGACCAAGACGGCCTGTCAAACCGGCAGCGGATGCAGATAGGAAAAGCGCCGATCGGGCCCGACGGTGAGCCGATTCACCTGCACCACTACGACCAGCTGGATGGCGGACCGATCATGGAGTTGACCTACACAGAACACCGACAGCTTGCACATCCAAAGCGACCAAGTGCAATCGATCGTGGGCGATTCGACTCCTGGCGTGAGCAGTACTGGAAAGAACGACTCAAGCAACTCTGCGAGTAAACGCATGAGCATGGCGGACTATGAACGAGCCGTTGCGTTGATGCGACGGCACCCGGCAATGATGCGCTTCCGCGGACGCGGCTGCGACGAATCCCTCATCGCGCGCGCCGAGCACCAGCTGGGTGTCGTGTTTCCTCCCACCTATCGACGCTTCCTGAGCGACTTCGGCTGTGGGGATTTCGGGGCCGAGGAGTTCTACGGCATCGTATCAGATAACCCCGAGGGGAAGGGGGTGCCCAATACGGTGTTCCCGACCATGAGGTTACGTCTTGAAGCCTCCCTTCCGAACCACTACATGCGGGTCGCTGCGCTGGGCAACGGCGATGAGTACGTCCTCGACACGCGCGGCGCCCCGGAGGTCGATGGGCCGGTGGTGCTGTGGTCGCTGAATGACGCGAAGGGAGAGTTCATTGTGCCCATTGCCTCTGACTACGGGGCCTTCCTTCTCGAGCGAGTGGAAGCGGTCATCAGACGAAGCTGATGCGCCGCCGCGACGGGGACGGCTCGCGCGGCGACGTGCTCGCGGAGTTCCGGTCCGATGGGGCCAACCGGCGGATCGGGGCCCGCTACGACCTGACGCCCCCCGACGGCGACGGGGACCTCGACGACGAGCCCTGGGGCGAACTCAGCCGATCTCGGGACCAAGCCGCCGACCGACGACCCGGCGTCACCGGGAGCGCGTCAGGTTTCGAAACGGCTCAATGGGCGATACTGGGCTCGAACCAGTGACCTCCACAGTGTCATTGTGGCGCGCTAGCCAACTGCGCCAATCGCCCGAAGTCCATGTTCCCGCCGACGGGCACGGGAGCGGGGCAAGTATAGCCCCGGCCTGATCCGACGCCGCGTGGGGGCTTATTCTCCGCCGGCGGACGCGCTGGCCGAGGCGGGCGCGAGGATGACGATCTCGACACGTCGGCTCTCGTTCTTGGAGCCGCGCGGGATCGCCGGCCCGAAGGCGGCGGCGTAGACCCTCTTGTTGTCCACGCCCTTGGAGACGAGGAACTCTTCGACGGCGAGGGCACGTTCGGCGCTGAGGCGTTCGTTGGTCTTCCACCCGCTCTTTCGGATGGGGTCGGAATCGGTGTGGCCTTCGATTCGGATCGCGTGACCACGGTACTGCGAGTTGAGGATCTGGGCGATGCGGTCAAGCGTGGCCTTGGCGGAGGGCTTGATCACGACGGAGCCGGAGTCGAAGAGCACGTCGCCGGCGACGCCGACGGCGATCTCGCCGCCGCGGCGGGTGACGGTGACGCCGTCGCCGAAGTTCGGCCCGCGTGAGAGTTCGGCGCGGAGGCGTTCGAGTTCGGAGGAGAGGGACTGCGACTGGCCCTGGAGGGCGGTGCGTCCGCTCTGGCATTCGGCGAGGGCGTTCTCTGTTTCCGCCAGGCGCTGGCGGAGTTCCTGGTTCTCCATGAGAGCGGCGTCGAGTTCACCCGTGTTGGATGAGGCGCACCCGCCAAGGATGATTCCACCGACGAGCAGGGCGCCGCAGCCGCGAAGAAGTGCCGAGTTCCTGGACATCCGAAGCCTCCTTGATGGTCGTGTCTGGTGCCGCCGACTTGGCCGCAACTCCGTGCGGCGCCTGGCAGAGTATCGGTTGATTCGGGGGCGTGTGTCGAGTCCGACGCCGGTCCTCAGGGTAGGTCCACCCACCCCGCCCCGGTCAAGCGGCCAAGCAGCGACTCGAGGAGCGGTTTGGTGAGCAGGACGAGCACCGTCGCGATCGCCAGGAATGGGCCGTAGGGCATCTGCCGGCGGAGTTTTCCGGAGAACAACTGGGACACGATTGCCCAGAAGACCCCCACAAACGCGGCGAGAAAGAACGCCAGGACCGCGTCGATCCAGCCCAGGCACGCCCCGACCCCCGCCATCAGGTGGACGTCACCCATCCCCATCGCTTCCTTCCCGAACGCGAGGGATCCCAGGATCCGGATCCCCCACACCACGCCCCCGCCGATGAGATAACCCATCAGGACGCCCCCGAGGACGGTCAGCCAGAGCGGTGCCTCCCGTGCGGGAGTCCAGTCCCCCGTGAACGCGTTGAGCGTCCACGGCCCGGCGTAGTGTGTGGCGATCTTCATCCCTACGAACCCGAGCGCGAGGCAAGGGGCGAGGAACAGGATCTCCCTGAGCACCTCCCGCCGGGCGTACGGGTACTGGATCCACAACTCCGCCTGGGCATCCGGGGTCGGCGCGGAGGGGGGTTCCGCTGTCGCAACCGCTGCCTCGACAGGTGCTTGGGGCAGTGCCTGGGGCTCGGTCGAAGCGGAGGAAAGACCGGTGGAGTCGGGCGGAGGGGGCGAGGCCTGGGGGCCGTTGGCTTGGGCGAGGGCCTTCCGCTCCCACTCGTCGTAGTCAGCGAAACTGCGTTTGAGGACCCCGGTCGCGACAAGCACGCACGAGACCCCGATCCCGATGACGCCGCCGATCGAGCCCCCGATCCATTCCCACCCTCCCAGGCCTGGCGTGGCGATGGACCAGACCTCGTGCTCCGCGACGCGCGGGAGGCGTCCGTAAGGTGAGGCGAACTCGATCCACGCCGCGTGGGCCGGGTGGACGATGACCGCCAGGACGGCGGGGAACCAGGCGAGGACGAGGGGGATGGTGAAGGTCTTGGCGTCGACGAGCGTCATGGCCGAGAGCGAGCCGATCAGGGCAAGCACGACGAGGAAGGCGGGCCAGATGAGGCGGACCTCGTTGAGGGCCCACTCCGGGCGGACAAGCCCGATGTCCACGCCCGCGAGGCTGGCGCCGCGATCGATGCCCAGGAACGCCACGAAGAAGAGGAGAAAGAGCGAGGCCACGGCTGCCTCGACGATCGGATACTGGGGAGAGATGCGGGTCGCGCAGTATCGGCACCGGCCCCGCAGGACGATCCACCCGAGGATGGGGATGTTGTCCCTCCAGCCGAGTTTCGTCGCGCACGAGGGGCAGCGGGACGGGGGTCGAACAATCGAGAGGCCCTTGGGCATCCGATAGGCGACGACGTTGATGAGCGAGCCGACGCAAGCCCCGAAGGCGAAGACAAAGAGCCCCCATGTCCCCGTCAGCAACCACATGTAGACCTGGTATCGGGGCATGGGTCAGCGCGCGTCGTCCGGGACGTCCTTCTCCATCTCAGCCGTGAGATCGGCGATCTTCTGCTCGGTCTGGCGGAGGATCTCGTGGCAGCGCTTGACGAGGGCGACCCCCTCCTCCCACTCCTTGATCGATGCTTCGATCTTCCTGTTGAACTGTCTGCGACAGTTTTTTTCATTACATCAAGCAAAACGGAAAAAGGCTGATGGATGTAACGTTCCAGCCCGATACCTCTTCAGCCAATAAGGGTGAACCAGCCTGAAAAGTTAACGCCTGCGATGGTTTGCGGCCCAATGTTCCATGCGCTGGTCTTCGAAGCGCATCCGCCAGCGGAGCATCTGCTGGCAGTAATCGGCCACGATTGAAGCCTTGCCAGGATTATCCGCCTGGTTGTCAAATTCACCGGGATCTTTCTGCAGGTCGAAAAGAAGTGGCGGCATGGCTGGCGAAGCAAACTGGACATACTTGTATCTGTGATCCCGGATGACCCAGAACAGGCATTCATCCGGGTGGAGCCCTGGAGGAACTGTCGAACGGGTTCTGAAGTCCGCTTCGAAGTGGATCGACTCTTTGCCTTGCCACGGCACTGCCTGGCGGACAGCCGACAGCAGGCTGCTCCCCTGAAAACGGTCGGGTTTCGGCCTGCCGAGAAAATCAAGCAGGGTAGGTGCGATATCGATCGACTCCACCAGCCCTTCCAGTTGAGTTCCCCGGGTTCCATCCGCTTCCGGGGAGGGATCCCGGACAATCAGAGGAACATGCATGGTTTCATCGAAGAAATGCGCCTTGTCAAGCAGGTAATGATCCCCAAGATAATCCCCATGATCCGATGAAAAAACGATCAGGGTGTGATCCCATTCCCCCGAGGTCTTTAGAAACTCGAAAAGAGTGCCGAGGCAGGCATCCAGCTCTGAAATCATCCCATAATAATTGGCGCGTGTTTCCCTCAGGTGGCTGTCGTTTTCGAGCTGCTTTTCCGCTGCCATCAGCTGGTAATACGGGTGAGGTTTATCGAGCTCTCCAGGCCGGCGGTTGGCTTCTGGCATCCTCCGGGGGGCGTACATGTCATGGTATGGGGAAGGGCAAATGCGTGGGGAATGAGGTTTGATGTAATTCAGGCTGAGGAACCAGCCGCATCCCTTCCGCCTGGAGATCCAGTCGGTCGCAATGCCGGTGACGAATCGCGCCTCGCTGTCTTCTGCCTTGTAATGGGCAGGGAAACACAGAGGCAGGTGTTCTCCCGGTCCCTCTGGTGGAACATCGGGCAGGCTGATGCGGATTCGGTCGAGGATGCCTTCTGGATAACCCTTTTCACGCAGCCACTGGAGGTATTGCGGGCTGGTGTATTCATCATGAAACAGGATCCAGTCAAAACCAGGCAGCACATTGTCATAGCAGGGAGTGGTCTTCTGGGGGTGCCCATGAGGAAGTGTCGCCGGATCACGAACATAATCGTTATATCCGATCAGCCCGGGGTTATATCCGGCATCCTGGAGGTGCATTCCAAGGTTTTCCTCCGCATCACGCAGGGGGGTCTCATTGGTCAGGGCACGTGTCGAACACAGGTAGCGGCTGTTATAGATGCACATCCGGCTCGGGCCGCAGGGATTGGTCTGGACAAAACAGTTCTTGAACAGCACCCCTTCATGCGCCAGATGATCCAGGTTCGGAGTTTGAATGACTGGATTCCCTGCTGCACCGAGGCAGTCCCAGCGGAACTGGTCAGCCAGAATGAACAGGACATTTTTGTTCAACGGATCGCCTCGCGAAAGGCTTCAACAGCGTGATCGAGTGCCTCCAGGGACTTGGTTTCGGTCACACACAGAACCAGGTATCTGGGATCTCCTGTCCAGTGAGCATCATGAATCCCTGCCAGGATCCCCTGATTTCGCAGGCGTGCGGCCACCTCGGAAGCCTTGCCTGGGAGAACCAGGGTAAACTCATTGAAGAAGGGAGCCTCCGAGAGCATCTGGAAGCCGGGGATCCGGGTCAATTTTTCAGCGAGGTAATGGGCTTTATCGAAATTCTGCTGCGCCACCTCTTTGAGGCCGGAGGGGCCCAGGGTGGCCATGTAAATACTGGCGGCCAGGGCGCACAGGGATTGGTTGGTGCAGATATTGGATGTGGCTTTATCCCGGCGGATATGCTGCTCACGGGTCTGCAGGGTCAGGACATATCCAGGCTTCCCATCCGAATCGACCGTTTTTCCAACCAGCCTTCCCGGCATCTGGCGGATATCTTTATAACGCACCGCGAAATACCCCGCGTAAGGTCCGCCATAAGAAAGCGGCAGCCCGAGGGACTGCAGCTCACCGATGGCGATATCGGCGCCCCACTCCCCGGGAGTTTTCAGCAGGGCCAGGGATACTGGATCCGAAGCCTGAATCCACACCGCTCCGCTGGGTTTGATGATCTCGCCGATCTTCTCAAGATCCTCGAGGAAACCGAAAAAATTCGGTGACTGAATGGCGACAGAGGAGGTTTGTGAATCGACCGCGCCGGCAAGCCACTCGAGATCGAGAGTCCCAGATTTCATCGGGATTTCTTCGATCACGGCATCCATGCCGGTCAGGTAGGTTTTAAGCGCCTGTTTCCAGCGTGGATGGATCGAGCCAGCCACCAGGAGTTTGCCCCGATGGTTGATCCGAAGAGCCATCAGAGCGGCTTCAGCCAGTGCCGAAGCGCCATCATACATGGAGGCATTGGTGGCCTCCATTCCGGTCAGCCGCGTGATCAGTGACTGAAATTCAAAAATGAACTGAAGCGTTCCCTGGCTCACCTCAGCCTGGTATGGGGTGTAGGAGGTGCAGAATTCGCTTCTCGAAATCAGCCGATCGATAATGCTGGGGCGGATGCGCTCATAGGCTCCTCCCCCCAGAAAAGAGATAGACTCTCCAGCGGGATGGTTGAGGCCGGATAAATGATCGATGACCCGACGAATTTCTTCCTCTGTTTTCGGTGCTTGAACCTGAATTGATGGCTTGCGGATCGACTCAGGAATCTCCTCGAAAAGATCCTCAATTGAGGACAGCCCGATCAGCTGCAGCATTTCCTGGATATCCAGGTCAGTATGGGGAGTATATGGCATTCTTCAATTCCTCAGTAAATTAATCTCAGCTTGGCAAAGGGGGTCCACTCAGGTGATGCCCCTTCACGGTGGCCATTCTCTATTTTGTGTAAGCCACTGCTCCCGCTGTGACTGTGTCGATTCTGATAGCGGCTGGAGGCTCAAATCCCCTGGCGCCTGCTTCAGCGACATTTTCATCCTCTTCAACCCCATCACCGCTGACACCGATGGCGCCCACCAGCACCCCTTCTTTGTAGACCGGAAGGCCTCCGGGAAATTCGATGATTCCGTCGCCCACATTGCTGCTGCCGATCTGCCAGAGTGGCCCTCCGGGTTGTGACAACAGACCGATGGAGCGTGTGGTGAGGGCGTTTTCATTGCTGCTGAAAGCGAGTGCGGTGAATGCCTTGGCACGGGCGATGTGGATGCTGCCCAGCCAGGCATCGCCCATGGACCTTTGGCCAACAATCCGGCCGGAGCGATCGACCACAACAATGTGCATTTTGGTGGTCTGTTTCTCACCTTTGGAGTTGGCGCGAAGCAGTGAGGGTTCTTTCAAAGCTCCCACCTCAGCCTGGTCTAGAATCTTCTTGATATCTGCATCGGACAGGGACATGATTTTTCTCCTTAAAAGTCATATCTCAATGAATGCCTTAGGTTGATTGAGAAGTAAAGAAGGATCAAGTGGGTTCCATCGGGCGGAGAGTCATCTCTCTCCCGGAGGCTGATGCCGCTTCTCGTGCCAGTGGGCAGCCTCTCTTGTCAATCCATATTCCGGAACACACTATGGTTTCTACTGGCTCGATCCGGCTGTAAAATCCGCCAGGGGGAGGACAAGACAAGGATGTTTGAATACCACCTCAGGGCTTTCTATCTGCCGATACTTTTCCTGGCTCTTCTGGCCTCATTCCCGGCCTCTTCGCCTGCAGAGGTCCTGCGCAGCATGCGCTACACGCCACGGCCTCCCGAGGAGGCACGGGCCTGGCAGAAAAACCTTCGCACCGAGTTTTATGAACTGCTCAAGCTCGATGATCTGGTCCAATCCGGGCATCGGGTCGCATTTGCCAGTGCGGTGATCACGGCCACCACCCGGGAAGGTTATTTGTTTCAGGAAATTGGTTTTCAGACCACAGCCAACCGACGCATCCATGCCATCCTCACTCTCCCATCCGATTCAACTGCCAGGCATCCCGCAGTGGTCTGCATCCATGGGCATGGCGGGGACCGTTTCTCGACCTACCAGGAAGGGATCTACAACGCATTTGCTGCAGAACTGGCCAAACGCGGCGTTGTTACTGTTGCGGTTGATGTCGGCCAGCATGAGGTCTATGAGGAAGGCCGGACATTGATGGGGGAGAGGTTGTGGGATCTGATTCGTTCGGTAGACCTGCTGGTTGCTATGCCCGAAGTGGATCCTTCAAGGATCGGTTGCGCAGGCTTGTCACTCGGGGGAGAGATGGCGATGTGGCTGGGAGCCATGGATGAGCGCATCAGTGCGGTGGCCAGTTCCGGGTTCCTGACCCGAATGGATCAGATGGAGGAAGGGCACTGCCCCTGCTGGAAATTCGAGGGACTGCGTGGATTGGCCGATTGGGCGGATATCTACAGCCTGATCGCCCCCCGGGCTTTGATGTGCCAGAACGGTCTCCAGGAACCCGCCACCGATTTTACTGTACCCCTGGCCCGGGAGGCGATGGAAGAGATTAAACTGATCTATAAGGATCTCGGGGCGGAGGACAGGGTGAGTCTGGCAGTCCATGAGGGTGCTCATGTTATCGACCTGCCGACTCTCATCGCCTTCTTTGAAAAATACCTCAAAATCTGAGCACCCTGGCCCGGCAGGCTGCAGCCGGAATTGCCTTCAGAAAATTTCTGTTTATCATCAGAAACAGGAGGAGTGAACTTGTGTCGACTGAAACCCACACGAATGCTTCAGAGGAGCCGGTTCAGGCCAGTGTCAGCCTCGGGGTTGCCGACCTTCTTAAAGAAGGGGATGGACTGGCCAGGGAAAAGAAGTGGAGTGAAGCCTTGGAGCGTTATCGTGCGGCAGTTGCTTTTGAACCTGCCAATGCACACATCCACTTCCTGATCGGCAGCTGCCACTTTAAACTGAATGAAGGACCCCAGGCGCGTGAAGCCTTGTTTCGGGCTGTCTCGCTCGACCCGGCGAATGAGAAGATTCGAACCTGGATTTATCGGATAACTGGCATGTATCCGGGAGGCCAGGTTCCTGAAGCCTGAGCCGCTCATTCGCAGGATCAAACACTCACGACAGGAGAAATCAATCAGCGGTATGAATCATATCCGGTTCACTTTTGTTGCACTGGCCCTAGTTCTGCTGAATATCCCAATCCCCGGAGCTCAGTCCCAGGCAGATCTGACAGATGGCATCGAAAGGCTGCTGTCTGTCGGCCGGTCCAGGGAAGCCTTGCAGTCATTAACCACACTGCGCCAGATCGGGGATCCCTCCATGCTCACCCCGCGTTTCCTCTTCCTGGAAGCGCGAGCGATGCTGGAAACCGGTTTGGTTGAGGAGGCCCGGGTGCAGATCGATTCGATCCGGAACATGGAGGGCTGGGAACAGGAAATCGACCCAACCGAAATGCTGACCCTCGAGCTGTCGGTGTTGAAATCTCTCGGCCAGAGTGCCGATGCCGCCCAGCTGCTGGAAAGCCAGCTGACACCCCTGGATGAACTGGATCCACCCTATTCATCGACTGTGACCCAGCTTCACCTGGTCTATGCCGATCTTCTGCTGGCCTGCCTTCGAAATACAGAAGCGGTCCAGATCCTCCTCGATCTTTATCGGAATGGTGATCCCAGGCTCAAAGTGACAGTGGCCCAGAGCCTGGTTTCGGCGGCTGAACAGCAGGCTCTTTCCGATAATCAGTGGAAGATCCTGCCCTCGATGCTTGAGGATGGCGGCACGACCCTGTGGACTCAGTTTTCAAGGGCTGCATTCAAGGCGGGCAAGAAGGAGATTGCACGCTTCCTGCTTCAAACCGGGTTCAAAGACAATCCTTCCGTGATGCGCGCCCAGTGGTCCGGGTTTCTGGAAGATGCCTCTGATCCAAATTTTCTGAACCTGATTTCCGGGATGATTTTATCTGGAACCATGGAAGTCCCAGCCGAAGGGAAAAGCGACTGGCTGGCCATCAAAGCGCTCACTCTGGAAAGAAATGGCCGCATCGATGAAGCCATCCAGATCATTCGTGAAAATCTGTGGGGAAATATCGATCAACGGCTCCAGGCGGCCCGTATGCTGGCTTCACAGGGAAAGATCGAGGATGCCTCGAAAATCTATTCCGAACTCGAAACTGAATCACCTGGCCGTTACCTGGATGCCTGGGGAAGCCTGCTGGCTGACCGTGGCATGAACAGGGAGGCCCTGGCTGTCTGGGCCAGAATACCCGGGCAGGATCCTCGTAAAGACCTGGGTTACCTTCAATGGGGCAGGCTTTTGAAAGGGAAGGGGTTTCTCAAAGAAGCGATCGAAGCCTATAAACAAGGGCTGGCGAAATCCAGTCAGGCGGCGATTTTTTCGCAGGAACTGCTCGAAGTCTCTATTTCGCTTGGAGATGTTTCCGGAGCATTGACTGCCTATCAGGCGCTGCGCTCGCAGGCGCCGAGAATTGGAGGGACCTGGTCGCCCGAACGCCTGGTGGATCAACTCCGGCGCACCCAGCAGATGGAGACATTCTCTGTAAAACTCGATGAGGTTTTGGCTGCCAGTGACACAGTCAAAGCCCCATGGCGAGACTTCGCTGTGGAGATGGCGACCGAACTCGCACTTCAATTGAACAGGGTTCCGGTCCTCGAAGCCTGGCTGGTCGCCCCACCCGAGGCATTAAAGGCCTACTGGGCTAAAGACCCCGGGCGTAAAGGCAATCATCTGATGGGGATCGGGCTGGACCTCTCCCTGCAGGGAGAGCATCGTCTCGCAAGCTGTTATTTCGCATCGGTGGATCTGGAGCAGCTCAAGGGCCGTCCGAATATGCTCGAGGCTGCGGCCCGGTCGAATGCCGTCATTGGTGATCTCACCGCCTCCATCAACCTCTGGCAAACCCTGAAGAATCTTCCCAAGACCACCGGCGAACAAAAAATCCGTGCCGGTTTGTCCATGGCTCGCCTTTTTCTCGAACTTTATCAACCCGGAAAAACACTGGTTGTCCTCAAGGAAACGCCGAATATCGATCGTGTCCCGACTTACAAGGGAGAAAACGCATTTCTGATGGCCATGGCCCATACCCAGCTCCATGAAAAGAGCAAAGCAATTCCCCTCCTGGAGGACATCCTCAAAGAAGGAGGTTCCCATGCGGCTGAAGCCATGTTCTGGCTGGCTGAATGGAATCTCTGGCAAAGGGACTGGGGGGCTGCCCGGGAAGGTTTTCAGAAGGTTCTTTCGACCGACCCGGGCCAGAGTCTGGCGAATGAAGCCCTCTGGCGCTTGAGGTACATGACCGGGGTTGAGGAAGACAAACTGGCGGCCTTCAGCCTGGCCTGCTTCTTCGAAGGAAGTGGTGAGTGGAAGGAATCTGAAACAAACTACCGGAACCTGGCGGCTGCATTAGGCCCTTCAGACCTGACCGACTGGATTTATTACCGGATCGGGAAAATCCAGATTGAATCCGGCCACAAGGCGGAAGGCCTTCAGCAGTGGAGTCTGGTGGAGGAAAGATCGGGGAACCAGACCCTGGTCAAACGGATCCGTTTCGAAAAAGCGGCCCTGGAAAACCCCTCAAATCCTGCTGTTTATGAGGATATTGTGCTGAGCAGTCCGAACACTTTATTAGGCGATCTGGCACGGGAACGGATGGCTCAACCCCAGCCGACCGCCATCCCCTCTCATCCGGCTGAAATGGTCCCCTGATTGCCGCTTGAGCCTGATTTTCGCGACCCAAAGAATATTTTGCAAAAAACTTGAAGTTCATATAACATTATGTTATCTTGGAGTGGCAGGATGAAAGAATGTTCCAAGGTGGTCCATTGACCACAGACAGCCCAGGGAGATCGAGCTTATCATGACTAGCGCCCGACCTTTATCAATCAAGAGCCAGCTTGGCTTTACCCTGATCGAGCTGCTCATAGTCATCGCAATTATCCTGATTCTGATTTCGATCGCACTGCCCAATTTCCTCGAAGCCCAGCTGCGTGCAAAGGTCACCAAAGTGCGTGCGGAGCTGAAAACACTGGAAACAGTCCATGCCTCTTACTTTGCCGATTTCAACTCGTACCCGTTCAACCACCGCAGTGCTGAAGGTGCGGCAGGCCAGGATGGGGACACAGGGCTGCCCACCACCGACTGCAAAGGAAGAAGCGGCGTCTTCAATCAGGAGCCTTACTGGAGTTATGAAGCGGTTGGATATGTTGTCACCACTCCGATCAAGTATATCACCAATGCCGAACTCCATGATCCATTTCAGCTTCATGGGAATCCAGCGGCAGGGAACCGCCCATTCCTGTATCATTACTCCAGCACAAAAATTGCCCACTGCCGTGGATTCGGCGGGGGGATCGCATATCGTTATTCAATGAGCTACAACACCCCGAATGTTCGCCCAACCCGGTTGAAATATCCCAGCCAGGGATACATGCTTTGGAGCATCGGACCTGATTCGGAAGATGGGTTTGGGCAGAAATACCCGGTTTATTCTCCTACGAATGGAACCAGCAGCCGCGGCGATATTGTGGTCTATGTCCCCTGAGGGGTCATGACCTGGCAAACTGGAGCAAAAACTGACAGTTCTCCTCCAGGATTTCCTCAAACAGTCGTGAAACCTCACTGACCTGGCGGACCAATGGGTGAGTGGCCAGGGCAAGAATGGCCGACTTTCGATCCCCAAGTGCTCCCGCCCGGACAGTTAATTCCTCATAGGCTTTCACAACCTGAAGCATCCCTCGAAGTTCCGGTGGAAGGGGAGATTGAGGCAGAGGAACCGGCCCCGAGCCGGTGATTCGGCATGGGATCTCGACTGCACATTCGGGAGGAAGCTCGCTCAGAATTGAATTATTGCGGACATTGACCACCTGAATATCGCCACGGTTTGTGGCCAGGGATTCGATCAGGTTGACCGCCGCGGTCGAATAGAAGGCCCCTCCACGCTTCTCCAGCTCTGACGGTTTTTCTGAAAGAGCCGGATCGGCATATTTTTGAAACAGGGTGGTTTCAACCTCCACCACCTCTTCTCCACGTGTGCGTGTACGGGCTTTGAGCTCCTCGAGGACCAGCGCTGTGCAGAAGTAATAGGCAAAGTAGTAATTGGGAACGACACCGAGGAATCGGGTCCACATCGCCATGGCCCTGCTGGAGGGTTTCTCCTCCTCTTCAAATTCCCCGGCGATGATTTCAAGAAACTCCGGGAATCGATCGATCCCATCCACACGGCAGCCACGCACCCAGGACAGGTGGTTTAATCCGGCATAATCGAGTTCGATGCTGGATGGAGAAACTGAAAAGGCCTTGGCCGCTGCCATGATATAACCAATCGGAATGTTGCAGAGGCCGACCACCCGGACACTGGAATGTTTGAGGACAGATTCGGTGATGATTCCGGCGGGATTTGTAAAATTGACCAGCCAGGCCTGCGGAGCTCTTTTTTCGATAATCGCGGCGATATTGAGTATGGCTGGAATGGTTCGCAGTGCCTTGGCAAACCCACCGATACCGGTGGTCTCCTGGCCGATGATATGATTGCGCAGCCCGAGCTTTTCATCCCGTATGCGGGCGGCCATTCCACCCACCCGGAACTGAGTGATCACATAATCGGCCCCATCGATTGCCTGATCGGGCTGGGTTGTGGATTCGATCCGGATATCGGCTCCCGTTTTTGCGGCCATCCGCTCTCCCAGTGACGACAGTATCTGGAGGCGTTGAGAATCAATGTCCATCAGGCAAATCCGGTCAAGGTTCAGGCTGGACCTTCTCTCGAGGAGGCCTTCGAGGAGTTCGGGAGTGTAGGAGCTCCCACCACCGATGACAGCAACTTTTACCATGGATTATTGGCTCCCATTGTTATTACTTTTTATATATCGGGCAGATGACTGCGCCAGCACAGTTTCAGGATCTGAACTCAGCAGGAAGGCTCCGATCCAGGTTGCCATAGACAGAGTCGTTGGCCTGAATCCCCACTGCCTCGAGCGCCAGCAGACCCGCACCGACTGCCGGTGCATAGAGAGGGAATCGAAAGTTGGCCGAAGGGGCATGAGGCAAAACCAGTGAGTGGATGGTTGCGAGAAACCAGGGATCCTCTCCTCGAAACACACTCCCTGCGGTGATCAGGTCAAATGCTTCTTTTTCCATCCTGAGCCGCCGGATCAGGGTGTTGGCTGTGACAGCCATCTCTTCGGCTACCGATTTCAAGATGCTGCGCGCCACCGAATCTCCGGCAGCTGAGGAGCGAAAAACCAGCCTGGGGATTCCCAGGCTGCGGACATATTCTCCATCACGATAGGCCTTTTCGAGAAAATCCGGAATGGTGGCATGGCCAGAAGCCTGAAGGATCAAATCGAGCAGCGCTGTCGGGGCTCCACGGCCATCATCTGCCCGTACCACTGCAGCCAGTGCCGATTGTGTCATTACATTCCCGCCGCCGAAATCACCGAAATCCCAGCCGTACCCGCCAACTCGAATTTCAACCCCTTCACGATTCCGGCCAACCGCGACCTGCCCTGAACCGCAATTGATCATGATGCCGAATGGGTCCCGGGTTCCTCCTCGAAGACAGCCGAAAGCATCGTTTTTAAGGAGAAATGCAACCCCGCCCAGGATTGGCTCGAGCATTTCCTTCGGGACATGAACCATGTCGTGTTGGATATCCACCCCTGCCAGACAGAATGAAGCGAACCGGGCATCTCGAAGAGGCTTCCCTGCCTGCTCCAGCGCCTGTCTGATGGCTGCATCCAGAGCATCCCTGGCCCGGACAAAGCCGATCGCCTCATGGCTGCCGCATCCGGCATGGCCGATCCCAAGCACCTTCCCTGAATCTTCCAGGGCGATTGCATGGGTTTTTGTGGCTCCTGCATCAACTCCGATTACAAACAAGTCTCATGGCCTCCAATCAAAAAACCCTGGCGAACCCTGGGAACAATCCCGTACAGTCCACCAGGGTTTCTGGTTTGCACTGATCTCAATAACGGTAGTAATCCGGTTTATAGGGTCCATCCACCGGCAGCATCAGGTATTCGGCCTGCTCTGGTGACAGCTGGGTCAAGCGTGCCCCGATGCGCTCGAGGTGAAGCCTTGCCACCTTCTCATCCAGGTGTTTCGGAAGGACATAGACCTTTTTCTGGTAATTTTCCGCGTTCTGCCAGAGTTCGATCTGAGCCAGAACCTGATTGGTGAATGAGTTCGACATCACGAAGCTGGGGTGGCCGGTCGCACATCCCAGGTTCACAAGCCGCCCTTCAGCCAGGATTGTGACACGCTTGCCATCCGGCCAGATGACCTGGTCGACCTGGGGTTTGATTTCGACCCGCTTGAGGTTAGGGTCCTTAAACACCGAGTCGACATCGATTTCGATATCGAAATGGCCGATATTGCACACAATCGCCTGGTCACGCATCGCATCGAGGTGCTCCCGACGGATGACATGGCAGCAGCCGGTGGAGGTCACGAAAATATCCGCCTCCGAGACAACATCCTCCAGACGAAGAACCTGGTAACCCTCCATCGCCGCCTGCAGGGCACAGATGGGATCCACTTCAGTCACCACCACCCGTGCTCCAAATTTCTGCAGTGACTGGGCACAGCCTTTACCGACATCCCCATAACCACACACCACTGCCAGCTTTCCGGCGATCATCACATCCGTGGCGCGCTTGATCCCATCGATGAGCGATTCACGGCAGCCATACAGGTTATCGAATTTGCTCTTGGTGACTGAGTCGTTGACATTGATCGAGGGGCAGCCGAGGGTGCCATTCCGCTCCATTTCATACAGGCGATGAACACCTGTTGTGGTTTCTTCGGAAATACCCCGGATTCCGGCAAGCAGTTCAGGCATTTTCTGGTGTATTACCAGGGTCAGATCGCCGCCATCATCGAGTATCATGTTGAGTGGTTTCCCATCCGGCCAGTAGATGGTCTGTTCGATGCACCACCAGAATTCCTCCTGGGTTTCACCTTTCCAAGCGAACACCGGTGTGCCTTTGGCTGCCAGGGCGGCAGCGGCGTGATCCTGGGTCGAAAATATATTGCAGGAAGACCAACGGACAGAGGCTCCGAGATGTTCAAGAGTTTCGATCAGGACTGCGGTCTGGATGGTCATGTGGAGGCACCCCCCGATCCGCGCCCCTTTCAGAGGCTTCGAATCGCCATACTCCTTGCGGAGAGCCATCAGCCCCGGCATTTCGGTTTCGGCGATTTCGATTTCCTTCCGGCCCCATTCGGCAAGCGAAAGGTCCGCCACTTTGTAATCGGCGGCCGGAGTTTTCGTCAGTGTAGCCATAAATTTTCCCTTTCATTAAATCCCGGGGCGGATTCATTCAACAACCGAATCAAATCGTCGTTCATCGATGAGTTTCCAGCACCGGGGATCTTTGTTAATGTCCCTTGGAGAGGATCTGCAATCGATGACTTTATCGGAACGTTACTTTTATGGCAATGACTAGAGCATTCTTATTCACTGTCAGCCTGGCCGCATTCCTGTTGGCTGGTTCTGGAGATCGAGCCTGGCCAGCCAATCTGTATGGGTTCTGGGAGGGGGGATTGACGCCGCCGGTTCTTTTGGGGCGCTACCCCGCTGATGCCGCCCAGGTGGTCTGGAATAAAGCGGATTTGAATGTGATGTGTGTGGTCCAGATCATGGATGGGCTTGGGCGCAGGCAGGCCGAAGAAATACAGCGCTTTTCTGCTCTTCAGCCACAGGTTCCGGTTCTGCTGTGCGCACCCGACAGGGATGAGGGCAAATGGCCGGCTGCTTATATCAAGGAAACCTGGGATCGGATGCGGATGACCTTGCCCATATATGATCTTCCACCGGAAAACCGCAAGGATGTTTACAGAGGTTTCGATCCCCAGAGGATTCGTGTTTATCCTCAACTTTTTTTATTTGACCAGCAGTTCAAAATTCGAAGAATTATCGAGGGGTTCACACCTGCCGAACGAATCATCGAGATCTTGGAGGAGATCCGGAAAGAACCGCTTTCCATGCCTCCTTCGCCAGCGAGTTTGGATTCTGTATCACTCCTCAAAAATTCTTCATTTCAGGATTGGCCGGAACAATCCAGGACTCCATCCGCCTGGCAGGTCAGGGATGCCAGCAACTACAATTATGTTCGTGTTCCGCTTGGCGGATCGGGTGAAAATCTGGTGGCGGAACTCCATTACAGCCCCCGTGGAAGGCAGGTTCTTTTCCAGAGGCTGGCAGACCAGCCTCCTTTAAACGGAAAAAAAGTGCGCCTGTCCGCGCTTGTAAAAAGCAACTGCATCGGGCAGGCAGTTGTTGCCCTGGGGATTCCCACTCCAGAAAAAGGGGCCTACCGGTTTGCCCCGGACAGCCCTTACATTGGCCGGGATGGAAATCAGATTCCATTGCGGATTTTGGGAGCCATTGATTTCGAGACCGGAAGTGATGTGTGGCAGGCACGGTCTGTGGAGTTCCTTGTCCCTGAAAGAGGAAAAGTATTCACAATTGCGCTCTACCTGAACAATACCGGGGACCATGGGGCAGCGGCGATGTTTGACACCATCGGCCTCGAAATTCTTGAGTGAGTCATGAATCCATGACCGGCAGCATCGATGGCTCATTGTCCATCTCTGCTGCCGGTCAATCATAAAAACACTTGTATCAGTCTGGAACTTCCTTCATGGAGATCCCAAGCGCTTTTGCGACCCCCTGGCCATAAGCCGGATCCGCCTTGAAACAGTTGCCGATGTGGCGGATTTTTATTTCTTTCGGAGCATCACCCATCGCACGAGCTGTGTTCTCGAACAATGCCTGCTGCTGCCCAGGTTTCATCAACCGGAAGAGCATGCCGGGCTGGGTGTAGTAATCATCATCCTCTCGATGATCCCAATGATCTGCCGCTCCATCCAGGCCGAGTGGAGGCTCAGCAAAGGCGGGTTGCTGCTGCCATTCCCCATAACTGTTTGGCTCATACCCCAGAGTACTGCCCTGATTGTTATCGACACGCATGAGTCCATCTCGATGATAACTGTGAACAGGGCATCGTGGCGCATTAACCGGGATCATGTTGTGATTGACACCAAGGCGGTAACGCTGCGCATCTCCATAGGAAAACAGCCGGCCCTGCAGCATTTTGTCGGGGGAGAATCCAATTCCAGGAACCACATTGGCCGGATTGAAAGCCGACTGTTCCACATCGGCAAAATAGTTTTCCGGATTTCTGTTCAGTTCCAGGATGCCCACCTCAATCAATGGATAATCCTTGTGGAACCAGACCTTTGTCAGATCGAAAGGGTTGTATGGACACTGGCCTGCTTCTTTTTCTGGCATCACCTGAATAAACATTGTCCATCGCGGAAAGTCTTTTTTTTCGATCGCATCATAGAGGTCCTGCTGATGGCTTTCACGGTTCTGGCCGATAATTTCTGCAGCTTCTGCATCGGACAGATTTTTAATGCCTTGTTGTGTTCGAAGATGGAATTTGACCCAATAACGCTCCCTGGCAGCATTGATGAAGCTGAATGTATGGCTGCCAAAGCCATGCATGTGCCTGTATGAGGCTGGAATGCCTCGATCACTCATGGTGATGGTAATCTGGTGGAGTGCCTCAGGCAGGGATGTCCAGAAGTCCCAGTTGTTTCTCGCACTGCGAAGATTGGTCCGCGGATCCCGCTTGACTGCATGATTCAAATCGGGAAATTTCAATGGGTCACGAAGGAAAAAAACGGGTGTATTGTTGCCGACCAGATCCCAGTTGCCTTCTTCGGTGTAAAACTTGACGGCAAATCCCCGGATATCGCGCTCGGCATCCGCCGCACCACGCTCACCGGCCACAGTTGAAAAACGAACAAACAAGTCTGTTTTCTTCCCAACCTCCGAAAAGACCCTGGCCCTGGTGTATTTCGTAATATCATGGGTGACTGTGAAAGTCCCAAAGGCACCGGAACCTTTGGCATGCATCCTTCTTTCGGGAATGACTTCACGATCGAAATGGGCCAGTTTCTCCAGAAACCATACATCCTGCAGCAACATCGGGCCATGGCGGCCAGCTGTCATAACATTCTGGTTGTCGACGATTGGTGTGCCAGCTGCGCTGGTCAGTTTGTTTTTCTCTGTCATGGTCCTGCTCCTTTCTTTGCCAGGCTTTTTTTAATCGAGACTGATTTTTCAGTCTGTTTTTTCTGTCTGCCTTTTCAGGCAGAGATTGCAGATTCCTCGAACTTCGACATGAGTTGAAACAATGCTTCCATTTTCCATGGCCGATACCGGGAGCGTGATCTCGTCGAGTTCCATGCTTTTGAAATCCATAACCTTTCCACATTCCAGGCAGACATAGTGATGATGACGGGACAGGTTTGCGTCAAATCGCATTCGTTCCCGGCATGGACTGAGCGATGAAACGACACCAAGATCACTCAGAAAGTTCAGTGTTCTGTAGACTGTATCGAGGGAAATGGTCGGGATCTGTTTTCTCACTGCACGGAAAACTGTTTCCGCGTCAGGATGTTCGAGGCTTGAGGCCACTTCCTGGAAGATAATGAGCCGTTGATGTGTCAGCTTCGCCCCCGCTTTTTGGATGGCGCTCTTAAATTCCTCCACCCGGCGCGAAACCTCAAACTCATCGACTTTCATGAATCGATCCTATTTAAGAATAATTATTATAGAATATTATTACTTCAATGGTTGTAAATGTCAAGGTAAACAGCCCCAGCAATCTTGGGCAAGGCAGCCCTGTAATTTACAAAGAGGCCTTCTTCGGGTACAATTAATCTGGTTCGATAATTATCGGAATTAGGGTCGAAGTGCCCGCTTTCAAAAGAAACTTGAAATATGTCAAAAATATCTGAAACCGCTGCAGATAAACCCCATAAAGAAATTAACCTTGAATATTATGGCGCAATCCGGGAATCCCGTGGGCTTTCACGGGAAAGCGTGATGACATGCGCTGAGGATATCGATGAACTTTTCAAGGAGCTGGCCTCTCAGAACTTGATTCCTTATCCGAGGAACATTCTTTCTGTGGCAATCAATGATGAATTCGGCTCATTTTCTTCGGTCATAAAAAATGGTGACAAAGTGGTCTTCATGACCCCTGTGGCAGGTGGATGACCATGTTTTCCATAACCCGTGAACCGATCGATACAGCATATCTGAAGGCTCAATTTCAGGATGAAGAGTCAGGTGCATTCACCACATTCGAAGGCTGGGTGCGCTGTATCAATGACACTAAAAGAGTCGATCGGCTTGAATATGAAGCCTATGAACCCCTGGCGACAAAGGAAGGTTCCAGCATCATCGAAGAAGCCATGCAGAGATTTGAGATTCACAAGGCGGTGTGCTGCCACAGAGTGGGAACTCTTGAGCTGGGCGAAATCGCAGTCTGGATTGGTGTTTCCGCGGGCCACCGTGAGGCTGCCTTCGATGCCTGCCGTTTTGTAATCGATGAAGTCAAAAAAAGAGTTCCAATCTGGAAAAAAGAACATTACCGCGAGGCGGATTCTGCCTGGATACATGCCATGAGCGATCAAGGATGCAGTTCATGCGGGCACCCTTAATCGACCGCTTCGGCCGAAGGCACACATATCTCAGGATCTCGGTCACAGACCGTTGCAATCTGCGCTGCACCTACTGCATGCCGGAGGAAGGGATTGCTCTCGCCAGCCATTCCGATCTGCTCACCTTTGAAGAAATCTCACGGGTGCTTCAGATCTTTGCCGAGATGGGCATCAACAAGGTTAGATTGACCGGTGGGGAGCCGTTACTCAGAAAAGGCCTGCCCAATCTGATTTCATCGATCTCACAGACTTCTGGAATTGATAAGGTTGGATTGACGACAAATGGCATTCTGCTGACCGACTACGCAGAACCTCTAAGGAATGCTGGATTGAAGTCAGTCAACATCAGCCTCGATACTCTGAACCAGGACAGATTCCTGCAGATCACCCGGGTGGGGCGAATCGAAAAAGTCCTCGAGGGGATTGAAACGGCCATCGCCGGGGCATTCAGCCCGATCAAAATCAATATGGTTGTCATGAAAGATTTCAACGATGATGAAATTTCCGACTTCATCGAATACTTCTTTGAAAAGCCGGTGCATCTGAGGTTCATCGAGTTCATGCCATTCCGATCCAATGGCTGGAACCGTCAGAAACTGATACCGGCTGCGGCCATACGGCAGATAATCGGTGAAAGATTTTCATTTATGCCGGCAGGAAGCGAGGAACCGGATCAGGTCGCACGCCCCTACCAGATCGAAGGAATGAAGGGATCCATCGGAATTATTTCATCGATGACTGAGGAGTTTTGTGAGAGTTGCAGCAGGCTTCGTCTGTCTGCAACAGGTGGAGTGAAAACCTGCCTTTTCGGACCCGAGGATGGGAATGTGCGGAATCTGCTCCGGGATGGAGCGACCGATGCTGAAATTGAAACCTTCATCCGGCAGTGCCTTGACAGAAAACCCTCCGGCCATCAATCCTTCAATGAGGGTGAGTTTCTGGTTGAAAGCCCCATGGTTGCAATTGGAGGATAGGGATGTTCGATATCTCCTCGAAGACAAATTCCGCACGATGTGCGACTGCGGTTTCGATACTGTCGGTATCACCGGCGACAATTGATCTGATAAAAGATGGAAAGATTCCGAAGGGTGACCCGCTTCCGGTTGCCCGTGTCGCTGCCATCCAGGCTGCCAAAGACACCAGCCGGATTATTCCCTTCTGTCATCCGATTCCTGTCGAGTGGGTTGAGGTTGCATTCGAGCTTTCGGATTCCACGATCAAATCCACAGTCACAGTCAAAAACACCTACAAAACCGGGGTTGAGGTCGAAGCCATGACTGCAGCATCAGTTGCAGCATTGACCCTCTATGACATGCTCAAAATGGTTGATGAGCATCTCCTCATCAGCGAAATCCGGCTTGAGTCCAAAAAGGGTGGCAAATCCGCCTGGAAAGAGAAGTTCACTGTCCCACCGCGTGGAGCGGTGGTTGTCATGTCGGATACAATCGCTGCCGGAAAGAAATCAGACACAGCCGGATTGGCCATTGTTGACCGATTGAAAAAAGATGGTGTGGAAGTCATCGACTACAGGATCATCCCGGATGAGGCCGAGCAGATCAAGCAGCTGCTCATAAAATATTCAGATGCCGACCAGCTGGATCTGGTCATTACTACCGGTGGGACTGGCCTGAGTCCGAGAGATTTCACACCGGAAGCGACTGCGGAAATTCTTGACCGCGAAGCACCGGGGATAATCCAGGCGGCCATCGCCTATGGAAATGAAAGAACACCACGCGCCATGCTGGGGCGTGGAAAGGCGGGAGCACGTGGCAAGACCCTGATTATCAATCTTCCAGGTTCACGAAAGGGAACTGAAGAATCGCTGGATGCCCTGTTTCCCTCTGTCCTGCATGCACTGAAAATGATTGCCGGTGGGGGCCATTGAATGTGATTTCTTTTGACCAGGCGCAATCCCTCATTCTCGAACATTCAGAATCACTCCCAATTATCACTCTTCCATTCACGGAATCCACCGGTTATTTTCTCTCGAAGCCGCTTGTAGCAACCTGCGATTCTCCGCTTTTCGATCAATCGGCAGTTGATGGATATGCAGTCCGTTCCGAGGATATTCAGACGGCATCGGCGGACAGCCCGGCTACGCTCAGGCTGATTGGAGAAGTGGCAGCAGGCTCCCAGAAAGTTCCAACAATCCGGGAAAGAACTACAATTCGAGTTCTTACAGGCGGGCAGATCCCCAGAGGTGCCGATGCGGTGGTCATGAAGGAGTACTGTGTCGTCGAGCAGGATTTCATCAACATCACTGTTCCGGCCAGGCCCAAGGATAATATACGCTTCCGTGGAGAAGAGTTCAGTAAAGGTGCCGAAGTCCTGGAAACAGGGACTTGGATCACCCCCCCTGTCGTGGGCATGATGGCAGGTTTCGGAATGAAATCTGTCTCAGTCCGGAGACCACCCCGCATCGCTCTTGTAGTTACAGGAAACGAGGTTCTTCCTCCGGACCAGAAACTTAAAAAGGGGCAGATCCACGATTCAAATTCGTATTCTATAAAAGCAGCCCTTCAACGGATCGGTATTACCGAAGTCCATGTGTCTTACAGCCCTGATGATGAAGCCCGCATGAAGGATGTATTAAAGGATGCTGAGCGGAATGCTGATGTCGTCATGACGATCGGCGGTGTCTCTGTTGGTGAATATGATCTGGTTAAAGAATTATTAAATCAATCCGGTGTGGAAACTGTTTTCTGGAGAGTTGCAGTCAAGCCTGGCATGCCTCTGTTTTTTGGAATAAAGAAGTCCCGGAAAGGTCCCCGGAAACTGTTTTTCGGCCTTCCTGGCAACCCTGTTTCGGCCCTGCTTCTCTATCAACTGCTTGTCGTACCAGCCCTGAAAAAGATGATGGGAAACCAGAAATGCCGGACATTGACCCTCGATGCAACCCTGAGGGGGAAATTGAAGAAGAAACCAGGCCGGCTGGAGTGGGTCCGAGCCAATCTGCTCATCGAGGGATCGACCCGTTATGCCATTCCACTTTCAGGACAAGGTTCTCACATGCTGGGAGGGTTTGCCCAATCCAACTGTCTGATTCGGTTTCCTGAAAACGAATCCCTTCTCTCCGAAGGTTCCACAGTCGATGTGGTGCTGCTGAACTGGTAATTCCCGATCAACTCGAGCTGCTTTTCTTATGAAGGCATTGCAATGCCGCCTGGTATTCTTCTTGTGTATTGATGTTGACGAGCTCGATGGGATTGCTGACCTCAACCGGATCGAATCCTGCTGAGATGATAAATGAGGTGAGGGAATAATTCCCCGACTTGTAGCAATTTTGCATTTCAACACCACAACTGGCTTCGTAAATCGTGGGAAAAGGCTCCGGGAAGCCGGGTTTGAGGGTGTATGCGGTCACCATACGGGAGATGCTCCTTGCCCGGATCAGGGCCTTGAGAGTCTCGCTGGTTACAAATGGCATGTCGCAGCTGATTGCCAGCCATGCGGCATCATTTCGATGCCTGAAGGCGGACAGAATTCCTCCCATCGGCCCGGAATCATCCCAGCAGTCTTCTATACAGGGAGTCTTCCATTCTGCCACTTCCTCTTTCTGATCGCTCCGGATCGAAAGAAACACGGACTGGCAGTGTTCAGAAAGCAGATTCGCACAATAAAGTCCTTGAGGAACTTCATGGTAGCAGATATGCATCTTGCTCTTTCCCATGCGGCGGCTCTTTCCTCCGCCGAGGACCAGGCCAAAAAGAGGGGACAAACACTCCGGTTTCATTTCATGGTTTGTTTCACAGCATTGATTGCAGAATCAGTAAAAGATCATCAGCATCTTGATCCCTGCGATGGTCAGGACAACAGCCAGCAGTCTGGATTGAGTCTTCTGGCACAGGATACCCGACCCGAGTCGGCTTCCAATCAGCGCTCCTGAGCAGACAGCCAGCACCCACCAGAGGATCGCAGGCGGGAGTGTGAAGCCGGCCACCCCCAGCCCCAGGATGCCTGATATCGAATTCACAAGAATAAAGCCACAGGAAATTCCGGCTGCAAGCCGCAGGCTGGTCCATCCAGTCAGCAACAGAAGCGGTGTAAGAAAAATCCCCCCTCCCACCCCGGTCAGTCCGGATAACAGCCCGATGGCAGCCCCCGCCGGGAGTGCTGCATAAATCGGAATGTTGGCTTCGACTTTGCCCGACGGCTGTTTTGCCCCCTGGGTAACCGTTTTCCAGGCCGCATAAAGAAGGACAAGGCCAACCAGGGTTCGATACCCCCATTCGGGGAGTTCAATCATCGCACCCAGAAAAGCGCATGGAGCTGAAGGAACGACAAAGAGCAGGACAGTCTTCCATGGAATGCAGCCTGCTCTCGCATAAAAAAAGGTCCCGATGATTGTGACGACAATATTCAGAGAGAGCGCGGTTGGACGCATCAGGGCAGGCGAAAGTCCGGCTAATGCCATTGCCGCCAGATACCCGGAAGCGCCGCCATGCCCGACAGAAGAATACAGAATTGCAAGCCCGAAAAAGGCCAGGCCAAGCATAATTATCGATATCAATGAGGGATCAGCCATTGACAGGTTCTCAGAATATTCAGGACAGCGGGTTTCTGGCAGGCATGGTCAGGGCTGCCCGAATGGAATCGGCTCACCTGTGTAATGAATATGAATCACAGTTGGAACTTTCACTTGGGTGATCGGATATCCGAGAATAAAAACGAGAGGCTCACCCTGGCGAATGTATCCTTTCTGGTTCAGGTCATTTTCAACAAAACGAATGAAACCGCCGATGCCGGTGGGTTGTTCACAGCGGATCGGCTGGAGGCCATACGACAGCACCAGGCGCTGGAGTATCGAATCCTGATCACTGTATGCCAGGACCGGACGTGACAGGTGGTAGCTGGAAAGGTCATACGCACTTTTTTCATGATTGCACCACAGGATGACAAAACGCGCATCGAGATCGGCTGCGACAGTGCAGACTCCATGGGCCAGGGCCGCGGAGCCAAAACGCGCTTCAATCTGCTTTTGCGGCAGGTTGAGCGAAAGGGGGAGGCTCCTCTGGTATTCATTGGCACGGCGTGCGATGCGGCTCATGACCTGAACCGCCTCGACCGGCCACTGACCGACTGCCGTTTCTCCTGAGAGCATCACCGCATCGGCTCCATCGAAAATGGCATTGGCAACATCGCTCACTTCAGCACGTGTGGGAACAGGGCTTTGAATCATGCTCTCCAGCATCTGGGTTGCGACAATGGCTGTTTTGCCGAATTCCTTGCACAATTTCAGGATATGCTTCTGAATGACTGGAACTCGCGCCAGATCGATTTCAACACCCAGATCCCCGCGCGCCACCATGATTCCATCTGAGACCTGGATGATGCTTTCCAGCTTATCGAGTGCCTGGGGGCGCTCGATTTTGCTGATGATCGGTATGACTGGATCCGGATCTTCGCGGCGGATGAACCTTCGCAAGGCCTGGGTATCTTCAGGATCTTTGACAAAGCTCAAGGCCAGAAAATCGAAATCGTGCTGCAGAGCAAAACGGACACATTGATAATCATGATCGGTCAGAGCCGGCAGGGAGAGCTGAGTCTCGGGGAGGTTGATCCCCTTTCCTTGAGTCAGTTTCCCGCCATGCTCGACTTCGAATCTCACCAGGCCATCGGAACCCGATGCAGTTACCCCCAGGCACCTCAACCGGATCTTTCCATCATCCAGCAAGGCATGTTCCCCTTCGGTAATTTCATTGATCCATTCCGAAAAGTTTGAAGTCAGGCAGATATCGCTGCCGCAGCAGGCCAGCCCCTCCTTCGGGGTGCCGGTGGTGAAAGAAAGAATCTGTCCCTCCTTCAGCTGGATTCCTTCCGGAGGCAGGTTGTTTACACGAATCTTCGGGCCGCACAAATCCCCCAGGATTCCGAGCGGCATCCCCAGTTCCTCGGCACATTCACGGATCAGCCGGTAAGTCTTTTCATGTTGCTCGAGAGTGCCATGGGAGAAATTGATCCGGAATGCATGTGCTCCCGCCTGTGCAAGGCGAAGGATGGTGGATTTGTCCGAACTGGCAGGCCCCAGAGTTGCGAGAATCTTCGAGAGCAGAAACTTGTCCTGTTGGTTTGCAGGCATGATTTAGAGTAAAGTACAGTTTAAAATATCACACTGGAATCCTGATTGTGAATAAGGATTTGTTTTTTCTTGTGATACAATGGCTCGGTGCTCAAACCAATCAATCCCCGAGGAAATGGGATGTATACTGTTCGACCCTGTTTTGCAAAGGATCACCGGATGAACCAGTCAAAGAGGAGCTCCTCAGTTGTTGAGGTCATGGTGTTTGCCGGCCTCATGTTTTCATCTTTCTTTTCATTTGCCGAGGACTGGCCTCAGTATCGCGGCCCCTTCCTCGATGGAACCACAACCGAGAAAATCGGATTGACCACCTGGCCGGCGGAGGGACCGAAAGTCTTGTGGAGGATTCCTGCCCCCCTGGGATTCAGCTCCTTCACCATTTCCCAGGGCCAGGCGTTTACCCTGGTTGCCCGTCCGGATCAGGAGGGAATTACACGCGAAGTGGCTGTTGCTGTCGATGCCTCCTCAGGAAAAGAACTGTGGTCTTTTTCAATGTGCATCATGAAATATGATGGCGGCGGCGATTCCGGATCCGAGACCAACAGTGGCGGAGATGGGCCGCGTTCCACCCCCTCGATCGATGGAGACAGGGTTTATCTCTATGACTCACAGTTGAACCTCTACTGCCTTGGCCTGAAAGACGGGAAGACTCTCTGGCAGCACAGTGTTCAGGATGAATTTGAAGGGCGTAATATCCGTTGGCAGAGCTCCGCCTCGGTGCTCATCGAAGGGGATCTGGCAATTGTTCCGGGAGGAGGCGCCGGGCAATCCTTTCTGGCATTCAACAAGAAGACCGGTGATCTGGCATGGAAGTCGTCCGATCAGCTGATGACTCACGCCACACCCGTTCCCGCAACAATCCATGGCGTTCGCCAGATCATCTTTTTCACCCAGTCCGGCCTGGTTTCAGTGGATGCTTCCAATGGCAAGGAGCTCTGGAATTACCCATTTCCTTACAAGATATCGACCGCTGCATCCCCTGTGGTGAATGGCGATAAGGTATATTGCTCGGCGGGTTATGGTGTGGGTGCGGGTTACTGCCAAATCCGGAAAACCGATCAGGGATTCACTGCCGAAGAAATCTGGCGCCGTCCGAATGGCCTGGTCAACCACTGGAGCACACCGGTCCTTCATCAGGGCTTCCTTTTTGGCATGTTCAGTTTCAAGGAGCATGGCAGAGGGCCACTCAAATGTGTCGATCTCGAAGCCGGGAAGGAAATATGGGAGAAAGATGGCTATGGACCCGGCAATGTCATTCTGACAGGGAATTGCCTCGTGGCGCTGGCCGATGACGGCCACCTGGTCCTGATTGAGCCATCATCCAGTGAATATAAAGAACTGGCCCGTGCCAAAGTGGTTTCCGGGAAGTGCTGGTCCACTCCGACACTCAGCAATGGGCGGTTGTTTGTCCGCAGCACTGTCGAAGGCGTCTGCCTGGATGTCAGCAGATAGAAACAATCAATGGATCAATATGGAGCTTGAGGTGGGGTTGTTCAATCGGATTTGAACCACTCCACCACCTGCACGGCTGTCTCACGGCCATTCACGACACAATCATTCACCGACACACCCTTGAGGTAATTCCCAGCCAGAAACAGCCCATCGTAATCCTCGAGATCCTCCCTCAGGTGCTGAATGCGGCTGACATGCCCGGGTGTCATCTGGGGAACTGCATCCGGCCATTTGGAAACTGAGACGGCGATGGGTGGTTTCGAGAATGGAAGGTATTTTTTCAATTCAGACAGCGCCTTCTGAACAAGCTCATCTTCTGGAAGCGCCACCCATTCCGCTGAACGGACTCCTCCCACAAAAATCCGCAGGGAGTGGCATCCCTCCGGAGCCTGGTAAGGAAAAACCGAAGAAGCGAACAGGATTCCGAGTATTTTTGTTTCGGTATCGACTTTTGGGACCAGAAATCCGAATCCCTCGGGTGGCTCAGGAAAAGAGCCTGGATCGAAGCCCACATTAACCACAGCGAGCGAGACACTTTGGATGGGTGATAGCTGACCGGCCAGGTTGTCCGCCCAGCCACAAAGCAGCCTTTGGGCTGCCGGCAAATCAGCCGCGATAACCAGCGCTTTGGATTGAAAGACCTCTTCTCTTTCCGGGCTGTGGGTTTGAACCTGATATCCATTCTGGATTTGTTTGATGGAAACCACCTCATGGCGGTATCGCATACTCTCTTTGAAACTTCCCGCCAGGGCAGAGCAGAAGGATCCAAGCCCTCCCCGGAAACTCACCATCCCTTTCCATTTGCGGCGTGGTTTCCCGCGTGATTGAAATCCGTGACGAATCATCCCCAGCATCAGGCTTGAGGATTTCTGGTCGATTTCCCACAGCAGAGGAAAGCAGGCCTGCGCGGAGAGGGCATCGCTGTCTCCCCCATAGACCCCGGCTACAATCGCACTCACCACCCGGTCGGCGACTCCTGTGCCCAGGCGCCGCCTGACGATATCTCCTAAAGTGGGATCCGGATTGCGCGGCCGCTGGCCGAGCAGTGGTTCTGCAAGGACCCGGAGCTTCTGTGGCCAGGAAAGGATCGGGGTCTGGATGGCCTCCATGAGGGAGGAAGGGACTTTCTCCCGTTTGCCTCCCAGCAGCAGCTCCCTCTTTTTTGCTGTGGGGCAGGGAGGCACAATTTCCAGTGTGCCTTTCAAATCTTCGAGAAGATCCTCGAACAGTGGGTTTCGAACCAGCAGGTTGAAAGGGCCTTTTTCAAAAAGGAATCCATCCTGGGTGTGGGACTGGGCGCAGCCTCCTGGTTCATCCTGTTTTTCCAGGACGACGAAGGTCAAACCAGCCCGGCGCAGATCACAGGCCAGTGACAGACCACTCACCCCTGCGCCGATCACGATGACATCCAGGGATGGATTCATCAGTTGATCCGGCTTCTGTCAATAATAACCACGACGCCGTGCTGCTGGCTGGCGGTAGCCACGGCCAGCCTGGGATGGGCTGATTCCCTGTGTCCCTGGAACTGGACTGGTGGCCGCCTTCTTTTCGCCCACAGCCAGATCACGCGGCTGCTGATTCCCTCGCATCGGGCTGAATGATCCGATACCAGAGCCCTGGAGGGCATAAAACCTCAGTGTATCCTCAGGCAGGCTGGGGATGGCGGATGCACGCACCGCCGAGAGATGGGAAACCAGGCTGTGAGGCGTTTCGAGGGAGGCCAGTGTGATATAGCCCCTGGTCTGGTATTCCCGTGAAAGAGTTCTCAGCCCGGTCACAGGACTGAGCCGCATCGAGCTGAGATGGCGCACGCTGGCATCCATGCCGGTTAGAAAATAAAACCGGAAATTAAACAAGCCAACTCCATTCTGAAAACGGAGAGGAAACACAGCTTCCGGCGTCTCGAAATAGAAATGAGCTGGGCCGAAAGTGCCGCTCATCTGCGGGTTCTTGATGACTCCCAGGGCGAAAGTCCACCCCTTGAGGGCGTATTCGCGAGCCATGTTGATATCGAGACCCGCCAGGTTCTCCTCTTCAATCCATGCCAGAAGAGAACCGATTGCAGCTTCACCGGTTCCCGGGATAATGCTCCAGCTGGCCTGGTTTTCAGCCGAGCCTGTGCCTGCTGAAAAGACGCTTTCGCTGAAACGGTTGATCCCGTGGGGCCTTCCGGTTCTCAGACCGTAACGCGCTTTGATGGAGGGGTGAATCCAGTCATAGAGATCCTCGAACAGGGACTCCGAAGGGGCTGGCAGTAGGCCGGCCTTCGGGAGCACCGGGACAACCCACACACAATGTGCCGGTGGGCCTGCGGTGGGTGGCGGAGAGGCTGGGGTGCCACGGCGATTCCAGGCCTGGCGATAGGCTGAAGGCGATGAGAATTCATAGCGAGCTTCCAGGGAGAGTGATTCTTTTCCATCCTGGAAGATCAGTATGGCTTCCTGGATCGACACTTTTCCTTTCCCGGAATAATCTTTTGGAACCAGGATTTGTGCATCTGCTCGAAATGCGGATAAAATCAGGACAGGGAACAAAAGGATCAGAGCCAGCCCGGCTTTTCGACAACACTTCATGAAGACCACATCCATTTTCACAGAACTTCTCCTTCGATCTGGAGGCTGCAGGAGGCCAGCTCTCCTGGTGATTCTCATTGCTCCTATCTTCGCAGTCTCCGGCTTTGCCGAGAAGCCCTCTCTCCCCGCATCCTGGCTGAATCGTATCCAGGCTCAGAGAAAGTCCCTCGACCGTGTGGAGGCCGAGCTGGAAATCTGGCAGTTTGAGCTTCGGGATGCCACATCGGCGGTATCTTATGAGCAGGGTGAATCCCTGCTGCTCAAAATTCCGGATCTCCTTCTCGAGCCTGAACTGGATCTCAACCGGACCGATTCGATTATCAGCCGGCTTGCCAGTGAGATTCGGACCCTGCTGGGGATCGATGTCAAGGTAGCCGATGCACGGGCTGAAATCCATCAGCGGGACTCCAATGCCGGCTTTTATAGAGTCTGGGATCGAATGACCGGATCGCTCTCCATTTTCGACCAGCGGGGAATCTGGAACCAGGATGAGCAGGAACTTTCAATGGGGCCTCCTCCATCGAAAGCCGAAATCGAGATCTACCTGGCCCGGCTCGGCCTTCTCATTCCATCGGAAGCCACAACTGAAGAAATTCTCTCATCCACTCCCACAGATGCCGCTGCTGAGCTGATATTCCGCCTGGACCTGGAAGGGTCCCGCTTTCGTATCGGCTGCCGCCCCTGGTCAGGGTCTGGCCTGGTGACTTCGTTGATTGAATCCTCATTGTGGGATGAAAAGGAGCAGGGATATCTGGAAAAGCGCGCCTGGTACAGCTGGCCTGTTGTAGGCCCGCGTGAATCGAAGGAGGTATTTCCAGCGGCTCCTCTGATTGGTGTTGAGTTGCAGTACCACTCGAACACAAGCATTCAGGACATCTCGGTTCTGATACTCCGCAGCGTGAAGCTCGATCTGGGTACCTGGTCATCGTTTCCAGGTGAACGCCCCCCGTTCGGCTGGACAATACTCGATTACCGCTTTACACCGGAAACCGAATCACGTTTTGGTGTGGATTCACCCTGACCGAAGACTTGCACTGATGTTTCATGGCCCCTTCTGGGGCGTGCTCTGACCCGCCTGGCTTCCGGCAAATACGGGAGCTGCAAGGACAAAAGCGAGCAAATTTCCCACGACCAGCCAGACCGATAACTCGGATGGGAGAATTTTACTGAATGGGTACATGATGACTATCCAGTAATAAAAATTCGGGAGAATGGCTGTTATAAGGAGAATCAGCCGATTCCGCGACCGCCTGGCAGTCATCGAATGCCCCGCGTCCATGGTGGCATCGACCAGCAGCCGGTGGCAGGCCACAACCACAGGGATGAGCGCCAGAGCATAGTGATGAGCGACCTCGCCTGCAAATAGAGGCGGGAGGAAACAGGCCAGG
>JAANMY010001137.1_pt1 | contig 32084 bp, 20 predicted proteins | sample 7279691 | NCBI WGS metagenome assembly JAANMY01 (sample SAMN14094543, study PRJNA606508) | bioreactor metagenome | isolation source: A lab-scale SPAN reactor treating ammonium-rich wastewater day 388 | place: Ireland: Galway | collected 2018-02-07
TCGCGATGGGATTGGCCACGATCGGAGCGGTGTTGGCGGGTTGGACCAATAGAAACTCGATGGAGTCGAGGTCAAAGCCTGCCTGGACAATGTCCAACTGCATGACCTGAACCCCGGCTGGCAGCACAAACGGCTCACTGACTCTCTCGACCATGGCGTCCCACGAACCGTTTCCCCCGACCAGGATCAACTCCGACTGCTGGCCACCCGAAAACCGCAGCCGTGCCGTGCCGATCACGCCATCGCCAGACAGCCGCAGGACCGCGCGATACGAGCCCGCAGCGGGCACGTTGATGGTGTAGTGCAGCCACTCGCCGTTGGCCGTCCAACCGATCCGCTCTCCACCCGCCCAAGACACGATGTCCACCCCTTCCGAACGATAGAGACTGCCACCCTGATTCGCGGCATCGGCGTCGTGATAGGCTGAGCCTTCGCCTCCTTCGTCGAAATCCTCCGCTTGAATGACTCCCGGAACCGGCCATGGAATTCCCCCAAACGGCGTTGATTGGACGGGTACCAGCTCGAACGAATCCACGTCAAACCCAGCCTGGACGATGTCAAGCTGCACGACCTGAATGCCGGCAGGCAGGGCGAATGGCCCGCTGGCGACGCTGACCATGGCGTCCCAGGCGCCGGTGCCGGGTACCGCGATCGGTTCCGTCATCTGCCCACCCGAGAAACGCAGTTGGGCCGTGCCGCCCGAGGCGCCGGAGGAAACCCGCAGGACCGCTCGATACCAACCGGCAGCCGTGACGTTGACCGTGTAGTGCCGCCATTCCCCGTCGGCATTCCAGCCAATTCGTCTTCCGGTGGGCCCGTCGAGCACGTCCACTCCGCCCGTGCGATATAGGCTGCCCCCGAAATTCTCGACCTCGACATCGTGATAAGCCACGCCCTCGCCTCCTTCATCAAAATCCTCCGCCTCGATCAATCCGGGCACGTTCCTGGGCGTCCCGCCGAAAGGACTACCGAACCAAGCGGTCGCGGTCGTGTTTTGGTTGAGCGTGATTGCTAAGGGATTGGCCGTGCTGTGGACGTCTCCACCCCAGCCCGCGAAGAACTGTCCCGGCTGGGTCAACGCCTGTAGCGTCACCGCCGTGCCCGGTTCGTAGCCGGCCTGATCCGGAGTTCGCTCCACCGTTCCACCCGGAGCGTTGACCGTAAGCGAGTAAAGCAACTGCTGAATGCTGAGAGGGGGACTTTCCGCCGTGCCCAGTTCGTTTTGCACCACCACGGAAAAGGCGCCGCATTGTTCCGGAGTGAGGTCGGTGAGCGTGAGTGTCGGGCCAGTCTCGCCGGGGATTGCAACGGAGTTCCGCCGCCACTGGTAAGTGTTGGCGCAGTTCCCCGTCACCCGTGCGGCGAAACGGACGGTTTCACCCCGGGTTACGAACTGCGGGCTCTCCATGTTGGGCGGCAGGCCCTGGCTCAGGCGTTCAAGGTCCACCCGCACGTCGGACGGCCCCACGGCCTTCGCCGCGAATGATCCCGTCGGCGCGTTCAGTGCCAGTTGAAAGGAGGTCGTCCCTGTAAAGGAACCGGTGGACGGGCGCACGGAGAAACTGGAGACGCTACCATCCGGGAAGCCAGCGAAGGAGAAGGCCTGTCCGCGGGTGAAGGGGCCATGGCTGGTTCCGGCCACTTTCACCCACGTCTGGCCTTCCGGAAAGTCGGAGATGGCCGTGAAGCGCGTGGTGTCCCGGGCGTCAAAACGTATTTCCGAGCCACCCGACGGCACGGCGTACCATCCACCGGAGGGGACATTGCTGAATAGGAATGTCGGCTGCCATTCACATCCGCCGGGTGGCGCGGGAACCGTCCCGTCCGGAAAGACCGGCGGCGCGCCGCCGCCACCCGATGCCGTAATGAAGATCGTGTCGATTGCTTGGGGGAGAACGAAGGTGGCACCCATGGTGGCGCTGCTGCGCCCATAGATCTGACTCACAAAACAGGGACCACCGATTAAGGATCCATTTCCTGCGAGACCAACCGATAGAAAAATCCCACTGGAATCGGCGCTGCCAAAGCCAGCGACGGAACTGGAGCCGTTGGCGAAAACCGTGCCGCCCTGACAGCTTCCGGTGTAAGAGTCCACCACGCTAGCTCGACCACTGTTTCCTCCGCCAGGTCCACCGAACTGAAACCAATCCTGGGACAATTCATCGTTGACGACGGTCGAGGCCCGACCGTCTCCATACGCGGGAAAGGTGCTGGCCAGTCCACCCAGCGCCATTCGGAACGACATCCCACAAGCCGCGCTAGCGCCATCCCAACCCCACGCCCACTGCATGTTGCCATCCAACCGAACGCGATACTCGCCGGCCGGGAGCTGCACGCGCATTGACTGGCCGGCTCCAAAGGGAATTCGGATCCCCAGCGCCAGGCCGGAGACGCCTTCAATAGAACCGCCGACATTGCAGAACGTCTGGGCGTCAAGCCGTCCGGCGAAAAGCGATGTCGCCAGGAGCAGGGCGATCCCCGACCTGAGCCGGGGCAAGGATCTCAGACAGGCAGCGAGGACCACCGACGGGCGTCGGAACTGGCGAGGGAACTCTTCAACGGTTCGCGCCGGCGTGGCCGCTGCTGGTGGGTGTCGGGCTGGCAGTGGGATGGCTCTCGCCCGAGCGCCGCGTGAAGGCTGGGCCGGAGCCGCGCGTCTCGGAGGCCTCCCCCGCGGCGGCGGGCGCGTTGGCGGAGGTCATCGAGCAGGTCCGGGAGGCGGCGCCGGAACGAGCGGACGTGATCTCGGCGATCGAGGAGATCGAGAAGGAACTCCGGGAGGGTCGGGCGGACGAGGCGGCGGCGAGGGCCGAGGCCGCGGCCCGCCTGGAGGCGCTGGCTGAGGAACTGGCGACGAAGCATGAGGCGGAGCACGAGCGGCGCGACCGGGTGCGAGAGGCGGCGGCGAGGTCGGGCCTCGAGACGCCTGAAGCGCGGGCGCTGGCGGAGGCCCTGACGCGGGACGAGGTCGAGTCTCTGGAGGATGCGCTTCGCGCGCTCGACGGGCTGGAGGGTGCACGAGCGGAAGAGGTCGCTCGGGATCTCGAGTCGCTCGCGGCGGCCCTGGAGGGGGCGGAGGGCTCGACGCCGAGCCCGAACGCGGAGGCTGCGGGTTCGGACCTCGCTGAGACACCTGGCCAGACGCCGAATCCGATGGATCACGAAACTCAGGGCGCGGGCACACCCAACGACACGGGAGGAAACGACGAGCCTCGCCACGGAACGGAGCCCGAAGCCGAGGCATCGGCGGACAACCTTGCGGAGGCCGAGCCGAAGGCGGGTCAGGGGGATCGTGCATCGGGGATCGAGGACGGTGAGGCGGCCCGGCCCGAGGGTGGAGAGACGCCGCCCGGTGCCGAACCGGCGAGGGAGCAGAACGGCGGTGCCGATCGCGTGGAGGGTCCTGGCGAACAAGGCGCAGGAGAGCGAGAGACGACGGGGGGGGAGGGTCAGCGGCCCGGCTCGCTGAGCGAAGCGATGCGCGAGGCGGCAAAGAATCTTCGTGACCGGGCAATCGATCGGGATCCCGCGGCGCCCTCGCAAGCCCGTGAGGGAGGAGAACCGACGGAACAGCGAGGCGAGGGGGCAACCGAGGGTGAAGCCCGGGAAGGCACGGAACCGGGCGGCCGGGGCGCGACCGAACAAGAAGCCGGGGAGGGTACTGAACCGCGCGGCGAGGGCATGACAGAGGGTGAAGTCGGAGGCTCGGAGGGGGAGCAAGGCAGGGAGTCGCCGGGCGACGAGGGAATGACGGAGGGCGAGCAGCCGCCCGCGGGGGCTTCAGCCGAGAGGGAAGCGGGCGAAGGCGCCGAAGGCCAGCCAACCTCGGGGCTTCGACGGCGACTGCAGGAGATGGCGGCGGAGCGGAAGCGGGCGGAGGCAGGCGAGCGCGATGCGCACCGTCTGCGCGAGCAGGCTCGGCGACTGCTTGGCGGTGGGGAAGGCGGGGCGGGGGGCTCGAACCCCGTGGAGCAACCGGCGAGGCCCGACGATGTGCCGCCGGCGGCACGGACCGAGTGGGTGGATGCGCGTCCCGGGGGGGTGATGCCGGGCGACCTCCGCGAGCGGACGGTGGGCGAGTGGCTGAGCGCGCCGTCGGGCCTGGGCGAGGGCAGGACGATGTCGCCCGCGGAACGGTTCCTCGAGGCCTCGCGCGGGGTGGACCGCGCGGTGGAGGAGCAGGGGGTGCCGGCGAAGCGCGCGGAGCTGGTCCGCCGCGTGTTCAGGCGGTATGTCGAACGCGCGGGTGAGGCGCCGCGGTAGCGCGAGCGTCAATGTCGTTGAATCGGCCCGCGCGACCCGATGCAGATGGGCGTCACGAGGAGGACGCGTGCGCCATCTGGTCGAGATGCTGCCGGTCGTGTTGATCGCCGGGCTGGCGTGCGTGCTGGCGCTGGCGGGGGCGGTGCGGGCGTGGCTCGCACCACGAGGGCGATACTGCCCGGGGGTGAGCCGGACCTGGAGGGCGCTCTTGCCGGCGCGATGGTTCCACGTGCCCGTGTGCGGCTATGACCTGGCTGGGCTTCCGGCGACGTGCACCTGCCCGGAGTGCGGGCGGGTCACGCGAGGCGTTCGACGCCTGCTTCGCCCGCTGCGGCCGGGCCGTGCGGCGCTGGCGGCCGCGGCGGTGGCGGTGGTGATGGGGCGCGACCCGTTCTGGAGGTCCGGGCAATGGCTGGACGACCTTCCGCCGCTGGCGGCGATCTCGATCGAGCACACGCTAGGACGGGAGACCCCCCAGCGGGTGAGGAATCGGAACGCGAACCTGGCGTGGCGGGCGAGGCTCTCGGCGCGGGAACAGCGGATGCTGGCGAGGGCCCTGGTACGGGACCTCGCGGCGGATGAGCAGGCGGGAAACGCGTCCCGTGCGATGGATCTCCTCGAAGTTCTTGGAGCGACGGCGTTCCCCGTGCTGCTGGAGGGGCTTGAGTCGTCGGACTGGCAGACGCGGCAAGGGTGCGCCCATGTGCTGCGCGAGGGTGGGGCGAGCCCGACGCCGAGGCTGCTGCTCGTGTGCGTGGAGTCGCTCAAGAACGATCGCTTCGATCGGGACAACGCGAGGTCCGGCGCGCTCTTTCTGAGGCGGCACTCGCGCGAGGCGAAGGGTGCTCTGCTCGAGGGGATGACATCGACGGACCCGCAGCAGCGGTTCCTGTGCGCGGCGGTCGCGGGGTTTGCGGGGGAGGCGTCGATGATCGAGGCGGCGGCGCCGATCCTGATCGAGCACCTGAGAGAGAACCAGTTCGTGGGAGATGCGACGCTGGCAGCCGCGGCGCTGTTCCACTTCGGGCCGGCCATCCGCGAGGCCCTGGAAGAAGCGGCCCGCAGCGATGATCCGCAGGTGCGGGACACCGCTCGGCTCATCGTGCTGGAACTCGACGCGGCGGCGGGGGGACCCCGGGACGAGGCGTTGGTGAAGAGGCTCAATCGAGTGACACACATGACGTGGTCGCCGGTTTCCGTTCCGCTGGAGGACGCCGGATGTGTGTGGTTCGGTCGTGTCGGGGGGTGGTAGACTCCCGGCCCCAAGAGCGGAGGCCGCGAGCGTGAGACGAGGATCAGGGCGAGGTTCATCGACGCGAAGCGGGTTCTCGATCAGTCCGCTGATCATCCTGCTGGTGCTGGCGCTGGCGGGACTGCTGGCATGGCGGGGCTCGGTGATGGTGTCGCGGATCCCGCCTCGGGGCTCGATGGGACATCGGCCCGGGTATTCAATAGGGGTGGTTGTCGGGAACGTGGCGCTGGGGCTCGTGTGCGTGGCGGTCGCGGGTGGGGTCGGGCTGTTTGCGTACTTCGTGTCGAGGAAGTCGGAAGCCGCGGCGAACGCGGCGATCGCCGGGACGCTGCTGCTGCCGATCGGGCTGTTCTCGTATCAGGGCGTGCGGGTTTTGACGCGGGAGGAACCGCCGACGACGGGCACGAGGGCGATGGAACCGCCCGCGGAGATGCTCCGGCCCCGGGCCGCGCCGAAGCCGAGCACGCCGACGCGGCCTCCCCCGCCGGTCGTGCCGGAGGAAGCGTCTCGTCCTGAGCCGCGAGAACGTCCGGAGGAGAAGGCGCGTGTGGCACCGGCCAGGCCCATCCCTCGCACAGGGGAGTTTGCGGAGGTGGCGAGGTTCGTGGTGGAAGAGGCGGGCGCGGGACAGGTGGCGCTCCTGACGCTTGCTGCATCGTTGCAGGCGGAGGTGGACGCGCTGGAAGCGAGCGTTCGGATGCGGGTCGAAGACGATGTGAAGACGCCCCGGCCGCACAGGGGTGAGTTGCGCAAACGCAAGGAGCGGTTCGAGGCGCTCGGTGGACAGGCTCGGGTGCTGGCATCGCGGCTCGACGCGCTTGGGGAGGAGGCCGCCGCGGCGCTCTCGGACGCGGGCCTCGGGCAGGCCGAGGCGGAGCGCACGGGAGTGCACTACGCGGGGATGGCCAGGGCAATCGTGAGGCGATCGGCGTGCGACGACATCGCACGGTTCGCGGACGACGGCGCGGAGCAGTCCGACGCGCTCGATGTGGGCTACGGCCAATGGAAGGTGGGCGCGGGAGGCGGTGTGGAGACGGATGACTTTGCGCTGCGGGCGCGCGTGGCGGGCCCGACGATGCGGCTGCGGTCGTTCGGGGATCGGCTCGATCGGGTGTGCGAGCAGATTCACGGGCGTTAGGGCCTGGGCTGAAGAACGGTGCAACCGAACGGTTGGATGGCGCGTTTACTCTCCATTCACGATCATCAAGGGGACCCTGCCATGCACTTGCGTCTCGGGCTCGCCGCTGCGTTCGCGTTCCTGGCAACTATCGGCGCAGGCTGGGCGGCGTTGGCCCCCGGCGAGCGCACGTCGCAGCCAGACGACGCACGTGCGCTGGACGGGGTGTGGGTCTACGTCGAGGACCGCACCGAGGGCCGCGCCGTTGAGGACCACCAGCCCAGCATGAGCGCGAGGGTCACGCTGCGCGTCGAGGAGGATGCGCTCGTCCTGTTGCGGAGCGAGGGCGAGATCCGCATGGCATTCGACGGCACGCCGACCGAGATTGCCCGGGAGAGTTCGCTCTCTCGCTACCGCGGGGCGTGGAAGGACGGCGCGTTCGTGTACGAGATCGAACTCGTGCGCCTGGCCGACAACACGCGCACCGGGCTGATCCGGACGGAGTTGCGCCCCACGCCCGATGGGTTGCTCGCAAGCGTGTCGGTCGACCCGCCCACGGGGATGAACTCGGTCGCGCTCTACCGCCATCCGCAGGACGTCGCTTGGCCCGCGCCGGCCAGGGCCGCCGTCGGCGACATGGCGTGGCTGGCGGGCGCGTGGGTCGGGACGAGGGGAGCGGGCGGCACGACATCGATCGAGGAGCGATGGAGCCCGCCGCTGGGCGGGGCGATGCTCGCGGTGTCGCGCACGGTCTCGCGAGACAGGATGCGCGCGTTCGAGTTCCTCAGGATCGTCGAGCGCGACGGAGGGCTGGTCTACATCGCTCAGCCCAACGGCGGCTCGCCGACCGAGTTCGTGCTCACCGAACTGGAGCCCACGCGGGCCGTCTTCGAGAACCCGCGGCACGATTTCCCGCAGCGCATCGTGTACGAGGTCGCCGAGGAGGGTCGGCTGATCGCCTCGATCGGGTTCGCCAGGGGCGGCCGCCCGCGGCTCTTCGAGTTCAATCGCGAGGATCGTTAGCGGGGGTCATCGTCCGAAGGATGAACTCGTGCATGGAGCGCGTGTAGTGCGCGCCCCCGATGCCGTGGCGGGCGCCGGGGTAGATCATCAGATCGAAGTCCTTGTCGGCGCGCTGGAGAGCGTCGATGAGGCGGGTCGTGTTCTGGGCATGGACGTTGTCGTCCATCGCGCCGTGGACGAGGAAGAGCCGGCCGTGCAGGTCTCGTGCGGCCTCGACGACGGAGCCCTTGAGATAGCCCTCGGGGTTGTTGGCGGGGGTGTCCATGAAGCGCTCGGTGTAGATGGTGTCGTAGTCGCGCCAGTCGGTGACCGGAGCCCCGGCGATGCCCGCGCTGAAGCGCGTGCTGTGCGTGAGGGCGTAGGCGGCCATGTACCCGCCGTAACTGAACCCGGCGATCCCGACGCGGTCCTTGTCGGCCCAGGGATGGGCGGTGATCCAGTCGACGACCGTATCGAGGTCGCGGATCTCTCCCTGGCCGAGGCGGAGGTATGCGGTCCATGCGGACTTCGCGGAGACACCGCTGGCCGAGCGGGGATCGGCGCGGACGGCGATGATGCCGACGCTCGCAAGCAGGCGGTCGCCCAGCCGACCGCCCGCCCAGTCGATCCCGACGGAGGGTGCGTGCGGCCCGGCGTAGGTGTTGATCCAGACGGGATAGGCCTTGGCTGGATCAAAGCCCGGAGGCTTGATGATGGCGGCTCGGAGGATCTCCCCGTCGGGAGCGGGGATCTCAACGACCTCGCAAGGGGGAAGCACCAAGCGGTCGAGATCACGTACGGGGTTGGTGTCGAGGGTGCGGACGAGGGAGCCGTCGCCGGCACGGAGATCGACCCGCGACGGCGCATCGATGCTGGACCACGATCGGGCGAAGAGCCCGCCGCCGGGCGCGACGGAGGCGCGATTGGCGCCGGGCTCGTGCGTGAGGCGCTCAACCTCGCCCGAGTCGAGGCGGACGCGGTAGGCGTTGTCGGCGAGCGGGTGGTCGCGATTGCCCGAGACATAGACCCACCCTTCGGGCTCGCAGACACGGAGAACGGAGCGGCATTCCCACTCGCCCTGGGTGAGCGCGCCCATGAACCTGCCGTCGCGGGCGTAGCGGTAGAGGTGCTTCCAGCCTGAGCGTTCGGAGGGAAAAAGGAACGAACCGTCCTTGAGGAACTGGAGCGCCCCGGGGGCATCGACCCACGCCCCGGTGGTCTCTCGGAAGAGGGTGGAGGGCGCGCCGCCATCGGCGGAGAAGCGGCAGAGGTCGAGCCACTTCTGGGCGCGGTCCTGAACGCACGCGTAGAGGGCGGTTGAGTCGGGCCACCAGCCGACGCCCGTGATGAGGTGCTCGCCGTGGGACGAGAGGTCGCACCATCGGGGCTCCCCTCCGGCGATGGTGACGGTGGCGAGCCGGACGACGGGGTTGGGCTGGCCCGGCTTGGGGTATCGGGCGACCTCGACGTGCTGGGCGTCGCCCTGCCGGCGGCGGTCATCGACGAGGGTGAAGGAAGGAACCATGGACGCGTCGGTCTCGAGGAACGCGAGGCGCGTCGAATCCGGGCTCCACCAGAACGTGCGCCAGGAACGGCCGAAGACTTCCTCGAAGTAGACCCAGTCGGCCTTGCCGCGGCGGAGGGTGTCGGTGCCGCCGGTGGTGAGGGCACGCTCGGTGGCGGTCTCGATGTCGACAACGAAGAGGTCGTTCGAACGGACGAAGGCGACGAAGCGCCCGTCGGGAGAGAGGACCGGGGTCTCCTCGCGCTCGGGCGTGCTGGTCAGGCGCCTGGCGAAGGAGGCATCGAAGCGGCAGAAATAAAGGTCGTTCTCGTGCTCGAAGAGTGCGCCGGAGAGGTCCTCCGTCATGGTGAAGGTCTGCTGCTCCGCGAAGCGGCGGGCCTGACGCTCCCCCACGGAGGGGAGAGCGGCAAGGGCGCGGGCCATCACATCCGGATCGTGGAAGGGCTCGCTCCGACCGGTCCGGGCATGGACCTTCCGGAGCCGGCCATCGCGGGCCTGGAGGTAGTGCTCGGCGTCGAGCCATCGCGGGAAGCCCACGGGTGAGCCGTTGAGATTGGGGCGACGATCGGAGCGATGGACAAGGTCGAAGGTCAGGCGCTGCTTCTCGGGGGGCGGATCGATACGTGTGGCGGCTTCGATGAGTAGCAGGGGCGTGCGTGCGGGCAGTCGAAGTACCGGGAAGTCGTCGCCCGGCTTCAGCCCCGGAAAGAAGCCCCAGGCCGCGAGGCCGTCGTCCCCTTGGGGTTCGAGGAGAACCACGGCGAGGTTACCCAGGGGCTGGGCGGTGCGCACGACCCACGAACCCGCGGCGAGGCGCCGTGCCTCGAGAACAGGCTCGGCCTCGATCGTAACGAGGTGGCGCCCCTGGAAGGGCCGCGAGGCTACGTCGTGCGTCACGATGCGAGAGGCCACGCACTCGATCTCGAGATCCTCGCGAAGTTCGTCGACACGGACGCCGTGGAACTGGAGGTTCTCGACAAGGTCGGTGCGATCAGCGGGGAGGACATAGGCGTAGGGGCGGGGGACGGCGAGGAGGGTCTCGTCGCGGTCCCAGTGCTCGACGACGTGCTCGACGTGGGGGCGTCGGCCATCGGCGCCGGGCTCCCCGAAGCCCAGCATCGTGACCTTCTCCGGCGCCGGGGCGAGACGAGAACGGAGCGTGACCATGTCGCGGGTGTCGGGGTCCGACCCGCGCTCGGTGGCGCGCCGCCTGGCGGCGTCGAGCGTGTCGCGGATCGTGCGCTTGTTCTGGGCGGACCACTCGAGGATCTCGCGGCAGAAATCGAGGGTGCCGACGACGCGGTCCTTGTAGGGGGCGTAGGAGTAGCCCTCGGAGAGGATGGAGACGCGGTTGACGAGCCCGAAGTACGTCGTCCCATACCGCGGCTGGGAGGGGAAGGACTCCCAGCGGGTCATGTCCTGGGAGAAGTTGCCGTAGAAGAAGGTCTCGAGGCCTTTCGTTTCGCGAAGGCGGGTGCTGATCTGCGGGAGCATGTGGTCGCGGACGAGTTCGATGAGGGGGGCATCGCCCGCGGGGCACTTGGGCCCGGCATAGGTGATCGGATAGCGGTGGAGGGAACCGTTGGTCGTGTGGGTGTCGACGATGACATCGGCGTCCCAGTCGTTGACGAATCGGACGAGCGCGCGGGTCTCCGGGGCTTCGAGTTTGATGAAATCGCGGTTGAGATCGAAGCCCTGGGCGTTCTCGCGGATGCCCATGCCTTCTTCCGGGCCGTCCTGCCCGGGACGGTTGGTCCTGGCGACGCGTTCGTTGCCGTCGGCGTTGTAGATGGGCACGACGACCACGACCACGTCGTTGAGGAGCGGGTGGTCGGGCGTGAGGATCAGTTCCCGCGCGAGCATGGGGAGGGCTTCCTTGCCGTCCACCTCGCCCGCGTGGATGTTGCCGTAGAGCACGGCGACGAGGCGGCCGCGGCGTCTGGCCTCGCGTGCCTGATCGGCGGAAGCAACCGGAGGCCGCGCGATGACCAGGGCGGGGAGGTCCCGGCCCTCCACGCTCGTGCCGAAGGGAACGGACACGGCGAGATCCGAGGCGTCGTCGAGGGCGCGAAGGAGATCGACGACCTCGGCGTGGCGCGCGGTGGCCTTGTAGCCCGACTTCTCCGCGACGGTGAGGAGTTCCGGGGGGATCCCCTCGGGCTGGCCCGACGCGCACCCGGAAAGGAGCCCGATCCCCACGGCGGCCCACGCCAGCGCGCGGGCCGGGGTGAAGATCGACCTCACGAACCGACCTCCATGACGTCCGGCGCGGCGGGCCCATCGGCGGCGGGGAGCGACATCCCGAAGCGATGAACAAGGAAGCCGATGCGGTCGGCGGCTTCCTCGATCACCTTGCGGATGGGCTTGCCCGCGCCGTGGCCGGCACGCGTCTCGATGCGGATGAGGACGGGGTTGTCGCAGGCCTGGGCGTGCTGCATCGCGGCGGCGAACTTGAACGAGTGCCAGGGGACGACACGGTCGTCGTGGTCGGCGGTCGTGATGAGGGTGGCGGGATAGCAGGACCCGGGCTTCAGATTGTGGTAGGGGGAATAGGCGAAGAGCGCGTGGAAGTCCTCCTCGACCTCGCTGAGGCCGTAGTCGCTCGACCAGTTTCTCGCGTTCATGCTGGCGGTGTGATAGCGGAGCATGTCGAGCACGCCGACGGCGGCGAGGCAGGCGCCGAAGAGGTCGGGCCGCTGGGAGAGGCAGGCGCCGACGAGGAGACCGCCGTTGCTCCCGCCCTCGACGGCGAGTTTCGGGGTGGACGTGTAGCCGCTGGCGATGAGCCACTCGGCGGCGGCGATGAAGTCGTCGAAGACGTTCTGCTTGTTCTGCTTCGTGCCGGCGAGGTGCCAGGCCTTGCCGTACTCCCCGCCCCCGCGGAGGTTGGGCTGGGCGAAGACGCCGCCCATCTCCATCCAGACGAGGCGGGAGACGCTGAAGCCGGGTCGAAGGGAGACATTGAACCCGCCATAGCCGTAGAGGAGCGTGGGGTTGGTCCCGTCGAGTTTGAGGCCCTGCTTGTGCGTGATGAACATGGGGATGCGGGTGCCGTCCTTGCTGGTGTAGAAGACCTGGGTGGTGGTGTAATCATCGGGGTTGAACTTCACTTCGGGGCGCTTGAAGAGCGTGCTGCGGCCCGTGGTCAGGTCGAGGCGGTAGGTGGTGGTCGGAGAAGTGAAGCCCGAGAAGGCGAAGAAGGTCTCGGGATCGTCGGCCTTCCCGCCGAAGCCCGAGGCGCTTCCGACGCCGGGGAGTTCGATCTCCCGTTCGAGGGAGCCGTCGAGGCGGTGGACGCGAACGACGGACTTGGCGTCCTGGAGGTAGTGGGCGACGAGGCGTCCGCCGACGAGGCTGACGTTCTCCAGGGCCTCGGGTTGCTGGGGGATGACCTCTCGCCAATGGTCCTCGCCCGGGTGGGCAAGATCGAAGGCGATGACGCGGGAGCGTTCGGCGTCCTTGGTGGTCTCGAAGAACAGTTCGGAGCCGATGTTGCCGACGAAGGCGTACCGAGCGTCCCACTTGTCGAGGAGGGGCCGCACGTTCCAGGCGGGGTCGGTGAGATCGGCGTAGGCGATGGCGTTGGTGACGTACCCCTCGAAGATCCCGACGATGAGGTACTTCCCGTCTTCGGTGGCGGAGGCGTAGGGGTTCTTGTCGGAGACCTCGTCCATCTCGAAGACGAGGCGGTCGGCGTCCTGCCCCGTGCCCAGAGCGTGGTAATAGATCTTCACCTGCTTGGTATCGTCGCCGCGGCCGTCGGCCCCGCGTGGGTAACGGCTGTAGAAGACGCCGCGGGAGTCCTTCGACCATGACATCGAGGTAAACTTGGTATAGGTGAGGGTGTCGGGGAGATCGCGTCCGGTGTCGATGCTGCGGAACTTCCAGTTGGTGCGGTCCGTGCCGCCGTCGGACGTGGCGAAGGCAATGACCTTCCCGTCCGGGCTGATGGAGTATCGCGCGAGAGCCACCGTTCCGTCGCCGGAGAACGTGTTGGGATCGATGAGGACTCTCGGCGCGGCGTCGAGGGCGTCGGCGACGAAGAGGACGCTCTGGTTCTGGAGCCCGTCGTTGCGGGTGTAGAAGTAGCGTCCGCCCTCCTTGAATGGCGTGCCGAATCGCTCGAAGTTCCAGAGTTCGGTGAGGCGGTCGGCGATGGGCTTGCGGGCGGGGATCTGGTCGAGGTAGGCGAAGGTGACGGCGTTCTGGGCCTCGACCCATTGGGCGGTGCGCGGCGCGTCGAGGTCTTCGAGCCAGCGGTAGGGATCAGGGACGCGCGTGCCGTGGTATTCGTCCACGTGACCCTCTCGCGGGGAAGGCGGGTAGACGACCTGGGCATGGGCGGCGGAGCAGAGAGCGGCCGCGAGGAGCAACCGTCGCATCGGCGTGTCCTTTCGAAACGGAGACCCCGTCACTGGACGAGGCCCTTGGTGAGCCGCATGAACGCGGTTTCGAGGTTGACGGCCTCTTCGGTGAACTTGGTGAGGCGGAAGCCGGCGTTGATGAGGATGTTGGGAAGGTCGGTCGAAGAATGCCCGCTCGCCTCGTCGAACGTGACGTGGAGGATGTGCCCGTTGGCCCGGGCGCCGGCGACGCCCGCCTCGTCACCCTCGACGATCGCGACCTTCTTCACGCCCGGGACTTTCTGCAGCGCCCCCGCTGCATCGGCGATGCGTTCGGCGACCCCGATGTGGAGCACGTGCCCGACCTTCGCGCGGGAGAGGGCCTCGCGGACGCTCCCGCTGAAGAGGAGCTTCCCGCGTTCGATGATCCCGACCATGTTGCAGAGTTCGGCGAGTTCGTGAAGGATGTGCGACGAGATGAGGATGGTCTTGCCCATCCGCTTGAGTTCCTTCAGGAGCTCGCGGATCTCGATGCGGGCGCGCGGGTCGAGCCCCGATGCCGGCTCGTCCATCAGCAGCACCTTCGGGTCGTGGAGGAGAACCCGCGCGATCGAGAGCCGCTGCTGCATCCCCCGCGAGAGGGAGTTGACCTCCGCGGTCGCCTTGTAGGCGAGGTCGGTCAGTTCGAGGACGTCCTGGACGACCTTGCGCCGCTGCGGGCCGTGGATCCCGTAGGCGGCGGCGAAGAACTCGAGGTACTCGGTGACGACCATGTCCTCGTAGGCGCCCATGAAATCCGGGACGTAGCCGATGAGGGGACGGATCTGGCGGTTCTGATAGCCCACGGTCAGCCCGGCGACCTGGGCCTGCCCGCTCGTGGGCTTGAGCAGCGTGGCGAGGATCTTGATCGTCGTCGTCTTGCCCGCGCCGTTGGGCCCGATGAACCCGAAGCAGGCGCCCTCGTCGATGACAAAGTTGAGGCTGTCGAGCGCGATGAGTTCCCCGTAGCGCTTCGTCAGGTTCACGGTCTCGATCATGGGCACGGGCGAGAACTCCTAGGGCGCGTCGGCGACCGGGTCGGTCGCGGCTCGATAGGCCGGCGGCGCGTCGGGGAGAGGATACACCCACCTGACCACCGTCCGCCCCGTCACGCGGTCCGATCGGTCCGCCCCATCCACGCTCAGGGGCGTCGGGCAGGCGAGGCGATCGCCCCCCGTGCCCAGGTGCCCGATGACGATCAGGCACGGCTGGGTGAGCCAGGTGCTGAGATCGACGGCGTGGGTCTCGCGGCGCGAGATCTGGAGCCGGGCCTGTCCGGTCTGGTCCGTGACATAGTCCGGCGGGGCGAGCATCGAATACAGGCTCATCGCCACGAGCAGGCTCGACCTCGTCCCCGCGTCGAGCGACCCCTCGAACTCCAGCCGCTTGGCGACGCGGTCGGAGAGTTCCTCGTCGATGTACCGTCTCAGGAAGGTCTCCGTGCCCGAGAGAGAGGTGAGTTTCTCAAGGTCCATCGGCACGCCGGGGCGCCACTCGTCCACGCGGAAGACGCGCGCGGTCGAGCCGAACCCCGGGTTCGTCCCGATGACGACTTGGCCGAGGTTGACGATGACGATCGCATCGCGGAGGGGCGCGGGGAGGGCGTGCACGATCTCGCCCTGGAGGCGTCCCTGCTCGCCGATGCGCACGCGCGCGCCGCCCTCGCCCTCTTCGGTGGGGTGCGGGAACGTCCAGCCCATCGGGGGCTCGCCGGCCCAGTCGGTGCGGACCTGCTTGACGGTCGAACGGACCGGCACGCGGAATCCCGAGGGGGCACGCGCGTTGACGCCGTACGACCGAAGGTCGGGGAACGAGCCGCCCGCAGAGACGGTGCTCTGGTCGGACTCCCAGGGCGAAAGAACATCTCGGAAGGCGCCCTCGCCCACACGCCCCACGCCGAGGTCGGCCTCGCCGTAGTACGGAATGAGGAGGCTCGCCCAAGTCCTGGTTCGGATTGTGGGTTGCCCGTAGATCGCATCGAGGAACGTGACGTGGCTCCCCTCGATGCGGGCCGGCCTCAGCGCCATCGCCCCGCCCCACGCCAGCCCCGTGAAGAGCCCGGCGCAGGCGACGAACGACGACCAGGCGTGGCGGGCGTTGCCCGTGCGGCGAAGGACCGTGTACCCGATCGGCCCCGCGACGAGCCAGTAGGCGACGAAGACCACGAACCCGAGGGCGATGCCCGCGGCGGCACGCCCGCTCTTGGCGATCTCGCGGTCGAGTTCACGGTCGAGATAGACCCGGGTCCGGAACCCGAAGTTGGCGTTCATCGAGTCGAGTTCCGCGTCCGTCGGAAGCACCCCGCGCCGGCCAAGGATCCGGTGCCAGAAGACATCGGGCTCGGGGAGCCCCTGCCCGGAGAGCCCGGCGTGGGCAAGGTCGAGCCCCACGAGCGTGACGTGACCCGCGCCGACGTTGCGCCTCGCCACGATGCACCGCCCGTCGGGCGCATCGATCAGCCGGTTCGCCTCCGACGGGTCGGACCCGGCGGGATCGAAGGTGTATCTCACGGCGTTGGAGGGGAGCGCCAGGTCGCGCCGGTCGGTCAGGAGCCCGCGGTAGGGCTCCATCGCCACGCCCTCTTCCCTCGTCAAGGCGACGCGAGGCGAGATCGCGTGCAAGCGGTTGCTCGTCGCGTTGTCCCACCACTGCGCGACCCTTGGCACCACGACGACGAGGTGCCCGCCGCGCCTGACCCACTCGACAAGAGCGTTGGAGGCCTCCTCCGTCAGATCGGCGGGGTTGCCCTCAGACCAGACGAGCACGGAGAACGGCGCCAGGCCGGCCCAGTGATCCGGGAGGTCGCGTGGGGTGAGGCCCGCGGCGATCTGCGATCGCTCGTGCCCGGTGGGCGGGGTAGTGTCCCCCGGGGCCAGCGACCGCGAGTAGAGTTGGAGCCCGAGCGTCTTCCCGTCCTGGCTCACCACCCCCATGAGGCTCTCGTTGGCCGAAAGAGTGACTTGTGGCATCAGCCGAGCTGAACCCAGGCGCCGTCCCCGGGGTCGATCCTGGATCTCGCCGTCCTCGGCGGCTTCATACGCGGCAATCGCGAGCCCGCGGGTGGACAGCGGATACCCCGGGGGGATGAAGACATACATCCATCGCCCCGCGGCGCCGGACGTGGGGTCCGTCGGGATGATGCGCTGGTAGAGGGGCTTGTCGCCGTCGGCATCGTGCCCCTCGACGACAATGAGCACGTCACGTGGACGGTCGCTGGAATCCTTCAGCCCGACGCGGATCCCGCACCACTCCCCCACCCGGACAACGCGACCGACGCCGAACGCCTCCGTAACAATCTCCACCTCATTCGCGGACAGCGCCTGCCCGCGCGCGGCCTCGGCGCCCAGGATCAGCAGCCCGAGAAGAACAGCGACGATCCGTTCCACGACCTCATTCTACTGTTCATCAAGCGTTCGGTTCGCCTCGCCGATGCAATGGGGATGGGATCCATCCCCGGACCGATCCTCGCAATGATCCTCGCCGTCGCCCTCTCGGCGGCCGTCGCGATGCTCTTTGTCCTGGCCGCCCAGGTCCGCAACGCGACCGAGCGGGCGGCCCTGGCCCGTCGGGTCAGGCAGTTGAAAGAGGATTACCACGCCAGGCTCCGGGCCTTGCGTGAGGAAAACGATGTCATCGTCGTCGACCCTATCGACGAGCCGCCCGATGAGGTGGCCAAGGCCGCCTGAGGGACAATTCAGCCCGCGGCCACGCCCTCTTCCTCCGTCCTCGCCCACGTCGAGCACGCCGCCCGGATCGCCCGTGTCAGCCCGGCGGCATCGATCCCGGCCTCCGCGAGTTGTCGCGAACGCGAGTCCTGGAGGATGAACGCGTCCGGGATGCCCAGGCGGACCACCCGCGACGCATCGAGGCCCAGTTCGGCGGCGGTTTCCAGCACCGCGCTGCCGAACCCCCCCACCACCGAGTGATCCTCCACGCAGATCACCGGGACACCCGATCCGATCGCCCGCCGGACCATGTCCGTGTCAACCGGCTTGGCGAATCTGGCGTCGATCACCGCGACGCTCCACTCGTCGCGCAGCACCCGGGCCGCCTCCAGCGCGTCCATCGCCGGCGTGCCAAGCGCCAGAACGAACGCGTCCGGCCTCTCCACCTCGGGCGTCAGGTCGCGCGACCGTCCCAGTTCGAACGCCGGTGCGGCACCCGCGGCCTGGCTCACCACGTCTCGCGGGTAGCGCACCGCAGAGATCCCCTCCTCGTAGCCCCGCATGAACTCGAGCGCTTCGCGCAGCGAGGGCTCGTCGATGGCCGCCATCACCGCCGTGCCCGGCAGCGTCCTGAGCAGGGCGACGTCGCAGAACCCGTGGTGGACCGCCCCGTCGCCCCCGACGAGCCCGGCGCGATCGAGGCACAGACGCACCGGGAGCCCCTGGAGGCTCGCCTCCTGGAAGGCCTGGTCGAACGCACGCTGGAGGAACGTCGAATAGACCGCGAAGAAGGGCTTCAGCCCGGTCTTGGCAAGCCCGGCCATCATGTCCAACGCGTGGGACTCGCAGATGCCGGTGTCCCACGAGCGATCGGGAAACTTCTCCAGCACGCGGGTGAGCCCCGTGCCGTCGGGCATCGCCGCCGTGCAGCAGACGACCCGATCGTCGCGGGCCATGAGTTCGAGCATCGCGTCGCCGAAGGCGCCCGTGAACGAACGCCCGTCGCGGATGAGTTCGACGCGGCAGCCCTCCTCTCGGAAGGCCGGCGGGGAGTGGAACCGCTCGCTGTCCCCCTCCGAAGGGGTGTGCCCCTTGCCCTTGACCGTCTTGACGTGGAGGACCATGGGACGATCGAACTCGCGTGCCTCCGCGAGGAACTCGACGAGCGAGGGGAGGTCGTGCCCGTCGATGGGCCCGACGGTGACGAGCCCGAAATGCTCGAACCAGCTCCCCTCCGAGACCATCGCCTTGGTCGCCTCGCCCGCGCGGTGGTAGGCCTCCTCGACCAGCGCGCCACCGGGCACGCGCTTGAGGATCCGCCGCGCGCCCTTCTTGAAATCCGCGTACAGATGCGAGAGCCGCAGCCGATCGAAGTACTGCGCGACCGCCCCCTGTGGCCGCGCGATCGACATCCCGTTGTCGTTGAGGACGACGAGGAACTGTCTGCGAAGCGTCCCTGCGTTGTTGAGCCCCTCCATCGCCACGCCGTTGACGATCGACGCATCCCCGATGAGCACGGCGACGCGGCGTCCGTCGGGCCTCGATCGCGGGTCGTACCCCTCGCCCTTGAGCGAGTCACCCCGCGCCATCCCCACGCCCGTCGAGATCCCCGTTCCGGCGTGGCCCACGCGGAAAAGGTCGTAGGGCGATTCCGCCGGTTCCGGGAACCCCGCCATGCCCTGCCTCGTGCGCAGGTGCGGGAGCAGGGCGAGCCGGCCCGTGATCAACTTGTGCGGATAGCACTGGTGCCCGACGTCGAACAGCAGGCGGTCGTGCGAGAAATCAAAGACATAGTGCAGCGCGAGTGTCAGTTCCACCACGCCCAGGTTCGGTGCCAGGTGTCCCCCGCTGCGGGCGACCTGCGACACGATCGCTTCGCGGATCTCCCCCGCCACCTCCGGCAGGCGATCGATCGGGATCGCGCGGAGGTCGTGCGGCGAACGGATGCTCTCGAGGATGCCCATGCGGGGGTGACTTTCAGAGATTCCTGAAACCAGTATACGCGTTCCGTTCGCCTCGCGCCTATCGGGAACGTACGGCGAGCCGGTCGGCGAGTTCGCCCAGGCCCCAGCCCCGCTCGCCGAATCGTCCCGCCTTCCGGATCGCCGAGCGCCGCAGCCGTTCCACCTCCCCCCGGGACGCCTCCACACCCAGCACGACCGGAAACGTCAGTTTCCCCGCCGCCGCGTCCTTGCCCGTCCGTTTCCCGGCATGGCCCGCGGCCTGCTCGACGTCGATCAGGTCGTCCACGACCTGGAACATCAGCCCGATGTCCCGCGCGTACGACCCCACCGCCTCCAGCGCCCGCCTCCCGGCGGGGGTTTCGCTCCCCGGCCCCAGCGCGCACCTCGCACCCATGCGGCAACTCGCCTCGATCAGGCGTCCGGTCTTGTTCTGGTGGATCTCACGCAGGCGTTCCAGCGTGGCCCGACCGGACCCGCCCAGCGTGTCCTCCACCTGCCCGACGATCATCCCCCGCGTCGCCCGCGCGAGTTCACGAGACAGCGCCGACGAGGCCGACGACTCGTGCACACGCTCCGCCAGCACCTCGAACGCCAGCGAGAGCATCAGGTCGCCCGCGAGGATCGCCATCGCCTCTCCCGCGTGGCGATGGAGCGTCGGCCTCCCCCGCCTCACGTCGTCGTCGTCCATCGCGGGTAGATCGTCGTGGACCAGGCTGAACGCGTGGACCAGTTCCACCGCCGCCGCCGCGGGCAGCGCCTCGGGCCCGCGCCCGCCCACCGCCCGAGCGCTGTGCCACGCCAGCACAGGACGCAGACGCTTCCCGCCGCCCAGCAGCGCGTACTCCACGGCCCGGCGAACGCCCGTCGGCAGGCCGCGCGACCGCACCCACCCTCGGAGGAAGGCATCCACGCGCGGCACGCAGGCAAGAAGCCGATCGGGCATGCAGCGGGGATGATACGGGGAGGACTCCGATCCGTAACGAGCGCCTTCCTGCTGTTGTCGAAGCGAGGCCACGGACCCGGCGGTTCACCAGCCGGGTACCATCGTCACCGATGCTCGACGCGTTCGACACGCTGTGGCACCACTTCCGCCTCGGCGGGTGGGTCATGTGGCCCCTGCTCGCGCTGAGCGTGGTCTCCGTCGCCCTCACCATCGAACGCGTCGTCTTCTGGGCCGGTGTCCATTCGCCCGGACGCCGGGCGTGGATCGCGGGGATCTCGCGGCATCTCCGCGCGGGGGATGCCGACGCCGCCCGACGCGCGGGCGAGGGCGACACGTCACCCTACGCCTCGTTTGTCCGCGAACTGCTCGATCGCCTTGCGGAGTCCACCCCTGCCGCACGCCACCCCTCCGAAGCCGACGTCCACGAGGCCCTCGAACTCCGGCGCGGGACGCTCGAACGCTTCTCGCCCACGCTCTCGACGATCGTCACGGCGGCCCCGATGCTGGGCATCCTGGGGACCGTCACCGGCATCATCGACTCGTTCGGGCTGCTGGGCGACGAGGTCGTCACCGATCCTTCGCTCGTGGCCGACGGCATCGCGCAGGCGCTCTACACGACCGTCTTCGGGCTGATCATCGCGATCGGGACGTTGTTCCCCTACGTCCTCTTCCGCGGGCACGCCGAGCGGGCAATCGGTCGGTTCGAGGTCCTGGCAGCGCACGTCCTCGCGCTGGCGGACAAGGTCACGCCTGGCCCGACTCCTGCGCCCGGAGAATCTCGAAGATCTCCTGAGCCGAACCCGCGCCATACATCCGCGTCCTGAAGTCGTCCATCATCATCAGGCGGCTGATCTTCGCGAGCGCCTGGATGTGGTCGTTCGTACGCTCGGGCGGGCTCGCCAGCAGCACGACCAGCCGCACCTTCTGCCCGTCGATGGCCTCGAAGTTCATGGGCTCGGCGGGCTTCCCGATCGCCATCGCGAGTTGGGCCAGGCCCGGCGCTTTTCCGTGCGGGATCGCGAGCCCGTGCCCGATCCCGGTCGTCCTCGTCTGCTCGCGGATCCAGACCGCTTCCTTGAGCGCCTCGGGCTTGGTGACGCGTCCCGCGTCGGCCAGCATGTCGACGAGTTCGTCGATCACGCCCTTCTTGTCCAGGGACGCCAGCGGCGCCCGGATGCAGTCCACGCTGAGGATGTCGAGGAGATTCATCGTGCTTCTTCGCCCGCGCTGCCCGGTCCCCGGGGGTTCAAGTGTAACCCCCACCCGACCCCGGGGCGCGTCACCGCCCGAGCAGGGCCATGGACGAGCCGTCGGTGTACCGCGAGGGCGGGTCCCCCGGCACGCCGCGAGGCCAACGGGCGTGCGTGCGGATCACCCGTAGACCCAGGGACGCTTCCGCCCATCGGACATTCCCGGCGTTCTCTTCCTCCAGCAGGCTGCACGTCGAATACGCGATCCTCCCGCCGGGGGCAAGGTACGCAACGGCCCTTCGAACGATCTCCCGTTGCGTCTGCACCAGCGAGGGCGTCTCCGCCAGGCGATACTTCGCCTCCCGCCGACGGGCCAGCACGCCCGTGTTCGAGCAGGGCACATCCAGCAGGATCAGGTCGGCCACGCCCTCGACCTCACCCGGCTCGACGACTCGCACGCGCGGCTCGCCGGAGAGGCTCGCTCGCAGCGTCCCCCGACGCCGGGCGTCGACATCCGTCGCGATGATGACCGCCTCGGGAAACACCCGGGCGAGTTGACGCGTCTTCGTCCCCTGCCCGGCGCAGAGGTCCATGATCCGACCGGGGCGAAGGTCCGCCAGCGCCGCGACCGCGGCTGACGACCCGGGGTCCTGCACCCACGTCCCCGGGTTCGCGCCCAGCCACGCCGCGAGCGACGCCCGATCTCCCTCGAACACGCGGTGCGTCGCCTCGTCGTGCGGGGAGACCCTCGGATCCGCGTCGATCGCCCGCGCATCCTGGGCGTGTACGACCGAAAGCAGCGTCGGCGACACCACCAGCGAATGCAGAGCAACCCCTCGGACTCCCGGCTCATCGAGCCCCAGCCGCGCCAGCAACCCGGGCGCGTGGCTGGTGACGACCTCCAGCCTCGCTCGCGCATCCACGGGCAGGATCGCCTCACGCAACACCCGCGCCCGGCCATCGGGCAGCGCCAGTTCGTCGCGGGCGTCCGTCCACGACTCGCGGAACTCGCCCTCCCCCGCCAGGTCGGCGACTCGCCGGAGCACGGCGTTGACAAGCGCGCCCGCCCCGGGCCGGATCAGCCGCTTCGCGAGTTCGACCGTCTCATGGATCGCCGCGTGCGCGGGGATCCTGTCCATGAACAGAATCTGAGCCGCCCCCGCGAGCAGGCCCGCACGCACCCGGGGCTCGAGCCCCAGGAACTCTCCGCGCACAAACCGCGCCAGGATGTACTCGAGCGTCAGCCAGCGCGAGACGACCGCGTCGGAGATGGCCACGGCGAGGGCGGCATCGCGAGCCTCGAGCCCGTCCAGGGGAGGGTCCTCCAGCCGCAGCCGTGGGAAGGCTTCCACCTGCCGGGCGAGGTGGGTGAAGACCGCGGATCTTGCGCTGTGGCGCGCGTCGGAAGGCATCGGCGAGTTTAGGATGCGCCGGCATGGATCCGGGCTCGACCCAACGACGACGCGGGTTGCTCGCACGCCTCCGCGTGCGCAAGAAACTCATGGTCCTGCACACCATCTTTTCGCTCGTGCTCGCGACGATCCTGCTCGTCGCGCTCCGCCCTGCGGTGCGGCACGTCGTCCGCCAGGCCGAACGCGTCGAGGCGAGGCGGATCCTGGAATCGCGGGCATGGGAGCACGGCGCCACCGCAGGCGCCGGGGTTCGTGTCGGATCGGCCTCGGACCTCGGGCTCGACCGCTTCCTCGCCGAACGGGCCAGGGCCGCGGCGGGCCGGCCCATCCACCGGGCCGCCGACGACGACCTGACGACGCTGCTGGCCTACGACGCGCAGGACGACCGGTTCGTCTCCGTCGGGGTCAGGATCCCGGAGGCAAGATCGGCGGTCTCCCGCCTCTACCTGCTCATGATCGGAGCCTTGCTGGGCGTCTACGGGCTCGTCGCCCTCGCGCTGGAGGCGTTCGTGCTGCCCGAGCACGTCTACCGCCCGATCCGCCGGCTGCTCGAGGCCGACCGCGCCGCCCAGGAAGGTCGCACGGACCAGGAACTCATCCCCAACGAGGCCATCCCCGCGGACGAACTGGGCGAGATCATGACCTCTCGCAACGAGACGGTCTCGAAGTTGCGCAAGCAGGAGCGGGCCCTGGCCGAGGCCCTTTCGCAACTCGAGCAGGTCGCGACGGACCTCAAGCGCAAGAACCACCTCCTCGAGACCGCGCAGCGGAACCTCGCGGAATCCGACCGCCTCGCGAGCCTGGGGCTCATGTCCGCGGGCATCGCGCACGAACTCAACACACCTCTTGCCGTCCTCAAGGGCCTCGTCGAGAAACTCAACCGCGAGGGCGCCGTCGACGCGACCCAGGCGGCGCTCATGCTCCGCGTGGTCGGTCGGCTCGAACGCCTGGGCGAAAGCCTGCTCGACTTCGCCCGCGTCCGACCCCCGGACTGGAGCGAAGCCAGCGTGCGCACGCTCGTCGGCGAGGCCCTTACTCTCGTCTCTCTCGACCGCGACGGCCGGCGGGCCCTGCTCGTCAACGAGGTCGAGGCGGGGCTCGTCGTCCGCTGCGACGCCGACCGGATGGTCCAGGTGCTCGTCAACCTCATCCGGAACGCCAACGACGCCGCCCGGGCCAAGCGCGAGGGGGGGGACGCGCGCGTCGTCGTCCGGGCCGAGCGAACCGAGCGAGAGGGTCGGGGCTGGATCTCCGTGAGCGTCACGGACGACGGCCCGGGCCTCGACCCCAAACTCATCCCGCGGCTCTTCGAACCGTTCGCGTCCACCCGGCTTGACTCCCGCGGGACGGGCCTGGGCCTGGCCGTCTCCGAGGGGATCGTGCGCGAGCACGGGGGCCTTATCCTGGCACGCAACCGCCAGGACGGCCCCGGCGCCATCTTCGAGGTCCTGCTCCCGGCGGGAACGCCCGAGGCGAAGGAGGTCGGATGAGCACCCCGCTGGCGATCGCGGCTCTCGATGACGACGCGGACTTCCGCGAGTACCTCCGCTCGGTGCTCGAGGGCGAGGGGCACGATGTCCGCGTCCTTGCCACGCCCGACGAACTCTACCGCAACTGCGAACGCGCCCTTCCCGATGTCGTGCTCCTCGACATCAAGATGGGCGAGCACCGAGGAGAGGATGTCCTGGGCGAGATCCGCCGCCGCTGGCCCAGGCTCTGCGTCATCGTCGTCACCGGCTTCCCATCCCTCGACAGCATGCGCCGGACCTTCAAGCAGGACGTCTTCGATTACCTCGCCAAGCCCTTCTCCCTCGACGAACTCCGGCGCGCGCTCGAACAGGCCGCCGCGGCGTTCGACCTGGGCCGTCGCCCCCAGGACCGGCTCAAGCAGGAACTCGGGCGCCAGATCCGCCTCGCGCGGGTCGAGAAGGGGTGGACGCTCAAGGACCTCTCCGACGCCTCGGGCGTGAGCGTGAGCCAACTCTCCTCCATCGAGCGCGGGGCCGCCCTCCCCAGCGTGGAATCGCTCGTCTTCGTCGCGCAGGCGCTGGGGCACCCTCCCTCGAAGTGGCTGGAGGCGAGCGGGTTCTGAACCACGCGCCGGCGCTCGGCCCGCCGCGCTACGCTCCGGGCGTGTCCGAGCACGCGACCGATCAAGGTGAGGGGGCGCGCACGCCGGGCTCGCGGCGGGGCATCCTCTTCACCGGCTTCGAGCCCAGCGGGGACGACCACGCCTCCATCGTCATCGCCGAACTCCGACGCCGACGTCCCGACCTCCCCATGTGGGCGTGGGGCGGCCCGAAGATGGAGCGCGCCGGCGCGATCCTCGTCGAGCGCACGGGCGATGACGCCGTCATGGGACTGCCGGGGCCCGCCAAGATCCGCGAGCACCGTCGCATCAACGAGCGCATCCGCGCCTGGCTGGACGCCCACCCTGTTGCGCTGCACATCCCCGTCGATTCGCCCAGCGCGAACTTCCCCATCTGCGCCATGGCCAAACGCCGCGGGGCGCGAGTTGTTCATCTCGTGGCCCCGCAGGTGTGGGCCTGGGGCCCGTGGAGGATCCATAAACTCCGCCGCCTGACCGATCTCCTTCTCTGCGTCCTCCCCTTCGAGGAGGGATGGTTCACGACCCAGGGCGTCCCCGCCCGATTCATCGGGCACCCCCTCTTCGATCGCGTCCTGGACGAGGCCTCGCTCGACGAGCTGGCCCGGGCCTATCCCGCGGGCTCCCCCAGGCTGGCCATCATGCCCGGGTCGAGGCCCGGTGAACTCCGCGGGAGTTTCCCGGTCATGCTCACGGCCTACCGCAGGATCAAGTCCGCCTTTCCCGGCGCCTCCGCCGTCGTTGCCGCCACCAACGAGCGCACGATGGCCGGGCTCCGCGAGGCCGCGGCATTGCACGGCGGGCTCCCGCCCGGCATGGAGATCGTCCCCGCCCAGACCGACGCCGTCGCACGCTGGTGCGACCTCGCCGTCGTCGTCAGCGGGACGGTCACGCTCCAGATCGCCCGCCACGGCAAGCCCATGGTCGTCTTCTATCGCCTGGGCAAGATCCCCGCGTTCGTCTTCCCCCGGTTCATGATGACGGCGAAGTTCTTTGCGCTCCCGAACCTCATCGCGGGCGAGATGATCGTCCCCGAGCGGTTCCTGTCGAGCGCCGACGCGACGGGCCTCGTCGAGAGCGTCCTGGAACTGCTGGGGTCCCCGGACCGCATGGAGGCCCAGCGCCGCGCCCTCGCCGTCGTCGTGGATCGCTTCAAGGGTCGCAGCGCCGCGATGGAATCGGCCACCGCCATCGAGCGCAAACTCGACGAGGTCACGGGCTGAAGGCCTCGCGCACGGGTCGGATGGGCGTGAGCACGACCAGCACCACCCGGTTGAGAATCCGCTCGCGGATCGGGACGCTCGCCGACGCGGGCGACGAGAACTCGATCCCACGATCGAGGCACCGCTCGAGGAATACCCCCGCGTCGTGCGTGGCCGTCTCTTCCGTGTCCGCAAAGAGCAGGAGCAGGAGCCCCGCATGCAGAAGCCGGGGCTCCTTCGTGAGTTTCGCCAGGTCGCCCGCGCATCGCGTGAGGTCCGCCGCGAACGACGCGTTCGGCCCCGGAATGGCGTTGACGTACGCGTGCTGGGCGACGACCTTCACCTCCAGCCAGTACGCGTCCGAGGGGTCGATCCCGGCGGGCTCCGGACCCCCCAGCCCGGAGAACAGCGTCCCGGCCTCACGCTCCCGTTCGATGGTCTCGACGACCGGATCGCGCAGGACCTGCGCGGGTCTGGGCGTCAGCACGAGGTCGCAGCGTTCCCGCTCTCGCCGAAGCCGCGCCAGGGGCGTCAGACCCGGGTAGGGAACCTCACGGAGCACCCCGAAACCGGCCTCCGCGAAGACGCGCGCCAGGATCGGGTGCAGATCAACTTCGTCCAGGGCATCGAGCCCGTGCACCGCCTGCTCGTTCCCAAGGTCGGCGTCGAGCGCCCGCAGGCCGTCGGCGGCGAGACGGACCAGTTCGTCGGGCGACCACATGGCGCGAGAGTCTAGAACCCGCTGGACACGCGGGGAGGGATCGTGGATACTCCGCGCTCGCTCGGGGAGGCGGCTTCGCGCCCGAGCATCCTTGCGGGGTCCGTGGCCCGGCGCGCTCGGAGCGGCGGTGCGGGGTCCCGCGCAGCACGGAGCGGATATGGAACGCCTGACCAGTTTCGTCAACTCGATCAACGGCGTGCTCTGGCACGACTACGTGCTCTACATCGTGCTCCTCACCGGAATCGCGTTCACCATCTGGTCCGGCTTCGGGCAGTACCGCGCCCTGACCCACGGCGTGCAGGTCATCCGCGGGAAGTATGACCGCAAGGATGACCCCGGCGCCATCAACCACTTCCAGGCCCTCTCCACCGCCCTCTCCGCCACCGTCGGCCTGGGCAACATCGGCGGCGTCGCCCTCGCCATCGCCCTGGGAGGCCCGGGAGCCGTCTTCTGGATGTGGATGGTCGGGCTCTTCGGGATGGCCCTCAAGATGACCGAGGTCATCCAGGCCATGCTCTATCGAAACACCAGCGACCCCGATAACCCCCACGGCGGGGCCATGTGGGTCGTCAAGAAGGGATTCGAGAAGTGGAACCCGGGCCTCAAGCCCCTGGGCGTCGTGATCGGCGGGATCTTCTGCGTCACCGTCATCATCTCCGCCGTCACCGGCGGGAACATGTTCCAGGCTTGGAACGTCGCCGAGATCACCAACAGTTACTTCCCCGCGATGCCCAAGTACGTCGTCGGCGTCATCCTCACGATCCTCGTCGGGATGGTCATCATCGGAGGCATCAAGCGAATCGGCGCCGTGGCCGGACGCCTCGTCCCCATCATGTGCATCCTTTACCTCCTCGCGGCGATCTACGTCCTCGTCGTCCACGTGGACCAGATCCCCGCCATGCTGAAACTCATCGTCGTGTCGGCGTTCTCGCCGGCAGAAGCGAGCGGTGCGTTCCTCGGCGGGACGGCGGGATACGCGTTCCTCTGGGGCATGAAGCGAGCCCTCTTCTCGTCCGAATCCGGGCAGGGTTCCGCCCCCATCGCCCACTCCGCCGCCAAGACCGACGAGCCCGTCCGCGAGGGCGTCGTCGCGGGGCTCGAACCCTTCATCGACACCATCGTCGTCTGCACGCTCACCACCCTCGTCGTGCTCCTCTCCGGCGCGTGGAACCGCGGGCCCGAGGCCTCCTACGCCGAGATGCCCGCCATCGTCCAGGCCGACGAGCTCGCCATCCGCTCGACCATGCCGGGTGGCAAGCCCAGGGTCATCCACGGCGTCGTCGTCCGCGAGAGCGAGACGGAAGTCGCCTTCCTCAACGGCGAGACCAACCCGGGCGAGTCCGCCTACAGGGTCTGGCCAAGGACATCCGTCGAAGCGCTGCGAAAGGACCCCGGACGCTGGGTCCCCGCCACAGGCCTCGTCCCGGAGAAAAACGCCGAGGGCCGGCGCAACAGCGGCGTCTGGAAACCCGGCAACACCGTGTTCATGATCGTCCACAGCGACCTCGACGCCAACACCGGGCGCGACATGCACCGCCTCCGCGGTCGCCTCGCCGATGTCGACGGGACGCACGTCATCGCCTGGACGCCTCATGCCTCCTCGAGCGAGCCCCGCCTCGACAGCCAGGGGCTCTACAACGACTTCGTCGGGGCCGCCCTCACCGGGCACGCGTTCGACCGCGTCCTCCCCGGGCTCGGGATGTGGCTCGTCACCATCGCCTGCTGGCTCTTCGCCCTCTCGACGATCATCTCCTGGGCCTACTACGGCGAGCAGGGCGTCGTCTACCTCGTCGGGGCCAAGGGCGTCCTCGTCTACAAACTCGTCTATTGCGGGCTCGTCCTCATCTCCACCCTCGGGTTCATCCGGACCGACTCCGAACTCGATGCCTGGACCTCCCTCGGCACCGGCGTCATGCTCTTCGCCAACATCCCCATCATGTGGATCTTCGGCCTGCAGGCCATGAAGGCCTACCACCGCTACATCGCCAGGCTCAAGGGCGGTGAGTTCACGGGCCACGGCTATCCCAAGATGAAGGACGTCGTCGAGGGCAAGGACGTGCAGTAGCCGCACGCCTGCCATGCCCCACGCCGCGAACCACGCCCAGGGGCCTTCCCCTGGGCGTTCTGTTTCGCCTGCACCGATGAACCCGACCCACCGAGGCAGCCCCATCGCCACCCGGCCAGTGCCTCTCCCCCGTCCGCGGCCCGCACGCTACCCTGCGACCGATGCCGACGCTCTATCTCATCGACGGCTACGCCCAGTTCTTCCGCGCCTACCACGCCATCCGCACACCCATGTCCAGCCCCGTCACCAAGGAACCCACGAACATGACCTTCGGGTTCGTGGGCATGCTCCTCAAACTGCTCAGGGGTGAAGGCGCCGCCATGGGCGGCGCGCCCGACTACCTCGCCGTCGCCATCGATGTCTCCGGGGACAAGGAGACCTTTCGCTCAGAGATCTATCCCGAATACAAGGCCCATCGCCCCGATCCGCCCTCCGACCTCTTCCCACAGGTCGAGCGCTGCCTTGCGATCCTCCGCGCCCTCGGCGTCCCCGTTGTCGGCGTCGAGGGCTTCGAGGCCGACGACGCCATCGCCACCGTCGTCGATCGCCTCCGACGCGAGCACCCCGAGCTCCGCATCCGCATCGTCTCCAAGGACAAGGATCTCAAGCAACTCCTCGAAGGCAGCGGCGAGTCCGAACGCGTCGCCCTCTTCGATGTCCATCACGATGCCCTCATCGACGAGCAGAGCCTCCGCGACGCCACGGGCCTCGCCCCCGCCCAGGTCGTTGATTTCCTCGCCCTCATGGGCGACAACGTCGACAACGTTCCGGGTGTCCCGGGCGTCGGCGAGAAAACCGCCGCCCAACTCATCTCCCAGTTCGGTTCCCTCGACGCCCTCATGGCCCATGCCGACGAGATCAAGGGCAAGCGCGGCGAAGCCATCCGCGCCTCCTCGGAGATCCTCCCCCTCTCCCGCCGCCTCGTCCAGCTCCGCCGCGATGCCCCCGTCCACCTCGACCTCGATTCCGCCCGCGTCGCGCGCCTGAATCTCGGCGAACTCCTCCCGATCCTCCGGGAACTCGGCTTCAACCGCTACCAGGACGAGGTCCGCGCCCTCCTGGGCGAGCCCCCACCGGCCGATGCACGCGAGGCCCCACCCGCCGCGCCCGTCCGCCCCGCGCCTCCGATCCCCGGCGGGCTCTTCGACGCCCCGGCACCCGCCACGCCGGGCGACGAACGCTCGCTCGACGGCGTGTACACGTGCGTGCGCACGCGAGAGGAACTCGCCCGCGTCATCGAATCCGCGCGCGCCGCTCCGGTCGTGTCGATCGACACCGAGACAACATCCCTCGCTCCACTCTCCTGCCGCCTCTGCGGGATCTCCATCTCGATCGAGCCCGGCACGGGGTGGTATCTCCCCGTCCGCTCGCCCGAGCCCGAGTCCCACCTCGACGAACCCGTTGTCCTCGATCTCCTCCGTCCCCTCCTGGAAGACCCGGGCGTTCCCAAGTGCGGACACAACCTCAAGTACGACCTCCTCGTTCTGCGAGCCCACGGGGTCGAACTCCGTGGCCTCACCAGCCCCGGCGGGTGCGACTCGATGGTCGCGAGTTACCTCATCGATTCCTCGCGCTCCAGCCACGGGCTCGATTCGCTCGCCCAGGCCCTCCTCGGACGACGCAACATCCCCATCGCCGACCTCATCGGCAGCGGACGCCAGCAGCGAACGTTCGACACCGCCCCCCTCGCCCTCGCGACCGACTACGCCGGCGAGGATGCCGACGTCGGCCTCCGCCTCGCCCGCCTGATGCTCCCTCAACTCCGCGCGCTGGGTATGCACGACCGCCTCTGGCGCGACGTCGAACTCCCCCTCGTCGAGGTCCTGGCGGAACTCGAATGGAACGGCGTTCGCGTCGATCCCTCCCTCCTCGAGACCCAGCGCGACCGCCTCAGCCGACGCATCGAGGCGATCCGCCGCGAGATCAGCGACGAGGCCATGTCGAAACTCGGACGAACCTTCGATCCCGACTCGACCCGGCAACTCGCCGGCGTCCTCTTCAACAAACCCGACGCCGCCGAGCCGGGCCTCGGGCTCAAGCCGGGCCGGCGGACCAAGACGGGCTACTCCACCGATGCCGAGGTCCTCGAAACCCTCGCGGAGGATCCCGCGATCGGCACGCGCATCCCCGCCCTCGTCCTCGACCACCGCCAACTCTCGAAACTCGTGAGCACCTACCTCGTCGCCCTCCGCGACGCCATCCACCCGCGCACCGGACGCGTCCATGCGAGTTTCCACCAGACCGTCGCCGCCACGGGCCGGCTCGCCTCCAGCGATCCGAACCTCCAGAACATCCCCATCCGCACCGACGTCGGACGTGAGATCCGACGCGCCTTCGTCGCCGACCCCGGGCACGTCCTCGTCAGCGCGGACTACTCCCAGATCGAACTCCGCCTCCTCGCCCACCTCGCCCGCGACCCCGGGCTCACCCACGCCTTCCGAGAGGGACAGGACATCCACGCCGCCGTCGCCGCCCAGGTCCACGCCGTGCCCATCGATCAGGTCACCCGCGAGCAGCGTGGCGGCGCGAAGATGGTGAACTTCGGCATCGTCTACGGCATCACCGCGTTCGGGCTCGCCCGACGGCTCGGGATTTCCAACGCCGATGCCGCGAAGATCATCGACGACTACAAACGTCGCTTCGCCGGCATCACCACCTTCCTCGAAGAGTGCGTCTCGCAGGCGCGACGGTTCGGCCACGTCACGACCATCCTCGGCCGCCGTCGCGCCATCCCGGACATCGACGACTCGAACCCCTCACGCCGCGCGCTCGCCGAGCGGACGGCCATCAACAGCGTGGTGCAGGGCTCCGCCGCGGACCTCATCAAGATCGCGATGGTCGATCTCCACCGCCGCCTCTCGCCCCACGCGGGCCACTGGCGAGCGGGCGCCCCACCCGAAGTGCCCGGCGTGCGGATGATCCTCCAGATCCACGACGAACTCGTCTTCGAGGTCCCGCGCGAGCACGCCGACGCCGCCCGCGCCCTGATCGTCGATCGCATGCAGCGCGCGATGAGCCTCGATGTTCCCCTCGTCGTCGATTCTTCGGTCTCTCAGGATTGGTTCGACGAGGCCTAGGCCCCCCGTCCTACGGGCATCCGAGGGCGAAGGCGTTCTGGTAGGCGAGGAAGTCGAAGATGTCCCAGTCCCCGTCCCCCTCGAAGTCCGCGTACGGGTCCTGCGCCGCGAACTTCCCCTGGAAGCACAGGAAGTCGAAGACGTCCAGGTCCCCGTCCTCCTCGCAGTCGGGCCCGCACAGCAGCGCGACGTAGTGC
>JAANMY010001145.1_pt1 | contig 31948 bp, 31 predicted proteins | sample 7279691 | NCBI WGS metagenome assembly JAANMY01 (sample SAMN14094543, study PRJNA606508) | bioreactor metagenome | isolation source: A lab-scale SPAN reactor treating ammonium-rich wastewater day 388 | place: Ireland: Galway | collected 2018-02-07
ACCGGCGAAGGAAAGCCGTACATGAGCGATTACGTCGAGAAAAGAGACGCTTTCCTTTCTAAGAAAAAAACTTCTAAGCATTCAAAACAAGAGTAACCTTATTCTATAAACCAAACACAAAATCAAAATGAAATCATTTGTCAAAATCAAAAATTACATCTTCAATACCTCGAAGATCAATAGCATCTCACTATCTGGGATAGAGATAACGGTATTCTCTAGTGAATGTATCTGCGAATCTCATAATGGCACTATTGCTTCAATTGAGTGTAAAGATGAAGAAGAAGCAAAACACCTATTTGACAGCTTTAACGAATCTATTACTGCAAGCGACATTTAAATCCGTTGAGGTTTTAACTGCGAGTTCAACGAAGTCCTTAGCTTTTTTCTCAGTGTCTTTTCCGAGTATCACGGATTTAACTATTACCTCTGTTCCGTGCAGTGCGTTATTGATCTTTATCGTAATTTCCATTTTTAATTTTTAATTTTTAATTTTCAATTTTCAATTTTAATCACCACCTCTTTGAGTGCCTTTCGTCACCGGTTAAAATTTCATCTGCCGGCATATCATCATCATCAACCGTATCAATGTCCATTCTCTTTGTCAGCCATAGAGCATAGTCACCGGCATCCGATAGGTGAGTCAGGTCTGTTTTGCTTTTATCAATCTTAAACCCGTCTGTTCCTTCCTTCCATGTTACAAGCTCCCTGTCTTTTATCGTATGCTCGCACCTGTCTGAGATTATATATCTCACCGTCTCAAGCAGCTTGTTTGTATAATTGACTCTATCCCGCACCGGCGGATTCGAGTCGTCAAACGAAATCACCGGCTCAAGCCCTGCTTTATAAAATTTCTTCGAAATAATGTCAATATCCGTATCGCCTGTCATAGCTGATGTCGAGTGCTTCCTGCCGGATGCATCGCCGGTAATAAGAAGAGACCAGTCTTCTTTCAGTCGCGGATATGTATGATTAAGCCGGTTGATTACTACATCGCAAAGCTCTGCAGTATTGCTCCCGCTGATTTTGTACTCTCCAACCTGATACCGCTTATCGCCGACTATCACATACTCGCAACAGGTCATCGGATTGTAGTTAAAGTCAAAGCCAAGAAGTATAGTCAGCTTCTGTGTCTGTCTTGCAATCACACGCATTATATCTTCGTGCTTCTGAACGTTCCTCTCATGCTTGAATTCATAGTATGCGGATGTAGTGGCGAGATTAAGATTCTTACCTAATAAATAAACTTCCCTCTCACGCGGTGTATATTTCGCTTCGAGTCGCTGTATATATTTCGGAGGCAGATACATCGCATTCTCGTAAGTCGTGATTGTATCTGCATAAAGCTCGTCCGTCTCAAACCTTTCATGTTTGAAATATTCATGTCCCCAGTTCATCTTCGCCGGTTCTGCCGTTCCGCCGAGAAGCTTTCTCAATATCACCGCCGAGTGATCAGATATACGCTCCTCCCAGATCAAATATCTATCCCGCTTGATTGTGAAGGGCTCGTTCACATCCCCGCTCGCAACCGTCATACCTTTGATGCCCTGATCCGCTCCGATTACTATTATAGTTGAAGTATCATCTTTCGAGTTACCGTGATAGATCCTGAACTCCTGCTCTGTCGAAACCCAGTCATAACTGAGTGCATTTTTTTTGCAATGATCTTCAAGAACTTTTACGACAGTCCTTTTCGCTAAACCAAATCCCGGGCTTAACGACAAATGTGGCAGAGGACGGTTTACATAACTCAGCCCTATCGCCTCAGCCATTAGTGCATAAGTCTTTCCGCTACGCACACCTCCTTTAATAATCTTTGTTTCTTTATCCGATTGATGCCACCTGCGAGCTTTACCTGTCTCTTTATCCTGGTCATAATTTGGAAGCAATATCTCAAGTATCTCTGACATGTCCATCCCGGCACTTATCTTAGATTTATCCGGCAATGACTGTTTGCGTTCCTCTATTAATGCTTGCTGATATAATGAAAGATTCCGCTTAGCCATGTGCGTGCTTTTTTATAAGTGAAATAACTTCCGACTTTGTAACGTCCGGCTTTACTTCCTGCAGGCATTTATATACAGTATCAAAATCAGGATTGACCTCTATCATTGAATTGCTCTTGAGGTCTTTATACATCCGTGTAAGTTGCAAGACTAATTTCATATCGAACCTCGTACCGGCAACCCTGATAGCTTCCTGAACAAGATGAAATATTTGCGACTTCATCAATTGCTCTCTGTCAACCTTCAGGAAGTTACTGCCAAGCGATTCGTTGTATGCAGTGCATAATACAAGTGCAATATCTTCGACGTAATCTTTTTCAACCTTGAACGCAACGCCTTTGTGCTTGAAATACAATCCAGCTTCCGGTGCAATCAAATCAATCTCAAGTATTTCATTAATAAACTTTTTAATACCCTCCGCAAATTGCGATTCGTCTATATCCTCATCAGGTTTAATCTTCGATGCCTTATGACCGGTGATTTTTCTGCCGGTCTTTTCGGATGCAATTTTCACTGCCTGTTTTTTTGTTTTGCCGGAAAGCATCACTTCTGTTACAAGACTTTTTTCGCTTGCAGTTACCGGGTCTTTCTCACTGCCATAATCAGACCGCCGTTTTCTGATACCGGGTAAGTCGGATTTCATTGCTCTATAAAGAGTGACCTGTGAAATTTTGTAAGACTTCATTACGGACTGGAACATCTCTTTATACTTTTCTTTATCCGCAACTTTCAGTTTTCGAAGTTTTGAGATGTCCTGCTTAAACTTATATGTGTTCTTTTCCATTTGTCGGAGTTATTTGAAAATTAAAATTTTATTGACTGTGCAACAGCATTGATTATTCTTTGATAATCCTCAGGCGGAATAACTAAATACGGTCTTGCCGGGATTGTAATCGTGTATGGTTTTGTCATGGTCTCTTTAGTAATTCTCTTATGCTGTCTGCTTGCAAACACCGTTCTTTTTCTGCCGTCTTTGTATTTCTTCTCTCTGTGCCTTATTGCTCTTGCCGGCATGTTAATGGTTCCGCCTTCCTGGTGTATCCTTGAATACGCCGATGCAAGTGGTCCCGGTGTGAGAGTTACGAGCAAGCCGACACCGGTATCTCGGCTTTCTACCTGAGTCCTTCTGAGGTTTCCTGTTATTACTAACGTTTTAGTCCCTTGTGCCCTGCCTTTTTTCTGCGAAGGTTTCCACGCCGGTCTGCCGCCAACATCAAAATTCTTTTGAATGGATTCTTGCAACTCGGTTTCTAATGTTGCCCTCGCACGTTGTTTAATCGTTCCTTCGAGTTTTAGTAATTTGTCGGCAATATTTCTGATGTCATCACTCATAGATCATTACTCCCTGCCTGTGTTTATCAAGTTCTGCATAGCTGATCAGAGCGGGTATCTCCCTCACACCGTCAATTGATTTCGTAAGTTCAAACCCGTCAACCCGGTATGTGATGTAGCTCAGCACAGATCTATACCTGCCGAGATCGGCAGACCAATATCGCCGACCCCAAATTTCATTGAACTTTGTTTTCGTTGTTGGTAACTTTTCAAAGTTAAGACTATCGGGACGAAGACCAAACTGATCCCCGCTGTTTTTCCTCTCTGTCCCGGAGGGGAGCTCACGGCGGATATAAATGGGCAGTTTGGTTGTCTTAGCTATATTTTGTATTCTGTTCTCTGACTTTTCTGCAATGCTTGTAATTATCTTCTCCCCATTCACTTCTTTATATACAGCAGTAACATATATCATCCGTTTATCGCCCTTAAATGACTTTATAAAAATCGTTGCAGCTTCCCCGTCTCGCACATCGACCAATATTACATCTGGATTTGAAAGCAATTTTTTTAACGAACTCCCCAGGTATGTTCTGTTCATATCAATCATCTTCTGAAATTGCTTACTGCCGAGTTTAATATTACCAAGTGGAGTGGTGATTGTATCGTCAGGGAATTCCTTCTTCAAGAATGTCTCGTTCACTTCGGAAGCAGTGAACTTTTCTTCCGATCTTAAATACTTTAACACGTCAATATCTTTCCTATCGGCGTAGTCACTCAGCCTCTTAGTCACTTTATCCCAATCAATTCGCTCAAGTTTCGCATCTAACCACTTCTGCCAGATTGACTGTACCTTTCCGCTGTTCCTGTCAAACTCTTTTGATATGCCCGCTTCCTTTTTTATGTCTTCCCGCATCTGATCCGTAGTCGGCTCCACGTAATGCTGACCGAGTTCATCATGTGTGATCGGCTTAGCCCTGCATCGGCAGTTATGAACAACCCCCAGTTTTGTAATGAAACTATTGTCATCTTCTATTTCTAAGTTATATATGTTGCCTATATATTTTCTATCACTTATATTTGAAATTGTATTTAATTCAACAAGATGTCCGTTAAGGGAAAGCCAGGAATTAAAGTCGTCGAGAGAATTGAAAAAATCGAGAGGTGCTCCGTTCGTGAAGCCCTCTTCAATCTCTATATCCAAAGTAGATTCACTTACCGTATGATCTGCAAACGATGGAGAATCCAACCTCGCACATTGATAATTATTATGAAATTCTATGGCATCTCCCCGAGAAAAGGAGGTGAGGCTGTAAAAGTTCAATGGATAAACAACGGAAGTCGTAGAAAAACCGCATCTGATAATCTTAAGAAACTTCATCAAGAATGGAAAGCGAAAGGATATTCTCCTAACTTGGGTAAGAGAAAAGAAACGAGTGAACAGTATAGAAAAATTTCTGAACAACTTAAAACAACCTCTGCTTATAAAAGACCGGAAGTAAGAGCCAAGTTGTCTAAGTCTAAAATCGAGAGATTTTATTCTTCCCCTGAGCTTCACCCTAATTTTAAACGCCAAATGAGTCAAACTGAATTTTGTCTTTATCGCCACTTGACCGATATTGAGACTCGACCTGTATTCAATTTCCGAGTTTATCCATACTGGGTGGACTTTTTTCTTCCCGATTTGTGTATTGCTGTTGAGTGTTTCAGAAGTGGTCGATTCCCTTCCTGGAATAGGCATGTTGCAATTTTCAGAGCGGGAATTGACGTTCACTACATCTCGAATTCTTACACTACCAAAGGTATGTTCTCTGAACTTGACGATCTTATCGCCAACTATAAGGTTCATCGAGCAGATCCATCCTCTGGTAGTCAAGAAACGATGATTTGGGGTTGCAGAAATCTTGCTGTCCCCGACCTTAATTTCAATCAAATCTCCATCGAAAAATCTTTCAAAAACAAAATTCACTCTTTTAAGCTCTCCACTCCCCCCATAAATTAAATCTCCATGTTCAATGCAGTCTATCGGTTTGAACCCTCTCTGTGTTCTAACCTCTGTTCCGCAAGGAAAACAATTGTACGAATTCGGAGGCATAATGCTATCCCACACAGGATCATCTATCAGCCATACCCTGTCATGCAGCTTCGCATGTTCTTCTCGCACGCGGTTATCAGCCATAGTCTTATATTGAAGAGCCGGATAGACACCCGACTCATTAATCTTATTCCAGTTCGAAGCATTCCATGCAGAGCTGATTGCAGTTCTCAGGTTTGTTTGAAGGTGTCCCTCCGGCGGTGTCTCGCCTGTGTAGTTATACTTTGCTATCATACCCTGCGCAAGACGGATGAATTCTTTGTTCGGATCAACTGACTTGCCCGATATTGACGTTTGAAATGCCGGATCGTTCATAATCTTGACAGCCAGCTCTTTTAATTTCTCCTGCAGATCATAATTCAGTACTCCCGAAACCGTAAATGATTCCACAAGGAAGTTTTGCAACATCGATCTCTCAATTCCGGAATACTTTCTTTCAATATTGAATGGATCGTTCGAGAACTTCTCCGGCTCCCTGCCTGCTCTTGCCCTGTCAAATGAATACTTGATCGCATTAAATAAATAGCGACCGGTCTTTTGAATCAATTTGTTATGATCAACGATATGATTATGATCAATACTTACCACATGTCTCTCCGCATTCGTTTCGGGTATCCGTCAACTACTATCTCTGACTCCAGCTCCGGTGATTCATCTTCAGGGAATGTAAGCGTTGCTTTGCCACCGGCAATATCCTTCAGATAATTAATGGCTGCATCGTATTTGTCCAACACCCATTCAGGGATTTTATTCGGCTGTATCCTGTCGTGCAGATGCCAGAGAGCAATGCTGTATGTTGTGGACTTGATAGACTCAGGCGGTGTCTCCAATGGAAGCTGCTTGATTTTTGAACGAAGATAAGAATCAACCATGCTCTCTGCTGATTCAATTGCAACAACCAGGTTTGCATCCGTACTGTCTGTAAGATTGTCATAATCTTTCTGACTGATTTTTTTCAAGACGTATGCCTTATCAATGTAGTTACCCATGGTCAGCATCCTCCATTAAATATTCCCGAAGCTCTTTTTCAAACTCATCTTTGCCTGCTCCTTTGGGGACGGTTGATGATGGCGGAACATTGTTCGCAGGTCTTTTATATTCTTCTACTTCCACTCCCATCTGGTCAACGATGTTTTCTTTTGTCGGTCTGTATCCAATGTCAGCGAGATTTCTGTTGACTTCGCTTTGAGTCTTCTTATCCGACAACGTTTTTACCTTGATGAACTCGACAGAGGGCTTCTCATCCGTCAGCCCGTATGACATTTCATAACCACGTTTAATCACCGTCTCAAGAGCATCAGAGATCACTGTAAGGTTTGCAAAAGCAAAGTCATCACTTACCCTCTCTTTTATCTCCAGAGCCGCGAGAGAACCCTTATTCCCCATTTGAGTAGTTTCTTCCTCTCCAAGTGTGACAAGAGTTATTTCGGAATTCCAATGCTTGATAGTTTTTAAAAATATATCCGCTCCGGTACCTTTTGCACCATCGTTCAAAAGTGAAATGTCGCTGCTCTTGGGCATGACCAAATAACCCATTGCCTTAGCAACCTTAAATGCTTTTAACATCTCTTCCTTTTGCCTTGGATTTACAGAGTCGTATTTACCGACTTTAGTAGGCGAAGCAAATTCTTCTATAAATACGCTCATGTCTTTCGTGTGATAACTCTTGAGGTAATACAGCAAGCATAACGCAATGTATATCCCGTCCAGGAATGCGTTCTCCTGATCACCGTCAATAGAGAATACCTGCAGTAGTTTCATTGGATGGATATTGACTTTCGTCAACATACCTATGTCATATCTGTCGGGGTTGGCTTGCATGAAATTCCTTATGTCAATCGCGGTAAAAGAGTTGATGTCGAGGATTGAATATTCGAGTGTCTTTTCGTTGTAGATGTAAAGCTCATTCGGTATAGGTCTGATCTCTTTCGGAAGTATCATGCCGTTAACATAATACCAGTTGATCTCAAATTGTTTTATACCTTTTGTATTGGCTTCTACACAATCGGCAAAAAAACGCTTAAGCTTCATACCCAGATGGGAGATCATTTCGTCTGCGTATTTTTGCATCTTCTCATTTTCGCATTTCACTTTGAACTGCTCTTTGAGAACCGACACCTTTAATCGCCGGTTAGTTGTCTTCACCCGTGCATCTCTTTGCAGAATAGTATCGCAGTACCGGTAGAAAAAATACGGAAAACCTTTTCGTGCAGCTTCAATATATTCCAAAAGCGAATCGGATTCTATTCCGGAAAATTCCTTTGTGAAAAGATCATATACATATTCCGGGTTATTGGTCTTTATCACATCATGCGAAAATTCCTCCCGATTGGGTTTTTTTCTCTCAGGAGTTTTCCCGAACTCCCAGTTAAATATCTTCATTTTGCTCTTACGTTTTTTTTTGAACTATATTTTGAACGATTTTTTACTTTAAAACCACTATTATGCCGGACTCCCAAAACCCGAATTTCGCCATATCTCGATTCTAAGACACGAACTCGGACTGAGGCATACAATCATATAGCTAAAAAATTTGCAACAGTTGACACATTTTTTGCAAATATGACACACGAATGACACACGAATGACACACGAATGACACACGAATGACACACGAATGACACATTTTTAGCAAATATGACACACGGGTGACACATGGTTTTTTCTCAAAAACGTTTTTTACTGACCGTTTTCGCCACTTTTCCGCTAACTGTGCTCATTTTTTGTATTTTTTTTATGCAGAAACCCATTTTCCGTGCTGTTTTTAAACTTTTCGTGCAACACCGTGCAACAAAATGACACATCCGAAATCATTTAAAAAGTTCACACTGGATTACGTATGCTTTTTCGCGTCCGGATTTTGAGTATAAATTCTGAGCTTCAGCTTTTGCCCGGTAATTCCCACCCTCAAAAACAAAGCCCATCTCACCATTAAATTCGCTCCAGATTATATCGCAGACCTCAAGAGGGTGCACATTCGTCTCGTCCGTTAATCCGCCGATGTAAATATTAAACCTGATTGACAGCAATGCCGGATACCCGTCCGACAATGTTACCTTGCCTCGCATCGTAACAATCTCTACGAACGCACATGGAAATTTGACATTCCATTCCTCACCGTCAAACTCACCGGCATATTCTGCTGCATGTTCCAAAATCGGTTTTTCATCTTCATCCTCCAGCTCGCTTAGGTATTCGATTATCGCATCAAGTGCCTCTTTGCTTTTCATGATTTTTTTGTTACAAAAATACCGCCAAGCCCCTCAATTGAATATTGCAAACGTCCGATATAGGCTATTTAGGACACAGAGTATTTTAAACTCATGCTCGTTGATATATTTTTGTGCTATGAATTTTACAGATAAATGGTATCACGTTTTTTCGGCTGGAGTTTACAGCCGCTGGGTTATCAACGAGGAAGGCAAGCCGGTGATGGAAGAATACGAAATCACCGAACAGCACGTAAAAAATATTGCGGATAATTACGACCCTGATTTATACGAAGCATCCTTCACGCTCGGACATGTGGGATCAGGAGCTCCATCCTTCGGCTGGGTTGGAAAGTTAAAAGCAGAAGGGAAAAAGCTGTTCGCTCAATTCTCGCACGTTGACGAAGCTCTTGCGAATGCTTACACCAACAAGAACTACAAACGTTGCTCGATCGAACTTGACGAGATAGACGGCAGAGACCCCTATCTTGTCGGTATCGCTGCGACCAACAAACCCCGCGTTCACTCACTCCCTGCAATGACATTCAGTAAGGAGAAATCTGCTGTTTACGACATGCCGCTTAGCGATGATTTCAAATTTTCTACACAACCAAAACCAAAACCCATGAACGAAAAACTAAAGTTACTTGCAAGCTTGTTCTCTCTCGAAGTTGATGAGCAGAGCAACGAAGATGCAGTCCTTGATAAAATCATGACAGCTGCAAAGGATAAGTTCGCCGCCGATGCAGGAATGATTAAAAAGGATGAGTTTGAAAAACTGCAATCTGCTGCAAGTAAATTTGCGACCGAAGAATTGATCAGGCAAGGCAAGATCAGTCCTCCGCAAAAAGATTATTTCGAGTCGAGTTTCAAAAGTGATTTTGAAGGCACGCTCACTACAGCAAAATCTCTCCCGGTATTACCTGAGAGACAAACTGACGTAGTACCCGGAGGCACCGGCGCAATCACCGATCCCGGTATTGATAAGTTCACATTGCCGGACGGCAAGAAAATCGACAATTACGAGCAGTACGTTGAAGCTCTGATCGATAACCCGGAACTTGCAGACAAGTTCGAACAGTCCGATCTCGAAAAACTACCGGGATACAAGAAGTACAATTATTGATTCAGCTTTTTTTCACACGGTCGCAGGGGAGTTTCATAAAATAAACAAACTTTAATCACATGCCACTCAACATAACTTTAACAATCCCTTTAATACTTAAGGGACTCTATGAGTCGCTCGGTCTGTACAACAAATGTAACAGATCGTATGACTCCCGTGTGCAATCGCAATGGGCATCCTCTGTTGATGTTCCGCGTAACCCACAGCTCGTTGTCAGAGATACAGCTGCCGCAAAGAATTCTGCCGACCGTAAAAAAACAAAGGATGATATTGATACAATCAATATTCCTTTCCAAAAAAGGATTATTCATATCACCGATCAGCTTGAAGGTAGTTACGAAACCAATGGTGATTCTCTCAGAGCTTTCACCGCCGATGTAGTCCGTGCCTTCGAACGCGACTTTAATAACCTCTGTGCAAACGAAGCACTTGCTAACGCAGTCGCTGTTGGCGGTGCTGCAGTAAAACCGTGGGCTGCTAACGAACTGCAATATGCAGACCTGAACAAAATCAATCAGTACTTCGACGGACTCGAAGTACCGAAAGAAGAAAGGGTCGTAATCATTGACAACGATGTGGCAGATCAGTTCAAAAACATTGACGTTGTAAAGTCAGCCGTTGCATTCAATAAAGACCTTCTCGAAAAAGGTGTTGCAGTTATTGATAACGTGACTTACATGATCTCTGCTAATCTGAACAAGGTAAACGGTAAGCCCGCTCTTGTCGGACTCTGGACTAAAGCCCTGGCATTCATCATTAAAAAACACATGGATCGCAAAGAAGTTTGGGACACAGAAGAAACCGTGACTCATGTGGACTTCATCGGGTACGTTGCTAAAAAAGTAACATACACCGAAGGAAGTATGGCGCTGGTCAGACCATAAGACCATGAGATAACGCGGCACGGGGTGAGCCCGCCTGACAGCTTAATCGCCCCCACTTTTTTGAAATCAAATTTTATTTAAATAATGAAAATCAAATCATTCTTTTCTTTCTTTGTCGTTTGCCTCCTGATGACTGTTGCTTTTTTATCCGGAGGCTTTTCTCCTCCGGATGCAACAGCACAAAGCGTCTGGTCTTACACTGATTCAACCAAAAAAAATGATTCTATCCTGGTCGTCAGTCCGCCTGCAACATTTACTGCAGGAACTATCACCGTCAAGACCGGTGCCGCAGCGGATACTCTAACATTCCAACACAGAGTCAGCTATACAAGTAATTACGTTACCCAGCAAGTGGTTGACCTAAGCTCAGGCAATGCTGTATCATCAGCTGTCATTGTTCCGGCAAACACGACAAGACAATACAGATTTACTACACCTGTAATCACCGGTGTACGCATTATATCAACGTCCTCAGCCGTTACTGTCGGTCGAACTGATTTCTGGTTTAACTTTGTAAAACCATTTTATTGACGTTTCCCTGCTGAACCAAGTCTGCCGTCTCAATCATATTGAGCGGTGGACTATTTTATTAACTTTAATCAACGATCATGGCAAAAGCAAAAACGCCAACTGTAACTAAAAATAAAAAAGCGGTAACACCGCCGACTCCTCCAGAGAACAATGCACCGGTAACACCGCCGACTCCTCCTGAGGAAACAGCACCGAAAACAAAAAAGCTGACAAAGTTTAAAGTCGTTGCTACTCTGCACATCAGCGAAGAAGTTGACGCAGAAAATTTTAAAGAAGCTTACGAATCAGTCGGAAAAAATAAACTGAAAGACTATATGTCATTTCAGAACACTACTGTTCTCGGATAATTAAATGTCTCAAGACGAAAAAAATACGAATGTGACTCTTAGAATCGGCTTATTCATCATCTCACTGTTAATAGCAATAGTCGGCTGGTTGACCGTCGATAAACTCAGCTCTATCGACAGCAATATCTCTGACATCCGCAAAGAAGTGAAAGAACAAAGTGGCATCCTGCACAATCACGAAAGAAGAATTTCTATACTTGAGGAAAAAGATAAATGAATCCACCTAAACCAAATTTTAATCCGCTTGTGTCAACTGCACAGCGTCAGAAGATATTCGGAAAATTCGAGTACCGCTCTTTTTCCGGCACCGATGATATTGTCATTCTCGGCAACTGGGAAAAAGAAAACATCGTGAAAGTCCATGTCCCTCAGCTTAAGAATGTCGGCGGTGGATTTGTCCCGCGTGATCTGCACGTGCGGTTTCATAAACTCGCAGCGGCTCAGCTTCAGGCACTCTGGAAAGAGTGGGAAGATGCAGGACTCCTGCACCTTGTCAAAACCTGGGCAGGATCATTCGTTCCGCGTTTCGTAAGAGGCAGCAGATCGACACTCAGCAACCACGCCTTCGGCACTGCGTTCGACATCAACGCCGCGTGGAATGGTCTCGGAAGAGTACCGGCAAAAGCCGGAACAACCGGCTCGGTTCGTGAGCTTGTTGCCATCGCACACAAACACGGATTCTACTGGGGCGGTCACTTCTCACGTCCGGATGGTATGCACTTTGAAGTTGCCGTTGTGAAATCCGAAGGTTCAAGCGGTTCACCATCCGCAAAGGTTTATCGTCTCACCGATCCTATGATGGAAGACGGAACAATTTTAAGAATGCAAATGATCATGAGAGATGAAAAACTTTACTCAGGACCCATGTCTTCGAAGTATGGACCATTAACAGAAAAAAGTATTCGAGATTATCAAACAAAACATAAATTAAAAGTTGACGGCATCGCCGGACCCGAAACACTCAGACACATGAAGCTAATTTAGTCTGTCGCACCGAGCGGAGACGAGGTGCAAAACAATCGCTCTTTAAAAAGTATAAACAAACCCTAAAACACTAATGACCTCGCACGGCAGGTCGGCTAAAATGAAACCCGCGAGCTAAAGCCGTGCATTTTTTTCTCTGTGTTCTCTGTGTTAAAAATATTTCCATAACTCAAAAAACCAAAAAATGAAATTCGGAAAAACTTTATTTGTCTTCGCTTTCATGTTCTGCATGTTGGTCTTCCAGTCCTGCGGTAGCACGGGCTACTGGACGGAAGAAAAATGTTTCAACTGTGATGAGTTCCCGTTGAACTATCAAGAACCGATAGTGTACTTCGGTACTGTCACCGGCATACATGACGGAACTTACATCGAGTCCGTCTGTCTCGGCTTTGATCTGTCGCTTGCAAGTTTCACCTCAGGCAGCATCTTCACCGGCGCACATTTCACGGTCGAACTTGTCACCGGTACAGGAGAATTCTGCTCGCCAAATGATCAGTCAACATATAGAGTCATCGTTGACAGCCCATTTGACGCAGGCGAAGAATCAGTTATTGTCTTACCCGGATCAGCTTTCAAGAAGAATGTCCACAGCTCTACAGTACCCGGTACTCAGTACTCAGAACTCTCAACTCATAACTCAGAACTCTCTTCCCCATTCGTCATTCTTGCAGGTTTATCGTTACTCCTTGCAATGCCGCTCTCCGGTGCAACCGTTTTGAACAGCAAAACAAAGTTCGGAGGAGTTGCCCTGGCAATAATAACATTGCTTCAGCTTTGGCTTCCGACACTCGGCGTAGAAGTTACACCCGGCTTCTGGGAAACTTTATTTACTTCCATCGAAGTGATCAGTGGAGTATTAATATTGTTCGGTATCCGTGACGCATTTTATAAATCTTAAAGCAGGGACATGGAAATCAAAACAAAATTTTCACTCGGCGACAAAGTCGCACACTCAGACGGACAGGCAACCGTCACCGCTCTTAGAGTTGAGGTCACTCAGGAGCGGACTATCATTGCCTATCAACTCGATGACAACATCTATAAAGAATGGGATGAGAAAGCTTTGAAAGCGGTAACTAAAGAAGTAGCTAAGGATCAAAATTTAAAACAAACTAAATAACCGAAATGGGAAAAAACACTAAAAGAATCCGCATGTTCGGCGGTAACGACTTTCAACTTAAAATCGGAAGTACCTGGACAAATGTAGGTCACCTGATCAAAGGTGTCATTCGGGACGCGATTGAGAGCTCAAAAGTAACCCTCACAGACGCTACTCAGGTAACGGTTGACGGTGCCAGAGAAGCATCACTTATTGCTACGCTCGGACAGTCCTCTAAGGAAGAGATGGAATACGTTGACGATCTCGGCGGAAAAGAATTTGAAGCTTACTATTATAACGGGATCATTGACGGTAAGCATCAGGAGATTTATATCAAAGCTTTGAAGATAGTTCCTAAGATGGAACTTGAGATACCGGGAAGCCCGATGTCAATAGTGCTCGAAGGTGGTATGCAGCCGCAAGCTGCTAACGTATCGGTCACTCCTGATACAGGTTTACCTTCAGGAAAGTTTGCCACCGGTGCTTCACCAGTTACAGGCAAAAACAAGATGTATATGATTCTCGAAACCACTGTAGCGTAACTCATTTAACAATGCAGTCAGGATGGAATGTCTGACTGCATTATATTACTCAGCAACAATACATTAAAAAACATCATGGAAGCAAAAACTTACAACTTCAAAGCCGGATTCTGCGCGATTCAAGGCGAGCTGACTTATTTGCAGTCAAAAGAACTGCTCAAGCAACTCAAATCTCTCAAGATAGATTCTATAGAAGACGTTACAAAAATGACTATAGCAGACCTGATCACTACGATCTCCGACAGTGACCTCGTACCGGCACTGCTCGGTGTGATACTTTCGGCAGACAGTGAATATACAGATTATACCAAACTCACGATCTCCGAAATCACGGAGGTATTTGAAGATTTTTTTATTTTCAATCCCGCACTACAGAAGCTGTTCGGGATTGGAAAAAACGTTCTAAATTCGACCCCGATCTCGACCTCGAATTAGTCGAGCCGGAGTTCCCGTTCGCATGGCACGAGTTCTTGAGCTATACCGAAGAAAAGCTGCCCGGCTTTCTCGATGATACCGAAGAAGAATATGAGCTGATAATGATGAAAGAAACAGGAATGAAAATTGATGAGATTTTACTTTTGCCGGTCAGCAAGATTACTATCTGCCGGTTGATTAAAACCAAAGAAGCGTTTGTGAATTATCTGGTAAATAAAAGCGAGGAGACTACTTGAGTCCGAAAATATCTTTGAGGTCGAAAGGGTCTCTGCCGACAGACCAGTTATTAAACATGCCAACGAGAACTAATAATGCTACTGCAACCAATATGATTATTATGTTTTCCATGCTTTAACTTAATAATAAAAATTATAACTGTCAACCATTGTCACAGTCTTTAGGCGACGTACAATTACACCTGCTCTTAAATACCAAAGGGTTTTCCGAAGGGATAAAGTCCGCTATTAGAATGCTCGAAGTTCTTTCCCGGTCAGGTAAAGAACTCGGTGTATTTGAGAACATCAACCTCACAAAATCCATCTCGGAAATTGACGCACTTGCCCTTGCATCAGAGCGACTGCAAAAAGAGATCACAGATACTGCAAGCTCTCAATCCACACTTAAGACTGAAACCGACAAAGCCACTACATCCGTTGATCAGCATGAACAAAGCCAGAAAAGATTAGAGTCAACCACGGTCTCGCTTGGTGATAAAATTCAAAACATAGGGCTTCGGTTTCAGGGTTTCAAAGCTATTCTGTCTGTACTGAAATCAACGGTAATGGATTTGATAACTACTGCGGCTAATACGGAAACTCTCGGCGTTGTTGTTCAGCGAATGGGGAAGACAGCAGGTTACACAGCTTCTGAGGTTGATAAATTGGTAAGCTCAGTTCAAAAGAAAGGAATCACACTTGCTGAGTCACGCGATGCAGTAATTAAAATGATACAGGCAGAGCTTGACCTTTCGCGTGCTTCTGATCTTGCACGACTCGCACAAAATGCTGCTGTTAATGCTCAGATAAATTCTTCTGAAGCTCTCGGCAGAATCATTCATGGCATGACAACCTTTAATCCTCTTGTGCTTCGCAATATGGGAATAATGGTTAACTATGATCAGGTGTTCGATGACCACGCAAAAACCCTTGGCAAAAATTCTAAGGAGCTAACAAACGCTGACAAGACTCAGGCATCATTCAATGCAGTAATGCAGGCAGGCGAAAAGATAGTCGGCACTTACGAAGACGCAATGGATACCGCGGGCAAACGTGCAGGTTCTTATGCCCGCTATCTCGAAGCTCTCAAAGTATCACTGGGTGATTTGTTGCTTCCGGCATTCGGTAAAGTCGTTGACATTGCAACTAAGTTCACTGACTGGGTAACTAATGCCCCGACAGGTGTTCGGAGATTAATTTTATATTTGTCTGCTTTGGCAGTAGCGTGGACTTATTTGAATAGCTCAATGCCTAAATCGGTTGTAGCAGCCGGTGCATTTTTTTCGCTTGTACAGCTTCTGCCCGCTCCGATACGAATTGTAGTCGGTGCCGTCATGGCTCTCTCAGCATCAATGGCTATTCTTGCCACTAATGCAACTATCGCAACAGGCGGTATGAATATTTTACTCGGTGTCATCATTGCCGGTATAGCACTGATCGGCGAAGGTATTCTCTCCGCTAAGTCTTTCTCAGAGGAAATATCAGAACTGTCTGAATCAGTCCGAAGCAACGCTGACGATATTGAAAGCTCAAACAAAAAACTTACAGAACTGCGATCCTTATACGATTCGCTTGCCTCTAACACCGTAATGACGAAAACAGAGCAGGATAAGCATAACGAAAAACTTTCCGAACTTGCTGAGTTATATCCGTCTATCGTTACAGGTATTGACTCTTCCACCGGTGCATATTTGACCAACGCAGACGCTGTCCGCCTCGTTATCTCAGCTGAAGAAGATCACCTGAAAGTCAAACATGAAAAATACCTCTACGACTTGGCTGACGGACTAATAAAAGTATCGAAAGAGTCAAAGTCTCTACAAAAGGAATATGACGGTTTAGTATCTCAAGCAGAGTCGTATGAACAAACAATCCGTCTGTCTAACGATGCAATCTCTGACCTTGAACAGACGCTTGCAAGTGCAACACTGGAACAAATTGCGAATTCCGGTGAATTACAATCTAACGAAAGAGCACTTGAATCATGGAAGAGAACTCTCGCTGACGCTAAAAGTAATTTAAGTGATACACGCCGTAAGTTGTCCGAAATACAGCCGGAGCTGCAAAAAACTACTGCTTACTGGAAAGACTTCATCGCACAAGCGATGAAGACAAACTCGCTGCCACAACTCTTCACAATGCTTAAAATGGCACTCGGAGATACTAAATACGCAACGCAACTCCTTGCTCAGGCATTTAAGCAGCTTTCGGTAGAGGCTATTATGTCCATGATGAATATCGTGGGCAATGCTCAACAGATGGCTCTTGCTTTTGCAATAATATCAAAGGCTAAAAAGGAATTGGAAGCCGGGTTCCCGGGTGCCGGTATGTTGTATCTCAAGCAACTCGAATTAATTAAATCAGGTTTTACGGTCCCGACAAATAAAACCGAAACTCCCACTCCACCTGCCGGGAGCAAAACCGGTTCTTCAAAAGAGAAAGACAAAGAAGTACTCAATGCACTCCAGGAACAGCTTAAAACTCTTAAAGAAATTGACAACGAACTTCAGCTCAACGCAGGGTTTCAAGGCACGGTCAATGGCCTGCTCGATAGAAGATTGCAGCTCCTGCGCGATATGTATTATACCATCACCGGTATAAAGGTTGCCGAAGAAATGATGCTCAATGATTACATCAAAGTTGTCACCGGTGCTGTCCCGCCGGAACTTTCCGGATTGATGGATATAGACGAACTTTTGAAAGGTGTGGACATCAAAGAAATGTCTCTCAAAGCCGTTGACAAAGTCGCAGACGAAACACTAAAACGTTTCACCGAAATCTCCAACCTGCAGGCATCGGTTAACCGTGACATCACCGAAAAGAAAATCGATTTAATTGAGGACGAATTTGATCGCAGACGTGCAGAGATTGACCTCACATATCAAATCGAAATCGGTTACGCAATGCAGCTGAAGGACATCACTGACGCTCAGCGTGACGCACTTCTCGATCTTGCCAGAAAGAAACAAGCACAGGATTTACGGCTCGTCGATGAAGAAGCATTCATTGCACCATTTAACCGTGCAGAAGGAATTGCAAACAACATTCAGGGAATCTTCAACTTTGGAGCTCACACAGTCTATGCTCATTTTCTAAAAGCTTTGCAGATCACACAGCAAATCATAACACTCTTCCAGACTCTTGAGTCTCTCGGAGCGTTGAAGTGGCTTGGCAGCTTGCTTGGCTCAATATTCGGATTTGCGATCGGCGGTCCCGCAGGTGCGGCAGCCGGTGCAGGTATCGGTGGTGGAGCTCTCGGCGGTATGCCGGGCTTTGGAGGAGGATCATTCGTCGAAAGAAATCCTGTCATGACCTCGAACATGATGCGTTCAACTCCACAAAAGGTCTATATTGATGCACATGTACACGGAAAGATTGACGGTCACGATCTGCGACTCCTGCAACGCAGGGTTGACAGGATCGAAAACAGGAGGGAAAACTAATGGCTTTCGAAACCATGGCAAAATCCTATTCCCTGCCTGTCGGAGATGTACAGGTCAAAATTCATTACGACCGAACTTGGACTCCCTACTATCTGGACTTTAATTTAACAGATCAGGATGACCAGCTCACACTCAGCTATGGTTATGAAGATGAAGACCTGCTTACATTTTACCCTAATATTACTAAATTCGTATTCGAAGACCACGACAGAAAGAATTTCGATGTCCTTAAATACTCACTCGGTGAATACGCACGGCTCGAACCCTCTAACAGATTTCAGTACGGCGGTGTCGAAGTATTCCTGAACGGTCAGTTAAAGTTTAAAGGATACATTGATGAACTTACACTCGAATACAACGAAGATAACCTCACCACATCGTTTGAAGCTCTTGATCTCACCGCTATGCTGTCAGACCTAATCGTTGACCGACAAAAGATATTTAATATCGTAGGCGAATTTATACGGCTTCCGTTATCCACATTTATTCATGCGATCTACCGCCAAATCTGGAGCGACTTCGGAATTGGCGTTTACGATGTGTCACTGATCAATTCCGGGCTCGGCGGTCTGTTTATCAAGCACGACTGGAGATTTACCGGTCGCAGAATTAACCCCTTCGAGGAGCGAACAAAAGACTGGAGTTTTCCGGTTCAGTTTCAGCAGACAATTTTTAATCTCGACAGTACCGGTCTTTTCAACGATGATAGACCCGGTCGCACGTGGGCTGACTTCCTCCGTATCCTTGCACTTCAATTTGCGGTTACAATCGGGTCTGAGGACTATGGCAAAGTTTACTTTGTGAAAAGATTCGGAACTTCAGGCAGAACTCCGGTGGATATTTCAAATCACATTGTAAATAACGAACTCTCAGTCCGCCTCTTTCTGCCCATTCTCAAGGGTGTACACGTAATCAACACATGGAACGGTGTAAGAATTTACAATTACGGTACTGTAGAACAAGAGTCAAACGGTTCGTTTGTATACCCGAACCTTGTAAAAGTGATCAATACCTATGTGGGCAGTTTCACGGAAGGAAACCTCACCGGTACTGCTATATATGTTGACAATGGCAATTATCCGGTATTAAACGGCGTAAGAGACCCCGACCTCGGTGTCTCAGGTTTTCATGCTTATCAAGTAACCGGACAATGGTATCTTAAGGCGAGGATTCGACCGAAGTCACTCGTAGAGTTTACCGCCGACGGAATCAACTACTCAATGACCGGGCTGTACAAAGTTACACCTCCCGATACGAACGACATTACTACAATCTTCCGACCTATGACTCTTGAGAAGTCTTATACAACATCACAAACGAAAATAGTAGGAGTGGAAATCTGATGCCAAAGCGATACGTCAATGGATATAACACACCGTCTATTCTGCTCGTGCATAATGTCACCGCCGCCCAGGAACTGATCGAGCTTTCTTTCAAAATGCAGGCACTCAAAGAATTTTACGAGAAAATTTCGGTCACTACAAAACTAATTGATGGATCGAAGAAAAAGAAAGTCCGCTATTATGACTATGCCTGGCTACTCGATTACAAAGAGTATGCAGAGAAAGATGATTTATTGCTCATTCAAAGGATTGAGAATGCAGAGACCGACAACAAGACTATATATTTGACTCCGCACAAAGATTACCCGTGGAGACGTTTCCGCGTTTTAGTCAAAGACGAACTTCGGGAACTTGATCTCCACTACCATCACGGCGGAAGAGAGCTTACTGCAAACAAATCATTCCATATCGGATTTGTTAATGCGGAAAAAATTACAAAACAGCAGTTCGTTGATCCCGACTATGTCCCGGTCATGGCAGCAATATCATGCGAAGAATTTTGACGGCGATATTTGAAATAATAATTTTATATAACTCTAAAATTTTAAAATGCATTCAGCTACAATAACCCTTAGAGACCTTACAACCGGTGCCGGTATTGCCGGCTTAACCGTTACGCTTCGAGGACCCGCAGACAATTACACAGCTAACCTATACACCGCTACTGGTGTTGCCGGTAAACCGGGAGCGTACGAGTTTGTTGGCGTTGTGTTCGGTAAATACAAACTCTTTGTAAACGGTGTCGAAGATAAATCATTCGGCGGAGACAACGGAAGATATTTTCCTGTTTCCGACCTGACAGATGTTGCACTCTGCCTCGATGGTGATCACTATAACGCACTCGACAAAAAAATCACCAACGTTGCATCACCGACAGCGGGTAAGGATGCTGTAAACAAAGAAACTGCCGACGCTTCTTATGACCCGGTCGGATCGGCTGCGGCTGTAGCTGCTGCTTTAGGCGCTTTAATTGCTGAAAAAGTTTCAAAGTCCGGTGATACAATGTCCGGCACTCTAAACATGTCCGGCAATAAAATCGAGAACCTGCCGACTCCGACTGGAATCTCCGATCCTGCAACAAAAGGATATAGCGATTCCAAATATCTCAATAAACAAGACCCGGTTTCTCAACAAGTTTATTCCGTCCCGATGTTTAGAACTCAGTCACCATTTGTTCATCCTACAGCTGTCATGACTAATATCAATCAGCTTGCAACAATAGGATGGATAAAGCAATATTTCCAAAGTTTGATAAATGGTGAGGTCACTGCTTATCAGCAAAGCGAGAATATTGCAAGAGTATTATACTCAGGAGCTAATGAAACTAACCAGGTATTTCTTTCAATTAATCTTGCATCGATATTCTCGCAGTCGGTGGCTACTGTAATTAGACAAATGTTAGTTCTGATAGAAGGCAATGGTGTAAACGATCAATTCCCGGTTAACTCTCACAATTATCTCGAACCGGCTAACATTTCCGACTATGTACATATCGCAGGAATTAACAGAACTGTTCTGATAAATTTGCGAGAAGATACTTATTCAGCGAACTATGGAAGAACTGTCATATCAAACTGCACACTCGATAACCTTTCAGAAGATGCAACTACATTATTTGAGAATATAATTTTCATCAATTGTAAGTTTCAAAATTCCCATGGTGCAGGTGCGACAATGACATTTACGAATTGTGACTTTGTTTCTGGTTGTGAAAATCGAAACATAACGAATTTCACTACATCTAATTGCCGGGGTACTGTTTTTGATATGACTACTTCGATGTATAAGATCATAGGAGGAATTCAACATGGTTCACACCAAATTCTTTCAACTGAGGGATACCTGAGCGGGAAAAGAATTCTCGGTACACTTGGAAGTAACGTAGCATCGGGATCATTTATTACGCTTGGAGATGGAAATTATTTCTTTATCACCGGCACAACTAACATTGAATATATTTCAAATGTAGGTTGGACAGCAGGTTCAATTATTCACTTAGAGTTTTCAGGTACTCTTGACTTGATACATGAGTTGCTTCCTACACAAGAGAATGAAGCGGGAATTTCTTTAAAGGCAGGTACAGATTTGACGGTCAGCAATGGCTCTTTTATTTCATTATTCTTAAACAGTGACAAAACTTTTTGGAGAGAGATTTGAAAACTCTTGCTCATGGATTTATAAAAAGTCAGATTGATTCAAAAGTTTCACCCACTAAATCCGAATCAATCCAAATACTTTATAGAGCAGATGATGAGAGCAACACGGTAAAGGTAATTACTTCGATCACAATTGTAAATAACTCGGAAGAATCTTGTTGGCTTGACCTATATTTGGAATTAGATCAAGCGAGAGTTAGAGTTGCTCCTGTGCAAATGACCTTAGACCCTGGAGAGATGTTTATAAACGATACAAAATATGTTCTTCAACCTTTAAATGCTGTGATAGCTCTTAGTTCTAAAAATCGTGCATTGAGTTTCATTATAACAGGATATGAGCATAAGGATAATTAACACTCATGGAAAGATTAGATATGAAGTTCCTGGTAGAGTATCGGAAGCTTTGGATATTAATTTTTCCAACGAGGAATTCTCGATCATGTCTGATGATTCAGAAATAGTTTTGACTCTAACTAAAACGCCAGTACAAAATTCTGAAGTGATCTTAATAAACGGATTAACATTAAATAAAAACGAATACATTTTAAACAATAATCAAATTCACCTCACCTATCCATTGCGAGAGGGAGATCTCATTAAAGTGAAATATTTATAATCTAAAATAATAAAATGGCACAAACACAAATTCGGGCTTCAACCCAAATCAAAGCAGGTAGTATCGTTAATGACAACATTGCGAACTCTACCATTGCGCACAGTAAATTGGATGCAGCGAATTCACCATCAACAGACGATATTCTATCGTTTAATGGGACTAAATTTAACTGGGTAAACAGATTCACAATCCAATCCGGGCTTGACTTTAAAGAGTCAGTTCGGGCAGCAACAGTCGGAAATATTACACTCTCCGGTACACAAACTATTGACGGTGTCGCGTTGGTGGTTGGAAATCGTGTATTGGTAAAAAATCAAACAACCGGTTCGGCTAATGGAATCTATGTTGTTGCTTCAGGTGCTTGGACTAGAGCTGCTGATGCAGTTCAAGGTTCGTTGACAGCTAACGCTTTCTGTTTCGTAGAGGAAGGAACTACACAAGGTGATACCGGTTGGGTTCTGACAACCAACGATCCAATAACTGTCGGCACAACTTCTTTAACTTTTTCACAATTTTCAGGTGCAGGCGCAGTAACCGGTTCAGCACCAATTGTTGTTACGGGTAATAATATATCCTTGAACATCTCAGGAACTACTGGACTCGAAGTCAACAGTTCCGCGTTGCGAGTCATGACTGACGGCAATACGATTGAAAGACATTCGAGTGGCATTCGAGTGGTTGCCGGTGGAATATCAGCGACAGAACTCGGTACGAATGCTGTTGTCACGGCTAAGATACTCGATGCTAATGTAACTTTCGCAAAGATTGAAAATGGTGCAGCTTTATCAGTATTAGGGCGTTCCGCAAACTCTTCCGGTGTTATGGGAAATATAGCTGCCGGAACTGATGGACACGTACTTCGAAGAAGTGGTACTACACTGGGTTTTGGAACTCTCGCTGCCGGTGCTTTTGGTAGTAATACAATACCTTTAACAGCTATTCAAAATCAAGCAGCCAGGACAGTTCTTGTCAACGCTACTAATGCTTCAGGAGCTATCACTGCTTTGGCATCAGCTACCGATGGACATGTATTGAGACACGATGGCACAACATTAAGTTGGGGACAGGTTAAAAAAGCTGGAATCGAAAATGCTGCGGTAGATTATGATAAGATTGATAGAAACGCCTCCGCCGGAGCATTCACATTCATAGCTGCTAATCCAAGTGTTGATATGAAATTCCTAAATGCTTTCTGGAACTTTGGTACTGTACCAACAGGAACGATCAATGGTAGTAACGTAACATTCTCACTGGCAAGCACACCTGTTGCAGGTACAGAGATAGTTTATCTTAATGGACTTCGACTAAAACGTGGAGCCGGTGACGACTATCAGATTTCCGGAGCTACTATCACAATGAACGATGCACCATTAACCGGTGATGTATTATTAGTTGACTTCATTAACGCATTATAAAAATGGCTCGAACTCGAATCAGATCAAAAGATATACTGGATGGTGGTGTTAAGCGTGAAGATATTAACACCACTATTTCCGGTCGTGCAGTAATCACAAAACTAATTGCCGGACACGGCATTGGTTTAACCTCTACAGGTGTAGATTCGGGAACTGGAGATGTAACGGTCACATTGAGTCAAGGAACAACTAACACAATTCCTCAATTTGGTGCTCATTTAGGTTTAGTTGATTCAATCATCACCCAAGTAAGTGGTAAAATTGGAATCAATCACAGTGGTACACCTCAAGAGATGCTGACAATATCACAACCTGCTGCTTCGGGAATGCTTGGAATACGATTTAATTTGACAGGTGCGGGTTCTTGGAACTGGACACTTCAGGGGGATGGTGGAAAATTCAAATTGTTGTCAAATGGTACTCCTGTAATTACTACAAATTGGTCAAGAGAAGTAGGTTTAAATGTAACAGGAGATGCTGGTGCAAATTTACATATTCGAGATTTCACAACATCAAGTACAACTGCAAATACCCCTATAATAAGATTGGAAACACGTTATCATTCTGGTGGTTCTTTACGTCAAATTACATGGCATGATGGCACAAATATCACGGGATCGATTGCTACAAATTTTGACGGTACATTTACAAACTTGGTGTTTGGTCACTTGTATAATGGTGGTTACAAAACTGACAATTTGATGACATTATTTGGAAATGGAAATTTGACATTGAGTGTAAATAGCAAATTTGCAATTGGAAATGATGTTTCAGGAGAACCAAGAAGTATAAAACTAAGAAGTGGTTATTCCGGAGATCAATCTGACGCAGGTACAATTGCTTATAGACCAGCTTGGTCAGATGAATCATTGTCAATCATAGGAGCGGGTACAAGTGCAGGTAGTAGGATAGTTCATATTTGGGATATTATAAGAAATGATAATATTGGTGGAACACCTGCTCAAGATGGATTGGATTATACAACAATCAGTAGAGCTTATGGTGATATAAATGATGGATATGTTTTGTCAAATCCAGAGGGTTGGTTGGAAGTTAACATTGGTGGAAATTTAAAACTCATTCCATATTATACTCCTGAATAATAAAAAAAACTTAAACAAAAATGAAAAGAAAGACAAACAAAAAAACCACATCAAAGGTAACAACGATACGGAGTCATGGACAAAATACTCCAGCGATTTCTTTAGAAGAACAGATCAAACGAGATAAAATTAAAAGAGTGACTCAATGTAAGGAAGTAATTGAATCTGCACTTTTAAAAAACAATTGCAGGTTAATTTGTTCGGTGGTAGTAAGTGAGAACGGAAATTCACCAATCATTGATATAATTGCGAACGATAATGTTACAACATAGGGTGGAGTGAAGGGGTTTTTTGTTAAAAAAGTGCGTATCCGTGCAATTATTTTTTCAAATAGCGCCGTTTTTCTTTTTCAAATAGCGTTGTCCATTATATAATTCTTACTAAAAACCGCGATAATTTCATTGCTGGTTTAGTATTAGCATGCGCTACACTTTTTAAACTTTACATCATTTTAATTATTCCCTTCCTGTTTCTTTTGAAAAAACCTAAAGCAGTTTATGGTTACCTCAGCGGGCTGGTAGCGCTGATTCTGGTAAGCGCTATGTTCACCGGAATTGACAGGAATATTCAATATGTGTTTGATGAGGCGCCAAGATTATCACAATTCGGTGAATCCGGCAAAGACGAAATGAAAATTCCATCTGAGGCATTAAGCAAATATTTTCAACTCAGCAAATTTTCAGTCTCAATTGTTGAGGGTAAAATGTACCGGACAGAAATAATAAGTTTTAATTCCAAAGCTTCTTTCCTCAGAATATTTTCCGTACTGAATGAGAAATTGCACCTTGATATTCCTCTTGCAGTCGTCTCATTTATTTTATATTCGGGTTTCTTCTTCATTGTTTTTTTTCTTACCCGCAGGAAGGATTTGTCCTCAGAAATTAATCAGATTTTCTTTTGGATAACTGCTCTGGTAGTAATTTTACTGTGCAGCAATTTCACGTGGGTTATGAACCTCGTCTGGCTTGTTCCGATAATAATTTTACTAATAGTTCAGTTTGACGATATCCGGAATTCCCCGAAATATTACTACTTTCTTATATTGACCGGTTTTCTCATTGCCGCAATGCCCGATAATTTGTTGCTTGTTAAAGGTGTTCCAATAGCGGAGGATTTCTTTAAAATAAAATATGTACTATCATTGATTATGATTTTTTCAGGATGTGTTTTCTGGTGGAAACGAATTCCAGCGCAATGAAATTGTATCTTAAATATGATTATCATGAAATATTTTCAAATTCCGGTTGTTCCCTGCGCCATTTCCAATACGGTATTTTTTAACTTTAAGAGAGACTGATAAACCGGTAACTTTACTGATGGCAATGATAGAAACAAAAAAAGAGCCGGAGCGCGTAGCGATTGTCTGCTATTCGAACACCTCAGACGAAAAAAATATTCATCGCGAAATTGAGCTTGATGAACTTGAGTTCCTTGCAAAAACCGCCGGTGCAAATATACTGAAGCGCTTTTATCAGCAAAACCGTGCATTTGATTCAAAGTATCTCATCGGCAGGGGTAAAGTTGATGAAATTGCGGAATACGTTGCTTCGCATAATATACAATCGGTTATTTTCGAAAATATCCTCTCACCGTCACAGCAACGAAACCTTGAGCGGGAGATAAAATGCAAAATAATTGATAAGGCAACTCTAATTCTTGACATATTTGCAAACAATGCGAGAACCTCTCAGGCAAAACTGCAGGTTGAACTTGCACAACTTGAATATTTATTACCCCGACTCACGAGAGCGTGGTTGCACTTATCGAAGCAATACGGTGGTATCGGGACAAAGGGACCGGGTGAAACACAGATAGAAACTGACAGGCGGCTAATCGGCAAAAGGATTACCTTGCTTAAGAGTAAGCTCAGGAAAATTGAATCTCAACGGAAAACACAATCTGAAGAACGCAGCAACTATTACCGGATCTCGCTTGTCGGATATACAAATGCAGGCAAATCAACGTTGCTTAATTTACTTACCGATTCAGATGTGTACGTTAGAGATGAACTGTTCGCAACGCTTGATACATCCACACGCGCGTTAAATCTGAATAAGGTTGAGAAAAAAAGCGCGGAACTGAGATTCCCCAAAAAAGTACTTATTTCGGATACTGTCGGATTTATAAGAAACTTGCCACATGGATTAATTGAATCGTTCAAGTCAACCCTTTCGGAGGTTGTCGAATCTGATCTCTTGCTACACGTAATAGATATTTCCAATCCGGAGTTTTCAAATCAGATTAAAACAGTAAATGAAACGCTCAAAGAAATTGGTGCCGACGGTAAACCGGTAATTAACGTTTTCAATAAAGTTGATAGACTTGAAGACAAAGAGTATGTGCAAGATGTTAACCGGGATCATCCCGATGCTGTTTTCATTTCTGCGCAAAAAGGTATCGGTGTATATGACCTCTTGAACAAAATCAAAAAAGTTTTCAGCAATGGCGCGGTTGAAAGCGAAATCAGACTTAATGCAGGGGATTATAAAACTCTTGCAGAACTTCACAGAATCGGCGACGTCAGAAAAGTTCGGTATTTAAAAAACGGTATAAAAGTAAAAGTTATTGCCGATAGATCTAACCTGAACAAAATTATCGGAAGGGTTTAGTGTGGATAATCAAATAATAATTTAAACAAAATTTAAAACCATTATAAAATTCATCTGCTAAATTTTTCCACAATTTCATTGAATTCTGCTATGTTGACAGGTTTGGGCAGATATTCATCAAAACCTGAATCCAAAAATTTATATTTATCATTATCTGATACAAACGCTGTAACAGCAATTATAGGCAGATTTTCCCTGAAGGTTTTAATTTTCTTCATTGCTGCCAGCCCGTCCATTACGGGCATTCGTATATCCATAAGCACGAGGTCAATATCAGGATTCTTTTTACATTCATCCACCGCTTCCTGACCGTTATATGCGCGCAGCAAAACAAAGTTGAAAGGTTTGAGAATTGTTTTTAAAAGCTGAAAATTGCTCTCCTCATCCTCAGCGACTAATACAGTGCGGATTTTCCCTGTAGGTAGCTTAAGAGTATTTTTAGTGCCTGCATTTTCTCGGGTAACACTGTCAAATTCGTCAACCCGCTTATACGGTAAAGTTACATAGAATGTACTTCCCAAACCAATGGTTGATTCGATCTGGATTATCCCCCCCATCAATTCAGCATAAGCTCTCGAAATACTTAAACCAAGTCCGTTACCGCCGTAAACTTTCGTTGCACCGGCTTCGACCTGCCTGAACCTGTCAAAAATCACTTCCTGATATTCTTCAGCAATTCCAATCCCCGTATCACTCACGATGAAATGCAGATAAGTACCTTCATCATTTAATCTGCATGTTAATTTGACCTCTCCTTTTGAGGTAAACTTAATCGCGTTGTCAAGCAGATTAGTCAGAATCTGAGTAACTTTTGTATCGTCTATCATTACAACCGCATCACTATCTTTCAGGAAAGTTTCATATTTTAGTTCAACTGATTTTGACCGGACTTTCAATTGTAACTGTCTGAACAATGCTGACATTAGTTTATTGAGGTTAGTTTTCCGTTCGTTTACTATTTCCTGTCCTGCTTCAAGTGAAGCCATCTGTATAATATCAGATATTATCATAGTAAGGCGATCGCTGCTTTGAGTAATAATTTCCGCGTACTCTTTACGCTCTTCATCTGTAGTTTCGGGATCAAGTAGGAAATTGGTAAACCCTACAATTCCGTTTAACGGTGTACGGATTTCATGAGATATATTATTTAAGAAAGCGGTTTTTAAACGGTTGCTCTCTACAGCTTTTTCTTTTGCAATTAATAATTCTTCAAGTATTTTCTTACTGTTGGTAATATCTTCTTCAAGCGCAATGAAGTTTGTTACCTCGCCGGCTTGATTAAATACCGGCGAAATAAGTACGCTTACCCAGAACAAGTCGCCGTTTTTCTTTTTATTCATCATCTCACCGCGCCATTCATTGCCGGATAAAACGGTATCCCAAAGGTTCTTGTAAAAAATTCTATCCTGACGTCCTGATTTTAAAATGCTTGGCTTCTTACCAATTACTTCCTGTCTATCGAAACCGGTTAATTTTGAGAAATATGGGTTGACATATTCGATGTTGCCGCTGTTATCGGTAATCACTATGCTGAATGAACTTTGTTCAATTGCTCTAGAAAATTTCACAAGCTCTACCTGAACTTTCTCAAGCTCGGTAATATCGTAACCCTGCGCGATAGTAGCTAAAATAAATTTATGTGACTGATCGAAAATATTGGCAGTATTCCACAATAACGTATGAACCTCTCCGTTTTTGCTAAAAATATTAATCTTGGTCGCTTCAAGATGTTCACCTATTGAAGTTTTCTCAATTAAGTTCATCGTTTCGTTCTTCTCTTTAGGCGGGAATAAAATTTCGATACTCTTGCCAATCACTTCCCCGGCCGGCCGACCGGTTAACTTCTCAAACGATTTATTGAACCTCGTAATTTTAAGGTCATTGTTCCACGCAATAATCGGCGCATTCGCGTAATTAATTAGATTTTCAAGGTACTCGCTCGTTTCCCTGAGCTTATCTTCCGCATATTTCCTGTTTGTTATATCCCTGACGAATACAAGCCCGCCGTAAATTCCTTCGTAGTAAATCGGTTGCCCCGTGATCTCAGCCCACACTTGCTCCCCGTTAACTTTCATGATTATTAATTCTATCAGAGCTTTACCGGGTTGTGAATTCTTATCCATTTTTCTGACAATTTCCGAAACCAATTTATGAAAATCGGGGTGGAAGAAATCCATAATCCGTTTACCAATAATTTCTTCCGGTGAATTAGCTCCTAATAATTCCAATGCCACGGGATTCAAATAAACAAACCTCATTTTCCTTTGTATGAAAATCGGATCAGGTGCGCCTTCGACAATTGACCGGAACCTCTCCTCGCTATGGCGCAATTTCTTCTCTGTTATCTTCTTTTCAGTTATGTCCTGCACTACTCCCTTAATCTTTACAACTTTCCCGTCTCGAAGTTCGGGTGCACAAACCGTCCTCACCCACTTGCGATTTCCCATTTCGGTTATCATCTCAACTTCAAGGTCGTAGGGTTTGCCGAATTTAATTGCGTCTTGTATTGCCTGCTTGAACATCTCCCCGGATTTACCTATATAGTATTTGTAAGTACGAACAATTGAGCCATACAAAACATCCGGTTCCAGATCGTAAATCCTCGCAACTATGGGTGTACATGTACCCATCAGACTTACCGGATCAAACTGCCAACTCCCAACTTTTGCAATTTCAGCGTACGAATTAATCAATTCTTCATTTTCTTTTATTTTCAGCTCGGCAGTTTTCCTTGTGTGTATATTGAATATTATCCCCTCAATTGCGATAAGTTCTCCGTTACCATCGTAAACGCACGTACCTTTTTCCCAGACCCATCTCATTTCACCTGATTTCGTAATTATTCTGTACTCTATTTCAAATGCAGACTTTGTTTTATTGCAAGCCTGATTCACATTCTCCCGAACGTATTCCCGGTCTTCCTCGAATATAATATCATTGTAAGCAATCACCTTGTCATTTATAAGCTCCCACGGTTCGTATCCCGTTAAGTAAGCTGAGCCATGACTAATAAATTCCATAGTCCAGTTTTCATTATTCTGACACCTGTACACAAGTCCCGGGATATTATCAATCATTGTGGATAACCTTCTTTCGGATTCAAGCAAACGATTTTTAATTTCCCGCTCTTTCGATTGGTCGTGAAAAACAATCACAACACCGGTGATTTGCCCTTCATCGTTAATGACCGGTGATCCGCTATCTGAAATCGGAATTCTCTTTCCATCCTTAGATATCAGCAAAGTATTATTGGCTAAAGGAATTGATTTCCTCCCGTTGATAATTTCTGCCGCTAAGTCGTCAATCGGTTCACCCGTAACTTCATTAACAATCTTAAAAATTTTATTTAGTTCATTCCCGACTGCTTCAATTTCGGTGTATCCGGTAAGCTTTTCGGCATTGAGGTTCATTTGTTTTATTATCCCCGCTTTATCGGTAGTGATGACTCCGTCGCCTATGCTGTATAAAGTAGTTTTATATTCCTCTTCCTGCTCGCGCGATTCCTTTTCGGCAAGAAAGAGATTTTTATACAACGCATGCTGCCTCGAACTGTACATATAACCCAAAGCGAGAATTAAAATCAGAATAACGGAGGTACCCGAAATTATTACTATCGCAGTATAAAAATTCAGTTCTGATACTAATTCGTTATCGTCAAACTTAACTACAATGTAGAATGGTGCTCCCGGAATCTCATCCAGATAAGAAAAAATAACCTCTCCCCTGTAATCCATTGCGGTTGTAATTCCCCGCTGCCCAAGAACTGCTTTTACACCACTTAAATTTGTATCCGATATCGGTGCACCTATAATTTTATTTCCATTAATCGCTAAGCTTGTTTTGTTCAGATAAAATATACTATCACCTGTAGCGTATAAAATTAAAATTTCGCCACTTTCATTGATGTATGAAATGTCTGAAAAATTATCATTCAGGTATTGAGCTGGAACAACCTGCAATATAAAAGCAGCTATCGGTTTACCATCACTACCGGAAATTGGTGTAATAAACTCAAGATAGATTTCATTTGTAATCCCCGGGCTATTAACTTTTGAAATGATTATACTGTCTTTTGAAACTGATTTAAAGTTAATGCTACTCAACTCATTTATAATATCGCGAGAGGATTCTTTAACGCTAAGCAGGATTTTCCCGTCAAGTGTTGAGATAAAAATATTATTATATTGGTATTCAATCCTTGCGAGATTAAGGAGGGATTTTATGTTTTCTTTAACAGAAGAATTTGATGTATCTTTCAGTAATTCGGTTACTTCTTTTATCACACCGGGCCGAGATGATATTACCTTGCTATCGGCTTTTCTCTCATTTAACCAATCATAGATTTGATTTTTTTTAAAGTCTGTTGTTAATCTTAGGTGATGCGTGTAATCATTGTAAATCCTGTTTCTGGAGTAACTGTAATAAGAATACGATGCAATTAATATCAATAAAACTGAAACAGATAAAAATATAATGTATCGTAATTTTCTCAAGTAGGATAAAAGAGGTTTTAGCACGAAT
>JAANMY010001146.1_pt1 | contig 31917 bp, 27 predicted proteins | sample 7279691 | NCBI WGS metagenome assembly JAANMY01 (sample SAMN14094543, study PRJNA606508) | bioreactor metagenome | isolation source: A lab-scale SPAN reactor treating ammonium-rich wastewater day 388 | place: Ireland: Galway | collected 2018-02-07
TCTTTGTTTTCCTGTCCACACTCCATCCACACTGTCCACAATTTTTGGCTTGCATGATGATTCATGCCGCCGTAAACTGATCCTTAATAACAGGCTGTTTTACTTATGTTTTTGGCGCAGTCTGGTACAGCCGAATGCAATGAGGCGCACGAGCGCACTTGCATGGGGTGCAAGGGGTCGCAGGTTCAAATCCTGTCGTTCCGACCATTTTAATTTTTACCCCAACGGGGGTAAAAATTAAAATAATCGTAGTGCAGGTTTGAACAAGGTTCAGCCTGAAGCGAAGCGAAAGGCCAGCGCCGCGCCGAAGGCGCAACCTAAATCCTGTCGTTCCGACCACCCTTCGCCCCCGCCAATAACAGTGCTGCCTTCAGCCAAGCATGACCCTCATGGATAAATCTTGCCCTAAGGGCTTCGTCCACCTAATTTAAATAAGACTGTTTATGGCGATGATCTAAGCTATTAATTAAATAGGGCTTCATACTGTGGGCATTAGAAAAATTATAAACAAACTCAAAGGCACTGGGTTTGACAGGCATTTAGGTACGGCTGTCGAGAATGTTGGGGTTGTTGCTGGTAAGGCGCAAAAGCTAGGAGCCAACACCTTAGACGCAATCACACGCCAAAACATAGATGATCAAATTAAAGAGCATATCCAACTGCAAAATCATTATAACGATATCCTTGCGATGAAGCTGAAAGAAGCCTTGGATCGTATAGAGAGGTTGGAGCGGAAGATGGAAAAATGAGCCGCGATTCATGTTCTGCAATAAAAAATTTCTCTGAAACGCATGGTGCGAAAACACTGCTGCGACGGTGGGCGTTGGAAAAGGATATAACAGAAAATTTCCTACACCTAAATACAACAGGCGGCGTTATTGTGGCCGATATTCTGATAGGACACGGCATGTCAGATAAAATATCGCCGCAATTATTAAGTGCCTGTCAGAATTTGATGAACGAAAAAGCTGAATCTGCGGATCAGGTCTGCGCTATTTTAGTAGACAAGCTGATGCTCGGTGATGCTGCAGTCCAAGGTATGATCAATAAAATTAAAGGACAGATTGGTGAAGATATTTTTGCTGAAACGGCAGCCCAGGCAGGGTTTATGGCCAGACTCGCAGATTCTGGAAGTCAGGAAGCATGGGATGTTGCGGTGACCTCAGCTGACGGCGCGACGCAATACATTCAGGTCAAAACTATGAGCTCTGCCGACTCTGTATTACAGCATATGCAGCTTGTAGCAGATAAGTTAGCCAGCGGCGAAATTACAGATGGAAATAATATTGTAACAGAAATCGGGTTTGCGGTTCCGCAGGACATATATGGCGAGGTTGTAAGCAAGGCGCTAGCAGCGGAGCTTGAGATACCCGTTATGACGTTTGATATCACTGCCCAAGACGCTGCTAGAATTGTTCAAGATGGTTTCGATAACGTCGCTTATCTAGGACTAGGTAATTTTTTTAATCAACTGGCGGGTGGCACATTAACTGCTTTAGCCATACACACATTGGTGCAAATGTATTTATTGCGAAAGGGAGCGTGTGAGGCTGAAAATATGATGAACAGAGTTGCCATGGAAACTGCGTCTTCTGCGGGAGGTATTGGCGCGGCCATCGGCATGGAGGCCTTTATCTCAAAAGGTTTCGGTGTGGCTACAGGTAGCATGGCCTCTATTGCCGTAGTGGTAGCAACAGGTTTGACAATCCGAGGATTGTTACGCCGGATGATTATAGAAAGAGATGACCTTTCTGGTTTCTTGCAGCAGGAAAATAATCTTTTAAAACAAAGAAGCAGCCAATACTTGTTATCAGTAAATTCATCTTCTGCTTAACTTGATAGCCTCAGATTTGAGCACCAACCCTACACCCGATCCCAACCCCTTCTTCACCCGGCTCGTCAACATCCTCACCGCGCCGCGCTTCATCGCCGCCCGCCCGAGGCCGAAATTTGTCCTCTCCGAATTCCTCCATTTCGGCTTCAAACAGGCTTGGGCCTGCCTGTTCGGCGGCCTGATGCTGGCCGCGCTGGTGATCACGAAGCTCCTCTGGTCGCCGGACCTCCCCTTGAGCCGCTACGATTTCATGTTTATCTTCGCCATCGCGGTCCAGATCGCCTTCGTCCGCTTAAGGCTCGAAACGCCACAGGAAATCAAGGTCATCTTCATCTTCCACATCGTCGGCACGGTGATGGAGATCTTCAAAACTCACATGGGCTCATGGGCCTACCCGGAGGAAAACCTGATCCGCATCGGCGGCGTTCCGCTTTTCTCGGGCTTCATGTATTCGGCGGTGGGCAGCTACATCGCGCGCGTTTGGCGCATCTTCGATTTCAAATTCACCAATTACCCCCGCCGCGACCTCACGGTGCTGCTCTGCGCCCTGATTTATATAAACTTTTTCACGCACCACTTCACGGCGGACATCCGCCTGTTCCTGTTCGCCTTCACGATCATCCTCTACGCCCGTACGTGGGTGTATTACAAACCGCAAGAAACACACCAGAAAATGCCGCTCCTGCTCGGCTTCTTCCTCGTGTCATTCTTTATCTGGATCGCCGAGAACGCCGGAACCTTCGCCGCCGCGTGGCGCTACCCCGACCAGACCCACGAATGGACGATCGTCTCTCCGCACAAAATGGGCGCATGGTTCCTGCTGATGATTATCAGCTTCGTGCTGGTGACATTATTACATAAGGAAATTCCCGCCCATAAGCGCGGGCAGGGCGGCGGTTAACTCGCGGCGCTTAACCAACCGTATGCCGCTCGTCCCATTCCGGCACGGGCTCGTTCGCCGGGCGGTTGACGATGGCCTTGTAAAGATCGCGGATTTTCGTATCGCCCAGCGCGTTGTCGCCCGCCTGATAATACCCCATCCCCTCATGCCCGGCCCGGTCAAGCCCAAGGGCGTTGCGCTGCAAGACGTGAAGGGCGGGCAGAACCCGGTCGTAAATCTCCGCAATCTCGTGCACGTGCGGCCGCTCGAAGCGCGGAAAATCGTCAACGCCTTCAAGATCGCCGGGCAGGACCGCTTCGTTCGGCGCGTTATAGAAAAACTCCTCATCGAACCCGGGCGCGGCGACCGTCCAGCTTTTCAAATCCTCGCTCCGGTTGACCTTGATCCCCATCGCCTCGGCCTGCGCCTGAAACGCGGTGTCGCTGTAATGCACCTCTTCGCGCATCGCCTCAAAGCCCCGGCCCGTCTTCTTTTCCATCAGCCAACCCAGAGTCCGCACCAAATTTTCCTGCACGGCGAACTCGCGGTAATTGGCGAGCACGTCCCTAATGAATTTTTGCTTGTCGTCGTACAGCGTTTTCTCGCGCCCCGTGACGGTGGCGTTCAGAATATGCTCGATCGGAATGTTGTAAATTTCGGCCTCGTACGTCCCCTGATACGGGTGCTGGCTCAAATTCTCGTCGCGCGGCGGCGCGTTGAGCGCCAGCCCCAAAATCACATGCCCGGCCTCGTGGGGCAGCGCTTCCTCATACCCGCCGAAGTTCCAGACCGTGCGCGTATGATATTCCACCGCCTGCGCAAGCGTCATGTCCTTGGAGAGCATCGTCTGCAGCTCCTCGCCCCGCCCGCCGGTGGCCAGACGGTCCGGCGCTTCGCCCAGCCCGCGCATCAGATTGCCGAAAAATTCCCTGATTCCGCCCCTCATCTCAATGCCTCGGCTCCAAAGCATCCGCGTCCGCGCCGGGGGCAGGGGGCTTGAACCCCGCGACCATCGCGGCATGCAGATCGCGCACCCTGACCGACCCCAGATCCTGCCGCAACGGCATGGAATGGGTGGGAACATCGCCGTACGCCGCAATCCGCGACTCGATAAAATCCGTCAGCGCGTCCAGCCCCGGCTTGATCCGGTCGTAAATCGCCCCGGCCTCCGCCTCGCTGGGCCGCGAAAAACGGGTGAAGTCCTCGACCTCCTCAATATCGTCCGGCATGTAATGGCGGCGCTCATCGACATACCAGAACCGCTCGTCCATCCCCGGAATATCGACGCCCCACGTCTCCTGATCCTGCGTGACCTCGATGCCGTGCGGCTCGGCGTATTGATAAAATGCGGCGTCCTTGAACGAGACCTCGCGGCGCACCTGCTCCCCGTCGATGCCCGCGACCCGTCCGAGCCCCCAGCTTACAACCCGGTTGAGGTTGCCCAGAGGCCCGTAAATACCGTAATTCTCCTGCACACGCTCAAGAAACTTCGCTTTCGCCGCGGCATCGTCGCCGTCGGATTTTCCTTGCATCGCGTCAAACAAAGCCATCTCGGCGGAAACGCTGTAGATCTCGGCCTCGTAATCGGCTTGATAGGGATAATCGGAAGGAGCGCCGGGCAAAGTCTTGCTCAGCGCCATCAGAATATGCGCGGTATCATGCTCCAGATTGAAATCAGGCGGCAACCCCCAGCGCTCCAGATGATACGCCGAGGCCTGCTCCAGCGTCATATCCTCGCGCAGCATCACGCCCACCTCGTCATCGTGGACCGAAGGCGCAAAACCCTGATTATGCGCAGAAGTAAAGCCTGAACTTAGACGATCACCCGTCATGGATAAAAACCCGCTTTTTTGCTTATACTGGCGCAGTTCGGCGAATCTGTCAATTTTCGTAACCCGGGAGGCTCAACCCATGGAACTCTTTTCCGTCTATGTCACCTTCGCAAGCGAGGAACAGGCCCGTTCCATTGCGGAAACCGTTGTCAATGAGCGCCTAGCCGCCTGCGCCAACATCTTCCCGCCCCACCATTCGATATACCGATGGGAGGGGGAGGTACAGCACGCCAGCGAGACCGCCGCCCTGTTCAAAACCACGGAAACCGCCTTCGAGGCCCTGAAAGACCGCATAATCGAGCTCCACAGCTACGATTGCCCCTGTATAGTGGCTTGGGAGATCGAAGAAGGGCCGAAAGCCTTTCTGGAGTGGATAGTTAATGAGACGGTACAATAATACCGCAACCCTAATAAACTGTTTTTATTGCGGAAATTTGTTGACAAAGCGCTGCCGCTAAAGCATAAACACGGCACTTCGAAGACCAACAAGTTTGAATTAAGAAAGAGCTTCACATGAAGACATATTCTGCAAAACCCGCGGATATTGAGAAGAAATGGATCATTATCGATGCGGAAAATCTGATTCTCGGCCGTCTGGCCAGCGTTGTGGCCATGCGCCTGCGCGGCAAGCACAAGCCGACCTTCACCCCCCACATGGATTGCGGTGACAATGTCATCATCATCAATGCGGCGAAAATCCAGCTGACGGGTAACAAGCGCGAAGACGACGTGTACTTCTGGCACACCGGTCACCCCGGCGGGATCAAGCAGCGCACAAAGGCCCAAATGCTTGACGGTAAATACCCTGAGCGCGTTGTGCAAAACGCGGTCGAGCGTATGCTGCCCAAGGGTCCTCTGGGCCGCGCCGTGTTCAAAAATCTCCGCGTATACCCCGGAGCCGAACACCCGCATGAGGCACAACAGCCCGAAGTGCTGGACGTAGCCGCCCTGAATCCCAAAAACAAACGCACTGCCTGACGGGACTTGAAAACATGACGAAGAAAACAGACACCAAAAAAGAATCCGGCGCCAGACGCGGCAAGAAGGAAGAGGCCGTGAAGGACCTCCGTTCCATCGGAACCGTTGTGGCCGAAGCCAAGGCGAAGCCTTCTGAAGGCGAAACCTCTGCAAAGCCTGAGAAAAAAGAACCCAAGCTCGACAAATTGGGCCGCGCCTACGCAACAGGCCGCCGCAAGAACGCGGTTGCCCGTGTATGGCTCAAGCCCGGCTCCGGCAAGGTTGTTGTAAACGGCAAGGAGCAGTCGATCTACTTCTCCCGCCAGACGCACCTCCTGATCCTGAACCAGCCCTTCCTGATCGTTGACCGCGTCGGACGCTTCGACGTGATGGCGACGGTGACAGGCGGCGGCCTCTCCGGTCAGGCTGGGGCGGTCCGCCACGGCATCGCCCGCGCGCTTGAAAACTTTGACCCCGCTCTCCGTCCGCCGTTGAAAGACGCCGGCATGATGACCCGCGACTCGCGGATCGTCGAGCGTAAAAAGGTTGGCAAGCACAAGGCACGCCGGACCAAGCAGTGGGCGAAGCGTTAATCGCTGCCATGCTTACGAAATTATCAAACACCCCCGCCCGCCGGGGGTGTTTGCTTTTGGCAAACTGTCATCCCCGCGCCCCCCGCCTGTCATCCCTGCGTAAGCAGGGACCTGCGAACCACACCCTCCTTGTCATCCCCGCGTAGGCGGGGATCTAGTCATGAGAGGGAAAGTCGTCATTGCGAACCCGCACACAGCGGGTGAAGCAATCCACAATGCCGAAGAGATGGATTGCTTCGTCAGCCTGACGGCCTTCTCGCAATGACGAAACCGCCACCCGCTCGTGCGCGTTGTGATCGTCGTGTTTCAAATATATGATAGGCGCATATCAAGAACAGGAAACCGCATGAGCAAATTCATCTACCCCTATCGCGGCGTCATGCCGAAAATCCACGAAACCGCCTTCATCGCCCCAACGGCCAGCATCATCGGCGACGTGGAAATAGGGGAGGGCAGCAACATCTGGTACGGCTGCGTCCTGCGCGGCGACGTCAACCCCATCAAAATCGGCAAGAACACAAACATACAGGACGGCGCGGTCATCCATACGACCAGCAATTTTCAGGGCACCACGGTCGGCGATAACGTGACGGTGGGCCATCTGGCCATTCTCCACGCCTGCACGGTGGAGGATTACGGCTTCGTCGGCATGCAGGCCTGCGTGATGGACGGCGCGGTGGTGGAGGGGATGGCCATGCTGGCGGCGGGCGCGCTCTTGACCCCCGGCAAACGCGTGCCGAAAGGCCAGCTCTGGTCGGGCCGCCCCGCCAAATTCATGCGCGACATGACGGAGGAGGAAAACAAATACGTCCTCTGGTCCGCCGAGCATTACCGGAAGTTAGGGGAGGAGCATAAAGAAGTTTGCGAGCAGAAATGAGACAAAAACTTAAATTAGGTTTCGCTTGTCTCATAATACTTCTTTTTGTTTCGTATTTGACATTAGCGGCATATGAAAAATATATGATTATGCGCATGGTCGGGGAGTACAACGAAAATCTAGAAAACCAAGCTAAACCTTAATCTACAAAACATATATTCGCGTACTGTTCATGAAATTCCAATCTCCGGCTCCCCGAACATGATCCGCTCCATATCGCAGAGTTTCAACCCCCTCAGGTCTTGGTCTTGACGTAGCTTCCCGGCGCGGGCTCGATGCCCTGATCAGGCGTCCGCGCGGCGACCTGTTTTCCGGTGAAATCCTTGATCCAGTCCTGCCAGTGCGGCCACCATGATCCCTCGTGCTGCACGGCCTTCTCAAACCATTCGTCGGGGTTCTCGGGCGTCTTGGTATTATCCCAATAGCAATATTTCTTCTTCGCGGGCGGGTTGATGACCCCCGCAATATGGCCTGATGCCGCCAGTGTAAACGTGACAGGCCCGCCCAGCCGCTTCATCCCCTCATAGGTCGCCTTCCACGGCGCGATATGGTCCTCGCGCGTCGAAAGGAAGAAGGACGGTGTCTTGATGGTCCCAAGGTCCACCGGAACGTCACGCATCGAAATACCGCCGGGCTTGATCAGCGCGTTCTCCTGATACATTTTCCGCAAATAGAAACTATGCATCGCGGCGGGCATGTTCGTGCAGTCGTCGTTCCAGTACAAAAGATCGAACGGAAAAGGCTCCTTGCCGAGAAGGTAGTTATTCACCACGAACGACCAGATCAGATCGTTCGCCCGCAGCAAACTAAACGTCTGCTGCATGTCCTTGCCCTCAAGGATTCCCTTCTCGAACATCTTCTTGTCGATTTGCTCGATCTGTTCCTTATCGAGGAAAATCTTGAGGTCTCCGGCCTTTTCGAAGTCCAGAAGCGTCGTCAGGAACGTGGCCGATGCCACGCGCCCCGCCTTCTTTTTGGCCGTCAGATACGAGAGGGTGCAAGACAGCAGCGTCCCGCCGAGACAATACCCGATGATATTGGTTTTCTCCGTGCTGCATAGATCCTCGATCTGTTCGAGCGCAGCAAGAATCCCTTCATCCATATAATCTTCGAACCGCTTTTTCGCCAGCTTGGCCGTAGGGTTCACCCACGAAATCGTGAACACCGTATGCCCCTGCGCCACCGCCCACGCGATGAAGGAATTCTCGGTTTTGAGATCAAGGATATAATACTTGTTGATCCACGGCGGAATGATAAGAACCGGCGTTTCGAAAACCTTCTCCGTCGTCGGGGCGTATTGCAAAAGCTGCATAAGATCGTTCTGGAACACAACACGCCCCGGTGTGATGGCAATATTTTTTCCAAGCTCGAACGTATCGTAATCCGTGGTGCTGATCTTAAGCGCTCCGCCGCCGCGTTCCATATCCTCAATCAGGTTCTCTAAACCCTTGACGAGATTCTCTCCTCCGGTCTTAAGCGTTTCGTTAATCACCTCGGGATTGGTCATCACGAAATTGGTCGGGGAAAGCGCGTTGGCGAAAAGCTTTGTAACGAAGGCCAGCTTCTCACGTTGCTTGGGCTCCAGCCCCTCAGTATCACGAACCGTATCGTCCATCCATCGGCAGGTCAGGAGATATGATTGCTTGATGAAATCGAACAGCGCACTTTCTTGCCACTCCGGCGCGCGGAAACGTCTATCCCCGGCGTCCGGCTCGATAACGGGTTTGCCCTCGCCCTGTCCCATGAATTTGCGCGCGCTCTCCTGCCAGAGATTCATCCAGTCGTGAACGAACCTGGCTTGCATCTCAAAAAAACGCGATGGATCTGCCACGATCCGATCCAGAAACGCAAGATAGCTCTCCCGAATGTTAAGCGGATCAAAATCCCGATTAAGAAAATCTTCTAATCCCTTTGTATGTCCGTGATTTTCTATGAATTTATCAAGCAGCGGAAGCGCTTTACCGTACGCATCGATCAGAGCGCGGTTCAACGCCACCACATCGGGCATCTTATACCCGGCATCCGGAGGAGAAGAAGGGGGGGCTTGCTTGGGCATCGGATTATTCATGCGCTCTCAGGGGTTTAGAGGGAAAAAATAAGAAAGAGTCCCAAGAGTCTGCGGCAAGCGCCTGAAAAAATCAAGCCATGAATGGAGGGATCAGCCGTCAACAGAGCGGTGCGCGGCAAATCGGCGGCACAGAATGGACAGATAGATCACCACGAACAGGAAGATATAAAGCTCCTCCACCTCGCTGGATCGCCAGAACAAAGGCTGCAGCTCCAGCGCGTCGTAGGTTTTATCTATGACTTTAAGAAAAACAAAAAACACGGCGCTCGGAATGACTTCCTTATCGCCGAGAATGGGCGCCAATCGGGCGGGTATGAGCCGGGGCGCAAACCGCCCGAGCAGCGGCAGCAGGATCCCGCACACGATCACCCCGATTTCCAAAGCAAGGCGCGGCTTCTGGTCCAGCCACGAAGAGGTGTTGTGAAAATTCGTCTCACCCTGATCGTTGATCTGGTTCCAGAACTCCGGCGTGGTCCAGTCGAACAGATGCTGCCCCCAGCTCAACTCCTCCCCGAAGACATAAACCGACCCGATCAGCGCCAGAATCCCCCACCCCCTGAGAGGCACGCTGGGTGCAAGCTGGATCACCCGCAAGGCCAGCAAAATCGCGGGAAACAGGATCAGGCCCTGCAAAATTTCGTGCGGCCCGAACTCGGAATGAAGCTCGGGCATATACTGATCGGGCACGAAAATCTCAAGCCCGATCTGCCCGACGATAATAAGAGCGGGGAAAAGCATCCAGACGGGCGGAGAAAGGAAAAACCTGTAAAAACTCATACAAAAAAGTGACAGCCCCGCCCGCTGAAATCAATAAAAACCCCCCCGAAACGCCGAATTTTGGCCGCAGTGTTGCGCAAAAGCCATTCCTGTTCTTGAAACAGGGCCGGAAGCGGAGTAGAACAGAGCCGGATAACACATTCTTTTATGGGTATGGGGCGATGAGCAAACCGTTTCGCATAGGGCTGGCAGGGCTGGGAACCGTCGGGGCGGGCGTCGTCAAAATCATTCAGAAAAACGGCGATCTGCTCGAAAAACGCGCAGGAAGACGCATCGAAATCGCCGCTGTGTCCGCCAAAAACCGTACCCGCGACCGGGGTGTTGACCTCTCCGCCTACGATTGGGTTGAAAAAACTGGCGACCTCGCGAACTATAAAGATCTGGATGCCGTGGTGGAAGTCATCGGCGGCTCCGAAGGTCCAGCGGCCGATCTGGTCCGCGCCAGCCTGAAAAACGGCCGCCATGTCGTCACGGCCAATAAGGCGCTGCTCGCGATGCACGGAGACGAACTCGCCCGGCTCGCCGACGAAAAGGACGCCTGCCTCATGTTCGAGGCCGCCGTCGCCGGGGGCGTGCCGATCATCAAGGCCCTGCGCGAAGGTCTGGCCGCCAACGAGATCAAAAGCATTTACGGCATTCTGAACGGCACCTGCAACTACATCCTGACCACCATGCGTCAGACGGGCCGCAGCTTCGATGACGTTTTGAAAGAGGCGCAGGCGCAGGGCTACGCGGAGGCCGACCCCGCCTTTGATATCGACGGCATCGACGCGGCGCACAAGCTCTGCATCCTTGCCGCCATCGGCTTCGGCGTGAAGCCCGATTTCAGCGCGCTCAGCATCGAAGGCATCCGCCACATCAACAGCACCGACATCGCCTACGCTAGCGAATTCGGCTACCGCATTAAACTGCTCGGCATCGCCCGCCGCGAAAACGGCAAGATCCTTCAGGTCATGGAGCCGTGCCTCGTCCCGATCGAAAGCCCGATGGGCATCATCGACGATGTTTACAACGCGGTGTACGTAGAGGGCGATTTCGTCGAAACCCCGCTCTTTACGGGCAAGGGCGCGGGGCAGGGGCCGACGGCATCCTCCGTCGTGTCCGACCTGATCGACCTCGCGCGGGGGCACAGATTCCCCGCCTTCGGCATCCCGGCGAAGGACCTCAAGGCCGCCGTCTGGGCCGACCCCGGCGAAACGGTCAACAGCTACTACCTGCGCCTGATGGTGCTCGACCGTGCGGGCGTCATCGCCGACGTCTCCGCCATCCTACGCGACAAGAATATCTCCATCGAGGGGTTGGTCCAGCGTGGCCGCGACCCCGGCCAGCCCGTGCCGGTCATCATCACGACCCACGAAACCCGCCACGCCGACATGATGGCCGCGTGCGACCTGATTGAAAAACTCGATTGCTGCGTGGAAAAACCCCGTGTGATGTGTATTGAAGAGCTGTAAAGCAAGGAAAGACGATGCAGGCCAAGCCGATGAAAAAAACTGAATCCGAACTGGAAACCAGCATGGACCGCAACCTCGCGCTTGAGGTCGTCCGCGTGACCGAGGCCGCCGCTCTGGCCGCTTCAAGGCTCGTGGGGCGCGGCGACAAGGACGGCGCGGATCAGGCGGCGGTGGACGCCATGCGCCAGGCCCTGAATTCCCTGAACATTCGCGGCAAGGTCGTCATCGGCGAAGGCGAACGCGACGAAGCCCCCATGCTCTATATCGGCGAGGAGGTCGGCTCCGGCTCCGGCCCGAAGGTGGATATCGCCCTCGACCCGCTGGAGGGAACCGACATCACCGCGCGCGGCGGCCCGAACGCGCTGGCCGTCATCGCCATGACTGACGAGGGCGGCTTCCTGAACGCCCCCGATGTCTACATGGAAAAAATCGCCGTCGGCCCCGGCATCGACCCGAAAATCCTCAGCCTCGACGATCCCATCGGCGACGTGCTCAAACGTCTGGCCAAGGAAAAAGACGCCGACGTGAACGACCTCACCGTCTGTATCCTCGAACGCCCGCGCCATGAAAAACTCATCAAGGCCGTCCGCGACTCCGGCGCGCGCATCATCCTCATCGGCGACGGCGACGTCAGCGCCGTGATCGCCACCACCGACCCCGACAGCACCGGCATCGACCTCTACGTCGGCTCCGGCGGTGCGCCCGAGGGCGTTCTGGCCGCCGCCGCCCTGCAATGCACGGGCGGCGCGATGCTGGGCCGTCTCGTGTTCCGCAACGATGACGAAATCGCCCGCGCCGAACGCTGGGGCATCAAAGACCTCAACCGTATCTACGCGACCTCCGACCTCGCTAGCGGCGAGAACGTCATGTTCGCCGCGACGGGCGTGACCGACGGCGCGATGCTGCGCGGCGTACGCCGCTCGGCGGGCGGGGCGAAAACTTCCTCCATCGTCATGCGCTCCAAGTCCGGCACGATCCGCAAGATCGAGGCCAGCCACAATTTCCGCCGCAAAACGTGGGTGCAATCAATCTAGCGATTGTGGATAACCTTTGCTTTCGCCGCGCCGTCTCTACTGAAAGGCCGCGCGAACCCTTATCCTGAACCCATGACCAAAGCCATATTGACCGAACGCTCGCTCCAGCAGGCCCGCTGGGTGCTCGAGGACGTTCCCTTAAATGACATCGAACGGCTCGCCCGTGCGCACGACCTCCCCGAAATCGTGGCGCGGCTTCTGGCTGCGCGCGGCATCGCCTCCGAACAGGTGCCGGGCTTCCTCAACCCGACTTTGAAAGATCACTTCCCCGATCCCTTCGCGCTCAAGGGCATGGCCGAAATGGCCGACGATCTGGCGCAGGCGATCGAGGACAACAAAAACATCGCCATCTTCGGCGACTTCGACGTGGACGGCGCGACCTCGTCCGCCATCCTCTACCGCTTCCTCCGGCATCTCGGCTTCGATCCCGTGATCTACATCCCCGACCGGGTGGAGGAGGGCTACGGCCCGAACACCGAGGCCCTGAAATCCCTGCGCGAACAGGGCACGGATATTCTCCTGATGCTCGATTGTGGCACGACCGCCTTCGAGATCATTCAATCCGGCGCCGATATGGGCTTGAAAATTATTATCCTCGACCATCACGAGGCGGAAGAAAACCTCCCCGCCGCATGGCACGTCATCAACCCCAAACGCAAGGACGATACATCGGGCCTGACCATGCTGGCCGCCTGCGGCGTGACGTTTCTTGCCTGCGTCGCGGTGAACGCCCGCCTGCGCACGCGCGGATATTATGAGCGGAAGGGACTAAAGGAACCCGACCTCAAATCCTTCATGGATATTCTGGCCCTCGGAACGGTCTGCGACATGGTGCCGCTCACCGGCCCCAACCGCCTGTTCGTCCGCGCTGGCTTCGCTGTTCCCGAAAACCGCCTCAACCTCGGCATCCGCGCGGTGATGAAGGTCGCCAGCATCAAGGCCCCGCTCACCACCTACGACGCGGGCTTCGCGCTCGGCCCCCGCATCAACGCGGGCAGCCGCGTCCACAAGGCCGACCTCGGCGCACGGCTTCTCAGTTCCGACGACGAGCAGGAGGCGCTCACCATCGCGTGGACGCTCGACGACTGCAACAAGCGCCGCAAGGATCTTCAGGCCGAAATGGAAAAACAGGCCATGGCGCAGGTCGAGCAGCAAAGCATGCAGGACGATCCAGTGATCCTCGTGGACCGCGAAGGCTGGCATCCGGGCCTAAGCGGCCTCGTCGCCGGAAACCTCAAGGAAAAATATGGCCGCCCCGCCTGCGTGGTGGCGTATGCACACTCCATGTCCGGCGAACGCGAGGGCAGGGGGTCGGGCCGCTCCGTCCCCGGCATCCACATCGCGCAGGCCTTCATCGACGCCCGCGCCGCCGGCTTGCTGCAAAAGGGCGGCGGCCACGCCATGGCGGGCGGTTTTACCGTGAAACCCGAAAAAATCCCCGACCTCCGCGCGTTCCTGCAAGACCACGTCCGGAGACAACAGGAATCCGGCACAATCAACATCGAAACCCGCATCGACGGCCTGCTCACCGTGCGCGGCGCGACGCTTAGCCTCGTGAGTTTGATGAACGACTGCCTCGGCCCCTTCGGGCAGGAACACCCCGAACCCGTCTTCGCGCTCACCAACCTGCGCATCCACAAGGCCGACATCCTCGCCGGTAAACACATTCGCGTGCTCGTCGGCGACCCCGAGGGCGGCCCGCGCCTTAAGGCGATGGCCTTCCGCGCGGTCGGCACGGAGATGGGCGAAATTCTCCTCAGCAACAAAACGCAATCCATCGACCTCGCCGTAACCCTCAAGATCAACGAATGGCAGGGCCGCCAGAGCGCCGAGGCGATCATTCAGGACGCCGCCCTCCCGCAATCCGAAAAATCCTCCCGCACCCTTCTGGCGGAAACCGCCTGACCGCGCTATAAGACCGGGCGCGGGAAAGGCGGACGGATATGCTGGCGGCAATACGAACCATAATCGAAAGCCATTTCGGCATTTTCCTTCTGCTGGCCTTCGTGCTGGGCCTCACCGTGCCGGGCGTGCAGGATACGCCCAAAAACGTCATCCTGTTTCTACAGGCCGCGATCATCCTCTTCGCGTGCTCCAAGATCAAACTCGCCGATTTTCAGGGCTTTCGGCCTAAGGAAATCGCGGGCTTCTACGTCCTGCGCTTCATCCTCCTGCCCGTCGCTATGTATTTCATGGCCGCGTGGACGGTGCCCGAATACAAATACGCGCTCCTCCTTCTGGGGCTCATGCCCTGCGGCGCGACGCTTCCGGCAATGATGGGGATTTTGGGCGGAAACCCCGCGCTTGGCCTCACGGCGACCACGATTTCGGGCCTGCTGGCCCCCTTCACCGTTTTCGCCATGTTCGCAATCTTCAGCACGTTGGACCTGCAACTTGACCTCTGGGGCATGTTCCAGACCTTATTTTTCGTGATTTTCTGCCCCGTCATCGTCTATTTCGGGCTGCTCCGCCGGTTCGAGCCGCTCAAGCTGACCATGCGCGAAAACGCCTCGATGATGGCGATCCTCCTGATCTTCGGCGTCATTATGATCGTCGTGGCCTACCAGCGCGACCGCTTCTTCACCGAACCCGTCTTCTTCATACAGGCCTTCGCGGTCGGCACGGTGGCCTATTTCGTCTATTACGCCATCGGCTGGTTCGTCTTCGCCCGCCGCGACCGCCGCACGCGCATCAGCTATTCCCTGATGGGCGGAAACAACAATATCGCGCTGGCCATCAGCCTCGCGGCGCTCTACTTCCCGGCGCATGAAATGTTTATTCTTGTCGTTTGGGAAATATTGTGGATAATGGGTGTTACATTATTTCAATTATTTGTAAAAATGACCGCCGGGCCGGAAGAGGGCTGAACCGTTCCTCCGGCCTTTAAGTTGTTGAAAAATTAGGGAAAAATATGGAAATGAAGCGCACGCGCACGCTCCTGAACGGTATGGTGATCCTCTCCGAGGTCAGCCATGTTTTCTGCTGCGTCCTGCCGACCGTTTTCAGCATTGTCGGCATCCTCGTCGGCTTGGGCGTCGCCGGCGCCATGCCCCTCTGGCTGGGCGGCCTGCACGAAATAATGCATGACTGGGAACTGCCCGTGATCGCGATGTCCGGCCTCATCCTCGCGCTCGGTTGGACCCTGCATGTCGTAAGCGAGCGCATGGATTGCCACGACCACGGCTGCCACCACCCGCCCTGCGAACCGAAGAAGAAAAGCTCGACCACGATCCTCAAGATCGCGACTATTCTGTTCATGGCGAATATTTCGGTTTTCCTGATCTTCCACAAGGGGCTGGACCGCATAGGCGTGACCCACGCGGAGCACCCGGCCCACGAAGAGTCCGAAGAACACGAAGCGCACGATCACGCGCACTAATCGTCGGCGAAAACCAGCCTGGGCTTATCCTTCGGCCCCTTGAGATCGACCGCCCGATAAAAACAGCTCTCCCGCCCCGTATGGCAAGTACCTTCTGGAGTCTCCGAATCTTCAGGCTTTACAACAGTAACGCTGATCAACAAACAATCCTGATCGCAATCCGTACGCATCTCATGCACCTTCTGCACGAACCCGCTGGTCGCCCCCTTGTGCCAGAGCGCATTGCGGCTGCGCGACCAGTAATGCGCCTCGCCTGTCTCAAGCGTTTTCTCGACCGCCAGCGCGTTGACATACGCCATCATCAGCACGCGCCCCGTCTCATGGCAAACGGTGATACAGGGCATCAGCCCATTCGCGTCGTAACGCGGCGCAAACGCGAGGCTTTCCTCTATATCTTTGCTCATCGCCCCTTGAACTCCTTCACGCGCTGCTCGAACGCGTCCCAGACCTTTTCCTCAAGGCGCGTATTGTAAAGCTGGTTGTAATCCCGCACGCCCGAGGGGCACGTGACGTTGATCTCCGTCAAATAGCCGCCGATCACGTCGATCCCGACGAACACCAGCCCGCGCTTCCTCAACTCCGGCCCCAGCGCGTCGCAGATTTCCTGCTCCCGCGCGCTCATCTCGCTGGGAACGGCCTTGCCGCCGAGATAAAGCCCCGCGCGCACTTCCTGCCCCTGCGGCACCCGGGCGAACCCGCCCGCCGCCACGCCCTCGATGAACAGGATGCGCTTGTCGCCCGTGATCTTGATCTCGGGGATATATTTCTGCGCGATGATTGGCTCCTTGTAAAACCGCCCGAACATGCTGATCAGCGAGCCGATATTGTCGCTCGTGCGGTCCACGTGAAAGACCAGCGAGCCTCCGTAATCGTATAGAGGTTTGAGGATGATATCCCCGTGCGCCTCGTAAAACGCCCGGATCGCCTTCGGATCGGCGGAAATCAGGGTCGGCGGTGCAAATTCCCGGAACCGTGTAACCAGCAGCTTCTCCGGCGCGTTCCGCACAGCCGCCGGGTCGTTGAGGACCAGCGTATCCCCCTCCAGATGCTCAAGAATATGCGTGGCGGTGATATATTCCATATTAAAAGGCGGGTCCTGCCGCATCAGCACCAGATCGGCCTCGGTCCGCAGGTCCAGAACACGCTCCTCGCCTAAGGTATAGTAATCCCCCGGCGTTGCCCGCGCCGCGATCGGCCGCGCCCGCGCCAGAATCCGCCCGTCAAGGTACGAAAGGTCGCAGGGGCGGTAAATATAGAGCTCATGCCCGCGTTTGCATGCCTCAACCATAAGGCCAAACGTACTGTCGAAATCGTACGCGATCCGCTCGATCGGGTCCATCTGCACGGCAACTCTTAAGGGCATGAAGCATCTCATATGTTGATTTTCTTGCATTTTTATACTAGCTCTTGGGGCGAAAGAAAATAATGCAAAAGAAGATAGGGCCGGATAAGGCATGAAATTTGAGGATCTGGGGCTCAGCCCGAACCTGATGAAAGCGATCAAGGATTGCGGGTATGATACGCCCACACCGATCCAGGAACAGGCCATACCCTACATCCTTATGAAGCGTGATGTCGTAGGGCTGGCCCAAACCGGAACCGGCAAAACGGCGGGCTTCACCCTGCCGATGATCGAAATGCTGGCCGGGGGCCGGGCGAAGGCGCGGATGCCGCGCTCCCTGATCCTTTCGCCCACGCGCGAACTCGCCGCCCAGATCGCGGAAAGCTTCGACACATACGGCAAATACTCCAAGCTCTCAAAGGCCCTCCTGATCGGCGGATCGTCCATGGACGACCAGATCCGCATCCTCGAACGTGGCGTGGACGTGCTGATCGCCACCCCCGGGCGCCTGCTCGACCTGTTCGGGCGCGGCAATATATTGCTCACCGATATCCGCATCCTCGTGATCGACGAGGCCGACCGGATGCTGGACATGGGCTTCATCCCCGACATCGAAAAGATTTGCAGCCTCCTGCCGCCTTTGCGCCAGACGATGCTGTTCTCGGCGACCATGCCCCCGGAGATCCGCCGCCTGACGACGAAATTTCTGTCCTCGCCCAAGGAGGTCGCCGTCGCGCCGCCCGCAACGACGTCCTCGACGGTCGAAATCTTTCTCGCCTACGCCGACCCGCGCCGGAAAAAGGAACTCCTGCACGAAATCATGGTCCACGAGAAAATCCGCAACGCCTTTATCTTCTGCAACCGCAAGCGCGACGTGGACTTACTGGCTACATGGCTCAAGAAAAGGGGATACGATGCGCTCGCGCTGCACGGCGACATGGCGCAATCCCACAGAACCGAAACGCTGGGTAAATTCAAGGATGGCACCCTGCCAATACTGGTGTGCAGCGACGTGGCCGCCCGGGGTCTGGACGTCGTAAACGTTTCGCACGTCTTTAACTACGACGTGCCCAACAATCCCGACGACTTTGTTCACCGCATCGGCCGGACGGGCCGCGCGGGCATGACCGGGCGGGCGTGGACGATCGTCACCAAGGAAGACGAAAAACTGATTCAGGCCATCGAAAAGAACATCAAGATCAAGATTCAGGTCTCCGATATCGGCTTGGGCGCACACAAACAGGGCGAAACCGGAGATTCCGAAGAGAAATCCGGCGGGCGCGGGGATTCCGCTTCCCGCTCCGGGCACCGTCCCAAAGCGCGGGGCAGGGGGGCTGAGACCCGCAAAGAGGCCGACCCCGCAATTCGCGAGGAAAAGCGGGCAGAGTCGCCCAAACCGCCACGGGAATCGAACCATAAACACGGCTCTGAACGCCATATTCCGGCAAAGAAAGCGCACCAGCCACCGCATCGAAAACCGCGGGAAGACGATGACTCATCAGGTTCCTCAGGTTTTGGTGACGATATCCCCGCCTTTTTGAGGCCAAAATCATAGCAATTTCGGGGCTAAGCGCTTTATCCTCCTTGACTTTCGTCTCCAGTATTTCACTATGGTTAAGATTGAATCACTAAGTACGCGCCCCACTCCATGAAAATGATCCCCGAACAGTATACGCATAAAAGCAAAGCCAAATCGGCGCGTACCGATCTGGTCCTACTATCCTGTCTGGCTCTGTCCGTCTCCTGCCTGATGCCGCTCTCCGCGCTTGCCGTCGAGGGAATAAGCCAGTCACCCGTAGATCTTCAGGCCGACACGCTTGCCCATGACGAGGGGACGCAAACCGTGACCGCATCCGGCAACGTGGTGATGGTGCAGGATGGCCGTACTCTGAAGGCCGACAAGGTCACCTACGACCTGGGCAACGACACGGTGACGGCGCACGGCAATGTAGAGTTCACGGATGTGAACGGCGATCGGCATCTGGCCGACGACGTTAAATTTAACGACTCCATGAAAAACGGTTTTGTCGAAGGCCTGAAAACCTCTCTGAGCGACGGCTCGCGCTTCACCGCCAAGACGGGCAAGCACGAGGGCGGCATGACCACCACCATGAAAGACGCCACCTACACCCCGTGTGAGCCGTGTAAAGAAGACCCATCCAAGCCGCCGCTCTGGCAAATTCGCGCGTCCGAGGTTAAGCACGACAAGGAAGACAAAACCATTTCATACGAAAACGCCCGCTTCGAATGGATGGGCGTGCCTCTGGCCTACCTCCCGTACTTTGAGCACCCTGACGGAACCGAAAAGCGCAAAAGCGGATTCCTTACGCCCTCGGCGGGATACAAAAGCGACCTCGGCCTGTTCGTTGAAACAAGCTATTATTGGTCGATAGCGCCGGAAAAAGACGCCACATTCGGAATAATCGCGATGACCAAACAGGCCCCCGTGGCCACGGGCGAATGGCGCCAGCGATGGGCAGACGCCGCGCTTGAAATGCAGGGCAGCCTGACCTATTCCGACTACCGCGACCGCGATGACGACGACGAAAGTGAGCGTCAAGACGAGGACGTGCGCGGACACATCTTCGCAAACGCACTCTGGAACATTAATCAGGAATGGCGAGCGGGGACGGAGATCAACCTCTCCTCCGACGATCAATATCTGCGCCAGTACGATTTTGAAGCCGAGGATGATGACGTGCTGGAAAGCCAGATCTTTCTCGAACGATTCTCCGGCCGGAACTACGCTGTGGGCCGTCTTCTCGCGTTTCAGGATTTGCGCGTGGATGAAGAAAAGGTCGATCAGCCCGACGTCCTTCCTGAAATTCAGGCCAGCTTCATCGGCGAACCCGGCGCCATGCCGCTCATCGGCGGACGCTGGAGCCTCGAAGGCTCAGCCCTCGGCCTCCGCCGTGAGGCCGATAGCGGTCAGGACATGAACCGGCTCGGTCTCGGAGTGGGCTGGCAGCGCCGCCTGGTCACAGATTTTGGTCTGGTCTCCGTTCTGAATGCCAACGCGCGCACGGAAACCTATCACATCTCAGACCGTGACGATCAAAGCGGCGACGGCAGTGAAGCCCGCGCGTTCGCGTCCTTCGACGCAAAAACAAGCTACCCTGTGGCCCGCAACTTCGGCAATTATCAGGTCGTAATCGAGCCGCTCGCCTCCATAACCCTGTCTCCCGACATAGATCAGGACGACGGCATCCCCAACGAAGACAGCCAGGACGTCCAGATCGACGCGCTGAACATCTTCGAAGCCAATCGCTTCCCAGGGCTCGACCGCGTAGAGGACCAGTCTCACGTGACCTACGGGGTGCGAACCGGGCTTTACGCCATGGACGGGAGCTACGGCGATGTCTTTCTGGGGCAAAGCCAGCGTTTGGACGAAGACGACAACCCTTTCGTTCAGGGCTCCGGCCTTGAGGAAGACCAGTCCGACTTCGTGGGGCAGGTTTCCGGGCGGTATAAAAGCGATTACAGCCTCGACTATCGTTTCCAGCTCAACAACGACGACCTCGCGGCTCAACGCCACGAGGTGGACGCCAGCGCGAACTTCGAGTCCTTTACCATATCGACACGATACCTTTTCGCAAAATCCTTGGAGGGAACGGAAATTGAGGAAACCCGTGAGCAAATCGAAAACGGTGCGAGCTATTATATCAACGACCAATGGCGTGTGCGCGGCACCGCTCGGCATGATTTGGGCGAAGATCCAGGTTTGCGCGATGCAACGGTCGGCGTAGACTACTTTGGACAGTGTTTCACATGGTCCGTAACGGGCCGCCGTAATCTGACGGAGGATACCTCCGGAGACAACGGCACCGAAGTGCTCTTCAGAATCGGCCTCAAAAATCTTGGCGAATTCGAGACATCCGGCCTCAGCCTGTCAGACCGAAAATCGTCATCCGAGGACGATGAGTAAATCGCTCGGACGTAAGAAATAATCAAAAAAAACGGCAACGCAAAAACGGCAGAGCATGTTAGATTCCGCTATGGGCATGACGATACCGCCTGAGTTTCATATGTGGTTCATGCTGGGTTTGACGGCGTGCGCCGTCTATTCCTTCATGCGTGAGCGCTTCAGCCTTGAACTGACCTGCCTCGTGCTGATGAGCGTCCTCCTGCTCTACGGTCAGGCTTTTACCTTTGAAGACGCCGATGGCGTAAACCGGATGAGTGCGAGATACTTGCTTGCGGGCTTTTCGAACCCCTCGCTGATCGCCGTTCTGGCACTTCTGGTTATAGGCCAAAGCTTGATTCAAACGGATTCCCTCCGTTTCGTGACCACCCGTCTGGTTTCCCCTGAAAAGGGAAGGGCGCTGGCTTCTGTTTTTATAATCATGCTTTTTGTTACGGCGCTCAGCGCCTTCATGAACAACACGCCGCTGGTGATTATCGCGATCCCCATCATGAAAAGCCTTATGCAAACTGCGAACATCGACCCGGGCCGCGTTATGATGCCGCTCAGCTTCGCGGCCATCTTGGGCGGAATGACGACACTCATCGGTTCGTCCACGAACCTTCTGGTGTCCAGCACGATGGTGGAAATGGGCTATCGGCCCCTGGGTTTTTTCGAGTTCACTTACCCCGCGCTGATCCTTGTGGCCGTGGGAATGGCATACGTGCTGCTCGTCGCGCCCCATATACTGCCTAAAAGGGCGTCGATCAAAGACGAAATCGTCGGCGACGAAAAGGAGTTCGTGGCCGAACTGGACATCGCAGCCGACAGCAAGCTTGTAGGCTCTGAGTGCATGGATGGAAAATTCGCGTCGCTTCAGGACATGAACGTCAAACTGATTCAGCGCGGCGGCAGGATCGTTCTGCCGCCATTCGAGGGATTTACAATCAACGCGGGCGATATTCTGATCGTCTCTGCAACGCGGGAAAGCTTAGGGCGCCTGCTCTCTCAATACCCGGGCTTCCTCCTGTCGGAGGAAGAAAAGGAGATCATGCTCACAGGCTTGGATGAGCAGTCCGAAACCGCGCTCCAATCGGCCGAAACCCGGGTGCTGGCACAGATCATGATCACCCCGGCCTCGCGCTTTGCCGACATGTCCCTTGAGCAGATGAACTTCCACAATCAGTTCGGCGCCATTATACTGGGTATCCAAAGACGTGCGCGAGTTGTCCGGCGGCGTTTGGGCCGCATAACACTCGAACCGGGCGATGTCCTCTTGATTGCTGGAAAAAACAGCGTGATCAACAGCCTCCGCGACAGCCTTGATTTCATCGTGCTTTCCGGCTCTAAGAAAGACCTTCCCGTACCCGGTAAGGCGCCTGTGGCGTTTGCCGTCTTTATCGCCACGATAACCCTCGCGGCCACGGGCGTTCTATCGATCCCTGTTGCGGCGTTTGCCGGTGCGGCGGCGATGGTCGCGACCGGGTGTCTGGACATGCAGCAGGCGACCCGCGCGATCGACCGTAAAATCTTCCTGCTTGTCGGATCAATGCTGGCGCTCGGACAGGCATTGCAGGTGACCGGGGGCGTGGAGTATCTCTCTCAAAGCATACTGGCGTCTCCTCTGGCGTCTTCCCCGCTCTGGACCGCCTCGATTTTATTTATCATCGTTGCGATCGCAACGAATGTTCTGACGAACAACGCCTGCGCGATTTTATTCACCCCGGTGGCAGTAGCGCTCGCCGAAAAATTCTCGACCACCCCAGAAATGCATGAATATTTGACCACCGTATTTGCCATCACGGTAATTTTTGCAGCCAACTGCTCCTTTGCGTCTCCCCTAGGTTACCAGACGAACTTGCTCGTTATGGGGCCGGGCCATTATCGGTTCAGGGATTTCATGGTGGCCGGAGCGCCGCTTGTGATTCTGCTCTGGATCACATATATCTTCATAGCGAGCCAGTATTTTGGCTTGTCGTAGAAATCTCGCGCAAAACCGCCGCTAATACAGACAAAACATATGGAGTTTGGCCACTACAACCCGAATGAACGATATCGCCGACGCTCGGCGCAGCGCACCCTCGCGCTTGTGCGTTTGGTCGTGGTGACGGTCGTTGTGGGGGCGGCATGCTTTCATCTCGGGCGCCTGCAGTCCGAACAGGACATGCGGATTCTAAAGGAGCAAAAAGGCCAATACGACATTCAGATGGAGCAGATGCAGGACGAGCAGACCCGTCTCAGGGCAGAGGCGCGAACAGCCAATATCAAGCTGCATCAGGTCCAGGCCAGCTACAATGAGATTTTACCCTCCGGCCCGGCGCAGGAACTCGCGCACCTGCTCAAGCAACAGCTCGAAGGCGGCGTGGACCCCAAACGTCTAGAGGCGGTGATCCGTTCGGTCAGGCCGCCCCAGAATTGCTCGGAACCCCAGACGCGGCGCTTCGTCGTAATGACCCCGGCCTATAAAGGGCCAGAAAGTAAAGTGACAACGGCCGGCAAGGAAGTCACGATCAGCGGCAGCGGCGAGTCCGCCAAAAGCTCCAAGGGCAATGCGGAGGCGTGGTTCGACCCGTCAAAGGGCGTAAAGCTCGTCTTTGTTCTCGCCGACGGCACGAAAGAGGAGAAAGAGGGCCATATGCCGCTCTATCACTCTATCATCATCAAGGACAAGGAATACCGCTTCACGATCTCCCAGGGCGAGCAATCCTTCGCCAAGGTCAATTACGACATCTGCGATTATCCGTAACAATATCCGATAAACGCGCTTACTGGCTTTTGCCCGCAAGCATATGCTCAACCAGCACCCCGATCTGCGTCTCAATCTGCAAATTCATCTCGATCGGTTTTTTATCCTGCAGATCGGGATTAGTGCCCCGTGAATTGAGCGTGATCATCGTACTGCCCGAAACCGTACCGTCTAGGCGTAACTCAAAAAATTCGTAATGATAGTTTTTAAGGGCCGCGCGAATCGTGGACATTTGTTTGTCCGGTCCGGGAAAAAGCGTGTAGGAAAGCGACTCCGGCATCCTGATGATGCCCGGCTCCTGGCTTTGCAAAAGCCCGTCCTTGATCATCAGCCCGCCCTTTCGTCGGACAAGCGGAAGAACGCCGCCCAGATGTCCGAAAACAACTAAGTTAGAAAGTTTCAAATCCTTGACGTAATCGGTCAGATTGATGTCTGAAACCTTGAACGTCATTTGGGGCGGGAACGAGAGACCCTTCAAATCGAAATTGTCAGCGCGGATCGTCCCGCCGTATACCGACAAGTTGATGCTCTCGATCAGCCCGCCGCCCGTGGCGTCGAGATTAATCCTGATCCGTCCCTGATGCTCGATCTCCTTGCGGATGGGCAATTCAAAAGTCAGCGTTGAGCGCCGCTCCGGCTTGCCCGTGCCGGTATAACGTTCACCGACCTGCCCTGTGATCTTCATAAGTTGGATCGGGCCGAAGTGAAGCTCCTCGCCCCGGATATCCGCACGAATGCCCCAGATGGGTTGTGCGGGCTTCACGCGGCTATCCCATTCGATCGCACAAAAAAGCGGAATATCCGTATAAAAAGGCGGGGCAAGGCTGCCTTCCTCCGCTTCTTCGGTAAAAGAAGCCTTGGTGCAGCGCGCACCCCATGTGTCGGGTTTATCCGCCTTCTTGGCAAATTCGCCTTCGAGGGAAAGACCCTGCGCTTCCGCTTCAAGCGACCATACGCCCACAGCCTCTGGCGTTGTGCCGATCGCGTCGTCGAAAGAAACGCTGAGGGCAGGGGACTTCAAATTCGCCATAAGCGGAGGCAGCGGCAGTCCCTCCTTGATCAGACCGTTTCGGATCAGATAAGAAGTCAGAAGCGAAAAATTCTCTGGGCTGGCCACGATCTCATAGGTTGTGGCTTCCTCCTGTCCCGACTTGATCCCGACGGAAAAATCAATTTTTTCTGTGCCCTGAGTTTTGCCCTCCGCAAAAAGATTAAGATCGCCGTCCTTGCGCTCAATGATGATGTTCATGTCTCCAAACGGCATGGACCGCCAGCTTAAAGAGGTGGCTAGGGCGCGTATGGCGATGGAAGGCGAGGAATCAGGAAACTTAATAAAGGTAATTTCCGCCGAAGAGCGGTTCAGCTTGAGATCGCCCGTCTCGATCTGCAATTCATCGGCCTTGGCCGTCATATCCAGCTGGCCGTTTTTAGAGAGTGTCCCCGTCACAGAGGAATCGAACCCCAGCTTGCGTTGCTTGCTTTTCACACGCCCGAAAAACCCCAACTCGCCGTTTTTCCCGCCGCCTTGTTTGAGTTGCCCCTCAAATTCGAACTTAAGCCCGCCAAGCTCCGGCGACAAAAGATCAACAGCAGATTCCTCAATAAGCACGGTGTGTGCGGAGAACGCCGCAAGTTTCTTGGTCAGATCATCACCCACCTGCCAGCCTGCCAGCGTAAGGGCGTGCGAATCCGACAGCTCGCCTGTCAGTCGTAGCTTGTGAATCTTCACAAGATCGGCTTGCCCGCCTCGGAAAAGATAGCTGATCGGAGAATACCGGATCTCGACGCGATCGACAGACGCAAATCCCTTTTCATCCAGCGTCACGCCGTTAAAGATAACGCCGCCGCCTGAAACCGAAACGCTCTTATATTTGACATGCTCGAATCCGGCCTTGGTCAGGGTCTCGGAAAAATGTGTCTGCATCTGCTCGGGTATGAAAAAGTAAAGCGCATAAAGATATGCGCACCCGGCCAAAACAGACAACAAAAGCAAAAAGCCAAAAAGTTTTCGCATCCCGCAAAGAAGATACAAGGTTTAAGTCGTTTTATGAACAGCTAATTGCACGCACCTAAACAAAGGCCGAAGCAAACAGTTCTAAACGTCTATATCGTCAACAAATTTGGCATTATTTTGAATGAAATCGAACCGCGCTTCCGCATTGTTGCCCATCAGACGGTTAACCAGATCGTCCAGAACAGCCATCGGGTTGGGCATCAAGTCCTGTTCATCCGGCCCTCCGGCCAGATCAAGCGCGGCCACGAGATCGGGCAGGGCGACCCGAAGCAAAACCCGGTTCTGCGGATTCATCGTCGTGTCCTTTAACTCGCTGGCCATCATCTCGCCCAGACCTTTATACCTCTGAATTTCCGTCTTCTTGTCTTTGAACGTGGTTTTCAGCAATTCGTCCTTGTTCAGATCGTCGCGGGCGTAAATCGTTGTTTTGCCGCTGGTGATTTTATAAAGCGGCGGTTGCGCCAGATAAATATGCCCGTTCTCGATCAGGGGCCGCATCTGATCGTAAAAGAACGTTATAAGCAAAGAAGCGATATGCGCGCCGTCCACGTCCGCGTCGGTCATGATGATGACCCGCTCGTAACGCAGCTTTTCATATTTGAAATCCTTCCCCGCGCCGCAGCCCAAAGCCTGCACCAGATCCTGAATCTGCTGGTTGGCCACGACCTTGTCGCGCGTCGCGCTGACGACGTTAAGAATTTTTCCGCGCAACGGCATAACGGCCTGTGTCTCCCGGTTGCGGGCCATCTTCGCCGTGCCGCCCGCGCTGTCGCCCTCGACGATGAAAATCTCCGTATCTTCGGCGCTGTTACGGCTGCAATCCGAAAGCTTGCCGGGAAGGCGCAGGCGCTGCGTCGCGGTCTTGCGGGCCATCGCCCGGTCGCTCTTGAGCTTTTGGCGTTCTTCTGCCCGCGCGATCAGCGACTCGATCAATTTATTGCTCGAAGCCGGATCGTTGCTCAGCCAGTGATCGAAATAATCCTTCACGGCGGCGTCCACCAGCCGCGTAACTTCTGGTGTGGCCAGCCGCTCCTTCGTCTGCCCCTGGAATTGGGGGTTCTTGATGAAAACCGAGAGCAGCATCGCCGTTCCCGCCACAATATCGTCGCCCGTGATGATCGAAGCCTTCTTGATTCCCGTCATCTCGGTGTAACCCCGGATCCCCTTCAAAAGCGCGGAGCGCAGCCCCGCCTCATGCGTGCCGCCCTGCGGCGTGGGAATGGTGTTACAATAGGAATGGGTAAACCCTTCCTCCAGCTCGGTCCAGGCGACCGCGAACTCCACCTTGCCCGCCTTGTCCGGCAGGTCGATCCGTCCGTAAAACGGCTTAGGGGTGACCGTGGGCGTATCTTTCAAGGAAAAATTCAGGAAATCCAAAAGCCCGCTCGGAAACCGGAACGTCTCCTCGGCCTTGATCTTGCTCTCTGGGCCCAAAAGGGTCGGATCGCACTTCCACCGCACCTCAACCCCGGAATAAAGATAGGCCTTCGACCGCGCCATCGAATAAAGCCACGAGGGCTTGAATCGCATCTTGGCGCCGAAAATCTCCGGGTCGGGGTGGAACGTGACGCTCGTGCCCCGGCGATTGTTGACCGATCCCATATTTTTGAGCTTGGTCTGCGGAACGCCCCGGCTATAGGTCTGCCGGTAAAGCGTCTTGTCCCGCGCCACCTCGACGCTCATGGAATCCGAGAGGGCGTTGACCACGGAAATCCCGACGCCATGCAACCCCCCGGCGGTATTATAAGCCTTATTATTAAACTTGCCCCCGGAATGAAGCGTCGTCAGAATGACCTCCAGTGCCGATTTTTTTGGAAATTTTGGGTGGTTGTCCACCGGAATCCCGCGCCCGTTGTCGCTGATCGTCAGAATATTGTCCGGCTCCAGCTTGATCTCGATCCAGTCCGCATGCCCCGCCACCGCCTCGTCCATGGAATTGTCCAGAATCTCCCCGGCCAGATGGTGCATGGCCCGCTCGTCTGTGCCGCCGATATACATGCCCGGCCGCTTGCGGACGGGCTCCAGCCCTTCCAGAACCTCGATATCCGAGGCGTTGTAATCCTGTGTGTCTTTTTTTGCCTGAGCCATGGCCGATCCGGGTCCGTCGGTTACCTGAGTGAAAGACAATCCTTATCGCCCCCGAAGGTGCAAATCAACTCTTTTTCCCGGAATTCCGGGGTTTTTAACAGTTTCGGACAGGTTGAGATAAATCCGGGAATACGATATGCTGAACGAGTAACATATTCTACGGGAGTTCTCTGTGAGACTAAACGCTGGCTATAAAAAAGTTCTAACGGCCCTGATCATAGCGATAGGGGTTTTCGCGGGCGACTGGGCGTCCGCCGCGACAACATCCGGTGTTTCGGATGGCATTGAGCGCTTTAAAAAGCCCATGCCGCCGGTTGATTTGATGCCGGAGCAGCAATTTCTTGATATGACCCAGGAACATAAGACCGTCCCCTATGGCGATAAAAGTCTTGGATATTCAATTCGTTGGCCGAAAGATTGGGTCGCCGGAGAGGATAAAGGCTCAAGCAACTTCGAACTGAACACCAAACTCTTTACCAGCATCAACATCTGGTATAGCCCGCCCAGAATGGGCGGACGCAGCCGTATAGAAGTTAAAGCGGTCGATTTGGCGTTTCAACTCACGGCCGAACAGTGGTTTTTGCAAAACGTGCTCGAAAGCGGCCAGACGCTTGAGGGCTTTCTGGTCCACAACGAAAATAAGGTGGAAGCCCTCATGATCATCATGGAAGACGACACGTCCTATTATGTACGGACAGTGACGATCCTGAATGGTAAGCGCGTCCTTCAGGCCCAGTTTTTTGTGCCGATGTTTTTCTGGAACGACGAAAGAGCGCTGCAGGCCCAATGCCTTTCATCATTTAGCATAACATACCCAACAGAATCGGTTATTGAAAACATGCTCGCGTTTCAGTTTCTTGACGTAGCGGAAGTAAAGTATCCCGAAAGCTGGAAGGTGCGCTCGAAACCCTTAACCTCCGTAGAGCGGATGAACGTAAAGTTCCTCAATATCCGAGAAACGAAAAATAAAATCGGAAGGGTGGACGAATCGATTGAGGGCCAGGTAGATGCGACGTTGGTTTCGACACAAACCTCGTCATCCTTGATTAAGGAAATCGAGCAATACAAAAAAACCCTGGAGGGCACAGGCATGCTGCTCGGCAAGAAAATAGAAAATAAGGAAGATTTTGATTATAGCAAAAACTTCAGCTTTGCCCTGACCGAAGTATACGAGGGCATCGATAGCACCAACGACTCTATGGAATATGAGCTATGGGTTTCCGTGATGGTGTCGGGCGGGTACTACTACTTCGTGTCGCTATTGACCCCCTCCCGAAACGAAACCTATTTCATATGGGCAAGAAATACGCAAACCTATAAACAGATCATAAACGGAACCATCCCCTCGGCGGGAGGATTTCTCGACAAGGCCGACGACCTCTAGGGAAAGCCTTTGAAGCGTGATCGAGCAAAAGAAAGCCGGACTGGTCTCCAATTTCCATGAAGTGAACGGTGAGCCGTGGCATACGCGCGGCACGATCGGTCTGAAATTCATCCGCGCCCGCGAAACGCCGGGAGAGGACCTAATCGGCATCATCCCACCCGGCATGATCACGTCCCCCGACACCGATCTCGGCACGACCTTGTCCCCCGGAAAGGGCGCCTTGGGCGTAGATCTGGCCGAATGTCCTATCCCCGAGGACCAGATTGAGGCGCTCTATCAAAAGGGCCTCGAAATGTCCGAAGAAAGCGAGCACAACTGGGTGAACGTCCTCCAATCCAACTGGGTCGCCGATCTTGCCAAAAGGCTTCAGCAGACCTTCTTCGAGCAATCCGACATCGAAAGCCCAACCGTTCAGGTCTGGTGGAATCCCGACCGGGCCGCCAAGACGCGCATCCTTAGGGCCGAGATCATCATGACTGGCACACCGAACGGTCATCCCTATTGGGACGGCAACGAACTTGCATAAAAAGGCCGCCGTTTGACCCCGGCGGCGTTTCAGGCTATCACTACCGCCATGGTGGCTCTGCCCGGCATTAAACGTCACAAAACGGTCCCCGTAACGGTACGCAACGTCACGGTGGGCGGCGGCCATCCCGTGGTCGTGCAATCCATGACGAACACCGACACCGCCGACGTCGAAAAAACCTTTGAACAGGTCAAAAAACTCTACTTCTCCGGCTCCGAAATCGTCCGCGTGACGGTCAATAACGATGCGGCCGCAATCGGCGCGGCAAAACTTCGGGAAAAACTCGACAAAGAAGGTCTGGAAGTCCCCCTCGTGGGCTGCTTCCACTATAACGGCCACAAGCTGCTAACCGACCACCCCGATCTAGCCCGCGCCCTCGATAAATACCGCATCAACCCCGGCAATGTCGGCTTCGGCCAGAAGCGCGACAAGCAATATGAAATCATGGTCGAAAAGGCGATTGAATATAACAAGCCCATCCGCATCGGCGTGAACTGGGGCTCGCTGGATCAGGACCTCTCGACGAAACTCATGGACGAGAACGCCGCGAAACCCGACCCGGCCTCCGCCGATGAGGTCATGCGCGAAACCCTCGTCCAGTCCGCCCTCATCAGCGCGCAAAAGGCCGAAGACATCGGCCTGTCCAGAGACAAAATCATCCTCTCCGCGAAGGTCAGCCGTGTACAGGATTTGATTGCGGTCTACATCGCGCTGGCCGAACGCTCCGACTACGCCCTCCATCTCGGCCTCACCGAGGCGGGCATGGCCTCCAAGGGCATCGTCGCCACCGCGCTGGGGGAGGGGATCTTGCTCCAGCAGGGCATCGGCGACACGATCCGCGCCTCCCTGACGCCCGAGCCGAACGGCGACCGCACGCTGGAGGTCAAGGTCTGTCAGGAAATTCTGCAAGCCCTCGGCCTGCGCTCCTTCGCGCCGGAGGTCAGCGCCTGCCCCGGCTGCGGCCGCACGACCAGCACCTATTTTCAGGAACTCGCGCAGGACATCCAGCGCTATCTCGAGGTCAAAATGCCCGTCTGGAAAAAACAATATCCCGGCGTGGAAACGCTTAAGGTCGCCGTCATGGGCTGCATCGTCAACGGCCCCGGCGAAAGCAAGCACGCCGATATCGGCATCAGCCTCCCCGGAACGGGGGAGCAGCCCGTCGCGCCCGTCTTCATCGACGGCGAAAAGGCCCAGACCCTGCGCGGCGACGCCATCGCCGCCGACTTTCAGGGAATCGTCGAAAACTACGTAAAACGAAGGTTCGGCTAGAATTGCTGCAAGGCCGCAGAATCCCTGATTGCTCAACCCGGTCTAACCTATTAAGATAACGCGGCATTTAAGGCCAAAACGGAGGAAATTATGCGTATAGGCGTTCCCAAGGAAATCAAGACTCTCGAACACCGTGTCGGCCTCGTGCCGTCCTCGGTCAAGGAGTTCACCAGCCGTGGCCACGAAGTCTGGGTCGAGACGGGCGCGGGGAAGGCCATCAATTTCACCGACAAGGATTACGAGGAGGCCGGCGCCAAAATCGCCCCGGACCCCAAGAAAATCTTCGAAACCTGCGACATGATCGTCAAGGTCAAGGAGCCGCAGCCGAACGAATGTAAGATGCTGCGCGAAGACCAGATTCTCTTCACCTACCTCCACCTTGCCGCCGACCCGGAGCAGGCGCAGGGCCTCATGAAATCGGGCTGCGTGGCTATCGCCTACGAAACCGTCACCGGGCCGCATGGCCACGGCCTCCCGCTGCTCGAACCCATGAGCGAGATCGCGGGCCGCCTCTCGGTACAGGTCGGTGCAACCTATCTTCAAAAACATCTCGGCGGCACGGGCCGCCTGATCGGCGGCGTTCCGGGCGTAAAACCCGCCGAAGTCCTGATTATCGGCGGCGGAGTATCCGGCTTTCACGCGGCGCAGATGGCGACCGGGCTGGGCGCAAACGTCACGATTCTCGAACGCTCCAATCCCCGAATGCGCTTCCTCGACGAACACTTCCATGGCCGTGCCAACATCGTCTATTCGAATCTCGATGTGGTGGAACGCTATGTTAAACGCTCCGATCTCATCATCGGCGCGGTCCTGATCCCCGGCGCCTCGGCTCCCAAGCTGATCCGCAGGGACATGCTCCCGACCATGCTGCCCGGCACGGTCTTCGTGGATATTGCGATTGATCAGGGCGGCTGCGCGGAAACCAGCAAACCCACAACCCACGACCAGCCGACCTACAT
>JAANMY010001147.1_pt1 | contig 31883 bp, 27 predicted proteins | sample 7279691 | NCBI WGS metagenome assembly JAANMY01 (sample SAMN14094543, study PRJNA606508) | bioreactor metagenome | isolation source: A lab-scale SPAN reactor treating ammonium-rich wastewater day 388 | place: Ireland: Galway | collected 2018-02-07
GAGCGAGGCCGACTTCACCACCGCGATCGCCCTCGCCCAGGCCGCGCCCGGGCCCAACGTGTTGTTCGTGCCCGTACTCGGCTTCCAGGTCGCCGGCCTGGCGGGGGCCGCCGCCGCGCTGCTCGGCATCCTGCTGCCGTCGACGCTGCTCTCGCTCGGGGTCAGCCGCTGGGGTGCGACGCGGCGCAACACACCGCTGGTGCGCGCCTTCACCGCCGGGCTGGCGTCGGTCACGGTCGGCCTGACCTTCGCCGCCGGCTGGCTGCTGGCGCTGCCCTTCATCGGTGACCCTGCGCACCGCGCCGGAGCGCTGGGGCTGATCGCACTCACCGCAGCGGTCACGCTGAAGACGAAGCTGGCGCCGATGTGGATGATCGCGGTCGGCGCGGCGCTGGGCGCGGCCGGGTTCGTGTAGACCGCGACCCTCCCGCCGCGACCCTAGGACGCGCGGTAGGCGCCGATGGCGATGCCGAAACGGGCGATTTTGTCGTACAAGGTCTTGCGCGGCACTTGCAGGCGCTCGGCAGCCGCACCGACGTCGCCGCCGCATTCGCGCAGGGCGTTGTCGATCAGCACCTGCTCGAAGGCGGCGACGCGCTGCGCCATGCCGGCGCCGGCCTCGGCGGCGATCTCCGCCCCCGGCCGCCACACCCCGAGCACGAAGCGGTCGGCGACGTGCTGCAGCTCGCGCACGTTGCCCAACCAGTCCTGCGCCATCAACCACTCGAACAGCGCCGGGGTACGCTCGGGCAACGGGCGACGGAAGCGCTCCGCGGCCTGCAGGCAGAAGGCGTTGAACAGCAGCGGGATGTCCTCACGGCGCGCTCGCAGCGGCGGCAGCGGGATCGTCACCACGTTGAGCCGCCAGTAGAGGTCGGCACGGAAGCGCCCGGCCTCCGCCTCGGCCTTGAGGTCGAGCTTGGTGGCGGCCACCACCCGGCAGTCCACCGGCAGCAGGCGGTTGGAGCCCAGACGCTCGACCACGCGCTCCTGCAGCACGCGCAGCAGCTTGGCCTGCAGCGGCAGGGCCATGCCCTCGATCTCGTCGAGGAACAGGGTGCCGCCGTCGGCGTGCTCGATCTTGCCCGCGCGGCTGCGGGTGGCGCCGGTATAGGCGCCGGGCTCGACGCCGAACATCTCGCTCTCGAACACGCTCTCGGGCAGCGCGGCGCAGTTGATGGCGACGAAATGGCCGCCGCGCCGCCGCCCGCCGGCGTGCAGCGCGCGCGCCACGCATTCCTTGCCGGTGCCGGTCTCGCCCTCGATCAGCACGTCGACGTCGGTGTCGGCGAGCTCGCCGATCAGCCGCCGCACCCCGGCCATCGCCGCGCTGTCGCCGATCAGGCCGTCGCCGCCGTCGGCCCGCGCCAGGCGCGCGCGCAGCGCGCGGTTCTCCAGCACCAGGCGGCGCTTCTCGATCGCGCGCCCGACGACCTCGACCAGGTGCTCGGGGGCGAAGGGCTTTTCGATGAAGTCGTAGGCGCCGGCGCGCATCGCCTCCACCGCCATCGCCACGTCGCCATGGCCGGTGACCAGGATCACCGGCAGGTCGGGGTCGATCTCGCGCGCGCGGCGCAGCAGGCCGATCCCGTCGAGCCCGGGCAGGCGCACGTCGGTGACCAGCACCACCGGCCGCTCCGTGCCGAGTTCGGCGAGCACCGGCTCGGCGCGATCGAAGTCGCGCACGCCGATGTCGGCGAGCGCGAAGGTCTGGCAGCCCGCGGCGCGGACCGCGTCGTCGTCCTCGACATAGAGGACGTGGATGGTGTCGTGACTCATGTTTCCTGCGCTTCTTCGGATTCGGATGCCGCCGGCCAGCACGCGCGCACCAGCGCGCCGCCGCCTGGGCGCTCGGTGATCTCCAGCCGCCCGCCGGCGGATTCGACGAGGTCGGCGACGATCGACAGGCCCAGGCCCAGCCCGTGGCCGAGCGGCTTGGTCGAGTAGAAGGGCTGCAGGATACGCGCGCGCAGCTCGGGCGCGATGCCCGGGCCGTCGTCGGCGACCTCGAGGCAGAGCAGGCCGTCGCGTGCGCAGGTGCGCAGCTCGATGCGCCCCGCGCCGCGGCCGGCGAGCGCATCGAGCGCATTGCCGACGAGGTTGGACAGCACCTGCTCGAGGGCCTCGGGGGGCAGCGGCAGGCTGAGCCCGGCGTCGTCGAACGTCAGCTCGACGCCGGCCGCCGCCAAGCGCTCGCGGAACCAGCCCGCCACCACCTGCATCGACTGCGCCGCCGGCGCCTGGCCGCCCGCGCCGCGGCGGCGCGAGGCGAAGACCTTGAGTTGGGCGGTGAGCCGCGCCATGCGCTCGACCAAGCCGATGATCTGGCCGAGATTGTCCTTGAGCGGCTCCAGCCGGCCGCGCTTGAGGAAGGTCAGCGCGTTGCCGGCGAAGCTGCGCATCGCCGCCAGCGGCTGGTTGATCTCGTGGGCCACGCCGGCCGCCATCTGGCCGAGCGCGGCGAGGCGGTTGGCCTCGATCAGCGCGCGCTGGGCGCCGCGCAGCTTGTGCTCGGCGGCCACGCGCTCGACGACCTCCTGCTGCAGGCGGCGGTTGCTCGCCGCGAGATCGGCGGTGCGCTCGGCCACCGTACGCTCGAGCGCGGCCTGGGCGCCGAGGCGCTCGCGCAGCCGGCGCGCGCGCTGCGCCCAGTACAGCGCCACCGCGGCGACCACGCACAGCAGCAGGCCGGCGCCGGTGGCGGACCACACCGCGGCGGCATGGGCTGGCGTGGTGTCGAGCAGCATCAGCATGCGCCAGTCCAGCCAGTCGAGGGCGCGGCTGCCGACCACGAACTCGCGGTCGCCGATCGTCGCCCGCCCCGCCTCGTGCCAGACCAGCGGCAATGGGGCCAGGGCCTCGGTGTCGTACTGCCGCGTCTGGACCAGTTCGGCACGCGAGGCGGCGGAAAGCGCCGACAGCGCCCCGAACTTCCACGCCGGATTCGAGGACAGCGCCACCACGCCGTGGCGATCCACCACCATCACCGATTCGCCGGTCTCGGCCCAGGTGCGTTCGAGCTGGGTGAGCTCGACCTTGACCGCGAGCACCCCGGCCACCGCTGCCGCATTGCGCACCGGATGGGCGATGAAGAAGCCGGGCACGCGGGTGGTGGCGCCGACGGCGAAGAGCTTGCCCGCGCCGCCTGCGAGCGCGGCGCGGAAATAAGGGCGGAAGGCGTAGTTCTCGTCGACGAAGGAATCCGCGCGCCGCCAGTTGCTCGCCGCCAGCGTGTCGCCGTCGGGGCCGATCAGGTACAGCATGGCCGCGCCGGTGCGCGCATTGACGTCCTCGAGCAGGGCATTGGCCTGCGCGCGCAGGCCGGCATCGTCGGGATCGGCGAGCAGCGCCGGCAGCACCGGATGGCGGGCGAGCACCGCGGGCAGGCTCTCGAAGCGCAGCAGCTCGGCATCGAGGCTGGCCGACAGCAGGGCGAGGCGCTGGCCGGCGTGACGCGCGATGGCGTCGACGCCGGCGGCGAGCCGCCACGCGTGCACCGCCCACAGCAGGGCGACGGCGAGCGCGAGCGGCACCAGCACGCGCAGGGCGCGAAGCACGGGACGGCGCGATTCGCGGTTCATCGTGTCGCGCTCAGTGCGCCACCGCCGTGGGACACACGCGCAGCTCGGTGACGCCGCCGTCGGAAGGCAGCAGCGCGGACAGCGGCACGCAGGGCCGGCCGGCCTCGCACCACTCGTAGTCGGCGGTGTGCTCCGAGCGCGTCAGGCGCAGCAGCGCATGGCGGGTGCGCGGATGCCAGGTCCACGCCCCGTCGCGCAGCACCGCGCCCGCGGCCGGCTCCATGCCGGCGCCGTGGCCGCGCACGCGCACGGTGTCGAGCACCAGCTCCCGGCCCTCCACCCGCCACGCCTCCTCCCAGCGCACACGCTCGATCGAATGCGTCCACGCCAGCGTGAAGCTGCTGGCGGCGACGGTCGCCGTGGCGAGGGCGGTGGCGAGGCAGAGCGCCATCAGACGGTGAGCGCCTGCACGTTGCGCGAGCGCCAGATGTGCCAGCCCATGACCAGCGCGGCGAGGCCGAGGCCGATCTCGTCTGTGATCGGCAGCGCGATCACCAGCATGGACGCGGCGACGAAGGCGAGCACGCGCTCGAGCGGGTTCATCGGCGAGCGGAAGTGGCCGATCACCGCGGTGCCCCACAGCGTCACCGCGAGCAGGGCCTTGAACACCACGTACAGGGTGGCGGCCACGCCCTTGTCCCCCTGCAGCATCAGCTCGGGCGCATACACCGCCATGTAGGGCACGACGAAGCCGGCGATGGCGATCTGCACCGCGCGCACGCCGATCTTGAGCCCGCTCTCCTTGGCGATCGGCGCCGCGGCGAAGGCGGCGAGCGCGACCGGCGGGGTGAGGTCGGCCATGATCCCGAAATAGAACACGAACATGTGCGAGACGATCAGCGGCACGCCGAGCTCGAGCAGCGCGGGTGCGGCGATCGAGCTGGTGATGATGTAGTTGGGGATGGTCGGGATGCCCATGCCGAGCACCAGGCAGGTGAGCATGGTCAGCAGCAGCGACACGAACAGGCTGTCGTCGCCGATCTGAATAATGTAGCCGGCGAAGGCGGTGGCACCGCCGGTCAGGGTCAGCGAGCCGATGATGACGCCCACCAGCGCGCACGCCACGCCCACCGGCAGCGCGTGCAGCGCGCCCTCGACCAGCGCCTTCACCGCCAGGCGCAGCGTGCTGCGGCCGTCGGCGCGCGGCGCCAGCAGCACCGCGAGCACGGCAACGACCGCCACCACCGCGATGATGCCGACCTTGGCGAAGGCCGAGCACGCCAGGCCGAGCGCGATCCAGAACAGCAGGCGCAGCGAGGTGCCGTTGAGATGGCGCGCGAGCGCACTGCCGAACAGCAGCACCACGGTCAGTGCGAGGCCGACCATGCCGGCGAACATCGGCGTGAAGCCGGCGAACAGCAGGTACACGAGCCCGGCCAGCGGCAGCAGCAGGTACCAGCGCTCGCGGATCGCCGCCCAGGGGTCGGGGCACTCCTCCTTGGGCAGACCCTTCAGTCCGGCGCGGCCGGCCTCGAGATGCACCATCCAGAACACGGTGAAGAAGTACAACATAGCCGGGATCGCCGCCGCCTTGGCGATCTCCACGTAGGGCACGTTGATCGTTTCGGCCATGATGAAGGCCACCGCGCCCATCACCGGCGGCATGATCTGGCCGCCCATCGAGCTGGTGGCCTCGACCGCACCGGCGAAGGCCGGCGTGTAGCCGAACTTCTTCATCAGCGGGATGGTGAACTGGCCGGTGGTGACCACGTTGGCCACGCCCGAGCCGTTGATCGTGCCCATCAGGCCGGACGACACCACCGCGACCTTGGCCGGGCCGCCCTTGGTGTGGCCGACGGTACCGAGCGCGAAGTTGGTGAAGAGGTCGATCATTCCCGCCTGTTCGAGGAAGGCACCGAACAGGATGAACAGGAAGATGTAGGACGAGGACACGTAGGTCGGCGTGCCGTAGATACCCTCGGTGCCGAAGGCGAGCTGGCCCACCACCTGGTCCAGACCATAGCCGCGGTGGGCAAGGGCGCCCGGCAGGTACTCGCCAAACAGGGCGTAAGCGAGAAAGCCGAGGCAGATCAGCGGCAGCGCAAACCCCATGATGCGGCGCGCGGCCTCGAACACCAGCACCAGCGTGATGACGCCGACCACCATGTCGGCCTGGGTGAGCTCGCCGGCACGCTGCACCAGGTCGGCCTCGTAGATCCAGTGGTAACCGGAGAGCAGCAGCGCCCCGAATCCGATGGCCTTGGTCAGCAGGCTGGTGCGCCCCTGTCCGCCCTGCACGGGATGGAGCAGGAAGGTCAGCAGCAGCAGGAAGCCCACGTGCAGCGCACGTACGACAGTGCTCGACAGCGGGCTGAACGCCGAGGTGATGAGCTGGAAGACCGAGAACAGGATCGCGCTGTAGAACACAACGCGCAGCATGCCCTTACCGGCCTGGGCAACAGGCGAATCGACAGAGGAGTTCATCGTGGTTCCGGAGAAAGAAACGGGATACGACCCGTCCGGGCGCGGCGAGGCCCACCCGGACGAAGGAAGGAAGGGCTTACTTGATCAGGCCCTTCTCGCGGTAGAACTTCTCCGCGCCGGGATGAAGCGGGACCGGCAGACCGTCCACCGCCTTCTCGAGCTTGATCTGGCGACCGGCCGAATGCGAATTGCCGAGCCGCTCGAGGTTATCGAAGATGCCCTTGGTCATCTGGTAGGCGACCTCGTCCGATACCTTGTCGTTGGTGACGAGCAGGTTGTTGATCGCCACCGTCGGCACCTCGGCGGTCTGGCCCTCGTAGGTGCCGGCCGGCACCACGGCGGCAAGATAGGCCGGGTCGCCGACCTTGGCGACCACCTCGGCCGGGACCGCCACGAAGTTCACCTTTACCGCGGCCGACAGGTCGCGCAAGGCGGCCACGCCGAGGCCGGCCGACTGCAGCGTGACGTCGATCTGGCGGTTCTTCATGAGCTCGACCGATTCGCCAAAGGGCAGGTACTCCACCTTGGCGAAGTCCGCATAGGTCAGGCCGGCGGCCTTGAGGATCGCGCGCGCGTTGATCTCGGTACCCGAGCGCGGCGCCCCCACCGAGATGCGCTTGCCCTTGAGATCGGCGAGGGTCTGGATGTTGGCGTCGGCCAGCGCCACGATCTGGATGTAGTTGGGGTAGACCGAGGCGATCGCGCGCAGCTTGTCGAGCGGCTTGGTGAAGCCCGCGTCGGCATTGCCCTTCCAGGCGTCGGACACCGAGTCCGCGAGCGAGAAGCCGATCTCGCCGCGCCCGGCCTGCAGCAGGTTGAGGTTCTCGGCGGAGGCCTTGGTGGCCTGCACCTGGACCTTGCTGTCGGGAATGACCTCGCCATAGATCTGCGACAGCGTGACGCCAAGCGGGTAATACACCCCGCTGGTGCCGCCGGTCAGCACGTTGACGAAGGTGGCGGCCGAGGCCGCGCCGGTCATGGCGACGAATACGGTGCCGAGTGCGCACTTGCGGATCAGGGATTTCATCGATCGCTCCTCCATTTGATAAGTCTTGATTATTTACCCATCAGCGGGTCATCGCACTTTAGCAACTTCCGTGCCACCTGCGCACCACCATGGTGCTCAGCGTTTTCCCTGATCCTGCGCGGCATCCCGGTCTCGAGGCGGAGGTCTGCGGACGGTCGTGACGCGACATTCCGGAATGCGTCACCCGACCCTGTCCGGAAACCCGCACGGCACCGGGACCGCGTCCCGCAACCGGGGTGGCGACCCCTTTCGCGCCCCCTTCCCACACCCTGCGGTGATCTGATACAAACGGTGCCCCGCATCCCCGCCGGCGCTCGCTTCGCCCCGCACCGGCCCACGACGATGGAAACGATCGATACCGTAGTGATCGGCGCTGGCGTGGTCGGCCTCGCCTGCGCCCACAGCCTCGCCCGCGCCGGACGCGAGGTGGTGGTGATCGAGCGCGAGACCGCCTTCGGCACCGGCATCAGCGCGCGCAACAGCGAGGTGATCCACGCCGGGCTGTACTACCCGCCCGGTTCGCTCAAGGCACGGCTGTGCGTGGACGGCCGCCAGCGCCTGTACGCGTGGTGCGCCGAACACGGCGTGAGCCATGCGCGCTGCGGCAAGCTGGTCGTCGCCAGTTCCGCGGCGCAGGCGCCGGCGCTGCAGGCGATCGCCGAACGCGCGCGCGCCAACGGCGTGCATGACCTGCGCCTGATCGAGGCCGACGAACTCGCCGCACTCGAACCGGCGCTCGCCGCCCACAGCGCGCTGCTGTCGCCCTCGACCGGCATCGTCGACAGCCACGGCCTGATGCTGTCGCTGCTGGGCGAGGCCGAGCGCCACGGCGCCATGCTCGCGCTCGCCAGCCCGGTGCTGGATGGACGGGCGGAGGCCGACGGCATCGTGCTGCGCACCGGCGGCGAGGCCGCGGCCGAGCTCAAGGCGAAATGGGTGATCAACGCCGCCGGCCTGGACGCCCCGGGGCTCGGCCGCGCGATCCGCGCCCCGGCCGCGGCGCAGGCGCCGCAGGCGCATTACGCGCGCGGGGTGTATTTCGGCTATGCGGGCCGGGCGCCGTTCTCGCGCCTGATCTACCCGATCCCGGAACCCGGCGGCCTGGGCGTGCACCTGACCCTGGACCTGGGCGGCCAGGCCAAGTTCGGCCCCGACGTGGAGTGGATCGCCGCCCCCGACTACACGGTGGATGCAGCGCGCGCGCAGGGCTTCGCCCGCGCGATCCGGCGCTGGTGGCCGGCGCTCGATGCCGGCCGGCTGCAGCCCGGCTATGCCGGCGTGCGCCCGAAGATCGTCGGCCCGGGCGAGGCCGACGCCGACTTCCGCATCGACGGCCCGGCCGCGCACGGCACGCCGGGGCTGGTGCACCTGTACGGCATCGAGTCGCCCGGCCTCACCGCGGCGCTGGCGATCGGCGAGCAGGTGGCGGCGATCGTCGCCGACGGCGCGCGCTGAGCGCGTCCGCCCCGCCCGCCGCCGCGATGCGGGGCGGCCGGCGGCAGGGACGCGGCCGTGGCCTGCCCGCTCAGGCCGTCACGTAGGCGCGGATGCCGGCAGCGATGAACTCCACCGCCAGCGCCGCGACCACCAGGCCCATCAGCCGGGTCATGATGTTCAGCCCGGTGCGCCCGGCGAGCCGACTGATCGGCCCGGCCAGGCTGAAGGCCAGCCACACCACGCCGCCCATCAGCACGCCGGCGCCGAGCAGCATCAGCACCGTGCCCGTGCCCTGGTCGGCGTAGATGATCACCGTACTCACCGCCCCCGGACCGGTGAGCAGCGGGATGGTCAGCGGCACCACCGCGATGTTGGCGCGCTCCGCGGCCTCGTCGGCTTCCTCCGGCGTGCTGCGGCTGGGCGTTGAACATCGAGATCGCGACGATGAACAGCAGCACGCCGCCGCCGACCTGCAGCGAGGGCACGGTGATGCCGAAGCCGGCCAGCAGGTACTGGCCGGCGATCGCGGTGACCGCGATCACGATGAAACTCGCCACCGCCGCGGTGCGCGCGGTGCGCCGGCGCTCGAGCGCCGACTGGCCCTGAGTCAGGCCGATGAAGGCCGGGATCGCGCCGAAGGGGTTGATCAGCGCAGCCAGGGTGATGAAGATTTTCGCGAATTCCATCCGTTGTCCTCCCGTCGAGCCGGGAGGATACGCCCCGCCGTCGTCTCGCGTCGCTCAGACTACGTCGCCAGGCCCGCCGGCCGCAAATCGGCATGCGAACCGGGTGGGGGGAACGCGCATCGGCGCAGGCTCAGACCACCCCGTCCGCACGCAGGCGGGCGATCGCCGCCGCGTCGAGACCGAGGGTGGCGGCGAGGATCTGGTCGGTGTGCTCGCCCAGCATCGGCGGCGGCAGGCGGTAGTCGACCGGGGTGGCCGACAGCTTCATCGGACTGGCCACCAGCGGCACCTGGCCGGCGACCGGATGCGGCATCGTCACCTTCAGCCCGCGCGCCTGCACCTGCGGATCGGCGAACACGTCGGCCAGGGTGTTGATCGGGCCGCAGGGCACGGCGAGCGCCTCCAGGGTCGCGATCCACGCCGCGGTAGTGCGCTCGACGGTGAGCTTCTTCAGCAGCGGGATCAGCGTCGTGCGATTGAGCACGCGCGCACGGTTGGTGGCGAAGCGTTCGTCGGCCGCGAGCTGCGGTGCGCCGGCGGCCGCGCAGAAGCGCGCGAACTGCCCGTCGTTGCCGATGGCGAGGATCATGTAGCCGTCGGCGGTGGGGAAATCCTGGTAGGGCACGATGTTGGGATGGGCGTTGCCCAGCCGCTTCGGGCTCTGCCCGGTGGCGAGGTAGTTGCCGGCCTGGTTGGCGAGGCAGGCCACCTGCACGTCGAGCAGCGCCAGGTCGATGTACTGGCCCTCGCCGCTGCGCTCGCGCCAGGCGAGCGCGGCGAGCACCGCGTTGGTGGCGTACAGCCCGGTGAGGATGTCGGTGAGCGCCACGCCCACCTTCATCGGCCCGCCGCCCTCCTCGCCGTCGGGCCGGCCGGTGAGGCTCATCAGCCCGCCCAGGCCCTGGATCAGGAAGTCGTAGCCGGCGCGCGGCGCGTACGGCCCGTCCTGGCCGAAGCCGGTGATCGAGCAATACACCAGGCGCGGATTGACCGCCTTCAGGCTGTCGTAGTCGAGGCCGTACTGCTTGAGGCCGCCGACCTTGAAGTTCTCCAGCACCACGTCCGACTCGGCGGCGAGCCGGCGCACCAGCGCCTGGCCCTCGGCCTGGTTGATGTCGATGGTGATCGAGCGCTTGTTGCGGTTGGCGCACAGGTAGTACGCCGCCACCTCGGTGTCGGCGCCGTGCTCGTCCTTGAGCCAGGGCGGCCCCCAGCCGCGGGTGTCGTCGCCGGCGCCGGGGCGCTCGACCTTGATGACGTCCGCGCCGAGGTCGGCCAGCATCTGCCCGGCCCAGGGGCCGGCCAGGATGCGCGAGAGGTCGAGGACGCGGATGTGCGACAGGGCGCCGGCCATGGCGGTCTCCGGGCGATCAGTTGCTGAACGCGGCGATGCCGGTGATGGCGCGGCCGAGGATCAGGGCATGGACGTCGTGGGTGCCCTCGTAGGTGTTCACCACCTCCAGGTTCACCAGGTGGCGGGCGACGCAGTATTCGTCCGAGATGCCGTTGCCGCCGAGCATGTCGCGCGCGGTGCGGGCGATGTCGAGCGCCTTGCCGCAGGAGTTGCGCTTGACGATCGAGGTGATCTCGACCGGCGCGATGCCCTCGTCCTTCATGCGGCCCACGCGCAGCACCGCCTGCAGGCCGAGGGTGATCTCGGTCAGCATGTCGGCCAGCTTCTTCTGCACCAGCTGGTTGGCGGCGAGCGGACGGCCGAACTGGATGCGGTCCATCGTGTACTGGCGCGCGGTCTCGTAGCAGGCCTCGGCGGCACCGAGCGCGCCCCAGGCGATGCCGAAGCGTGCCGAGTTGAGGCAGGTGAACGGCCCCTTGAGGCCGCGCACGGTGGGGAAGGCGTTCTCTTCCGGCACGAACACCTCGTCCATGACGATCTCGCCGGTGATCGAGGCGCGCAGGCCGACCTTGCCGTGGATCGCGGGTGCCGACAGCCCCTTCCAGCCCTTCTCGAGGATGAAGCCGCGGATCTGGCCCTCGTCGTCCTTGGCCCACACCACGAACACGTCGGCGATCGGGCTGTTGGTGATCCACATCTTGGCGCCGCTTAGGCTGTAGCCGCCCGGCACCGAGCGCGCGCGGGTGATCATCGAACCGGGGTCAGAGCCGTGGTTGGGTTCGGTCAGGCCGAAGCAGCCGATCCACTCACCCGTGGCGAGCTTCGGAAGGTATTTCTGCTTCTGCGCCTCGGTGCCGAACTCGTTGATCGGCACCATCACCAGCGAGCTCTGCACGCTCATCATCGAGCGGTAGCCGGAGTCGACGCGCTCGACCTCGCGTGCGATCAGGCCGTAGGAGACGTAGTTCATCCCCGCACCGCCATACTGCTCGGGGATGGTCGGGCCGAGCAGGCCGAGTTCGCCCATCTCGCGGAAGATCGCGGGGTCGGTCTTCTCGTGGCGGAAGGCTTCCTGCACCCGCGGCAGCAGCTTGTCCTGGCAGTAGGCGCGCGCGGCGTCGCGCACCATGCGCTCGGTCTCGGTGAGCTGCAGGTCGAGCAGCAGCGGATCTTCCCAGTTGAAGCTAGCCTTCGTCGAAGCCATGTCGTGTCTCCTGTCGCGATCGGTTCCGCAGGCGACGGCCTGCGCATGAATCGCATCCTATGAACTCCGAGACCGCCGCTCAAGCGATATTTCTGCAGTAACCTGTGCGCTTCCGGAACTCCGAGGCACCGCTCGATGCGCAAGAAGATCCCCAGCACCGCCGCCCTGCTCGCCTTCGAGGCCGCCGCGCGCCACCAGAGCTTCACCCGCGCCGCCGACGAACTGGCGCTGACGCAGAGCGCGATCTGCCGCCAGATCGCCGGGCTGGAGGACTTCCTCGGCGTGGCGCTGTTCCGCCGCACCCGGCGTGGCGTGCAGCTCACCGAGGCGGGGGTGAGCTACGGCCGCCAGATCGGCCCGCGCCTGGATGCGATCGAACGCGACACGCTGGCGGTGATGGCGCACCACGGCGCCGCAAGCGTGCTCGAACTGGCGGTGGTGCCGACCTTCGCGACGCGCTGGCTGCTGCCGCGGCTGGCCGGTTTCCAGGCGCAGAATCCGGAAGTGGTGGTGAACATGAGCACGCAGACCCGCCCCTTCCTGTTCGACCAGACCGAGTTCGACGCCGCGATCTACTTCGGCGACGCCGGCTGGCCCGGCACCGAGGCCCACTTCCTGATGCGCGAATACCCGGTACCGGTGTGCAGCCCCGCGCTGCCGGGCGTGCGCGCGCAGATGAGTGCGGACGAGATCGCGACCCTGCCCCTGCTGCAGCAGTCCACCCGCCCCTATGCATGGCGGCAATGGTTCGAGGGCGCGGGGGTCGAGGCGGCGCGCGACATGGCCGGCATGCGCCTGGAGCTGTTCTCGATGCTCGCCCAGGCGGCGATCGAGCGCATGGGCGTGGCGCTGATCCCGCCCTTCCTGATCCAGCAGGAGCTGGCCGCCGGCGTGCTGATCACCCCCTGCCCACGCAGCTCCCCGAGCACGCGCGCCTATTACCTGATCGTGCCCGAGCACAAGGCCGAGCGCCCCGCGCTCACGCGCTTCCGCGAGTGGCTGGTGGAGGCGGCGAAGGCGGCGACCTGAGCGTCTGCGGCGGACGCAGGCCGCGCTCACGAATTGGCTTCGGGGGACGACTGCTCGAACAGGGTCTCGACCACCGGGAACAGCTCGCGCTCCTCGACGCGCACGTGGTCGATCAGGGCCTGCCCGGCCTCGGCCTCGCGCTCGCCCTGCAGCGCCGCCGCGAACAGGGTCCGCAGCTGCGCATGCTCGGCATTCAGGCGCTGCGCCAGCGCGGCGTGGCCGTGCGCCTCGAGCAGCGGCAGCAGGTCGCGCTCTTCCTCGGCGAAGCGGCCGGCCGCGCCAAGTGCGCGCAGTGCGGCCGGAGAGGCCGCGCAGATCATCTCCTATCGCCACGCCGACAAGCGCAAGAACAACCCGGAGGTCGGCATGGTGACGCCGGCCACCGACCCGGAAGCGGGCAAGACACGCTGGGCCTACGACCCGCACCTCGACCCGGCGCTACAGTTCGACCCCGCGCGCCAACATCGAGAAGCTGATCGACGACGCGCTGGAATCGGGCGACACCGACCGCATGCGCGAGGCCTTGGAAGAGCTCAAGCGCCTGCAGTCACCCTACCTGAACTGGGCAGGCAAGGCCGAGCGCACCAGCTTCGAGATCGACACCGTCAGCCTGCACGTCCATGAACGCATGATTGGGTAAAACCGAGCATCCTGGCTAACGGCCAGCCACCACATCCTGGAACGGCGCAGCCCCGAGCCCGAACTTCATCACCGAAATTTGAGCAAGACGGGCAGAGCTCAGTCCCGATGCCAGCATTCCGGGCGGTTCTTCCGTAGGCCGTCCGTCAGGTTTCGGATTGGATCTGTCATTTTCATGGCGTCTTCATGAGGCAGCCGAACGGCAGGTGATGGCCGGCTTCGGCTATTGGAAACCGTGACCACATAGCTGTCGTTGATCGCGAGTCGAGCCAGATGGTGGGCGTCAGGTCAGGCCGAATGCCTGGCCACGGTGGGGTCCAAACCCCGCGCGGCATGCGTCGCCGCGGCCGCCCGTTTTTACAGCAGCCGACCGGATCCCCTTCCGCACAAGGGCTTGGCTCAACTTCCCAGCCGCTACCCCCAGCCTTATCCACAGGAGGGCTGGATAACTGTGCGGGGTCAGCGCGGCTGGGGGACTGGCTCGGGTGTGATCAATTGTGCGCCTTCGTTGCGGACGTTGCCGACCGCCTTCGACACCGGATGCATGCTCAGCATGGCGTCGGGGCCGGGGGCAAGGAGTTGGACCAGCCGCTCCGGCGGGGTGTCGCGGTTCAGCCACGGGCCGTAATCCCAGGGCTGCAGGATCACCGGCATGCGCTCGTGTAGCGCCTGCAGGGTCTCGTTTGCTGCGGTGGTGATGACGGTGAAGGTGTCGATCGGTGTGCCCTCGGGGCTAATCCATCGTTCCCACAGGCCGGCAAAGCCGAACAGTTCGTCGTTGGCGGGGTGGATGTAATAGGGCTGCTTGCCGCCGGGGGTCGCCTTCCATTCGTAGAAGCCGGATGCCGGCACGATGCAGCGGCGCGCCCTGTAGGCGGCGCGGAAGGCGGGCTTTTCGGCCAGCGTCTCACCGCGCGCATTGATGAGCCGGGTGGCGATGCTCGGGTCCTTGGCCCAACCCGGGATCAGGCCCCAGCGCAGCAGGTGCGCCACGCGCTCACCGCCGGGGCGTTGGCGGACGACGGGTAGCATCTGCATCGGGGCAGCGTTGTAGCGCGGCCCGAATTCGGCCGGCATTTCGTCGAGGCTGGCCGAGAACCGTTCACTCAGGCGTGAGATGGGGCCGTAGAGCGCGTATCTGCCGCACACGGTGCTTGAATCAGAACAGCCGAGTCTGGCGCGTCCGCATCCGGCTTTGCCTTACGTCGCAGCGGGTGCTGTGGGGACTGGCTCGGCAGCGACCGGTTCTACGGACAGCGCACCACGGCGTCCCCTCTTCGCCACGCTCGCGGCGTGCTCCAGGGCAGCGATGGTGCCGCCATTTGCCACCCATGCTTCGAACCAGCCCGGCTTACGACCACGCCCAGACCACGATTGTTCGAGATTGTTGGGGTTGCGGTACTTGGCCGCCAACGGCTCCTTCTTCGCCGAAACGGTCTTTGCGGTGGGACGCCCACGCTTTGTCGCTGAGGCGGTCGCCTCCGTGTCTCGACCCAGCAGATCCTCCAGGCTGATGCCTTCTTCCTGAGCCAACTTGCGTAGGCGCTTCAGCAGGGACGCCTTGGTGTTACTTTCGCGCTTCTCAATCTCCTTGGAGATGCGCGTCTGGAGTTGTTTGAGCTGAGGAAGGCTGTAGTCGGCAAGATGGGTCATGGAGGATGCTCTTTCGAAGGGTCGGCACCGTTGTGTGCCAAATCCGTATGGTACCGCGCAAGAAGGCGCGCCTACGCCTTTCGTAATAGCGTAGTCGCTGATGAACGATGAGATCTCAATTCATTGCCACGACCAGTAGCCATGGGGGAAGACCGGGGCCAACACGGTGTCGAATGGGCCCTCGACGCGCAGTTCGAGGTGGTTATCCCGAGGTGGATCGGCCTCCGTTGCAAGCGCATTGGGCAACGCGTGATTCGGCTGGACGGAGGGCTGTGCGCGGAGCCAAGGCGGGCTCTCTCCTGAGTCTCTCCTCAAAGGCGTTCGCCCTTTCTCGTAATGAAATCGAATGAGAAGACGTGTTCAACCGGATTGCGACCACACTCCCCGATCAGGCGTCCGCGGAGCCGTCGCCGCCCCTTCTCGATAGTGATCTCGCCTTCGCAAACCGGGCATGTCGCCGTGTAGCGCACCATGCGCAAGACGCGGTCCTCGCCTTCTCGGCGGATGAGCAGGACGTGCCCGAGGGGTAGCCTCGCTTCGAGGAAGGTGGGTGCGCGGACGATCCGGTCATGGATCAGGGTGTAGAAGGGATGACACAACCAGGCAACCAGTCCTCCGATGACGCCGGTCAGCACCGCTGCCTGCAGCAGTGCTCGGGGGGATACGTCGGATGCGAGAAGTGCAAGCAGGAACCAACTCAGTAGCCCGGCGATGGCGAGTCCGATCACCACGGGTAGGGTGATCAGTGCAGCGCGCCAGCCAGAGAGCGAGATCTTCAACGGCTTCTTCAGGCCAGGGATTGGGTAGGCCTCCATTTCCTCCAAGTAGTCTATCGGGCAGTTTGCTGGCAGCTGGCCCACAGGCGCATTGGTGATTGGTGGTGGCTCGGCTGCCGCTGTGGCCGGCAGGGCAATCGGTGAGACGCTCAAGCCGTAGCCCATCGCGTTCGTGGTACCCAACCGAGTTGGCGTAGAAAGCGTAACGATGCCGGCGACGCGCGAGCTGATCGCGCGCCCACAAAGGTTTTCCTCGATGCGCCCGATGTCGTTCTCGAGTGCTCTCCAGGCATTGGTGAAATTCTTTCGGGCTGTGTCCGACTCGTCCGACCACCACTGGGCCTCAGGATCTCCGACGAGGGATGCGATCTCCTGACGAAGACGCTCGGCCGTGAAAAGGGGGGCGGGATCGCCCGCTGAAGCTTGCGTCACCGTCAGTTTGCAGAGTGCTTGCAAGAGCACCAACCAATCGCCCTTCCAGCCACTTTCGCGGGCACCAGACGCAGCGTCCGCACCCACGGCAGCGGCCTGCATCAACAGCACAGAACGGTCATAAATTGCTGAAACGTCGGCGGTTTCCGGCGTCCTTCCAGAGTCTTCCCTCAGTCTGCCCTCGTCTAGCTGAAGCGTCGTGTCGAGCATGGGTGCGTCCTTGGTACTCATGGAGCATTCCGATGAAAAATGACGAAGGCCTTGATTTTGCCCTATCACGCACTACGGGCCGCATGGTCGACATCTCGATGGTCGAGCGCGGACTCGCCTGTGACTGCATCTGCCCCAGCTGCGGCGCCACCCTCCAGGCGAGAAAGGGCCGAAAGAACCGGCACCACTTTTCCCACTATGTCGCGGGCAGTGCTGCTGCGACCTGTGAGGGCGGGCGGGAGAGCGCACTCCATGCGGCCGCCCGGTACATCATCGCCGCCTGGCGACAGATTGAGCTTCCCGCCCTAATCGTCCGGGATGGAGGCCTGCAGGATTCGCTCCCCGGTCGCACGTTTGATGTCGTTCACACCGAGTTGCCGGATGAGCAGTCGCGTTCCACATTCCGCGGGGCCGGTGCAGTGCGGCCCGATGTCGTCCTGTACAACGGACAGGGCGAGCAGGTTTGGTGCGAAGTCAGGGTGACTCACGCTGTTGATGATCTGAAGCAGGTTCGGCTTCAGGGCTATGGTGTCTCGACCCTGGAGTTCGACCTTTCCGGGATGTACCGGCTTGGCGGCTGGACGCTTGTGTCACTCGAGCTGGCACTGAAGGCCGATGACGCCATCCGGCGATGGGTTTTCCATGTCGACCAGGCCCGCCTGGCGCAGCAGTTACGCGAGAGGAGGCTGGCGGCTGAAGAACAGCGACGGGATCAGCTGGATCTACAGAATGCCAGGCAGCCTCATGATCCTGTTGACTCACCCCCGCACGGCGAGGACGAAGAGCGGGAAGGTCTGAATCTTCAGGATTGTGGGGAACTGATTCCCCATCCGGCGATGGGACTCATCCCGAAAGATCCGAGCAAGCGTTTGGCATTCATCGAGCGCAGCTATCCTGCTCCGAGGTGTTATCGCCTGGCTCGCGCAATTGCCTTCCTGCGGCATCACCCCCATGGAGACAGCACCTGCTTGGTGACTTTCGGGAGCATGGGGTCGGGCAGTCGGACGAGCGAATACGACGCCCTGCTCTCTGAATTTGCATGTTCCGCAGGCCTCAGCTGCAGCTACTTCGGCATCCCCGAGTCGCGCCAGGTGCGCGGCATTCGCTGCCATGAGCTGCTCGATGCTTTCCTGACCGGGTTGAAAGCAGAGACGGGTAGTGCGAACTCATCACCCTCGATCGAGACCTAGTTTGCTATTGTCATGAGTGTCATCGCCTTTGTACGGGGGCTCTTCAGGATATTCGCATCATGAGTCTTCGCTATCGAAAACCCAGTCGGGATCCCGGCCCTTGCGGGCGTCGGCGGTCGGCCCGGGGCCGTTCTCCTAGGAGATGGGGGCCGCTCTCTCCGTCAGCTCAATCTGCTTGAGTCTGAGCGCTATCTTCTCTCAAGAGAAGAATCTTTCCCTGGGGGCAGCGTAACCGTATGATTCCTCCATGACGCAAGAATCCTGGCTCTTCGCCTGGATCGGGGCGGCGGACCATCAAGCGGCCGAGGCTGATGACCGTGAGCGGCCCGGTCCGATCGCTTCGGCGCTGCTCGCACACGAGCGGTTCGATCGCGTGGTCCTCCTGACCAACTACGGCTTCGAGCGCAGTAAGCCCTACTGCGATTGGCTCGAGGCGCTGACCAGTTACGTTGATGTCGATCTTTACGAGATCGAGCTGAGCAGCCCGATCAACTACGCAGAGATCTATGAGAAGGTCAGTGCGGAGTTGAAGCGTGCTCGGCTGCCGCGGCAGGAGGTGCTGCCAACCTTCCACTTGAGCCCCGGGACGCCCGCAATGATTGCGGTCTGGATCCTGCTCGCCAAGACGCGCTTCCCTGCACGGCTGATCCAGACGTCGGCCCAACGGGGCCTTGAGCGGGTCGACTTCAATTTCGACCTCGCAAGCGATTTTCTGCCCGAGTACCTCAAGCGCAGCGAAGATCGCATCGAGCGGTTGGCGGGCGAGCAGCTTGGGGTGCCGGAGTTTGCTCGGATCATTCACCGCAGCCCGGCGATGCGAAAGCAGGTTGATCGCGCGAGGCGGATAGCGGCCTTCGATGTGCCCGTACTCGTTCTGGGAGAAACGGGCACGGGCAAGGAGCTGTTCGCCCAGGCGGTCCACGCGGCGAGCAAGAGGGCGAATCGCCCCTTCATTCCTGTGAACTGTGGTGCCATCCCCCGTGAGCTCGCCAATTCAGAGCTGTTCGGCCACAAGCGAGGTGCCTTTACCGGCGCAGATCGCGACCGTGATGGTCACTTCAAGGCCGCAGAAGGCGGCACGCTGTTTCTCGACGAGATTGGTGATCTGCCGTCCGACACCCAGGTGCGTCTGCTGCGTGCCTTGCAGGAGAAGGAGGTCACGCCGGTCGGTGCATCGAAGCCTATGAAGGTGGATGTGCGCATCATCGCGGCTACTCACCGCGACTTGCAGGCCGATGTGACCGCAGGGCGATTTCGGGAAGACCTCTTTCACCGCCTCGCCGTCGGCATCATTAATCTGCCCGCCTTGCGCGAGCGCGATGGCGATGTCGAGCTGCTCATCGATCACTTTCTCGACCAGCTCAATGCCGGAGCGGGATTCGAGCCCGAGGTACAACACAAGAAACTTTCTCTGGAGGCTAGAAACTTTCTTCTTGCGCATCCTTGGCCGGGTAACATCCGCGAGCTTTATCACACGCTCGTCCGGTCGGTGATCTGGTCCGACGGGGATACGATCACCGGGGATGAGGTTCGCGAGGCGCTGCTGGAGGTGGCGCCGGGCAGCCAAGGTGTCCTCGACAGGCCGCTTCACAAGGGCTTTGATTTACAGGCACTTCTCGACGAGGTCTCGCGTCACTATCTCGAGCGCGCCATGCAGCAAACAAACCATCGGAAGAAGCTGGCAGCCGAGCTGCTCGGGTTTCCGCACTACCAGACGCTCACCAATTGGCTCAGGCGTTTCGGTCTCGAAAGCGCTGAAGACAAGGAATAGGAGGCTGGCACGGTTTTCGCTGCATGAAGTGACCATCGCACGAGAACGCCAGACATGTGGATGCAGGAACGCTCATCGCTCAACTTCGAACCGCTACGGTCTCATCATGCCGAGCTTGCGAGCATGGGCGGATTTGCCGAGCACTATGCGTTCACTGATCCAGAGAGCGCGCTCGTCAAACTCCGGAGCTTTGCCGAGCGAATCGTCGATCACCTCTACACCCGCTTGCGGCTGCCGCGTGCGCCCCAGTCCAACTTTGCCGACCTACTCGCGAATGCCAGCTTCACGATGCTGGCCGATCGCCTTGTGCTCGACAAGTTTCACTTGCTCCGCAAACTCGGTAACCGTGCTGCGCATGGGGAAGACGTCGGCAGCACAGACTCTCTGCGGGCACTTCGCGAGGCATGGCAACTTGCGCGCTGGCTCCACGTGACTTTCTGCGGTGGGGTCGTCGAGGACTTCGCAGAGTTTCGTGAGCCCCCGCCCGACGGCACGGACAGCAAGGCCGAGATCAAGCGTAAGGCGAAGGCGCTTGCTGAGCAGAACGCTGCTAAGGAGGCGCGTCTCAGAGAAGCGCTCGAGGAAGTTGCCCGCCTGCGAGAGTCTGAGCGCGAGCTGCGCGAACGGATTAATGCGGCAGACGCTCCGCTCGAGGAACGGGAGATCCGCGCCATCGCAGATGTGGCGGAAGCAACCAGCAACCAGCTCCAGTTCAGCGAGGACGACACGCGTCGGTGGCTCATCGAGCGTGACCTTCGCATGGCGGGCTGGAATGTCGGAGAGCAGGGCCGCAGCACGGAGCAGGTCGGTCAGGAGGTCGAGGTTCTGTATCAGGCGACTTCAAGCGGGAGGGGCTTCGCCGACTACGTTCTGTGGGACGACAACGGCAAGCCGCTCGCGACGGTCGAGGTCAAGAAGACCACCCGTGATGCCCGACAGGGGCAGGCGCAGTCCAAGGACTATGCAGACGGGCTCGAGAAGATGTATGGCCAGCGGCCGATGATCTTCTACAGCAACGGTCACGACATTTGGGTCTGGGATGATGCGCTCGGCTACCCGCCGCGGCAGATCTACGGCTTCTACTCGCGCGACACGCTTCAGTACCGCTGCGGTTTCCAACGCAGTGGTCGCTATGACCTCACCAAGGTCATGCCGGACGAGCGCATCGCGGGCCGGCTCTATCAGATCGAGACGCTGCGCCGCGTAACCGAGCGCTTTGCGGCATGCCACCGAAGGGCGCTGATCGTCCAGGCGACAGGAACCGGAAAGACCCGGGTCGCGATTGCCCTCGCCAAAATGCTGATCGAGGCACGCTGGGTGAAGCGGGTTCTCTTCCTCTGCGACCGCAAGGAGCTTCGCAAGCAAGCGCGCAACGCATTCAGCGAGTTCCTCAAGGAGCCGATCTACGTTATCGGCCAGCAGAACAATGACATCGCGCTCAAAGATGCCCGTATCTACATCGGCATCTACCCGGGCATGATGAACATCTACGAGCGTTTCGATACGGGTTTCTTCGATCTCATCATTGCCGATGAGTCGCACCGCTCGATCTACAACCAGTACGGCGATCTCTTCAAGTATTTTGACGCCCTGCAGGTGGGCCTTACCGCAACGCCCGTCGAGATGGTGTCGCGCAGCACGTGTCGTCTGTTCGCCTGCGATTACAAACTCCCGACCGCCAACTATCCACTCGAGCAGGCGATCGCAGACGGCAACCTGGTGCCCTTCCGCGTGGTGGCTCACACCACAGCTTTTCTGCGCGAGGGGATCAAGTCGGCCCATCTCAGCGACGAGCAGATTGCCGAGCTGGAAGACCAAGGGATCGATCCGAACACCCTGGATTTCGACGCTCAGGAGATCGACGACGCGGTATTCAACCGCGATACCAACCGCATCATCCTGCGTAATCTCATGGAGAACGGCATCCGCGACGCGGACGGCCAGTTGCCCGGCAAGAGCATCGTCTTTGCGCGCAGCATCGATCACGCGCGTCTTCTGGCCGAGCTGTTCGACGAGATGTATCCGCAATTCGCGGGCAAGTTCTGCCAGGTCATTCACTCGAAGGAGCCGCGGGCCGAGCAGCTGATCGATGATTTCAAGGGTGCGGAGAACGCAAAGAATGGTCAGCTGCGCATCGCCATTTCCGTGGACATGCTCGATACCGGTATCGACGTGCCCGAGGTTGTGAACCTCGTCTTCGCCAAGCCTGTGAAATCCAAGGTCAAGTTCTGGCAGATGATTGGCCGGGGTACGCGCTTGTGCAAAGACCTCTTCGGGCACCGCAAAGACAAGACTGAGTTCCTGATCTTCGATCACTGGAACAACTTCGCCTACCACGACCTCGATCCCGAAGAGGTCGAGCGCAAGACCCCAAAAGCGCTCAGTCAGCTCCGCTACGAAGCACGTATCGCGCTCGCGGAGCTCGCGCTCAAACATTCGGAACTCGAAGTGTTTGCAGTGTTGCGCGATCAGCTCAAGGCGGATGCCGATGCACTCGATGACCGCACGATCGCCGTGCGCGAGAACTGGCAGGCTGTTCAGCAAGCGAGGGATGCAGCGCTTCTGCACGCATTCGCTCCGACTTTGCGCCAGCTGTTGGTCGAGTCTGTCGCGCCCCTGATGGCGGTACTCGACGTGCGGGGCCAAGGCCCTGCGCTGCGCTGGGATCTGTTGCTGGGCGAAGCGCAGGCACATGCGATCGCGGGGCCCGGTCAACCGAATCCCAAGAGAGCAGAAATCATCGAATGGCTGGATCGGCTCCCCAGCCACCTCAATCCGGTGCGCGCGAAGGCGCCCGAGCTCAAGACGATCCGGAGCGATGTGTTCTGGGCGGGGGCGGACTTCGGCCACCTCGAGCAAATGCGCGTCGCACTACGCGACATCGTAGATCTTGCCGAACCTCCCTTGCTGCCACCACCACCGCCTCCCAAGGTGATCGACGTTTCCGAGAGGCTCGAGGATGTGGAGGCTTACCTTCGTCCGACCAACATCCGATCGGTCGACTACACCGTGTATCGTCGCGCGGTCCAGGCCGCGCTCGAGCCCTTGTTCGAAAGCGAACCGGTGCTCCGCAAGATCAGAAGGGGCAAGCCTGTGAGTGTTGCCGACATCGACCGGCTAAACAGCCTCGTCCACACGCGCAACCCGGATGTGGATTTGGCGACGCTACGTACCTTCTTCCCCGATACTGCCGTGCCGCTCGCGCAGATTCTGCGGAGCATCGTGGGCTTGGAGCACGAGGTCGTCGAGGCGCGCTTCACTGCGTTCGCCCAGAAACATCCGCTGGGAAGCCAGCAGCTTCGGTTTCTTGCCCTTCTCAAGGAGCATATCCGCCAGCATGGGGCCATCACGACCGACGATCTTTTCGCTGCGCCGTTTACCAGTGTTCATACGGAAGGCGTGCTCGGCATCTTCACCGATGAAAGGCAGTTCGACGAGCTGCTTGGGATTATCAAAAGCTTTGGCGAACCGCTCGTACAACCGAGTCTCACAGGGAGAAGCGTATGAGTTCAATCACCAGCTATGACAGGCTCGAGGACCTCGGGCGGGTTCGGTTGTCGAGAAATTTCTTCATGAGGGAGTTTCTGTATAGCGAGATTGCCGCTTGGCATGGACTTCGAAACGTCCCCGATAATCCTGAGAGGGCCATAGAAGCTGGACGCATGCTTTGTCAGCAGTTGCTTGAGCCCCTGCAAGCAACATTCGGCAGGATCCATGTGCGGTCCGGCTATCGCTCGCCCGAGGTTAATAAGTTCGGCAATGAAAACAAATTGAACTGTGCTCGCAACGAGAAGAACTTTGGCCGTCACATTTGGGATTATCCAGATGAGCGTGGTCGGTATGGAGCTATGGCCTGCATTGTAATTCCGTGGCTTGTGGATTACATCGAGAAAGGTGGTTCCTGGACTGCAATGGCCTGGTGGATTCATGATCATCTTCCGTACAGCAGTCTTTATTTCTTTCCTAGGCAAGGTGCTTTTAATATTGGGTGGCATGAGCTGCCTGAGCGGCGGATAGATAGTTATTCAGCGCCGAAGGGATGTCTTACTCGCCAGGGGATGGAAAATCATCAGGGCTCACACAGGGGTGAGTATCCGGAGTTTCCTCAGCTTGTATCAATTAGTTCAGAAAAACACGTGCTTCCAGCTAATCTGGTTGCTGATCCTCGTCCTGGAGTGGAGTCTCGCTCGAGCCCAACAAAGCATTCCGTTTCTACACAGAAGACACTCTCCTTTTCTCCGCAAACTGGAGGGGCAATCAACTATCGAGCCATCCACACACGAAATTTGTGGCGCAAAGTCGGTAACCACACCTCCCTCGAGAAGGCGATCCTTGGCAAGGATGGAGCTGTAGGGCTGTTTGCTCGAAAAGTACGCATCGATTATGCAAAACATGGGGACCCGCTTTACGTACTGGTCTGGGAAGGTGGGGCCGATAAAGGCTTTGTGATAAGGCCAGATTCGAACTCACCTGAAGGTATACGGGTGGCGAGCGTTCCTATGCACGATATCCAGGATTTCGAGAGCCGCGAGCAGGCAAGCCAACGGGCATTAGATAAGTATTTTGGCGCTTGATAGCGGGCGCTAGTTATGAGGAATGAATGAAATATATCGACTTTAGTATCACGCAGTCCAGTATCGATAACGGCAGGCTTTATTTTGACGCAGTTCACCAGTCGTTCTTTCCGTCCGATGCTCTCGGCGGTAGGGCGGCAGCTGCCAGGGCTCAGGGGCAGATCTGCATTGAGGTCAACGAGGAATGCTTCGACACCGATATTCGCCTCAGCAGTAGCGTTCGAATCTCGCCACGCACGTCTTTCAAGCGCTGGTTGGCATCCGTGAGGGCGCACGATGGCGCCAAGGCACGGCTGCATCGTGTCGCCGACCGTCAGTACAAGCTCGAATACCTGGGTTGAGCAAAACGCATGATCACAGGCGAACTCAAGAGTCGTATCGACGCCCTCTGGACCGACTTCTGGACCGGCGGCATTACCAATCCGCTCACCGTCATCGAGCAGATCACCTTCCTCATGTACAGCCGTCTGCTCGACATGAACGAGCGGCGCGACGAGAAGCGTGCAAGCCTCAGCGGCCGTCCCTTTGCGCGACGTTTCCTCGATGACGAGCAGGATTGCCGTTGGGAGAGCTGGCGCCACTATGGGGCGGAGCTGATGCTCCCGCATGTGCGGGACAAGGTTTTCCCACACTTCCGCCGACTGGCCGAGCGCACGTCGGGCGATGGAAGTCAGTTCGCCGCGTTCATGAAAGACGCCCAACTGATGATCCAGAAGCCTTCGCTGCTAGTGAAGGCGGTCAATGCCATTCAGGATCTTCCGCTCGACCGCGGTGACACCAAGGGAGACCTCTACGAGTACCTGCTCAGTAAGCTCACCACCGCAGGCATCAATGGCCAGTTCCGCACGCCGCGGCACATCATCCGCATGATGGTCGAACTGATGGGGCCCCTGCCCTCCGACCGGATCTGCGACCCCTCCTGCGGTACGGCAGGCTTCCTCGTCGAGACCTACGATTACCTGCTGAGAAACTACAGCTCGGAGGCTGGCACCCACCGCGAGTCCGTGCTCAACGAAAAGGGTGAGCCGGAAGAGCAGGTCATCTACAGTGGCGACCTCCTCGCCGAGCACCGCCACCATGTCGACACCGACATGTTCCATGCTTTCGACTTCGACGCCACCATGCTGCGCATCGCGACCATGAACCTGGTCATGCACGGGGTGGCCGAGCCAGACGTGCACTACCAGGACACGCTGAGCCAGACCTTCACGGAACGACATGGGGACACCGCGCAGAACGCCTTCGATCTGGTGCTCGCCAATCCACCCTTCAAGGGCAGCCTGGACGAGCACGATGTGGCGGCGGATCTGCTGCGTGTCGTGCGTACCAAGAAGACCGAACTCTTATTCATCGCCCTCATCCTCCGCATGCTCAAGGTAGGTGGACGCAGTGCCACCATCGTGCCCGATGGTGTGCTGTTCGGTTCCAGCAAGGCACATGTGCAACTGCGTAAGCATCTGGTCGATGACAACCAGGTCGAAGCGGTAATTAGCCTGCCGAGCGGTGTGTTCAAGCCCTATGCCGGCGTGTCGACGGCGATCATCGTGTTCAGCAAGGGCGGGGCGACCGAGCAGGTGTTCTTCTATGACGTCACCGCCGACGGCTACTCACTGGACGACAAGCGCCAACCGGTGACCGAGAACGACCTTCCGGATGTGCTCGACAAGTGGCGAGCCTGGTGTGACTGCAAGGGGGATTTCTCGGACCGGACGCAGAAGGCGTTCGCGGTGAACGCCGATGCGATCCGCGCACAGGGCTACGATCTGTCGATCAACCGCTACAAGGAGCAGCGCTACGTGGCGGAGGTGCATGAAGATCCAAGGATCATTTTGGCGCGGCTGAAGGCATTGGAGGGCGAGATTCTTCATGAGCTTTACGAGCTTGAGAACCTTCTGCCGTGAAAAAAAGATTGCAGGCACTTAGCTCGTACTTGTTGCCCGTTCGATCACTCAATCCAAGAGTGCAGTTTGCCGGAGGCGAGTTCACGTACATCGACATTGGTGGAGTCGATAGGGGCAGAAGGGAAGTAATCGGAAAACGAGTTCTTCGAGCAGAAGACGCTCCCAGCCGAGCGAGACACTTGGTGCAAGTTGGCGATGTGCTCGTTTCCACCGTGAGGCCTAACCTAAATACCGTTGCATTAGTGGGCGATGATCATAATGGTGCTATCGCTTCAACCGGCTTTTGCGTCCTGCGGGCCGATCCAGGTCTGCTTGATCACCGTTTCTTGTTCCACTGGGTTTCTACTCAGGCTGTCGTCGAAAGATTGGCGAAGTTTGCAACAGGGGCTACTTATCCAGCGGTGACTGATTCCATCATTAAATCTCTCGAAGTGAAACTTCCGTCGCTGGCTGAGCAGAGACAGTTTGCTAGTATTTTGGACAGAGCTGAAGAACTTCGCTGTAAGCGTGAGAAAGCCATTCGTTTGGCAAATGATTTAATCCGGGCGACTTTCGTGGAGATTTTTGGCGATCCAGTGACGAATCCGAGGGCTTGGGACGATACGGCTCGTCTTGAGTCGGTTGCGGAAGTCATTTCCGGCATTACGAAGGGGCGAAAGCTCGATACGGTCAGCACGCGCGAGGTGCCTTATCTTTCTGTCTCCAATGTTCAAGATCGCTACTTGGATTTGAGCTTTGTGAAGCGGATTGCGGCAACGGAAGCCGAGATCCATCGCTATCGTCTTCAGGAGAACGATCTGCTGCTGACCGAGGGTGGAGACCCAGACAAGCTGGGCAGGGGCACTTTGTGGCGTGGTGAGATCTCAGAGTGCATTCATCAGAATCACGTTTTTCGAGTCCGCTTAACCTCGCCTCGTCTGCATCCCGTCTACCTTAACTGGCTTGTGGGAAGTCGACGTGGGAAACAGTATTTTCTCGCTGCTGCGAAGCAGACTACTGGAATTGCGTCCATTAACATGCGTCAGCTGAAGAGTTTTCCGCTGCTGATTCCGCCGCTCGACATCCAACTTCATTTCGTGTCGATCGTCGAGAAAGTGTCAAGGATGATCGAAAGGCAGCAGTCTGCACTGCAGGGGATTGAGCAAGCAATACGTGGTCTTGGCAGTAAGCTCTTGTTAGATTGAGTCGCGTATCCATCATGGACATTACCAAGTTTGCTGTTTGTAATGTCATGAACCCAAGGTGCGCTTAGCGCTTTAGACACAAGCGCCTAGCTTCGGATTAAGCTGAGATATTATTTTTTGAAAATTTAGTAAGTGTTCAAAGTTCTGTAACTGTGACTGCTTTTTCAGATATGTCAATCAGAGGTTAGGGTGCAAGGGTGCCTCCCCAGAACAGAGTCAGGCTGCCTAATCCATCGCAAACCACGTAACTAAAGAGACGCCCATTAATGCCTTTTACTTTCAATATTCAAAGGGGCGAATTAGCCCCGCTTCAGCTTGAACTAGACGTTGGGCATACTTTGTTTCTCGTTGGGGCGAATGGGACTGGCAAATCGAGCTTGATGCATCAACTATATGCCCCGTATCATGACCGATCACGCCGCATATCAGCGCATCGTCAAACTTGGTTTGCGTCAAACACACTAGCGTTCTCCCCCGAACAGCGCAGGCAGACGGAGTCTCATGTCAAGGGGTATGACACCAACGCACAAAGCAGATGGAAGGATGACTATTCAGCGCAACGCGCAAACATTGCAATCTATGACCTAATTGATGCTGAAAACGTGCGCGCCCGCGCTATCGCCAAGGCGGTCGATAGCGCGGAAATCGATTTGGCGAAGACGCTCTCTAAGCAACAAGCTCCTATCAATCGGATCAATGACCTTCTGCGGCTTTCGAACATCCCTATCGAGATCTCTGTACAATCCAACGAGCAAGTTCTTGCTAGTCGACGGGGTAGTCCAACGTACAGCGTGGCAGAGTTATCAGATGGCGAGCGGAACGCTCTAATCATTGCCGCAAACGTCCTCACCGTGCCGGCAGGTACCTTGATTCTCATCGATGAACCTGAAAGACATTTGCATCGTTCAATCATCTCCCCGCTCCTGACGCTTCTGTTTGCCCAAAGACGAGACTGCGCGTTCATTGTTTCGACGCACGATGTAATGCTTCCGATTGACAATCCTTCAGCGCGAACGCTTTTGGTCCGAGGCTGCCACTATGAAGGCTCTACTGCGACGCGTTGGGACGTTGATCTCCTTGCATCAAATGATGAGATAGACGAGTCGTTGAAGATCGATATCCTCGGGGCACGTCGTCGCCTACTGTTTATCGAGGGGTCGGCAGGGAGTCTCGATGCTCCGCTCTATGCATTGCTCTTCCCCAACACGTCAATCGTGCCCAAGCACAGCTGCCGTGAAGTGATTCAGGCTGTGGTTGGTATCCGAAACTCTCAAGCACTTCATTGGGTGAAAGCGTTCGGACTTATCGACAACGATCGCCGTACCGAGGAAGACGTTGCACGTATGAAATCGCAAGGAGTGTTTGCGCTCTCAACTTTTTCCGTCGAGTCCATCTATTACCACCCTGCCATTCAAAGAAGGCTTGCTGAACGACAGGAGGCATTGACAGGACGCCAAGCCGGCTCATGCCTCCAAGATGCGGTAGTAGCGGCGATCGAATCCATTCTTCCGCACGTGGAACGCCTAGGTCAGCGCGGAATTGAGCGTGCTATTCGTCAGGAGGTCGAAAGTCATCTTCCGACGTTCAGTGACATCGCCACACGAAGCCGTTTCTCAATGGACATCGACATACACTCCAGACTTTCTGCCGAACTGGAAAATATTAACTCTTTGATCGCCGCTAGAGATTTTCTCGGTCTGTTGCGACATTATCCCCTCCGAGAAACGCCTGCACTCAATGAAATCGCTAGACGTCTAGGCTTTCAAGGTCGAAGACAATACGAGGATGCCGTTCGCAAGCTGTTGATCGATGACGCTGCCGTCCTCGCTGAAGCCCAGAGTTGGTTCGGGGAGCTATCGACTCAACTGGCGTCCTGACTCAAACGCGACACTTGAGCTGCCGTTACTAACTTTTCAAAGAACAGTGTCTCAGCTTAATCCGCAGCTAGGCGCTTTTTTCTATAGCGCTAAGCGCCACTTGGGCTCATGACATTACAAGCAGGTAATTCAGTACTCAAAGAATAAGGCGCGATCGAGCACTGGAGTAAAATTTTGCCATGCAGCCATCGAAAACGTTTGCAGCTCAACTTTTTGCTCAACCCGTTCAGTATGTGATTCCCGTCTTCTAGCGCGGGTCCGTATGGACGCTCGAGAAGCAGGTTGCTCCCCCTGTGTGCGGACGCGGCGTTTCGTGAAGCATGGATGTATCGCCCGGTTCACTTTGAGCTTCGGCCGGCAAGGACTGTTGCGATCCTGAGGGCGCTGGAAGTCGCGAGCCGCGGCGCAAAGCATGAGCCGCAACCGGTGCCGGGTATCGAGCAACTTTCCGTGGAGCATGTTCTTCCACAAGGCTGGGCCTGGTCTGGCCACTACCCGTTGCCGGAGGAGAGCGAGGCGACGGCAACGCGCAACAGGCTCTTGCACACCTTCGGCAACCTGACTTTGCTGACGAAGTCGTTGAACAGCGCGGTGAGCAACGGCCCGTTCGCCGACGTCGAAGGTGACGATGGCATGCGAAAAGACGGGAAGCGTACGATGATCTGTCGCTACAGCTTGCTGTCGATGAACAGCTATTTTCAGGCGCTAAAGAGTGACGTCTGGGGGGAGATGCAGATGGTAGAGCGCTCGGAGACCTTACTCGCCCAGGCCTTGGAGGTCTGGTCTCGGGATTGACCCTGCTTACTCGCAAAGGTGGCTCCGCAGTTCTCAAACCTCTATTCCGCCAAGCGTTCGCGGTCTGATGCGACGGTTGTTTCCTGCCGCGTCCCCTCACGCAAGATGCGGGGATTTATGGAAGAAAATTTCTTCTAGGCACTCAGATTTATATTCAAGTTCGACCGTTTCGGCTGCCAAGACTCGTAAGTTATTGTATAGATTAGGGATTCGCTCGAAGAGCAACTGGCACGCCTTTCGCTGAGTATGGGTTGTAAGCGACAAGGAGATGAAGCCATGCAGAGCCCAGCGGATTTCAGTCAGTCTTCGAGCGATCTTCCTCTCACTGACCATGCACAGATGCGCATGGGGCAGCGCGGAATCTCCGAAAGGTGTGTGGCCATGGTGCTGCGCTACGGCCGCACCGTGCATGCGCGTGGGGCGGCCTACCGCGTGATCGGGCACAAGGAGGTCGCCCGTTGTGCCGAACTCGGCATTGACGTCTCCGAGGCCGATGGCGTGCATGTACTGGTCGCCCCCGATGGCTCGGTCGTGACTGCCTATCGCAACCACGAGCTGCGCAAGATTCGCCCGAGCAAACGTCGCCATCGCGTTTATCACTGAAGGCAGGATCCGGCGAACTCGCCATGCATATGACGTTGGTCACGTCATCCACTTCGGCAGATGTGATAGCGTGGCTCGGCAGTCCGGAACCAGAGCCAATCAAATCAGCGTGAGAGCCAGCGGGACCAGGCTGGACTCCGTCGAATGACCCCGCTGAGGGGGCCGATCTAGTGGGAGTGCGAGATGGGTTTCGCGAAGTACCAAGAAGACAATTTCAGTCGCTACTACGCTGCCAGCATTGTTCGCGGTCGCGAGCACGATCCTTTCGTGGCTAAGGGTGGCAGCGCTGAAGAGACGAAGGATACGAAGAAGATGGAAGACAAAGCGAGCAAGCTCAAGGACTTCACTGTTGCTGAGGCACGGCCGTTACCCGTCATCGTGATGGCCGACGTCAGCGGAAGCATGACGGTCGATGGAAAGATCGAGGCGCTCAATCTGGCACTGAAGGACATGGTGGCGGGGTTTGCAGCCGAGTCCCGGCTGAGAGCCGAGATTCAAGTGGGCTTGATTACGTTCGGGGGAGAGCGTGCTCGCGTCCATCTGCCTCTGGCCCCTGCGCACAAGATCTCCGAGGTCAGCCCGCTACGAGCGGATGGCAGGACGCCGATGGGGACGGCCTTCGAAGAGGCGCGAAAGCTGATCGAGGACAAGGACATGATTCCGTCCCGAGCCTATCGGCCCGTCCTGGTCCTGGTATCGGATGGTTTGCCGACCGACGACTGGGAACAGCCGCTCGATGGTCTGTGCAAATCGGAGCGAGGGCAGAAAGCGACGCGTTTCGCCATGGCGATCGGTGCCGATGCCGACGTCGAAATGCTCCGCCGCTTCGCCAATGATCCCGAGTCTCCTGTCTTCAAAGCACATGAGGCGCGTGACATTCATCGTTTCTTCCGTGCGGTGACCATGTCGGTTACCTCGCGTTCGCGCAGTACGGCGCCGAACAGTAGTGCTCCGCTCGTGCTGGCAGATATCCCCGAAGACGACGATCTCGACCTGGATTTCTGAGTGATCCGCGCAACGGCTGCCACCGTAATCGGCCCCTCTCATGAGGCGCAAGGTGGCCCCAATCAGGATGCGCTCCGATTGCGGGGAAGCCAGGGTGGTTGGTTTCTTGCGGTGGCTGATGGTCTTGGATCAAGGCCGCTGAGCCATGTGGGCTCTCGGCTGGCTGTTCGAGTGGCGGAAAAGTGCTTGCGCCGAGGCTTGTTCGAGCGGTCGCCGCGAGAGGCCATTCAGGATTTCTACCGAGCCTGGTTGACCGCCCTGCCGAGCAATGACCCGAGTTCGATGGCGACGACGATTCTCGCTGCCTCGGTGCGTGAGGACGGGCGCTGCAGCATCGTGCAACTAGGTGATGGCTTCGTGCTGTATCGGGCAGGGGGCGATTTCGGTGTGCTGACGGGTGACAGGGCTGGATTTGCGAATGAGACGGCGGCCCTGGTGTTGCCGGCTGCCCGAATCCGCACAAATCTGGCGTCGTTAATCGGCGGCGTCGAGCGGGCGCCGTCGGAGCCGTAAACGGGACGAGGGCCGCGC
>JAANMY010001149.1_pt1 | contig 31836 bp, 35 predicted proteins | sample 7279691 | NCBI WGS metagenome assembly JAANMY01 (sample SAMN14094543, study PRJNA606508) | bioreactor metagenome | isolation source: A lab-scale SPAN reactor treating ammonium-rich wastewater day 388 | place: Ireland: Galway | collected 2018-02-07
GGCGTCGAGCACCGAGCGGCAGGTAGTCGGCGTCGAGCACCGAGCGGCAGGTGGCCGGCGTCGAGCACCGAGCGGCAGGTGGCCGGCGTCGAGCACCGAACGGCAGGTGGCCGGCGTCGAGCACCGAGCGGCAGGTGGCCGGCGTCGAGCACCGAGCGGCAGGTGGCCGGCGTCGGGTACCGAGCGGCGGGCGTCAGGTGCTCACACAGAAAGGCAGATCCCGGAGCGATCTCGGGGGCCTAGATCCAATCCGGAAAACTTGCACAGACTCTCCGGATTGGCCTAGGGTCGATCCCGTGCTTACTGCAACCACGCGGGCCCCTGGAGTGCGTCAGGAGGATCGAGCCGAGGCTCGGTCTCGTTCGACGCCGCGGGATCTAGGTTTGGTGCGGACGACGCTCGACGTCCCCGAGCTTCAGCACCGCAGGTTGAAGGTGGTTGCGGCTCAACGAGGGATGACGATCCGCGAGCTGCTTCTTGAGCTGCTCGACAAAGAGGGCATCACGAACACCTGACCCCGAAAAGCCATAACCCGGAAGGCAGTGCCTTCCGGGTCGTTCTCGCGCGCTGCTGCGTGCGACGGCGAACCAAAGCTTGGCGGCCCCAGGTTCGTTGTCGAAGGTAGCGGAGGGGCGGAGTCTTGTCAAAGAAAGACGACTCCGTCTCGTGCGCGTAGGGCGGTCGCTCGCGCGCGCATGGAATCGATCCAACCAACACTCTTCGACGCACACGTCTCCGGCTCTGTCCCTGACGCCGTGGAGTCGTGCGTGCGCAGCGGCGCGAGCGGGACGCTGCACATGCTGTCGCGTTCGCTGTGGCGCGTGATGAGCGGCGGACACGGCGCGCTCGGCTACGTGGTGCAGGGAGCGCCGTCGATCACGACGGTGCGCGCGGACGGGCGGCGCGTGCCGGTGTTGATCGACACGGGCGACGACGGCAAGAGCTGGCGGCCGGCGCGCGAGCTCGTCCGCGGTCCCGACGGGACGCAACAGATCGTGTCGCGGCTGTTCACGCCGGCGACGATGGAGGCGCACTTGCGGGGGCGCTACTCGGTGGCGCCCGAGGCGGCGGGCTGGGTCGAGTGGGTTGGGATCGACATCGACGCGCACGCGGGCGCGGACGAGTCGCCGGCGGATGCGCGCGCGCGCGCGCGCGGCGTGCTCGCCCAGGTCCTCGAAGCGCTCGCGTGCGGCGGCGATCGTTGGCCGCTGATGCAGCGCTCTCCGGGCGATGGCTTCCACGTGTGGATCCCGCTGGCGCGCGAGGGCGGCGGCGACGATCACCGCTGGCCGGCGGCGTGGGCGTCGTCGTGGGTGCGGTTCCACCTGGCCGAGTGCGGCGTCGAGCTGCGCGACGGGGTGTGTGAGGTCTATCCCGCGGGGCGACGACTGCGTGCGCCCTGCGGTCGCGGCTCGGTGCTCCTGCGCGCCGTGGAGGGCGCCTCGGCGGCGGACGTGATCGATCCGTTCAAGCTCGAGGAGTGGCCGGGCACGATGGGCCGGCGCGCGCGGTGGCTCACGCACGGCGACGTGTTGCCGGTGCGGCGCGTGGGCCCGATGGTCGCGGCGTTCCTCGGCGAGTGGGAGCGCCAGCGGCGGACGCTTGCCGACTGGCTCGGGCGGCCGGAGGCGGCCTGGGATGCGGTGTGGGGGTTCCTCGATCCGCCCGGCGAAAAAAATGAAGGGGCCGCGAATTCGGAGAGTTGCGGCCTGACCCAACAAATAGACGATGCCCCCGGCCCACTAGGGCGGCGGGAGAGATCGCGGCCGGTGTTGCAGGTGGTGCGTGGGGGCCCTGCCGATCGTGGATCGGATCCGATCTCTCCTTCCAGTGTTTCTAACTCCCCCCTCGTCGATGCTGCGCCAACCACCGAGGGTGAGGGGGCGTCGCGACCTTCGCGGCTCGTCAAGGGTCCTGTGTTCTGGCGGAAGGTTTCGCGGTTGCTCTCCGACGGCGTGACGGAGCCGAGTACGCGGCACGATGCGGTGATGGTGCTGACGTTCGCGTGGGCGGCGGCGGGCGGGCTCGACGAGGAAGCGACGATCGCGCGGCTCATCGACTGGTGCGGTGCGCACGCGCACACAGGCTCGCGGTTGGCGGGCTCGCCGGCGTTCACGCGCGAGTGCGTGCGTGAGGCCCGCGGCTACTTGAAGAGGCACATGCCGTTGTGGCCGTTCCGCGGCGGGCGCGGCGCGCGCGGTGATGCGTCGCTCGGCGTGTTGACGGCGGCCGATCGCGCGGTCGTCGAGCGCGTCGACGCGCGGGTCCGGACCGAGGCGGCGATCGTGCTCGCGTTCCTTGCTGGGCGAGCTGGTCGTGATGGTCGCGTCGGTGAGCCGGTCGAGTGGTGCGCGAGTCTCGCGGCGCGGCTCGTCGGCGATCGGCGCGTCGTGATCGACGGCGCGCGGCGTCGCGCGTGCGTGATCGCGTGGGAGGAGCTGGCGCGGCTCGGCGTGGTGACGCTGCACAAGGGGCACGCGGTCGGCCGGCACGGGCGGCTGTGGTCGTGCTGGTACCGCTTCGGGTCGGGCGAGCTGTCGCAGGCGGTGACGGTCCTACGCGCGACGTGGGAGGCGGCGGGGCGGCGGGAGCCGTTGGTGCCGTCGCTCGCGATGGCTGCCGCCGTGGAGCGCCAGGAGGCGCCAGGAGGCGCGTTCGTCGAGCTGCGCCAGGTCGGCGCTCGGAACGTGCGAGAGGGCGTCTTGCTCGCGCTGAGCGATGCGGGCGGCGCGGTGCGGGTCGTGCTCGAGCCGGGGCCCTGGGCGAGCTCGCCGGCGGCGCCGGGCTACCGGCCGGCGTGGTGGCTGCGGCAGTTCCGCGGGCTCGGTCCGCCGGCGGTCGGCGTCTTCCTTCGTGCGCACGAGGGGCGGCTGGTGCTCGGGGCGCGGTGGGTTGCCGATCGCGTGGCCCGTCGCGCGCGCGGCCGAGCTGGCGCGCGGCAAGAAATCGCGGCGCAGCAAGCGCCCGATCTCGTGGGCGCAGGAAACCCCGCCGAGAAATCGGCGGCGATTTGTTCGGCGGTCGAGTTCGCGGCCTGCGTGGGCGAGGGCGGCGCGGTGGATCGTACGATCCATCCTGTGGGCGAGCTGCCGTCGCCGATCGCGGTCGTGCCCGAGCTGGCCGGCGCGATCGGTGCTGCGTGGGCGGCGTGGGAGAGGCGCCAAGGTGGCAAAGAGCGGAAGCCGGAAGAGTCGTAACTCGCTGATTCGAGCATCGAGATCGCGCGGACTAACCACGCGGCCAAATACGCAGCCAAAAAAGTTGGGGACGGGACGCAACCGGCGCAAGGAGGGCTCGATACGCGCCCTCAGAAAAAGCCCCGAGGTCCGTCCCCATGAGCAATGCCGCCATACCGCAGTCCGTCTCGCGCTTCGATCGCATCGACGACGACACCACGAGCGAGGAGCAACCGTTCTGGCTCTACGACCCCGACGGCGAGCCGGTGGTGTTGCCGCCGAGCTGTGTGGGCTTCCAGGTTCGCTACTGGCTGCCGAACCAGCGCGGCCTCGGGACGATCGTTGTCGACGCGCGCAACGGTCGCCCGCTGATCTTGCCGCGCACGGTGACGCCGGATGAGTTCGCCGAGCGCGTCGGCTACAAGGTCGGCCGGTACCGGCTGTTCCTGCTCGATGCCTCTCATCGACGGCTGAACGTCGACCCGGCGCAGATCGAGATCACGCCGGAGATGGCGGCGGCGCGGCGCGGCGAGCTGGCGTCGACGGAGGTCGCGTCGTCGCCGGCGTCGTCTTCCTCGTCGTCGGAGCCGTCGTCCGAGCTGCTCGGCCACGTGTTCTCGTTCGTCGAGAAGGCCAACGCGCAAGCAATGGCGCAGATCGCCGGCGTTCATCGCGAGCTGTCCGAGCGGCTCGGGCAGGTCGTCGATGCGATGGCCGGCCTCGTGCGCGCGGCTGGTGATAGCGGCGTGGTGCAGAAGTCGACGGCGCTTGCTGCGGCGTCGGCCGGGGCGCCGGTGATCGTGCAGCAAGTTGCGCCGGTGAACGGCAACGCACCGGCGTCGCCGGCGGCGGCGCCGTCGAGCGCGGCGCCTCGCAACGCGGCGAGTGGTGCGACGGCGGCGGCTGCTGCCGCGGAAAAGGGCGGTGTGGCGGATGCGCTGATGGCGCTCGGGATGCCGCTGATCGAGAAGCTGGCGCCGGTCGCGGCCTACGGCATGGCGCAGAAGATGGACGTTCCCGAGGAGGTCGCGCGCGACCTGGCCGGGTTCGTCAAGACGGCGACGCAGACCGCGGGCGCGATGCTCAAGGGTGACGAGTCGTCGGAGGTGGCGGCGACGTCGAGCGAGGCGGGCGCCGTGGAGGTTCCGACGCGGACGGGCGCCGAGCTGTTGGCGCATGTGGTGAACATCCAGAGCGCGCTCCCCGACGACGATCGCGCGTGGGTGCTGGGGCAGATGGCGAAGCGGCGCAACCTGGTGGACGCGTTCAAGCCGGCGGTGGCCTCGATTTCCGTCGAGGATGGCGTACGCGCGGTGGCGTCGCTGCGGGCGATGGACGCGGCGCTCACGACCGCGGCCGAGCGCGCTTGCTTCGATCGCCTCCTGCAACCCGACCTGCTGCCGCAGGTGTTCCACAACCTGTTTGTCACGACGTCGCCCGAGGCGGCGATCGGGGCGCTGCGAGCGCAAGCGGAGCAGGTCGAGCGCGCGCAATCGGCGGGCGCCTGACGATTTCACGCAACCGCGACGAGTCGCGATCGATACGGCCGGGTGAACCCGACCTATGGAGGGCCGCATGTCTCTGTTCGTTACTTCTGATGACACCTCGATCCGCTGGCACGGCGTCGACGGCTACGCGCTCGACCTGCCCGCGAGCTGCGCCGGCTTCCTCGTGCGGTGGTTCGCCGACGGAGGCACGCGCGGCGAGCTGCTGATCAACGACGACACCGGCGGGCCGCTGGTGATTCCGGCCGTGATGAAGCTGCGCGAGCTGTACGCGTGGCTCGGTGGCCGTGTCGGCTACTACCTCTTGTCGCCCGTCGATGCAGCCTGTCGGCGTGTGGATGCGCCGGACGCTGCGATCTCGCTGACACCGTCGATGGCGGCGCGCGCGGCGTTCTTGCAGACGATCGAAACGGTCACGGCGATCGCGTCACCGGACGTGGAGCTCGCGAGCTGGTGGCCGCCCCCGCCGGTGCGCGTGAAAGGGGGTGCGTCGTGATCGCGGAACCGTACAACGATCGCGACTGCCTCGGAAAGATCACCGCGCACGCGCGCGAGCGCGCGACGTCGCCCGAGGTTCAGCTCATCGCGCGGCAACGCCCGTCTCTCGAAGAGTTGGCCGCGTGGCTCCGAACGCTGCCGCAGGACAACGACACCGGCGATCCGCTCGACGGGCCCAAGGTGGCGTGCGACGTGCCGCAGCGCCTCCGGATCCCGACGCGCCGGCCAAACTGCGTGGAGAGGTCGGCGATTTTTCTCGCGGTGGCCGAGAACATCGACCCGAGCGCGGTGTACGCGCTCGCGACGATCGACACCGACCAAGGTCGGCACACGTACCCGACCGTAAACGGGGTGCCGGTCGTGCTCGATCCGGTGATGCCGCGCAACGCGCTCGCCGCGGGGCTCGACGCGATCGGCGCAGGGCAGGTCGGCGGTCCGGTCGCGCTGACGTTGTCGCAAGCGCTCGGGTGGGCGCTGGCGATCGCCGAGGAGCCGGCGGCGTCGTACGCCGACGCTAGCGAGGTCCTGGCCGACGCTCACGCGACGGCGTGGGCCATCCTCGAGGCTGGCCCGATCGATCGCCGGGGCCTCGCCGCGCTCTTGTGGGTGCTCGCCCTGGCCGAGCGCGAGCAAGCGCGCTGGTGGCCCGGGCGGGCCGGCGCGATCCGGCACGTGGTCGAGTTGCTCGCCGAGCGTGCGCCGTGGCTGGTGGTGGATCCGGCGTCGTGTGGCTGCGGTCCGGACGGTGCATGCGTCAAGTGCGCGCGCAACGGATGGCGCATCGAGTGGGCGCCGCGGCGGTTCTTTCGCGCCGTGGAGGACCTGCTCGAGCCGGCGCAACGCGCGGTGCGACCGCTCGTGAAGCCGGCGATCAAGCTCGTGCTGACGAGCTACGGCGTACCGCCCGAGCTGGTCGAGGTCGCGGATCGAGGAATCGACGCGGCGAGAGGAAACCGCGCGCGGCCTGCGGTCGATACGGCTGCACGCACGAACACCAAGGAGAGCGAGGAGGCATGAGCAAACACGACGACGACGAGAGCGGCGGCGGCCTGGCCGACCTGGTCGCAGGAGTGATCATCGGCATCGGCGCCGCGGCGGCGGCCGTCACCGCGGGCGCGGCGTACATCGCGCGCAAGCGCGCGCGCTCGTCGGGAGGGCCGGTCTTGTGGCAGTCCCCGATCAAGGTCGAGGAGGTCGCCGGCGATCGCGCCGAAGACGACGTGCCGCGGGTCGGTGGTGGCGACGGCTTCAACTGAACGACGGCGCCGCGATGGTCGCGGTGCCGTCGACCAACCCGGCGCAGGTAGCGCCGACACGCAAGAGAAGGAAGAACGACGATGGCAAGCGGAAGAAAGTTCGGATGGAAACACACGGCCGCCGCGCTCGGCGGCGGCCTCGCCGGCGCGGGCGTGCTGCTCGGGCTCGGCAAGCTCGGGGCGCCGCCGGTGATCACGTCCTCGATCATGGGCGGGATGGGCCTGGTCGGCGTCGGCGTCACGCGCGGGCCGGTGCAGACGGCGGTCGCGTCGAGCATCGGTAGCTCGACGGTGGTCCTCATGGGCTCGGCGCTCAAGAAGGGGCGCGAGGCCGGCGAGAAGAAGGAGGAGAAGAAGAGGGCCGACGCGGGCGAGGGCAAGCGCGAGCTCGCGTCCAAGGGGCAGGGCAAGCCGCGCAACAACGAGATCGAGGCGGCGACGCTGGAGGCGTTCGATCGCATGCGGGCGTCGCTCGCGATCGATCAGGAGGCGCGCGCCGCGGCGTGACTCCGACGACGGAGCGCACCTCGGGCCGGGGGTCGGTCCTGGGGAGCGCGTGGGCAATGACCGAAGCGCAACCAACAACCCTCAACCAACAACGCAACGGAAAGAGAGAACGACGATGGAAGAAGACGTGATCATCATCGACGATTCGGGTCAGCAGCGGAACGCTGTGATCGTGCGCCGGCCCGGCGTCGTCGACAACCGCGGCGGGCTGCTCGCCTGGAATCGGCCGTGGAACCGTCCGCCCTTCGGACACCACCCGGCCCCGCCGCCGGCGTACCACCCGCCGGTCTATCACCCGCCGGCGCCGGTGCCCGCGGTCTACCAGCCGCAGGCGCCGACCGTCACGACGGTGACGACGACGCCGGCACTGAGCGCCAACGCGAAGTCGTGGATCCCCGACGTCATCGACATCGTGGCCGCGGTGATGCCGCTGCCGGCGGCGCCGACGGCGACCGGGGATCTGGCGAGGGACTTCAACAACACGATGGCGTTCCTCGGGAGCCTCGGGGCGGCGTTCAAGCGCGCTGACCTGATGCACACCGTGGCGCGCGTGGTGGAGAAGCGGCTCTAGCCGGGAGGAAGCTCGATGCTCGACTTCCTCTGTAGCCAGACGCGCTACGACTACGGCGACACGACGCCGGCGCCGGCGCCGACGACAACGAGCGTGCTCGACACGCTCGGCCTGTCGTGGCTGTGGCAGACGCCAACGCCCAAGTACGACGGCCTGCCGGCGGCGGGCTCGTCGTCGCCGGGGTTCCTGTGCTGGCTGTTCGGTTCGCCGACGCCGGCCTACCAGACGACGGCGCCGCCGGTGCCGTCGCCGCCCATCCCGCGGCAGATGCCGCCGCGGGACAACCCGACGGAACGCTAGGTCATGTCCACGTGCTCCCCAGTTCCGATCCCCGGCAGCGCGACCCCCGCGCCGCTGGGCCCGGCCGCGCCGTCCTCGGCGCGCGCCGTCTACCTGCAACAGAAACGTTCCTTCACCGCGCGCCGTGGAGCTGATGTCTTCGGCGGCGTCGCGGTGCCGCGCATCAACCGGGCCGACGCGCTCGAGCTGGTCGCGGCCTGGTCGAGCGCGCTCCCGGCGCTCGTCGCGCGCCTCGAAGCGGGTACGTCCGATCTTGAGATCGCCGAATGGGCGCGCTGCGCGCTCGCGGTGCGCGCGCTCGCCGGCGAGCCGGCGGCCGAGCTCTACGCGGACCGGATCCGGCTGTGGCGTTGCCTCGGTCGGATCGCGTCGGCGATGGACCGGCGCAACGTGGCGGCGCCGAGCTGGTCGGACGTGACCGACGCTGCGCGCCGCGTCGGCGAGCTGGTCAAGCTCGCGAGCGCGGCGGCGGCGGACGCCAAGGGCGGCGCCAACAACGCGGCGCTGGCGATCGGCGCCGTCTCCGACGCCATGGCCGGCGGCGCGGCGAAGGTGTCGGCGGCGGCGGGGCGCGGCGCCGGCGAGGGCGCGATCCGCGGCGCGCTGACGGCTGCGGCGCCGGCGGCGGCGGTCGCCGGCGTCGCCCTGGTCGGCGGCCTGCTCTTGTGGCGCGCGTCGCGCAACGACAACCGCGACCCGTCGGAGACGGCGCCGCGCAAGGCGCGCAAGCGCACGCGGGGGCGGCGATGAGCCGCGACGAGGGCGGCGGCGGGTGGTTCGTGCTCGGCCTCGGCCTGGTCGGGCTCGTCGGCGGCGGTGTTGCGCTCGCGCGCTCGATGCGACCGGCGCGCGGCGCGCGACACGACGACGAGCCGACCGAGCGCGAGCTGGTGTCGAGTGCGTCGCCGGCGACGTCGCCAGCATCGGCGAGCGGAGCGACGTCCGCGCCGTCGAGTGTGCCGGCACCGAGTGAGCCGCCGTTGCCAGTGGGGCCTGCGCCGGGCGCGAGCTCGCCTCCGGGCGCGTCGCCGCTGGCTTCGTTCGTGCGGCGCTGGACCGGAACGCCGATGGTCCCCGAGCTGCCCGCGCGTGTGCCGCGTGGACGGCTCACGCGCTCCACCGTTGAGCGGGGCATGGTGCGCGAGTCGCCGGCCGAGCTGCTGCGCCAGGCGAGGGCCTCGGCGAACGAGCCGAGCATCACCCTTGATGAGCTGGCCGGCGCGCGCGCCGCGGCGAGCGAGCACGGAAGCGGAAGCCTCGTCGAGCTGGCGTGCATCGTCGACGTGATCGCGAACCGTGCCGCGAAGGAAGGTCGCTCGCTGTTCGACGTGCTCACGCGCGGCGAGGGCTTCGGGCGCGGCGGTGGCAACAAGCGGCCGGCGTCGACGCGCCTCGATCCCGAGTACCGCCACCTGTGGGCGGCGCGCGCCGTCCTCTCGGGCTTCGCGCGCGGCATCGCGCGTGACGCCGTCGCGTTCTTCGACCCTCAGGCGATGGATCGTCTGCACGCCGCATGGAAGGCCGGCAAGGGCTCGATCGTGACGAGCTGCGACGCGATGGGGCTCCTGGAGGTGTGGAGCTTCGATCGGCCTCGTACCGGGAACACCCGGTGTCCCTTCGACCCGTCGAAGGTCGGCAAGGATACGCATGCCTGGGTAGGACCGATCGCGGACGTCGATCCGTGGCGGTTGCTCTTGCTCAAGCGTGCAGCGCCGGGCCCGGAGCACTTCGGGGCCTACGTGGCTGCACGTCAAGCGATCGAGAAGGGCCGCGAATTCTTCGGCGGCCAGAAAGGCAACGTGTGATGTCGTCGAACGCGAACCCCAACCCCGCCGAGCTACCGCCGCAACTGGAGGCGGCGCTCGGTCAGATCCGCGCCGCGCTGCAGGCGGGCGCCGACCCCGCGACCAAACACGCGGCAGCGGCAGCGTGCCGCGTGCTCCTGGTCGTGCTCGAGGCGCAGCCCGGGCAGCCGATCCAGGTCCCGAACATGGGCGCGACGGCCGCGCCGGCGTCACCGAGCGCCGCGCCGGCGGCGGCGTCGTCGTCGTCGCCGAGCGCGCCGACGCAGGCGCCGATCGATCTGTTCTTGGCGCGCTTCGTCGAGAAGTACGGAGCCGACGTCCAGCCGGATGCGTCGGTGCCCTACGTGCGGCTCGGTCAGGTGGGGTCGGTGTTCGAGCAGATCGCGCGCGTCGGGATCGGGGGTGTGCGGTGAACGCCGGCGGCGCGGTCGACCTGGTGGGCGCGTGGTACGAGCTGGCGGCGACGCTCATGCGCGGGCGGCCGGTGGATCCGGAGAGTGGCTGGCCCGTGCTCACGACACGCGAGGCGTTCGAGGTCGCGTCGACCTGGGGGCGGTTGCTCGCGCGTCTCGGTGATGCCGTGGAGCCGATCGCTTGGCGGTGGCTCGACGACTCGCGGGCGGCTCTCTCGGAGAGTCGCGGGCCCGACGAGCTGCTCCCGTCGTCGTCGGACTTGTGGGAGGCGGGCGCCGCGCTGCTCGCGCGGCTGGCGACGCGCAACGCCGAGCCGCCGATCTCGGTGCGCTTCGACGACAAGGGTCGTTTGCTCGTCGCCAACGTGAACGACCCGAGCGATCTGGAGTACGCGCTCCGGCGCTTCTTCATCGCGCAGGGGCGCACCGAGCGTAAGCGCAAGAAGTCGCGCGACGACCGCACCTATGTAGAGGTCACCGTCGGGGACGCAATCCAGCTACTCGCGATCTGGGACAAGTACGCGGCGACGGCGAAGCCGGTGCCCATGGCCGAGGGCGGCATGTGGCGAGACCCGCGCGTGCCCTGGCGTGAGTTCGCGGCGAAGGCCCGCGAGCTGATCAAGGACAAGAAGCCGGACGAGCTCTATCCCGTCGACGAGGTAGAGGAGCTGTGGATCCAGATGCGACGGCTCGGCCGCGATCTGTCGGTGCTCAAGGACGGGCAACCGCAGCGCGGTTGGTCGGACTTCGTCGACTCGGTGAAGGACACGATCAAGGGCTACGCCGGCGCCGTCGGCGATGCGGCGGGCGCGGTCGGCGGCGCTGTCGGCGACGCAGCGGGCGCGGTCGCGCGCGGCGCGGGGGGGTTCGTCAAACCCGTTGCGATCGGCCTCGGCGCGATCGCCGGCGTCGCGCTGCTCGCGACCATGCTGCGGAAGTAGAGCCATGGGGCGCGGTATCTGGCTCCTTGGTGGCGCGGCCGTCGGCCTTGGCGTGATCGCGCTCGCAACCCGCGCCGCGCGCGCGGCGAGCGCCGCGCCCGGGCTGGTGCTGGTCGGCGATGAGCCCGAGCTCGAGGTCGAGGGCGGGCGCGTCGCGGTGACCAGCGCCGGCGGCGCCGTGGAGGTTGGCTCGCGCCTTGTTCCGCCGGCGGCGCTGCCGGTGACCGCGGCGCGCGTGTCTCCGCTCGTGCGCGCGCGCGTGAGCCCCAACGGCGCCTTTCGCGCGATCCGCACGAAGGGGCGCGGGCACTGCCGGCACGGCTATCCCTGCACGCACTACGGCGTCGATCTGGTTCCGGATAGCTACTACCGCGGGCCGATCGTCGAGGTGGAATGGTGGGTGCGGGCTCCGGAGGAGCTGGTCGTTGATGTCGTCGTGCGCGACGACAAGACGCCGCCGCTCTCGGGCTACGGCCCGGGCGCGGTGCTCGCGCGTGGGCGCTCGGGGACGTGGCACCTGTTCGGGCACCTGTCGCCGCGCTCCTTCCCGGCCTGGCTGGTCAAGGGTGCCGTGATCCGGCTCGGTCAGTTCTTCGCGCGCCTCGCCGCGCTCGTGCGTCCGCCGCACGTCCACTATGAGCCCCGCCGGTGGCGGACCGAGGGGCCAGCATCGCGCGCGCTCGGGCGTCCGGCGACGCGCGCCGACATCGTGATCGATCCGGATCTCTGGCTTCGGGAGGCAACATGACAACCGCAATCGTGCCGCACGCAGCATGGCCGAAGGACCGAGAGGGGCTGTGCGCCGCGCTCGTGCTCGGTGGGTATGGTGCGGAGTCGGTCGTGCGTGCCTGGTTCGACTTCGCGCGGCGCGCGGAGAGGGAGCGCAGGATCGATGCATCCGGCTGGCCTGTCCTTTCGACGCGCGACACGATCACGTTGATCCGCGAGTGGGGAAAGACGTTGCGCGAGGTGGGCGAAATCATCGCCTGGTGGTCGCGACTCTGGCGACAAGAAGCAAGCTGGCAGGGCCACGCGCGCGGCGTGCTGAGAGCCTGCCAACGGCGCTCGCGGGGTGAGCCGTCCGCCGAGATGATCGAGTCCGTCAAGCTCTGGGCTGCGGGTGCAAACACGACGGCCGCGGTGTGTCGGTGGACCCGCGAGCTGAGCGACGGGGCGATCGAGATGACGGCGCTCGCCGGCATCGAGCGTCTCGCCGCGAGGCTGGAAAGGGTGCGCGGCTCATGAGCGCGCGCCTCGTCTATCGGCCACTCGGTCGCAGCGGCGAGCCGTATCCGGACTGGGTGCGTGCGCTCAAGGGGAAGTCCGGCGCGTACGTGATCAAGGCCGTGGGGCTGTTCTCGTCGACGATCGTCTACGTGGGCGAGAGCCATTCGGGCCGGCTCTACGAGACGATGACTCGACACTTTCAAAGTTGGCGCCGCGGCAAGGGCTGGTGGTTCGGTCAGTTCGTGCAGAGCGACAACGATCCAGGCACGACCTACGACCGCGAGGCGTGCGAGGTCGCGGTCCGGATCACTCGCCGCGATACGACCGTGGTCCTCGCGGCGCAAGCCGAGCTGATCCGGAAGCTCAAGCCACGCGACAACGTGCTCGGCACGAGCGAGGCCGAGGCCGATCTCGAGGAAGCTCCGTTCTGATGTCGGGTTTCTCGCCGGAGTTCAAGGCGCATGCCGTCGCGCTCGTGCGGTCCAGGCGTGCCAGCGCATGCGAGGTCGCGGAGCACTTCGGGATCGGCATGTGGGCCCTGCGGCGCTGGGTGCGTGCGGCCGATCGCGCGGAGCGCGAAGCGCCGGACAACGCCGTGCCTTGAGGATGCTGTGTGGCTCGATCCGGCCTCGCTACTTCGCGCGCTGATCGGCGACCTGGTCGGCGCCCTGATCGCGCGCGGCCGACGGGCGATCGCGTGGTTGCGTCGCCGGCGGGGCGCGTGAGCCTGCCCGTGGTTTGAAAAAGTCGCGGCCGAGTGCGTCGACTGCCCGACTTTTGAAACGTCAGTCTCCGAGGCGCTCGACGGTCGTTCGCCGCGGCGGCTTGCGCGTCGTGCGCGTGGTCTTGGGCGTGCGCTTGGTCGGGGCGTTGTCGCGCGCCTCTGCCGTGGACCCATCCGGGCTCGCGGAGGGCGAACTGTTCGGCGACGTCGCCGCGGCGGCGGTCGTGTCTGGCGGCGCGGCTGGCGGCGCGTCGATGGTCGCGGGTGCTGCTGCGGCGTCAGGCGGCGGCGACGTCGAGGCCGGGCCGGCCGGCGCTGCGACGGCGGCGGGCGAGCTGGTCGCGGGCGGCGACGTCGCCGAGCTGGCGGCCGGCGGCGACGTGCTCGCCGGCGAGCTCGCGCCGGGCGCGTTGGTCGTGCTCGAGCTGGCCGGCGTGCTCGAGCTGCCCTGGAGCGACACGACCACGCCGATCGCGACGGCGGCCGTCACTGCCGCGCCAGCGAGCGCCGCAAGCAAGAGGCTTCGACCACGCCGAGGGCCGAGCTGTGTTCCGTAGGCGCCTGCTGCGTGCGTCAGCGTCGACGGAGGAAGCGGGGGCGGTGGCGTCACGTTGTGAACGCTGCCAACGCCAGAGAGCGGCGCGCGCGTCGTCGAGTCGGACCACGCGACGGGTACCTTGTACAGCGAGGGGCACGCCTCGTGCGCGATCTGTGGACCGTTGGGGGTGCGGTCGATCAAGAAGTTGAGCAGGTCGCGAATGCTCTGTGGACGCTGCCGCGGATCGCCGGCAAGCGCGGCGGCGATGCCGTCGTACCACTCGCGCGGGAACGTCGGCGGGAGCTGGTGCGGCACCAGCGATCCGAAGCCGGGGAGCTGGTTGGTGGTCAATTCGTAGATGATGACTCCGATCGCGTAGATGTCGGCGCGGTGGTCGACTTCACCCGGCGAGGTCTGCTGCTCGGGCGCCCAATATCCGGGCGTTCCCATGGCGCGGGGGAGCGTCGTCTTCTTGCCGCCGGGCAACGCGTGCGGATCGATCACGCGCGCGATGCCGAAGTCGAGGAGCTTCGTCTTGATGCTGCCGTCGTCGGTCGCCACGACGAAGATGTTAGGTGGCTTCAGGTCGCGGTGGACCACGCCCATTTTGTGCGCCTGTTCCAAGGCGCCGCACACCTGCGCCATCACGCGGAGCACGTCGTCAGCGGGCACGATGCCGCCGTGGCGGTCTCTTGCCCACTGTCCGAGGTTCTTCCCTTCGAGAAACTCCATCTTGATGTAGATGGGCCCCGTCGGGAGGCGATCGTAGCCGTCGACGACAATCACGTTAGGGTGTTCGAGGCGCAGCGCGATCCGCGCCTCGGTCTCGAAGCGGTGCCAGATGTCATCGCGCGTCCTCGGCGAGCACTTCGCGAGCAACGACGGAAGAAGAACCTTGATCGCCTTCCGCTTCGTGGGCGCGTCGCGGTGTGCGGCGACATAGAGCGCACCCATGCCGCCCTCGGTGATGTAGTTGCGAATCACGTAGCCGTCGCCGACGGCGACGCCGATCAGCGAGTCGGTGTTGTCGCTCGACGCTGCCGGTTGCTCGGCGGCGCCGGGCATCGTCGCTGTGCGGCGGCCGTCGTCGAGGCGCGGCGTGTTGTTCGGGCGCTCGACGGCCGTCGGTAGTTGTGGCCGATCCGGACGTGTCGGCGGCTGGCCCATAGGCGTAGAACGGTAACGCGAGACCGTCGGCGACGGGTGACCGAAGTTGGCGCGCGATCGGTGGATCGTACGATCCGGCGAGCGAGTTAACATCGAGCACAAAACGCACGAGCGTGTAAACCGGCGTCGGTTTCGAGGGGAGTGGCCGGGCTCAGTCGCCGTAGTCTTGAGCGATGCAACGCTGCGGCGGTGACCGATGCGGCAACGACACCTCGCAGCGGTGTCCGCTCTGCGAGACGCCGCTGTGCGCGCTATGCCTCGGTACCGATTCGCACGTCTGTCGCGGGTGGACCCCTCCTCGCGGTTCTCGGCTTCCTCGGAGAGCCCGTTGAGCGCGAGCGACTCCAACGGCGCTGCGGGTGGTCCGCTCGTACCGCCGACGACTGCGGCCATGACGGGCGCGGAGGTCTTCGCGGACGAGGGCGGCGTGCTCGGCTTGCGCGCCTACGGCACCGAGGTTCTGCATCGCTTCCCGCCGGCGCCGTGGAGCGAGCTCGTGGTGGGCAGTGGGACCGCGGCGCGGATTCCAGTCGCACACGAAACGGTCTCGCGTCGCCACGCGGTGATCGTCCGGGCGGGTCGAGACGGTGAGGCGTTCGCGGTGCAGGATGCAGGCTCGAAGAACGGCACCTACTGCGAAGGCGAGCGGCGCGCGGACAGCTTCGTGTTGCGCCCGGGTCAGTGGATCGCGTTCGGGCGCGTTCATTTCTCGGTGTACAGCGAGGCCACCGAGGCGGTTCGCAAGCGGCTACAGCGCTTCCTTGGCTACAGCGCTCAGTACGCGCGCGCCGTCGACGAGCTGCACTACGCGATCACGCACCGAAGGCACATCGCATTGGTGATGCCGCCGAGCGAGGAGAGCGCGGACTCGGCGCTGGTTCCGTCGGGGGCCGCGCCTTCGTTGGTTCGGCTCGTTCACGAGGTCGTGCCCGGCGGAACGGCGCCGCTCGTCGAGGTTGTGGCCCGCAAGGAGCAGATCGAGAGTGAGCAGGCGCAGCAAGACGTGTATCAGCGGGCGCGCGGCGGCACCCTCGTGATCGCGGCGAAGTGCTGGCCGCGGAACCCGGCGACGCTGCGCGCGCTCTTGACCGAGCGCCGGCCGTCGGTGCGCGTGGTGTTGGTTTCGCCGCGTGGCGAGGACGTCGACACGTTGCTCGGGCGCGAGCTGCGTAACCACGCCGTCGTGGGGGAGGTGCCGACGATGGAGGAGCGCGGCGCGCTGGAGACCGAGATGGCGATCGAGCAGGCGAGCGCGGAGTACGGTCGGCCGCTCGGGCTCTCGTGGGACCCGTTCAATGCCGACGAGCTGCGGCGCGTGTGGGGGAGCCCCGAGGAGCTGGAGGCGTTCGTCAGGCGCGCGGTGCGCGTAAAGCTGCTGCCCAAGTACGCCGACGCGGCCAAGCTCGAAGGGGTCTCGGAGCCCGCGTTGTCGCGATGGATCAAGCGGAGCGCGATCGTGGTCGGGAGGAAGCGATGAGCCTGAGCCCTGGTGATCGAGCGGCCCTGGTGCTGTGCTGCGGGCTGCCGCAGATGGTCGACCTGATCGCGTACGCCGAGATCCGAGCGGTCGTGGCCGCCGGGCTTGGGGCGCGCGTCGAGCCTCCCGAGGTCCTGGCCCGGTCGGCGCTGGAGATCACGTTGATGCGTGAGCCGCCGATCCGCGGCGTGCCGTGGAGCCCCTCGCCGGACACGTTCGTGGATCAGTTGCGCGCTCATGTTCGCGCGTTGACATCGCGCGCCTTGCTCGAGCGAGCGAGGGAGCGCGGCGTCGGGGCGCTGTTGTCGCCGGCGCAGGTCGGCTCGCTCGACGGAATCGAGATGCTCTCGCACATCGCCGGCGAGCAGGCCGGCTCCATCCGCGAGAACGACGGGAGCACCGTCAGCAAGGCGATCGAGCTGGCCGACTTCGCGAGGGCGCGCCTGATGCCATGAGAGAGCACCGCGACCATAGCGGCGGTGGTGAACGCATCGACGTCGCGGCGCCGCTCGGCAAGCCCGGCGCGCGGACCCGCACCCAAGACCTGCCGCCGTCGTCGAGCGCGTCGAGCGTGCTCGCATCGCCGGCAAGCCACGCAGTGGATGATGGCTCCGACGGTGAGGCCGGCGCAGCGAAGACCGGCGCGGGGAAGGGCCCCGGCCGTCTCGCTGCGGTGGCAGGGGGCTCCGTCGAGAAGCTGAACGCGATCATAGCGACGCTGCTTCCTGGCTACCGCGATGCCGTCGACGCGCTCGACAGCAAGGGCGCGGCGAACCTCGCCGCGAACATGCTCGCCGTTTACCAGGAGGCCGACCTGGTGCGCGACGAGCTGCGCGCGTTCCTCGAACCCAGCCATCCCCGCTATTGGCAGAACTACCTGCTCCCGCTGACCCCCGAGCAGACCGCGGAACGAGAGGCCGCGCGGCCGATGCTCGGTGCGCTCGATGTGGCGGCGACCATCGTCGTGCATCAGCTCGCCGGCGGGCTCGGGGTGCAGCGGTTCCGCGGACGCGAGGTCATGCGAGACATGACCGGCCCAATCCCGCTCGGCCGTCGAGCTGCCGAGCGCCTCGCGTACGAGGCGGCGCAGACGTGCGAGATGATCGACCTGGTCAACGAGGTGCGCGAGCTCGTCCCGCCTGTCGACGATGGGGGCGCGGCGCGGCTGGACCCCGACGCTGGCCGTGCGGTTGCCGCGAAGGTGGCGCTCCATGCTCGGCGGCCGGTTTCGATAGCGTTCCTGCGGACGGCGCTCGAAGCAGAGGGCCGCTGGTCGTTCGTGGAGCACGCGATCGCGCCGGATGGGCGAACGGTGGCGCAGCTAGACAAAGCAGCCACCGATCAGGCCGAGGTGTCCGGGGCGATGGCGAACGTCGGCGACTTCCGCGAGGACGTCGCGCTCTCGCTCTTGCCACGCACGCTCAACCCCGCGGGTTACGACGTCGGCGACGGCAGCGGGGCGCCGATCGGCGCGACCAGCGCGAATGCGCGCAAGGTATGGGCGATGATCATGAGCGCCGATCCGGAGGCGCGGCCTGGAATCATCGTGCGGCTCGAGCGGCTGAGCGTGCTCTCGGCGCTGCTCAACAACGACGCGCTCCCGTTCGCGCTCGCCGAGCAACTCAACGACAGCCTGCCGACTGGAACACCCCACGGCAAGGAGGCGCGTCGGCTGCTGCGGCCGGCATTCGAGAACAAGGGCGGTGGTCGTTCGCTGGCGCGCCGCCTCCGTGACATGGGCCCGGCCGGCGAGGCGCTTGCGTTTTCGCAGAACGTCGCCACGCTCGGTTTCGCGGGCTCATACGGCGACGCGTACGACGCACGAGAGGCCGGCCAGATCTCCGGAAGCGAGTTCGAGACCCGGCAACTGAGCGCGATGGTCAAGACCGGCGCGATCGCCGGCGTCACCGTCGCGACCGCCGGCGCGGCCGGCGCGTACGCGGAGGGCTTCATCGCCGAGCTGCTCGCACAACGCGCGGCAACGGCGGGAGCGCTCGGGTTCGCTGCGCGCACAGTGCCGCAGGTCGCCGGCGGGGCGGTCGAGGGCGCCGCCGGCGCTGTGACCGCGCGCGCTGCCGGCGATGCGGTCGATCTGTACGCGACTGGCGGCACGTCGTCGTCGTTCGGTGACTACGTCGACGATGCGATGTTGGGCGGCGGCCTTGGCGGTGGCGCCGCCGTGCTGTTCTCCGGTCTCGGGGCCGGCGCGCGCTATCTGCCTGCGGCGGCGCGCACCCGGCTTCAAAATCTCGCGCTTCGCTTCCCGCGTCATGAGGACTTTTTCGCCGGGCTCCGTCGCCTCGGGGAAGACCACGGCGCCACGGTGCGGATCAGCGCGCGCAAGCTGTACGAGCTGGGGCGCGACGGCATCGTGCCGCCGGGCACGGCGCAGCGTGCGATCGCCGAGGTGACCACGAGCGCAGGGCGCCGTGTCGGGCTCGACGATCCGATCGTCGTCACCGTCGAGTCGCCGCTCGCGCTCAACAAGCCAGGTGACGTTGTCGAGGGAGCCGCACCGATCCGCGTCGTGCGGGCCGAACGTGTCGCCGAGGATGCGGTGAGCGAGGCCGGCGACGATGTGAGTCGCGCAGTCGATGACGTCGCCGACCTGGGCGACGAGTTCGACGCGGGCGCGGCGAGTCGTGCGGAGGGCTCCGCGGTCGACGACCTTGCGGCGTTCCAGGCGGCAGCGAGGGCACGCGCCGTGGAGGAGCTGGAGCAGCTCGTCGAGCGCGTAATGTTCGCACCGAAGGGCTCGACGCTCGGCGATGCCGCGATCCAGTTTGACACCTACTTCGTGTCGCACGCTGACGGCGCTCGGATGCCGGAGCTGCTTCGGTCGATCAGGTCCGACGTCGCAACGCGAACGTACAAGAAGGGGCTCCTGGTCAGGAAGGGAGCCGAGGAGTGGTACTTCGAGTTCAACGACCAAGCGGCGCACCTGAGTGGACAGAGAGCGAACGCGATGACAGCGGCGGACGGTATCGGTCTCCCGGCGCCCAACGTCGCCACGCTGGAGCTATGGGGCTACCGCGGGGCGCGCACGATCCAGCGGCCCGGCGATCCGATGCCACGCGAGCGAAAGACGCAATGGACGCCCGAGGAGGAGGCTGCTGCTCGGAAGGCGATCGAAGATGAACCGTTACTCGAGGCGGGGCACGTTGGAGTCTCGTTCGATGGCGGGGAAACGATCTACGGCCTGACGCCCGACTATCGAGGCATGCCCTTGGAGGAGGTCAAACGGCGGTTGAAAAACCACGATGTGTTTCCCGGGATCGTGGGCAACGACACCGAGGTGTTTCGCAAGGCGAGCAGAATGGCACGCGAGCAAGGATGGAACACCGAACCGATCCAGGCGACGCTTCTGCTCGATCGCCTAGAGCAGCCGCGCATGTTCGAGGAAGTGCAGCGGATGGTGAACATGAAGCCCGGCGAGCATGGGATGGGCTACTCGTGGTCGCTTCCCAAGCCCGGGCCCGATGGTCAGCACTTCCAGGGCGGGACTGCTGTAAAGGGTCCGCCGCGAGAGTTTTGCTCGGCGATGGTGCGCAACTGTGCCGCGTACCCTGAGAAGCTCGGCGTGCCGATTCCTGAGCCGAGTGGCAAGATGATCGAGTACATGCCCGAGCTGAAGAAGTGGGCTGATGCTGACGCTCCGATCGAGGCCCGCGACGCGAAGGCGAGGAGACCATGAGCGCTGACGACCGAACGATCATCGACTTCACGCCCGCGGTTTCCGACGAGCGCGTGCGGGATCGCGTTGGCAGCGAGGCTCCGATCATCCGTCTGTTCGAGGACAAGGACGGATTGCACTGGTCGTTCTTCAACGGAGACCAGTGGATGGGAAGGGACATCGGTGGTTCGCTCAAGATCAATCGACGCTGGGCGAGCTTTCGATCCGGCTACACGTACTCGCTGCGGCCCGAGTCCCACTTCTACAAGCGCTGGTTTGAGTTCCCCGACTTGGGCAAGCGCGGTTGGGCGATCATCTTTCAGGCGTTCGATCCAGCGAAGGCACCCGAGGCCGTAACGCTCGACGAGGCGCAGTGCGACGACTACTCCGACGACGACAACATCACGCGCCTGAACTTCATCAACTCGGGACGCCGCGCCGAGTTCATCGCGGGATGGGTTCCTCCCGAGGATGAAGCGAAGGCCGACGAGTGGATCGCTTTCCTGAATGCGGAGATTCAGGCCCGCGTGCGCGAGGAAGCCGAGGAGGAAGCCGCGGCGCGCTCGAAGGAGACGCCGGCGAACGTGTGAGCTAGCGGCCGGTTACATAAGACAGGGCTATCTTATGTAACCGGGTTCGCGTGGATCAGAAGCGCCCGCCGACGACGACGAGCGCACCGCCGGCCGTCGGTTGCAGCGTCGCGTGAGACGGTCGCGCCGCGTCCGGTGGAAGGGCGAGCTTGATCGCGCCGACGACGACGAGCGCACCGCCGGCGGCGAATGCGATCGCCGCGCCGGTGCGTGAGCGGTCAGCGCGATCGCGTAACCCGTTGCGGTCGGGTTCGGGGGTCTCGGGGGCGGCGGCCTGGTCGTCGAAGTCCTGGGCGCGCACGACGAGCCATCCGCCGACAGCGACGCCGATCGCGCCGGTGCCGAGGATGGCGAGCGCGGATGTATCCGACCAGCGCGAGGACCGCCCCGACGTGGTCACATCGACCGGCATCGTTGGAGGTGTCGCCATGGCCGGCGAGCTGGGCGCCGCCGTGGACTCGTTCGGGGCCGGCTCGCGCGCGGCCTTTGCCGCGGCTTCGGCTGTGGCGCGGCGTTGGGCGAGCTGCTCGAGCGCGGTTCCGGCGTGCTGTCGATCGAGCGCGGAGAGGTCGTCGCGGTCGAGGATGGCGAGGTACGCGGCGCGCGCTTCGTCCCAGCGCTCGGACGTGGCGGCGGTGCCTGCGTCGACGAAGGCGCGTGCGAGGCTGCGCCGCGCCTCGATGCGCGGGCGTTGCTTCCGCGGTAGTTCCGCGTCGGCCAGGGCGAGCTCGTACTGTTCGAGCGCGCGCGCCCAATCACCGGCATCCATGTACGCTTGGCCAGCGTTCCAGCGAGCAAAGAGCGACGGCTCGACGGTGAGCGACTGAAGCGAGAGCGCCGCCGAGCGCGCGAAGTCGCCAGCCTCGGCGGCGTCGGCCGCGGCGTTGAGCATGTCGCGCGCGGCCTTCTTCTTTGGAGCCCAAGGCGCGGCAAGCGCGGTCGTGGGCGCGGCGAGTCCGACGACGAGCACCGCTGCGAGCGCGCGGGCTACTGGCATGGCGACCATGAAGGCTCGCCCGGGTTCGCGTTGACGGCGAAGTCCGCGTAGCTGGTTCCGTCGGCAGTCATGGTCGCGATCCGAGAGCCGCCGGTCTGGTTGCGAACGAAGGCCAGGCGTGTTCCGTCGGGGGACCACAGCGGACCGAAGTCGTTGACGGTGTTGTCGTGCATCGTCAGACGAAGCGGAGCGCCGGTGACAGGGTAGGCCGTCCGGAAGATCTCGTACTGGCCATTCCGCGTGCTGGCGAAAGCGATGGCGGTGCCGTCGGGCGACCAGCTAGGCGCGCTGTCGTCGCCGCTGGCATCGTTGGTGATGTTCGTTGGGTTCGAGCCGTTGGCGTCCACCACGTAGATCTCGGAGTTGGCGTTGGCGTAGACGGTGAGCGCGATGCGTGCGCCGTCGGGTGACCATGAGGGATTGCTACAGGTGCCGCTGGTCCATGAGCACAGGTTCGTGGTCCCGCCAGCGAGCGCGACCGCGTGAACGACGCCATTTGCAACGAACGCGATCCGCGTGCTGTCGGGCGACCAAGTGATCGGGTTGGTAGCCCAGCATGGCAGCGAAGAAAGCTCGCGAGCGTTGGAGCCGTCGACGTCGACAACCCAAAGCGTCGACGTGGCACCGCTCCGGCGTGAGAAAGCGACCTTCGTTCCGTCGGGAGAAATCACGGGTCGCTGGTCGATGTCGGGGTGCTGCGTGATGTTGCGAGGGATCGATCCGCCGGCCGCGACGGTGAAGATTTCGTAGTTGCCGGTTCGGTTCGACTCGAAGGCGACGAGGTCTCCGGTCTTCGACCAATGAGGCCGGGCGTCGTTGCTGGCGTTCGCCGAGAGGTTCGTTACGCCGGTCCCGTCCGGGTTCGCGCTGTAGACCTCGAGCGCGTTGGTCGCGCCGTCCGTGAATGCGATCCGAGCTGGGCACCCAACGTTGGCTCCGTCGATACTCGCATCGGCGTCCGTGCCTGCATCAACATCGGCGTTGGGCACGCACTCGCCCGCCAAGTCACCGGCCTGCGGACTCCAACTGAAACCCGAGGGGCACTCGGTGTCAGGATAGGCGCACACGTCAAATCCGACGGGCGCCGGGAGGCACTGCCCGCCGGGAAACAAGGTGCAGACCGTGCCGTCAGCGCACCCGACGATCGACGGACGATCGGAACAGCCGAAGGAAAGCGCAGCGGCGGCAAGTGCGAGAGCGGCGTGATGGTTCTGCATCGAGGCTCCAGAAGGGGCAACGCGTGGTGAGGTCGCGATCGTGGTCGAGTTTCGGTGCGCGGCCCAGGCCAAGGCCGCCAACAGTTCATGGCCGAGGTGATGCCGTCGTCCACGGTAGCGCGAGACGTCCGTCACGACGGGAAAAAATGGCGCGATCCTGGTGGGTCGTACGATCCGGCAGTGCCAGTTAACACCGAGAGCAGAACGCACGCGCGGGTAAACCGCGTCGCAACTTCCGTCGTCGTGCCGATGTGATACGAAAACACCACATGGGACGGCCGAAGCAGTCCGAGGTCAAGGAAGTGGTGCCGGTGCGGCTCGACGAGGCTCGCCGAGCCGCGCTGCAAACTGAGGGAGAGCTGCGAGAGCTGGGTCTCTCGCAGGTGATCCGCCTGCATCTCGATCGCTACCCTGAGATCGCGTGGCGCGACCTTCCGAAGCTACGCGAGGCCGAATGGTGCGCGACGTTCGAGGCCCTCGGCGTGCCGCCCGTCGACGTGCAAGCGATCGAGTGGGTCGGGGCGACGGTGGCGCGCGCGGTCGAAGCCGGCGATCTCGCGCGGAAGTGGAAGATCGACGCGGGCGAGCTGGCGGCGGCGGCGCGCGCGTGGACGTTCGGTCAGTCGTGCGCCGTCGTCGATGCGGCCCAGCGCTTCCGGCGCGAGCTGGGCGGCAAGGTGGAGCCGCTCGACGCGGCCAGGAAGGCGACGACTCGGCCGCCGTCGCTCGTGCTCACGGCACCCGCCGGCGCTCGGCCGCGACCGTCCGCGACGCGCACGAAGAAGCGCTAACCCGCTGCGAACGCGGCGAGATCGCGGCGCTGGTTCGTACGGTCCATTTCGGGGTTGACGATGTGGTGTTTACGTATTACGAAAACACCACCGACATGGAGGCGTGTTCGATGGACCCCACCGATGACCAGTTCGCGGCCTACCGCCGCATGTACGACTACTTCAACCGGGCGCTGTTCGCCGGCTCGCTGCGCCCGGTGATCCTCAACTTCTCGCGCGCGGCCAATAGCCTCGGGTTCTTCGCCCCGGAGCGCTGGGAGCGCGGAACCAACACCACCCACGAGATCAGCCTGAACCCGGCCTACCTCAAGGCTCGCCCGGCGCGCGATGTGGCGTCGACGCTGGTCCATGAGATGGCGCACCTGTGGCAGCAGGAGTACGGCACGCCGGGCCGCCGCGGCTACCACAACGAGGAGTGGGCGCAGAAGATGGACGAGCTAGGGCTCGCGCCGTCGTCGACGGCGGCGCCGGGCGGGAAGCGCGTCGGCTACAAGATGTCGCACTACATCGTCGAGGGCGGCGCGTTCGCGCGCGCGTTCGACGCGATGCCGGCCGATTGCCGCTTGCCCTGGTTGTGCTGGGAGAGCGACGGCGCCGGCGGCAAGAAGGCGAAGCCGCGGCCGGTGTCGAAGCTCAAGTACACCTGCCCCGGCTGCGAGGCCAACGCCTGGGGCAAGCCGGGGCTGTACCTCCGGTGCGGTGAGTGCGAGCTGGCGATGGTGGCGCAGGCGACGGACGACGACGCGGGCCAAGCCGCGATCCGGAGGGCGGCGTGAGGGCCTACGTCGGGCAGACGCGCTCGGCGGCGCTCGCGCGCGAGCTGGTGCGCGCCGGCATCGGCGAGTGTACGGTGCGCGGCGAGTTGGACCCGCGGCGGCGGCCGTTCTTCCATGACAACGGCGCATGGCGCGACTTCGCGGCGGGCCGCCCGTTCGACTGCACGCGCTGGGCGCGCGACATGTGGCGGATGCGGGATCGCGCGATGCGTCCGGACTTCGTCGTCGTGCCCGACCTGGTGGCCGGCGGGCTGGCGTCGCTCGATGTGTCGGCCTTCTGGCGCGACATGGTGCCCGACGAGTGCCCGGCCTATCTCGCGGTGCAGAACGGCATGAGCGAGGGCGACGTGTCCCGGCACCTGGAACGGTTCAGCTACCGCGGGATCTTCGTCGGCGGCGATCTGGAGTGGAAGCTCGCGACGGCGCCGGCGTGGGTGCGGTACGCGCACGATCGCGGCATGGCCTGTCACGTCGGCCGCGTCGGCGTCGCCGCGCGCGTGCGCTGGGCGCGCGCGATCGGCGCGGACTCTATCGACAGCAGCCTCCCGTTGATGGCGCGCGAGCACCTCGTGCCTTTCCTCGATGCTGTGCTCGCCGGCGACGACGGCGCCGCGCTCGCGAGGGCCGCGTGAGTCGCCGGTGCGATCGAGCGGCGGCGCGGCGCGCGGCGCGCATCCGCCGCGCCGAGCTGCGCCTGTTCGCGGCGGCGCGGCGCTTCTCGGTGGCACTCGACGGTTGCGCCGTGGAGCCGGTCGAGCACGGCGGCGAGGTGATGAGGGCGCTGGCCGAGCTCGACGCCGCGGCGCTGCGCTTCGCGGACGTGTCCCCGGCACGGAAGCGGCGACGTCGCCGGCGAGCTCGCGCGCGGGGGCAGTCATGAGCGAGCGCCGGGCGTTTCGCTTCGACTGCGACGGGTGCGGCGCGCACCTGGTCGTGCATGACGCGCGCGACCTACGCATCCACGAGGCGCGGGCGATCGCCGAGCGCGAGTATGGCTGGTGGGGGTCGAGCTTCTGTCGGCTGTGCGGGCTGCTCGCGCGCGCCGGTTGGGACCCGCGGACGGCGGACCACATCAGCGTGCATCGGCTGCCGCGGCCGTTGCGGTCGGCGACGGCCGATCCCGAGGTGGCCGATCTCGACGACGGCAACGAGCACGTGCCGACCGACGAGACGATCGGCTGGCCGGCGGTGCGGCTGAAGGTCGATGGCTCGATCGTACGATCCACACCTGCGCCGGGCCCGCTCGCGCCAGGCCGGCACGGCGCGGCGCCGGCGGCACGCGGCGGCGAGCTGGCGGCGGTGGCCGTCGGCGCTCGGCCCTTTCGTTGGTCTCGGTAGCTCATAGGTTCTTGGTACGCTCACAAGGGAGACAGCGCATGAGTGAAACTTCGAGGAGCCTCGCCTGGTACCACCGGGCCGGCGTCGATCCCTGGCAGATGAGCGTGTGCGACGAGCACGCCGCGGCGATCGCCGCGCTCGGCTTCCGGCCGGGCGTTCATCCGAGCTTTGCCTCGATCGGCGAGCCGAACGTGTGCGCGTTCTGTCGACGGTCGTTGACGATCGACGAGGTGCGCGCGTGCCGCTGCAACGATGCTGGCGTGCGGTGCCCCGTCCACCGTCGGGAACCGGGTGACGAGCGCGAGGAGCGGCAGCGCACTTGGTCGATCTGGCTCGACGAGGTGGCGGGCCCGGGCACCGGCCCCTTGATGCTGGAGTACGAGGACGATCGCGACGAGATGGCGAGGCTCGTCGCCGAAGTCGTCGCCGACGTGCCGGCGGATGCGGCTGGCGCGCGGTGCCGATCGGTCGCCGACGGTCGCGAGCGGCGAGGACGCTGGCGAGACTGGTTCGTGAAGGTTCCGCCGCTGGAGCTGGAGCTGGGCGACGATCGCGAGCGGTTGGCGGCGTTACTGACTGACGCCGTGCCATCCGCGCCAACGCGCGGAGCATGGCGAGGATGGGCCACGATTCCACCGGCGCCGCGCGTGAGCGCGATCAATGATGACGAGCTGCGCGCGCGTGTCGAGGCGGTGGCGGCGACGGCGCCGCGGGCGGCGCGCATGGTGCTTCGCTACCTGACGCGCAACGCGATCGACCTGGTGCGCGAGGGCGCGACGCGGTGCGCTGACAGCGTCGTCGCGTTCGCGGGGATGTTCAAGACCGCCGAGACTGCGGCGGTGTTCGTGCCGACGATCGCGGCGCGGCTCGGCGTTACCGTGGAGTCGTTCCGGTCCTTTCTTGACGACAGCTACGAGCGGGAGGTGGAGCGTGCGCTCGATCCGCACGTTGAGTGTTCGATCCATGATGGCGACAACTGCGGCGCCGCCGACTGTCCGCCCGCGATCGCGCTGCGGGCCCGCGCGGCGCAGAAGCAAGGCGCGTGGAGCCGGCTCGAGCTGCGTCGTGATGGGGGCGGCCATCGCCACTATCTCGACGGTGAGCCCGTTCATTGCGGCGAGCAGCTCGAGCTGCAGGCGACGGCCGATCGCTCGGACGACTACGGCGAGTACGAGGTGCCGTTGCCCGAGGGCGTGACCGTTCGCTACGAGGCGTCGTTGCACGATGACGAGGTCTCGGTGACGCTGCACAAGTACGTCGGCAATCACGAGTTCGTCACGCGCATGCATGCCGGGATGCGGTTCCGCTGGCCCGGGCGCACCAACTGAGCGTGTTCGCGATGGAAGCCACCACGAAGATGAAGCGGCGTTGCGGGCGGCCTCGCGGCCATGCGGGGTCGCACGCGATCCGCGAGCTGGGCGAGGACGAGGGCGCGCGCGGCCTGGCGTGCATGGAGGTCGTCGACGAGGTGCAGACGAAGACCGATGTCGTCTGCGTCGCGTTCGGCGAGCTCCATCGCGTCGACGACGAGGGCCGGGTGGCTTGCGATCCGACGGCGCGCGCGACCTGGCGCGGCAAGCGCGGCGAGGTCGTGGCGGCGCTGGCGAAGGCCCGCGCGCACGCGCTCTGCCGCGAGTGCTTCCCGATGGAACGCAGCGAGCGCGGCGGACGCCCCGAGCGCGCCGCGACGTCGCCGAAGGGACAGGCGCCGAAGGGACAGGCGCCGAAGCAGGAAGCCGGCGGCTGGATCGAGATCGGCACGGTGGCGGTGCGGACCGATTCGATCTTGGTCGCGTCGCGGGTCGCCTCGAAGGTCACGCGCACGCGGCAGCGCGGCATGATCGATGGCGTCGAGTACATGTGCCTGACGCGCTTCCGTGCCGGCGAGCGGTAGCCTTGACGCGATCGCGGGGCGTAGTTACTCGGAGGCGGTGAGCTATGACCCACACGAGGACTTCTACGTCCTCCTCGGCGTGCCCGACACCGCGACGGCCGCCGAGATCAAGGCGGCGCACCGAGCGCGCATCCAGCACCAGCACCCCGACAAGCCGACGGGGGACGCGCCCATGGCGGCAGTCTTGAACCACGCGCGGGATGTCCTCATGGATTCTGAGCGGCGCGCGGCGTACGACGACGCGCGCCGGCACCATCTGGCAAAGGTGGCGGCCGAGGCGGCGGCGCGCGCGAAGGCGACCGCGACGGCGCGGGCGGCGACGCGGCGAAAGAAGCGGGTGCGCGCTGCCGCGCCGGCGGCGCCGAAGGTCGCGCGCAAGGCGCCCAAGGCGCCGGCGATCGTGCGCCACGCGACACCACCGCCCCCGAGCGTCGTGGATATCGCGGTCGAGAACTTCGTCCGGAGTCTTCAGAACAAGAGCTACGGCAAGGCGCTCGGCTGGTTCGTGCTCGGCACGCTCGCCTCCGATGCTGAGCGCCGGCCGGCGCCGCGGCGCCGACGCCGGCGGCGGCGCTGATTTCGCAGAAGAGGTGAAGTGCGAAATCTCGCCGGGTCTGCGGCCGGGTCGCGTAGGCTTGGGGCGTGCCGAATCGCCGCGAATTGCGCTCCGCGTTTGCAACTGCGAAATCTCGCCCGCGCCGCGCCCTGGGCGTCGTCGCGGTGGCCGCGCTGATCGAGCGCCCGCGTTCGGCGGCCGAGCTGGCGGCGCATCTGGCGACCACGCCGCGCGCGCTGGCGGCGGCGTTGCGCGCGCCGGCGATCGCCGCGCTGGTCGAGCGCGACGCCGGCGGCGCGCTGTACGCGGCGCCGGGCGCGACGTCGGCCACCCTGCCCTACCAGCAACGGCTCGTCCTGGCCGGCGTGCAGGCACCGCGCGCGCGGCGTCGTCGTCGCGGCGACGACGCCGGCGGCGCGGCGATCGGCGAGCCGGGCGTGTTCCTGGCGATCGCGCGCGCGACCGAGCGCCTGTGGCGCCGCGCGCACCTGACCTATGACCAGGCGATCGCGGTGGGCAAGCTGGTACGCGAGCGGCTCGAGCTGACCAAGCCGGCCGCGCGCCGTGGAGCTCCGCCGCGGCTGTCGCCGGCGGACGCCAATCGGTTGATCGCGGCGGCCTATCGAACGGCGAGCGCGCGCGGCGGTGACACTCGGGCGCGCGGCCTCCTGGTCAAGACGCTTCTCCTGAGCGGTGCGCGCGTGAACGAGTTTGTTCATCTGCGCGCGGAGGATCTCGACGTCGAGCAGGCGCGGATCCGGATCCGCAAGGGCAAGGGGGGCAAGGTGCGCACGGTGCCGATCCTGCCCGAGCTGGCGCACGAGCTGCGGACGCACCTCGGCTCGCGCCGCGCCGGCTGGCTGTTCGAGTCGCGCGCGGCCGGTCGTTACAGCACGCGGCGCGTGCAACAGATCGTGCGCGAGGTCGCGGGCAAGGCCGGGATCGTCCATCGCGTCTACCCGCACCTGCTGCGGCACACCGTCGCGCAACACCTGCTCGATCGCGGGATGCCGATCGATCAGGTTCGTTTGTTCCTCGGGCACGAGGACATCAAGACGACGCAGATCTACGCGGAGCCGGGCCTCGGTGCCGTGAGCGAGAGCTACCGCCGCGCGCTCGGCGGCGGGCTGTCGGCGAGCTGGACCGGCGGCGAGCTCGCGCCTGCCCTGCCCTCGCCTCGCGGGGCCGCCGGCGCGGCGCGCGAACCTCGAGATCGACGCGCGCGGCCTCGTGGCAAGGAAGCCCGGCCGGGTCGGCGGCGCCGTGGAGGTCCTGGCCGAGCTCGCGGCGCCCGGGCGGCGCGCGGCCGGTCTTCCTAGCCCCTCGGCCGCGCGCGTCGATCTCGAGGTTCGCGCGCCGCGCCGGCGGCGGCGAGACCCCGGGCGTTGCGGCTCGTCGCCGAGCTGGTCGGGAACGGTGCCGGCGCATGGTCAGAGCTGGACGACGAGCGCGCCGGCGATCGCGGCGAGGACGACGGTCGCCAGGAGCAGCAAGCCGCCGAGGCCGACGCGCGGCCCGGCGGCCGACAACGAGAGCCGGCCAACACGCAGCGAAAACCGCTCGGGGGGAGTTGGGTCCTTCATCGTCCAGTCTCTGCCTGATCGAGCTGGTTTGGCGAACGTCGCCGGCGACGGCGCGCGAGCTGGTCGCCGCTCTGAACCGTCGCGGTGGCGGAAGTGATCGCGAGCCTCGGGGCGGCGAAATTAGGGGCCGGCCGGGGTGGTCCTGTAGATCATGGCCGATGAAGGAACGAGATGGATTCTCCCTCCGCGTTGGCCGGCGGCTGTCGCTCGACGGACACGGACCCCGCGGGACGTTCGTCGCGGCGCTGGTCGCGGTGGTGATCGTCGCGGCGTCGCTCGTCGCCGGCGCCCTCGGCGTGCGGCTGCTCTGGTGAGTCGTCAGCGTTCCCAAGGGTCCTTGACGTCGTGGCGCTCGATGAAGTTGTAGGAGCTGAACGCGTCGCGGGCCTCGGAGCGGGACACCATGTCGGGATCCATCGCGCCGACGAGATCGGCGCGTGCGAGCGAGACCAGGCCGGCGCGGTGGGCATCGAGCAACCGCCGCTTGAACCCGGCGAGGTCGAGGCCGGTTGCCGCGGGCTCGTCGCGGATCGCATCCCACACCGGCGCGATGAACACCTTGCGCGTGCCGAAGGTCGCGCCGGGCGTCTGCGCGGCGCGCGCGGCGGCGCTGCGGACTGCCGCGGCGAAGGCATCGAGCGTTGGCGGCGCTGCCGGCGGCGGCGTCGGAGTCGGTGACGTCGGCTTAGGCTTCTTCTTCGCCGGCGCGCGCGGCGTTGCGGCTAGAGGCTTCTTCTTCGGCGGCGGCTTGCGCTTCGCCGTCTTTGTCGGCGTGCTGATGTCGAGCTGCTTCCCGATGTATCGCTTGCGTGTGCGGTCGCCGTCCTTCCAGTAGGCGTACCAGTACGGCCCATGCCCTTTCTGTCCGCCGACGCAGCGGCGACACCGCTCCTTCCCACACGCGATCATTTCGTGCTGGTAGGTCACGCTGTCGACGTGGACGGGATCGGCGGGGGTCGGGCGCCGCGAGGCCATGTCTTATGTAACTTCAACGCCGCCGGCGTAGGCAAGTCTTATGTAACCTGTCGACGGGAAAGTTACATAAGACAAGGTTACATAAGACAGCCCGGACACGGGCGGCTGACTTCGGAGCTAGCGCGACGCGAGGAAGGCGCGCACGGCCGCGTTGACCACGTCGGACATGTCTTCATCGCTGCCGAGCTTGGAGGCGAGGTCGCGCGCCACGTCCAGATCGAAGTAGACCGTTGTCCGTCGACGGTGTGGCTTGGTGCGCCGCTCGGCGAGCGAGCGGCTCGCGCGGGTGAACGAAGGGACATCCGTCGGCGGCGCTGGTGGCGCGACGGTCGACAGAGAGGGCGCGCGCGGGAGATCCGTCGCGGGCGTCGAGGATGCGCCGTCGTCGTCGCCTCGATTCACGAAGTCGCGAACGAGGGACGGCGACGGAGAGGGCTTACGCAACGTGAGCGACGGTGACGGCATCGTTGAGGTGCTCCGAAGTGAGGTTGTCGATCGCAGTGGTGAGGTCGCGGATCTCGCGAGTGGCGTCCGGCTGGCCGGACATGTTCGTGACGCCACGCCCCTCGCCCATCGCTTGCTGGTACGCAACGCGCTCGGCGAGTTCAACGGGCATCAGCGGCACTCCGACCGCGGCGAGGTCGTTGCGTGCGTTCTTGCCGATGGCAGTGGCGCGACGGCGCGTGATGACCACGCGCGCGATCAGGTTCGGTCGGATTGTGCGGGCCTCGTCGATGATCTCGAGGCTCTTGCCCACGTCGTAGCCGAGGCAGGCCTCGCGGGCGCCGCCGTGGGTGCCCCACGGCTTGAACTCGATGTCGATGTTGGCGTCCGGGTACAGGCTCCCCTCCGTCACCGCGCTGTAGCCCAGCTTCGCGCGGGCGTTGACGTCGGGGTGGAGCTTCAGGACGACGGTGCTGGTCGGCTCGCTCGGGCCGCACGGCTGCCAGCCCTCGAAGCGCACGGCCGAGACCCGCTCCCAGCTCCCGGCGAGCGCGGCCCGGATCCGGGCGATCACCTCGTCGCGGGTGGGGTTGCGGTCGTGGACGAGCGTCGACTTGCGCTTCTGGTCGACCTTGGTGTCCGCGTGCACGCAGACCTTGATGCGGACCAGGCCGTCGGCCGCGGCGGGCCACTTCCCGCCGGTCAGGAAGACCACCGCGTCGGCCGGGGTGAAGAGGGCCACGATCACGGCGACGACGAGCGCGCTGTGGAGGAGGAATCGCATGAGGGCGAGCCTATCCCAGCAGGCGGAGGCTCGCTCGCGTCAGCCGGCGCCGAGCGGCGCGCCGGCGGGGCCGGGATCGAGGAGGGCGGCGAGGCGCAGGGTCTCGGCGTTGA
>JAANMY010001150.1_pt1 | contig 31806 bp, 28 predicted proteins | sample 7279691 | NCBI WGS metagenome assembly JAANMY01 (sample SAMN14094543, study PRJNA606508) | bioreactor metagenome | isolation source: A lab-scale SPAN reactor treating ammonium-rich wastewater day 388 | place: Ireland: Galway | collected 2018-02-07
GCGGAGCGACTGAAGGCCTGCTACGAGACCCGTCCCGAGACCGTCGCTTGCGATCTGCATCCGGACTACGCCTCCACACATTTCGCCGAAAGCCTCGGCCGGCCCTTGCGGCGCGTGCAGCACCACCATGCGCATGTCGTCTCCTGCATGGCGGAGCAGGGCTTGGAGGGAAGGGTGCTGGGCGTCGCTTGGGACGGGCTCGGCTACGGTTCCGACGGGACGCTGTGGGGAGGGGAGTTTCTGCTGGCGACGCGCGCGGCCTTCCAACGGGCGGGGTATTTTCGGCCCTTCCCCTTGCCCGGGGGAGAGCGGGCGCTGCGCGAGCCGAGGCGCGTCGCCCTGGGACTGCTCTACGAGGCCCTAGGTCCGGCGGGCCTTTCCGATTTCCAGGGACCGCTGCGCACCGCATTTTCCCCGGCGGAGTGGAGGCTGTTGGGAAAGATGATGGAGAAGGGTCTGCAATGCCCGCGCAGCAGCGGCGTCGGCCGCCTCTTTGACGCCGTCGCGGCCCTGATCGGCCTGCGTCCGATCCAAAAATTCGAAGGGCAGGCCGCGATGGAGCTGGAGTTTTTGTGCGAGGAGTCGGATGATAGGTCGGGCTATTCCCTGGAAGTCCGGCCTGAAACAGTGGGTTTCGTCTTGGATTGGCGCCCGATGCTGCATGAGCTCTTGGCCGATCTCGCGCAAGGCAAGGCGCGGGCCCGGATCGCCCGCCGTTTCCACTTGGGTCTCGTCCAAGGTCTCTTGCAGGCGGCGCGCCTCACGGGAGAGCGAAGGGTCGTGTTGACCGGCGGCTGTTTTCAAAATAAATTCCTCCTCGAGGCGGCCGTGCGGTGCCTTGGGGAGGCGGGCTTCGAGCCCTATTGGCACCGGAGCATCCCCCCCAACGACGGCGGGATATCCCTGGGACAGGCGGCCGTCGTGGCCGCGCAGGATCGAGGTTGAGCGATGTGTCTGGCCATTCCCGGAAAAATCGTCCGTTTGCTTCAGGAGGAGCCGCTCCGCCGCACAGGCAAGGTGGACTTCGGGGGCATCTTAAAGGAGGTTAACCTCTCCTACGTCCCCGAGGCGGGTGTGGGCGATTATGTGATCGTCCACGTGGGATTCGCGATCAGTCGGGTGGAGGAAAGCGAGGCCCGCAAGGTCTTCGAGTACCTTGCGGAACTGGAAGGCCTCGCCGAAATCGAGGGGCCCTCATGAAATACCTCGAGGAATACCGCGACGCCGCGGCCGCTCGGGGCTTCGCCCGCGCCATCGCGCGCACCGCGCGGCGTCCCTGGACCCTGATGGAGGTCTGCGGCGGACAGACTCACGCCATCGTCAAGTACGGATTGGACGAGCTGCTTCCGCCCGGCATCGGCCTGGTCCACGGCCCCGGCTGTCCCGTCTGCGTCACGCCGCTCGAGGTCCTCGACCGCGCGATCGCGATCGCCTCGCGGCCCGGCGTCGTCTTCTGCTCCTTCGGCGATATGCTCCGCATCCCCGGGAGCCGCCGGGACCTGCTGAGCGTCCAGGCCACCGACGGCGACGTCCGCATCGTGTACTCCCCGCTGGACGCCCTCCGGATCGCGGAGGAAAATCCCCAAAAAGAGGTGGTGTTTTTCGCGGTGGGCTTCGAGACCACCGCGCCGGCCAACGCGATGGCGGTCTACCAAGCGCGCGAGCGCGGCCTGAAGAATTTCTCCCTGTTGGTCAGCCAGGTCCTGGTGCCGCCCGCGATGGAGGGCATCCTCGCCTCGCCGCTGAACCGCGTGCAGGGCTTCCTGGCGGCCGGGCATGTCTGCACGATCATGGGCGTCGAGGAGTACGGGCCGATCGCGCAAAAATACCGTGTCCCCATCGTGGTGACGGGCTTCGAGCCGGTGGACATCCTCCAAGGAATCTATCTTTGCGTGCGGCAGTTGGAAGAGGGAAGGGCCGAGGTGGAAAACCAATACGCCCGCTCGGTGCGACGCGAGGGGAACCTCCACGCCCGGCGGATGATCGAACGGGTCTTCCGGGTGATTCCCCGGCAATGGCGCGGCATCGGCGAGATCCAGCGCAGCGGCCTGGGGCTCTCGGAGGAGTTTTCCGATTTCGACGCCGAGCTCCGCTTCGGCGTCCGGGACCTGCGAGTGGAGGAAAACCCCGAGTGCCTGAGCGGCCTGATCCTGCAGGGGATCAAGAAGCCGCCCGAGTGCCCCGCCTTCGGGACCCGCTGCACTCCGGAGCATCCCCTGGGCGCGACGATGGTCTCCACCGAGGGCGCCTGCGCCGCCTATTACCGTTATCGCGGGAGGGCCGCATGTCCCTGAGCTGTCCCATCCCGCTGAACGACTACCCTAACGTACTGCTCGCCCACGGCGGCGGCGGGCGCCTGACGCACCAGCTGATCCAAAAGATGTTCCTGGCCGCCTTCGGCAATCCGACCCTCGAGCTGCAGCACGACGCGGCCCAGCTGGAGCTGAAGGGGAACCGCCTCGCCTTCACCACCGACTCCTACGTCGTCCGCCCGCTCTTCTTCCCCGGCGGGGACATCGCCGCCATGGCCGTGCACGGGACGGTCAATGACCTGGCCATGGTCGGCGCCCGGCCGCTCTACCTGAGCGCGGCCTTCATCCTCGAGGAGGGCTTTCCGATGGAGAGCCTCTGGCGGCTGGTCCTGTCGATGCGAGACGCGGCCCGCGAGGCCGGCGTGCAGATCGTCGCGGGGGACACGAAGGTGGTGAACAAAGGGAAGGGCGACGGGGTGTTTATCAATACCTCGGGCGTGGGTATTTTGGAATATCCGGGCCGCATCGCCCCGCAAGAGCTGAGGGCCGGCGACGCCGTCCTGCTCAGCGGCGACCTGGGGCGCCACGGGATCGCGATCCTGTCGGCGCGGGAGGGGCTGGGCTTCGAGACGGCGATCGAAAGCGATTCGGCGCCGTTGGCGGGGCTGGTCCTCGACTTGCTCGGCGCCGGCCTTCCCATCCGGTGCATGCGGGACCTGACCCGCGGGGGGCTGGCCACGGCCTTGGTCGAGATTGCCGAGGCCTCAGGCCTGGGGATCGCAATCGAGGAGGCGGCGGTGCCGGTCTGCGAGCCGGTCCGAGGGGCCTGCGAGATCCTAGGGCTGGACCCCCTCTACGTGGCGAACGAGGGGCGCTTCGCGCTCTTCGTTCCCGAGGCCCAAGCGGAGGCGGCCTTGGAACGAATGCGGAGGCATCCCCTGGGGCGGGAGGCTTTCCGGATCGGGACGGTGGGCTCCGGCTCCGGCGTGACCCTGAAGAGCCGGATGGGCGTGGCTCGCGTCCTCGACCGGATCAGCGGCGAGCAGCTGCCGCGCATCTGTTGAAAGGCGACATGGATCTCTACGAGGCCATCTTTCAGTCCGCGAAGCTCGGCATCGTCATCTCGAACGACCAGGGCGTCATCGAGCGGGTCAACCCCTTCGCCAACCAGCTCTTCGGCTACGAGGGCGAGGAGCTGATCGGGCAAAAGATCGAGGTGCTTCTGCCCCTAGAGCTGCGCGAACGGCACGTCGCCCATCGCGGCGATTTCAACGCCCACCCTCGGGCGCGTGCCATGGGTTTCGGCATGGACCTCGCCGCGCGGAAAAAGGACGGGACGCTCTTCCCGGTGGAGGTGAGTCTCGCCCCCTACGAACGGTTGGGCAAGCGCGAGATCGTCAGCTTCGTCAGCGACATCACCGAGCGCAGGCGGATCTCGGAGGAATTGAAGACCCTGAACGTCGAGCTGGAGAGGAAGGTGGGCGAGCGCACGCAGGAGCTTTCCCAGGCCTTCCTCGAGCTTCGCCAGAGCCACGCGAGCCTTCGGGAGGAGATGGAGCAGCGCAAGAAGGCGGAGCGGGCCGTTCAGGAGGCCCTGGAGCGGGAGCGGGAGCTGGGCGAGCTCAAATCGCGCTTCGTCGCGACCGCCTCCCACGAGTTTCGAACCCCGCTCAGCGCCATCCTGAGTTCCGCGGAGCTGATTTTGCGCTACCGCGCCCCCGGGGACGCCGAGAAGCGAGAGCGGCATATTCAGAGCATCAAGACCGCCGTGCGAAATTTGAACGGGATTCTCAATGATTTTCTCTCGTTGGAGAAGATCGAGCAAGGTCGCGTCGAGTATCGCCCCAGCCGGTTTTCCCTGGTAGGATTGGTCCAGGAACTGGTGGGGGAAATGCGGGCCCTGGTCAAGCCGGGTCAACGCATCCATCACCGCCATCGTGGGGAGGACGAGCCCGTGCTCTTGGAAAAAACCTTGCTGCGCAGTATCCTGCTCAACCTCTTATCCAACGCCGTGAAGTATTCTCCCGAAGAGAAGGAGATATGCCTTTGCACGGAGATCGGCGACTCCGAAATCCGCATCGTCGTGGAGGACCACGGCATCGGCATCCCGGCCTCCGAGCAGAAACACCTCTTCGAGACCTTCTTTCGCGCGAAAAACGTCGCGAACATCCAAGGAACGGGCTTGGGCCTGAACATCGTCAAGAGCTATCTGGACATGATGGGCGGGGTGATCCAGGTCGAAAGCGGAGAGAACCGCGGCGCCACCTTTAAGGTCCTTCTGCCCAAGACGCGGGAGCCGCAGCCATGAAGAAGATCCTGCTCATCGAGGACGACCCCGTCGTCCGCGGCAATACGGCCGAGATACTCGAGCTGGCCAACTATAAGGTCGTCGCCGCGGAGAACGGAAAAAAAGGGCTGCAGGCGGTCAAGGAGGCCAAGCCCGATCTCGTCGTCTGCGACGTGATGATGCCGGAATTGGACGGCTACGGCGTCCTGCACATCCTCTCCAAGGACCCCGAGACCGCCGGCATTCCCTTCATCTTTCTCAGCGCGAAGGCCGAAAAGGGGGAGATCCGCAAGGGCATGGACCTGGGCGCGGACGATTACCTGACCAAGCCCTTCGAGGAGACCGAGCTGCTCAACGCCATCGAGGCCCGGCTGAAGAAGAGCGAGGGGCTGAGGCGGGAGTTCTCGCGCGACCTCGAGGGCCTGACCCGATTTTTGGACGAGGTCCGCGGTTTTAGGGAGTTGGAAAATCTCTCTAAGCAATTTCCGGTCGCCGTCTACAAGAAGAAGGAGACGATCTACCAGGAAGGAGACGCGCCCCGTCATCTTTTCTTCCTCAATCGCGGCAAGGTCAAGACCGTCAAGCTCCACGACGAGGGCAAGGAGTACGTCACGGGTCTTTACCAAAAGGGCGATTTTTTCGGCTACGGTTCTTTGCTGGAAAACGCGCCTTACTCCGATTCCGCCTCGGCCTTCGAAGAGTGCGAGATCTGCAAGATCCCCAAGGAGGATTTCCTCTCCCTCGTCTACCGGAACCGCGACGTCGCCGCGAAATTCATCCGGATGCTCTCCGGGGACGTCGCGGAACGGGAGCGGCAGCTCTTGAGCTTCGCATACGACTCGGTGCGTAAACGGGTGGCGGAAGTCTTGGTCAAGCTTTCGGAGGGGCTGTTTCGCGGCGGGGGAAAGACGGCCCGCCTGAGCATCCACCGCGAGGACTTGGCGGCGATGGCCGGAACCGCCTCGGAGACGGTGATTCGCGCCTTGAGCGAGTTCAAGCAGGACGGTTATATCCAAGTCGAGGGCCGGGACATCCTGGTGCTCGATCCGGATAGGCTGCGGGAGGTCCGGTAATACCCCCTAAAGTGACGGGTATCAGGATTTTCCCTGACTGAAATCATCATCTTACCATGATCTCCGGTTTAATGTAGTTGGGTGAAAAAGGTATTGATCCCGACGGATTTTTCCCCCGCCGCGCAACGGGCGCTGCATTTCGGCGTCTCGATCTTCGAAACGAGCGGGGTGGGGGCTAATTTCATCCTGGTCCATACCTTTCCTTTTCCCGTAAACGCCTCGAATTCTTGGGTGGAGGTCCACGACGCGTGGAAACGGACTTCGGCCAAATCCTTCGCCGCCGAGTTGGAGGAGGCTAGGCGCGTCTATGCCCCGAAAAACGTCTCGTTCGAAACGCTCTCTTTCATCGGCTCCCTCGATAATGTGCTGGTCCACCTCGTCCGGGAACGGGGCATCGACTGCGTGATCTGGGGAACGGATCCGGAATCGGGGAAGGAGGAGGAGATCGCCCGGCTCTTAAGCCGGGTCTCTTGCCCCGTCCTCGTGGTGCCGCTCTAGAAGCGACCGCCTCTTTGAGATCGAAGCGTCCCTCCGGCCGTGAGTACCAAGACCATCCAAAATGCCCAAGCCGGCGAAAGGGGCGGCGCGGCGCCGCCCGCGGCCAAGCCGCAACCGCCGCTTTTGACGGAGGTCGCGCGACAAGTGCCGTCGGCGTCGAAGGGGCAGGCGTCCAAGTGGTCGAGCTGACCGTCGTTGTCGTCGTCGCCGTCGCAGGCGTCGCCCAACCCGTCGCCGTCCGTCTCGGTCTGGGCCGGGTTGTGATGGTCGGGGCAGTTGTCATAATCGTCGTGGATTCCGTCGCGGTCCCGGTCCGCCAGCGCCTTGGTACCCGGGGGCGGGGGATTGCCGACCAGTCCGCCGCAGAATTGGGCCGAGGGAAGGGATTGGCCGGCACAGGAGCCCGCCAGATCGGCGGCGGCGGGGACCCAGGGGAGGTTCCAGTCCGCGTTGTCGGGGAAGCACTCGGGCATGGGGCGGCGGTCGACGTCGTCGGCGACGAAATCCCCGGGCAGGGTGACGCGGAAGCCGATGCAGCGGGTCTTAAGGACGCCGTTTTCCATAAAGGCCGGACAGTCGATGTCGCGCACCGACCAGCTGCAGATGTCGTGCTTCACGTCCTCGCCGAGCACCTGGATGCACTCGTTGTAGAGATCCGGATCGTCGGCCTGCAGCGTGGCCGAGCATTGACAGGAATCGTTTTTCCACTCGCAAAAGCTCTTCGGCTGGCAGGCGTCCTGCTTGGCCAGGGCGTAGTTGTCGGCGAAGGCGCTCATGTCCATCGTCACGCTGAGGATGCCCGTCGCGGGGTCGTAGCTCGGCGGATCCCAGGGCCAGCTCAAGTCCTGGAATTGCAGCGCCAAGGTGCTGAGGTCGACGCTCACCGCTTGGACATTGCTGTCTTGAAAATCGGGGTGATTGGCGCCCACGTACAACTGGTAGGTCTGCCGCGTGGTCGGTTGCGCGTAGACGAGGAAGACGTAATAGGACTGATTGGCCTGGAAGATGTTTTTCAGCGCGGCGTTTTGCTGCGAGGCGGGACCGTCCGTCGTCGCGATGTAGTACTTCCCGTGGTTGGCGGTCAGGTTGATGCGGCCCCCGATGGCGGGGCCCATCATGCGGATCTTGGTGGTGTTGGTCGCCGGCGGGTTCTCTTGAGGATTGAGGTATTGCCGGTAGAGCGGCACGCCGTAGCAGCCCGAGGTGCAGTTGGCGTTCCATTGGGACTGGTCGCAGCCGGTGCCGCAGCCCGGGTAGACGACGGTCGTCACGTGCTCGTAGGGGCTGGTCTTGGCCGTCGCGTCGGACTCGCATTCCAGGACCTCGAGCGGGGCGTTGAAGAAGGGGTCCTCGTTGACCGAGACGGTGGTCTTCAGGCCGGTCAGCGAGCCGTCGTCGTCGTTCAGGATGGTCTGGCGGTCGATGGCCGTGAAGTTGTCGAAGGCGGCGGGGTTCCAGGTGGCGTAGCGATTCTTCACCTCCTGCACGTTCGTCTTGAACCAAGAGCCCGGCGTCTCGGCCGCGAAGAGGGGCTCGATCACGAAGTGACGGATGTCCACGCCCTCGAAGAAGAGGTTCGTCGAGTGGAAGGCCGGCGGGTAATAAAAACCGTTGGACTGTTTCCAGGCGATCGCCGCGTTGGGCAGGTAGCCCTTGCCGGTGGCTGGGTCGCCCGGCATGCCCAGGACCTTCCCGTACATCCAGCCGCTGTCGTTGCACTGCTGGTTGACGTTGGGGAAGGGGCAGTCGGCGATCGTGGACTTATGAATGTTGAGAAAGGCATTGGAGTCTTGGAGGGAAGGGCCGTCGTAGATATTGAAGAAGCGCTGGTTCATGCCGAAGTTGCTCAGCGGCATGGCGACACCCTCGTCCACCGAGAGGCAATAATTGATATCGGTGTTGTCGCACTTGAGGCCCTTGAGCTTGCCGTCCGGGGTTTGCAGGGGATTGAAGGGCCCGGCGTCGGAGACGAAAGGATTTAGAACCGTTTGAGTGGCGGGGTCCGCCGCGTTTTGGGCGTGGCCGATGAAGACGTTCTGCCGCGCCAGCATCCAGTTGCCCGGGATGACCGAGGAGTGGGTGTAGTCGCCGCCGGTGACGAAGGTCAACCCCGCGTTTTGCACGTCGGTCAGGACGCTCTTGAGCATGAGAAACCAGCGGGGCCTCAGCCAGATCGCGGAGAAATTGGTCTCCGCCCAATGGAACGACGAGGTGTATTGGTCGAGCACCGTGACCATGCAGGCCTGGCGGTTGCTGGCGGAGCAGACCGGGACGGCGCTGCAATCGGCGTCGTCGCAGCGGGTATAGGCCGGCAGTGTCTGAGAGACGATGGGATAATAGGACTCTTGGGACTTATCCGTGTTGGGCGCGGGGGCCAGGGGATTCGGGACCGCGTTCAGGCGCAGCGAGCCGTCCTCGACGCCGTGGCAGACCGCCGAGTCGGGCGTGGAGTTGAAGGAGTTCATCGCGCTGCTGCAGAAGTTCCCCTTGAACTTTTTGATCGGCGCCGTCCCGCCGCGGGCCAGGCCGGCCTGGATGGAGGCGTAGGACTCCCAGGTCATGTGCCGCGAGTGCCCGCTGATCGAGCCCAGGACGGGCCAGTAGCAGGCCCCGCAGGCGGTGGCGCCGGCCGCCATGTTGTATTCGAAGTCGTTCCAGCCGTTCATCATCCAAAACACCGACGGGCGCACGACGTCGGACTGGTAGGCGAAGAAGGGCGAGGTCAGGCCGCCGGGGATGGAGGCGGCCGAGAGGATGCCGGGCACCTTGCGGGGATTCTGCACGTTGTCCACCGCCGCGCGCGCCAGGACGCCCAAGTTGGAATGGAGTTTGTTGTCGGTCTCGGTCCCGTCCTCCAGGTAGAAGCCGTGGCCGATCGAGAGATAGCCGACGTTTCTAGCCAGCGTCACCCGCTGGGCGCCGTGCAGGGTGATCCACCGGGTCATTGAGTCGTGGATCGAGTTGTCCTGGACGAGGGTGTCCTGCGGCGTTTGGCGGGCATGGTGGAAATGGACCGGGTAATGGCCGATGCGCCCGCCTTGCCCCAGTTGGTAGAATTCGACGCCCTGGATCTTGACGTCCTTGGCGCCCTGGCGGATCACCGTGTGTCCGCCGAAATAGTAGGGGTGCTGCTGGCCGGGCTGTTCCGTCGAGGGGACCAGTTGGTCCGCCGGAGGGAAGCAGTCGTAGTCGCAATCGGCCTTGGCCGGATCGAAGCTGTCGCCCGCCGACACGATGCGGATGCTGCGCGTCAAGAGCCCGACGGCGGCGCGGGTCTCGGCCGTGGCGCCCGCGAGCTTGAGCCGGTCGGGCAGGGAGCTTAGCGGAAAGGCCTCACCGTTGTGAACGTACTTCACGGGCTGTTTCAGGGTGAGGGTCTTGCGATCGGCCGCGATCTGTTCGATCTCGAGGCGCTCGGAGTGGCCGGGGAGATAATCGGTTGTGGTGAGGACGATCCAATCGCCGGCCTCCCAGTCGACCTCGCGGTCGAGGGTGAGGGTGCTTTCGCCCGCCTTGACCGTCTGGGCCAGGCGCACCCAGCTGGTGCCGGAGCTGGAAGAATCGAGATTGCCGTAGCTTGCGCCCTTCTTTCCGTAAAGCTGGAGCGTCCCGCCGAAGGAGACGCCGAGGACCTTGTAGCCGAAATAGCGGTCGGGGGCGCCGCCGTCGGCGGCGAGGGGCTCGTAGGTGTAGAAATAATCGTAGACCCGGCACTGTTCGGGCGGGGTATCCGGGGCGTCGGGCGGCAGGCAGACCTTGCTCGCGCCGTTGCTGCTCCAGATGGCGGCGGGAATGCCGCAGCTGGCGTCTGTTTGGCAGGCCACGCCGGTGCCGCCGGGCCCCTGGTCCGCGCCGTAGAGGTGAATCGTCACGGCGCCGCCGGCGCTGCCGATGGGCGCGCCGGGCGAGCCCGCCACCAGGCTGCCGCCGTTCTCGACCAGGATGTTCTTGGACCAGAAGTCGATGGCCTGATCTTGGAAGGTCAGGCTTCCGCCGTTGACGATGTTGACGTTGCCGTAATGAAAGGTGCCCACGCCCGCGCTGCAGGGGGCGCTGAGGACGATGTCCTCGCCGCCGCCGGGCGCCAGGTTTCCGCCTGGGCAGGGATCGGGCGCGGCCGAGACCGGGCTTGGCGTCGAAAGCTTTCCGAAGGCGACTAAAGAGGCAAAGACGAGGGCCGCATAGAAAAAGAACCTTCGTTCGAGCATGAGAGCCCCGCTTCCCTAAAAGAGGTTGGCCTAGGAAAAACTCATTTTAAGTAGACGGCCTTGTCCCGATCAAGGCCTATGACCAGATAGGCCTCTGGAACGGCGATATCGCAAGAGTTTTTTTCCGAGAAATGAGGAGAGTGGGGCGGAGTCCCGCTCTCGCTACTTAGCGCATTTGTCGCCTCAGGCCTCGACCAAGACTTTGAAGCCGCCCCAGGCCATGCGTTTGCAATCGAAGGGCATGTTTTTCGGGTCCATGGAGCACGCTAGCCGCGGGTCCTTCATGACCTTGGCGTTGACGCGGTCGCGATGGGCGCGCGATTTGTAGACGATGTAGGAAAACACCACGGTCTCGCCCGGCTTGGGCTTCAGCACCTTGGGGAAGGGGAGTCCGAACTTGATGTTGAGGTCGTCGCCGACGCACTCTTTGTAATCGAGGGCGCCGTGCTCGCGCCAGATTTTTCCGGCCTTGGCGGCCATGCGGCGGTAGGCCTGAAGTTTTTTCTTCGGGACCGGCAAGAGAAAACCGTCGACGTATTTCATAGGGAAGCCTCCGTTTTATTTATTCTGTCAGCGTTAAAAAAATCGTCCGTTTCATAGCGGCTTGGGCGCCGTCTCCGCGGCCGCCTTCAGGTCCGCCAGGCCCTTTTCAAACTGGCCGCCGATCATCTTGTCCATGTTCATGAAAAGACCGATGGCCTTGGCCATGAAGTTGTTCTTTCCGAACATGCTCCAGGTCACGATCGTCTTGTCGCCCTCGGGCTTGAAGGTGAATTCGGCGGTATGGGTGGCGGCGAAGGGCTTGAGGAATTCGAGCTGGATGCGGATCCGCTCGTTGGGGCGGCTCTCGAGGATGGTCATGCGACCCTCGCCCACTTGGGAGTTGCCGGCCCAGGCGTAGGCCGCGCCGGCGCCGGACTGGGGACCCGAATAGCTCTGTTTCATTGCGGGATCCAGCTTGCCCCAGGGATTCCAGGTCTCCCAGAGGCGGAAGTCGTTGACCTGGGCGAAGGCCGCCGCCGGCGGGGCGGAGACGGCCAGGCTGCGGCTGACTTTGAAATCGGCGGGGCGCAAAGCGACGACGACCGCGAAGAGGACTGCGACGACCGCGAGGATGATGAGAATTTTGGAGAGCATGGCAGGATTCTCCTTGGCGCGGCGGGACGGGACCGAAGCGCGCTGAGTTTGGGGGCCAGAATGATTATTTATTAATGTACTATATGGTACAAAAAATATTCTTATCAAGAAAAATTTGCATTTTTATATGGAATTTTTGGTAGAATACTCGTGTTTCTTTGGTATAATTTATGCACTAAATAGTACAGTCAGAATCTCAGGGTATGGCCGTTAAAACCGAAACACGCGACCGCATGATCCAAGCCGCCCTCGACCTTTTCCACCTGCAGGGCGTGAAGGGCACCAGCATCGACGAGATCCTGTCGAGGTCCGGCACGGGCAAGAGCCAGTTCGCGCATTATTTCAAGACCAAGGACGGATTGGTGCACGCCGTCCTGCAGTATCTCCACGCGCTCATCCGCGACGGCAAGGCCGGGACGGGTTATCGAATCCGGTCTTGGGAAGACTTGGAAGGCTGGTTCGATCAGTACATCCGCTTTCAGCGGGAGGTGCATTGCGAGCGCTCCTGCCCCATGGCCACCATCGGTAACGACCTCGCGGCGGACCAAGAGCTGCTGCGCCAGGATATTCGCCTCTTTCTGGAGTGGAGCGGGGGGCAGCTGGCGCGCTTCTTCGCGGAGCGCAAGGCCGCGGGCGAGCTGTCGGCCGCCGCGGATCCGGACGCCCTGGCCGCGCTCTGCCTGACCGTCATGCAGGGCGGGATGCTGCTCAGCAAGATCCGGCGGGACACGACGACCTTCGAGCGCGCAGCGGAGCAGGCGTTGGCCTACATTCGTTCGCTGCGGAAGGGGTCTTAAGTTGGGTTTGGTGGCGCGATTTTTCCCCGCCTCGGTCCCGGACCGAAAAATGCTTCTGATTTTGCGGGTTTGAAGAAAGGAAGTGTCAAACTCCGAAATCCCGATTAGCATGTCGGCCTCAGCCTTTAATCCGGGAGGGTTCCATGAAACTTAATTTCTTTTTTCACCGAATCAGAAAATACCTGCTTCGAGGGGCGCCGGTCTTTGCAGCCGCCGCCCTCGGCCTGTCCAGCCCCGCTTTGGCACAGTTAATGGTGACCGATTTAAACGGCGGCGTCACTGCGGACGAACTGGCGCAGTCCTTGGCCGGCTCCGGCGTGACGATTTCCAATGTCACTTTCACGGGCGCGCCGCAGGCCGCGGGGTCCTTCAGCGGAGGCAACGGGATCATCGGTTTTTCCGACGGGATCATTCTCGGCTCGGGGTCGGTCAGCTCCGTGCCGGGGCCGAACGACGAAGACGGCGTCACGACGGATTTCGGCGGGCCGGGCGACGCCGCCCTCGATCCGCTGACCGGCGGATTCCCGACTCAGGACGCCGCCGTCCTTGAATTCGACTTCGTCCCGCAGGGGGGATCGGTCTCCTTCCTCTACGTCTTCACCTCGGACGAATACAACGAGTTCGTCGCCTCCGAGTTCAACGACGTCTTCGCCTTTTTCGTCAACGGGACGAACTGCGCTTTGGTGGGATCGGATCCGGTTTCGATCAACACGATCAACAACGGGAATCCCTTCGGCGTCGGTCCCTCGTCGCACCCCGAGCTCTTCATCAACAACGACTTGGAAGACGGCGGCGGTTCCATCGACACCGAGATGGACGGGCTCACCCGGGTGCTCACCTGCACCGCGACGGTCAACTCCGGCGCGACCAATCACATGAAGCTGGCTATCGCCGACGTCAGCGACGGGATCTTGGACGCCAACGTCTTCCTCCAGGCGGGAAGCTTGAGCGCCTGCGAGCCTCAAGCGGAGATCTGCAACGGCCTAGACGACGACTGCGACGGCGTCGTGGACAACGGTTGCACAGGGGCCGGCGGCGCGCTGATCGAGGGTGCGGGTTGCTCCTTGAGGCCGGGTTCCTCGGGCTCGGCGGGTTTAACGGGGGGCTCTTAGGTATGGCGTCGGTTTTTTTCGCCGTCAGGCGGGCGAAGGGGGCGTAATTTTCTTCTGCCGCGAGTCACAGCGGCCGTTCAATTCTCAGTGGTGGTTTCAAGGGAGATAGGAAATAGTCATATGGGGATATTTAAGGAATCCGATGGGGATGATTTGGATTGGCGTTTGCTCCAGAACAGTCCAGTTCATCTCTATTGGAAGGAAAGCGTGCTTAAGCTTCATTTGGATTGGTTGAAGGATCGCTTTTACCTTATTTATTCCCTAGACTGTTCGACATGGTCTTCCGAAGAGGGCCTTCATGGGGAAATTGCACGGGTTTACAATTTCCAGATTATTACGGGAAAAACCTGAACGCACTAAACGACTGCTTGAGCGACTTAGAGATTCCCGATCGCGGCGGAGTCGTCCTCGTTTTTTTTGCCTTCGATAGTTTCGCCGAAAAATTTCCGGATTTTGCATGGGGACTTTTGGACATCATCGCCGGGCGCTCGAGGGTTTTTTCTTTAAAAGGGAAGAGGTTGATGGCCTTAGCCCAATCCGTTGACCCAAAGCTTGAAATGAATCCGATTGGGGCCTGCCCCGTTTTATGGAATCCCGACGAGTGGTTAAACGAAAAGAGGGGAGTGGACGATTAGACTATAGAATTAAAAAAGCCATTCCAGATCTTTTCCGAAATGGCTTCTGCTACGAAGTGGCATCCCCTATGAGCTGGAGGAAGTTAAGAAAATTACCAAGTTTTTCATTAAAATTTCGCGCTCCAGAGCCTCTGCCTAATGAACTTTAGTTAATGAATGTTAACAGAAGGCATTAGTAGGACCACAGGTCCTTCCTCATTGCCAATGCGGTTTTCTTTAAAGAATCGGAAGATGGGTTTTGGATAAATGAAAAAACAAGCTCCTGGGTTCTTTTATCTGCGAACAGAAGCATGTTAATATATTCTGATTCCAATTCATCCATAAGGTCTTTTAGGGTTTGAAAATTGCGGCGCCCATGGTCATGCAGGGCCTGTTTATGTTTCTCAAAATCCAATTGCTTTTCCAGCTAGGCGTGAATGAGATGGCCGTTTTCGATAAGAGCCTTGGGCAGCTTACCCGCGTCTTTTGATGCCTTATAAATATCAACCGCTTTTTGGGCATTGAGCCAAAATTCCGGAGTAGTATTCAATGCGGCTGCAAGCTTTAGGGCGAGCTGAGCCGTTAAACGGGTTCGGCCATTGATTAAGCGGTTGATGACTTTGATGTCGTACTTAATATGGTCGGCAAGTTGTTTTTGCGTAAGCCCCAGGGGAAGGAGATATTCCTCCTGTAAGATCTCTCCAGGGGCGGTTGGTTTTCTTTTCATACGAGCCATATAAGCCTCTATATTTCAATGATAGTCTATTACTCGGACTTTGGCCGGACCTTGTTCGGTCCACTCAAACACGATTCTCCATTGGTCGTTAATCCGAATGCTATGAAGTCCTTTCAGATCGTCTTTTAAAGCCTCCAACTTGTTACCCGGAGGCGATGCTAGGTCGTCCAGTTGGTGGGCGTAATCCAGCATATCCAGTTTGCGCCTCACGATTTTTTTTATTCCTTGCCATCCGGCATTTTTAGGAACCTTTTCAGATTCAAAAAACTCCTCAAGCGAAGGCTCCACAAAGGATTGGATAGCCATAAGAAACAATTCATACCTTGATAAGGTATACCATCTCAAGGTAATTCCGACAATGGTTCGAGCGTGTTTTGGAGAAAAAGAAAAAGCCCTTGAATTTCAAGGGCTTTTTCGGAGGGCGTCCCCAAGGGGATTCGAACCCCTGCTGCCGCCGTGAAAGGGCGGTGTCCTAGGCCTCTAGACGATGGGGACAAAGGCTGTGGAGGCAAATAAACGTACTGTGAGCCGGCTGGGACTCGAACCCAGGACACCCGCCTTAAAAGGGCGGTGCTCTACCAACTGAGCTACCGGCCCGGGGACATCCCGATTTCATTTTCGATGCCGGGCGCCGCGGTTATAACCAAAAACGCGCCGGACCTTAACCGCCTTTCGCCGCCAGTGTCAAATTTTTACTTTTGGCGCAGTGCAGCGGCAAGTAGCGGGAATCACAAAATATTTCTTTGCGACTCCGCCCGCAGTCGCTACAATGCCCCCTAATATGACCGGTAGGGAGAAGTCGCTCGAGATTCAACCCGAGCTCATTCAAAACATCCATTGGGGTTTCTACAAAACTCAGGTGCTCGCCAGCGCCGTCGAGGTGGACGTCTTTACCAGCATCCACGCCGGCAACGCCACCGTCGAGAAAATCGCCCGCGCCACCGGCCTGCCGTTGCGCTCCGCGCGCATGCTGCTCGACGCCTTGGTCGGCATGGGACTGCTGGGCAAGACCCGCGGCCTCTACAAGCTCGAGCCCGAGGCCAAGGCCTTCCTGGTGCGCGGCGAATCCAATTTCCTGGGCGCCGCCCTGCAATTCGACGATTTCAGCCGCCAGGGCTGGACTAGCCTCACCGAGGCGCTTCGCCTGGGCAGGCCCGTCGGCACCGCCCAATCCGCCGGCGACCGCAAGGCCTTCTTCCAAGAATTGGTGAAGCGGATTTTTCCAGTCTCCTATGCCTCGGGCGTCGCGCTCTGCAAGAAGCTCGGCGTCGGCAAGACGCTGCGCGGCCAGCGCGTCCTCGACGTCGGCTGCGGCTCGGCGGCCTGGTCGTTGGCCTTCGCCTTGGCCGACCCCACCACTAAAGTGGTCGGCATGGACTACCCCGAGGTCATCGAGGTCGCCCAAGGCTACGTGCAGCGCTTCCGCCTGCAGAAGAATTACGAGTTCCGCGAAGGCGATTTCCACCAGCTGCCCTTCGAGGCCGAGGGCTACGACTTGGTCATCCTCGGGCACATCTGCCACATGGAAGGGGAGGCGGCCACCCGCAAGCTGCTCAAGAAGTCCTTCGACGCCCTCAAGCCCGGCGGCAAGCTGCTCGTCGCCGAGTTCATCGCCAACGACCTGCGCACCGGCCCCGAGCTGCCCTTGCTCTTCGCCCTCAACATGCTGCTGCACACCGAGCACGGCGACGTCTTCACCGCCAAAGAGCTGAAGCGCTGGCTGAATTTCGTCGGCTTCAAGAAGGTCGCCGCCCTGGCGGTGCAGTACCCGGCCAGCGTGATGGTCGCCACCAAGTAGCCTTACCTAACTTCGGGCGGGAGCGGCCGTCCCGACATCCTCCGCAAAATGATGTTCTTTCTCCGTTGGGCGCGGCGCGTGTTGCGCGTGGTGAGGTAGGCCGGGTTCGGCAGGATCGCCGCGAGATAGGCGGCCTCCGCGGCCGAAAGCCGGTCGGCCCCCTTTTGGAAATAATAGCGCGCGGCGTTCTCGGCCCCGTAGACCCCGGGGCCGAACTCGACGACGTTCAGGTAGAGCTCGAGGATGCGGTCCTTCCCCAGGCGCCGCTCGAGGTCGAGGGTGAGGAGGATCTCGTTGGCCTTGCGCAGGAAGTTCTTCGCCTTCGAGAAGTAGAGGTTCTTGACCAGCTGCATGCTGATCGTCGAGCCGCCGCGCAGGGTCTTTTGTTTTTTTTGGTTGAGCTCCCAACTCGCTTTCAGCTCTTTGAAGTCCACGCCCTCGTGCTCGAAGAAGGCGTCGTCCTCCGAGACCAGGATCGCGCGCTTCAAGTGGTCCGAGATCTCGCCCAAGGGCCGCCATTGCAAGACGACCGGTTGTCCGCTCTCCCAGGCGTGGCGGCGGGTGAAGGCCGTGCCGGAAGGGTTGCGGCGGGCCAGCCAGGAGTTTTCCGCCACCCCCGAGGCTAGGACGAAGGCCTCGACGCCCAGCAGGGCCGCAAGGGCCAGCGTGAGGCCTTTCCAGGAACCGAGGGTTTTCTTGGACTTTGTCATCGCGGCGATTTACTCATATTCGTCTCCCAGATTTCTGACAAGGACTCGCTCGATGACACGAAAACCCGCCCCCGACGCCCGCGCCCTGGCCCTGCAGATCCTCCGCGAGGTGCTCGGCGGCCGGGGCTTCGCCTCCGGGCGCCTCGACGCCCTCCTCGAGCGGCACCGCCTGGGCGCGGCCGATCGCGGCCTCTGCACCCAGCTGGTCTACGGGGTGTTGCGCGAGAAGAGTTTCCTCGACCGGGTCGTCTCCGAATACGTCTCCGCGGCCAAGACGCCCTCCGGGCTTCGGCACCTCCTGCGCCTGGCGGCCTACCAGGCGCTTTGCCTCGACAAGGTGCCGGACCACGCGGTGGTCAACGAGAGCGTCGAGTTGGCCAAGCGGCACTTCGGCGAGCCGCCCGCTCGGATGGTCAACGCGGTTCTGCGGAAGGTGATCGCCGATCGCCAGAAACATCTCGAGGACCGGCGCGATCCCGCCGGGGCCTTTCCCGAGTGGATGCTGGAGCGCTGGCGGCGCCGCTATCCGGAGTCGACCTTGGGCGCGCTGCTGTCCTATTTCAACGGCATCCCTCCGGTCGGGCTGCGGGCGAACCTGCAAAAAACCGATCCCGAGACGGTCTCGGGCAAGCTGCGGGAAGCCGGCCTGGAGGCCGCGCGCGTCTCGGGGACCCCGCTGTGGACGGCCCACACCCTCGACCGAGAAGCCCTGACGCCCTTGATGAAGGAGGGGGTGATTTCGATCCAGGACCCTCACTCCTATCGGGTGGCGGAGGCGGTGGCGGCCGCGCCCGGCGAAATCGGCCTCGACGCCTGCGCGGGCCACGGTGGCAAGTCCGCCGCGATCCTGGAGGCCTGTCCCGACTTGGAGCTCTGGGTCCACGAGCCGGCGTCCGAAAGGCTCGCCGAGCTGCGCGAGAATCTCCGCCGCCTCGGGCTGAAGACGCCCCGCGTCCTCGCCTCGGCCTCGGCCGCCGCCCGCCGTAACCTTTCCTTCGACTGGATCCTCGTCGACGCGCCCTGCTCGGGGATGGGCACTTTGGGCCGAAAGCCGGAGATCCGCTGGCGCCTTAAGCCCAAGGGCCTTGACCGGCTCGCGGCGGGGCAGCGCGCGATCCTCGAAGCGTGGTGGCCCCGGCTTAAGCCCGGCGGCCGCCTGCTTTACGCCGTTTGCTCGCTGGAACCGGAGGAGGGCGAGGCGCTGGTCCGCGCCTTCGCCGCCGCGCATCCCGAGGCCCAGCTCGCGGCGATTCGCGAGTGGCTGCCGAGCGAGGATCCGGGAGACGGATTTTTCGTCGCCAACTTGCATCGGCGAACTTAATCATTATATGTAAGGTCGGCCTATGGCTGAGAAGGACTACTACCAAATCCTCGGGGTCTCCCCCAATGCCGGCGAGGCCGAGATCAAGAAGGCCTACCGCAAGCTTGCCAAGCAGTACCACCCCGACGTCAACAAGGGCGCCCAGGCCGCCGAGGACAAATTCAAGGATATCTCCGCCGCCTACGACGTGCTCAGCGACAAGAAGAAGCGCGAAGAGTACGACCTGATGCGCAAGTACGGCGGCGTGGGCGGCGGCGGTTTTCGGCCGGGCGGAGATTCCTACACCTACCGCGGGCGCCCCGGCGGCGGCTTCGACTATTCGACTTTTACCGGGCCGGGCGGCGAGCAGGTCCACTACGAGTTCAACGACCTGGGCGACATCTTCGGCGACCTCTTCGGGATGGGCGGCGTCAAGGGCCGGCCGAAGGGCTTCGGCGGCAAGGGAGGGAAGGCCGGGCCGATCCGCGGCGCCGACCGCACCTACGCCATGGAGATCGACTTCCTCGACGCCGTGCGCGGCGCCACCACCAAGATCGCCCTCGACGCGGGCGGCAAGACCGAAAAAATCAACGTCAAGATCCCCGCGGGGGTCAAGACCGGCTCCAAGATACGCCTGGCGGGGAAGGGCGAGCCCTCGCCCAATCACGGCCCCTCGGGCGATCTCTACATCGAGATCAAGGTCCGGCCGCACCCATTCTTCACCCGGGAGGACGACGACATCTACCTCCAGGTGCCGATCACCCTCGAAGAGGCCGTCAACGGCGCCGCGATCGAGGTCCCGACCGTCGAGGGCACCAAGCTCAAGATGAAGGTGCCCGCCGGCACGCAGAGCGGGCAGAAATTGCGCTTGAAAGGGAAGGGCGTCCCGCACCGGGACGGCTCGGGGCACGGCGACCAATACGTGGTCGTTCAGATCCAGCTTCCGCCCCACCTCGACAAGGAAAGCCGCAACTTGATCGAGGAATTCTCGAAAAGGAATCCGTACCATCCGAGGGAGAAATTATTTTAAAGGTGGCTACCGCGCGACCTGCGTGGTAAACGCCGAAAAGATTGGATTTTCTGGATTCGAAGGGAGGAAGAGAAAGCCTTGGAATCCCGAATGAAACCTAAGTCCCTCACTGCGTTGTTTTCCTTCCTAGCCGTCTCCCTAGGATCCTTATTTTTTCTGCAAACCGCCGCGGCGGCGTCCGTCGTGGAGGTCTCCGGAAAGGACCTCCCGGCCCTGCTTGGACAGCCGGTCGCGGCGATCCGCGTGTACGCCTCCCCGGACGGAGGCGCGGCCAAGCCGATCCCCTTTCAGATCGACGAAAAGGATGCGAAGGGCCAGTGGCTGATGGATGGCCCCACCAAGACGGTCGCGGTCCTCGACCCGCAAGATGTCCTGCTCTTCCACTTAGACGATGCCGGCCTCGCGCTGCAAGGCTCGGCGCTGCCCGCCGCCTCGGCTCGGATGGAACTTTCCGTCTCTGGAAAATTCGCCTACGCCGTCGCCGAGGAAAATCCCGGCCCGAAATCGGTCAAGTCCTACGTCGGCTACCAAGCCGGCCAAGACCGCGTCAGCACCGCCTTCTACGACATCGGCTTCAGCACGCGGCAGGCCTTGGTGCAGGACGTCCTGATCTTGCGCAACAGCAAGGCCCAAGCCGACGTCCTCGACCGCTTCAAGGTGCGCTTCAACCTCGCGATCAAAAACTTCTTCGACTTCAAGATCGAAGAGGGCGACGTCGACGCGCGCGTGGCCGGCACCCGCGTCGGGCCGATCCGCGTGATCCGCCGGGTGGTCGCCACCAAAAAATTGGGACCGATCAACGTGATCCCGAAGTCAGTCACCGACTTCCTCTTCTACCCGAACTGGGTCGAGGTCCCGACGCGCATCAAAAACCCGATCGACGGACCGAAGTTCCTCGAGGACAAGACCCGGGGGTTGAGCGGCTACGACTTCTCTTCCGCGATTTACGGCAGCGTCCTCTACGCCAGCCAGGGCGGAACCGCGACCCTGAACGGCGTCCCCGAGGCCGCGGAACAGGGCTTGGGGCAGGGGGCGGCGACTTGGTGGTCTTTGACCGGCCCGGCCGGCTCGCTGGTGGTGGGCATCCAAAACGACGGGAAGCTGGAGCAGCTGGACATCCGGCCCACCCTCCGCGTGATCGACGACGCCAAGCAAGGCGCGCCGCCGGAAGGGGAGAGCGGGCAGAGCCTGGTCGGCTTCGATCTTCCCTATCACAAGATCCCCAAGGGATCCTTTCTCATCCAGGTGAAGCAGGTCTTTCCCTGGCGCTTCGAGCACGGCCGCGAGACCGCCTACCTGGAGGAAGCGAAATCAGTATCCGCCGAGGCGATTCGGGCCTTATAATGCCGGGCATGCTGCCGAAAGTTTTCTCCGGAGTCTCCGTCGTCGATTTCTCCCGGCTCCTGCCGGGGCCCTTCGCCACCCGCCTTCTGCAAAAGATGGGCGCCGAGGTCCACTGCGTCGTGCCGCCCAAGGGCGACGCTCTGCTGGGCGACTACACGCCGTTCCACGCCTTGCGCGAGGGGAAGCAGATGCACCCGCTGGATCTCAAGCGGGCCGAGGGCTTGGAGCAGGCGCGGGCCTTGATCCGGCGCTCGTCCATCCTGCTGGAGGGCTTCCGGCCGGGAACCATGGAAAAACTGCAGCTCGGTTTCGCCGAGGCGGCGCGCCTGCGGCCCGACATCGTCTACGCCAGCCTGATCGGCTACCCGCCCGGACATCCTCGGTACCGGCTCGGCGGCCACGACCTTAATTTCCTCGTCGACTCCGGCTTTTACAGCCTGCTCTACGACGACGCCTCCCGCGAGATCCCCACCTTGCAGATCGCCGACGTGGTCGGGGGTTTTTACGCGGCCTTCCAGATCCTCGTCGCCTGGATCCGCCGGCTGCAGGACTCCGCGCCGCAGCACCTGCAAATTTCGGTGGTCGAGGGGCTGGAGCATCTTTGGAGCTACCTCGCCCACGAGAGCGCCACGGGGCTCATACCTTTGCTGACGGGGAGCCTGGCGCGTTACCGGATCTACCGGACCCGCGACGGGGCCCGTCTCGCCGTGGCGGGGCTCGAGCCGAAATTCCACGAGGCCTTGCTGCGGGCCCTGGGCTTGGAGGCGAATGCGGGGGAGGGAGAGGAGGCGCTGGCGGCCAGGATCCAAGGCGTCTTGGCCCAGCGCGACGCGGCGGAGTGGCAAGAACGTTTTCGCGACCTCGACGCCTGCCTGAGCTTCATTCCCGGACGCTCCGAGGTCTTGACCAGGCGCGGTTTCTAGCCCGATCTAATCGAAAAAGACCTCGCCGATCCGGTAGGTCTCGGGATCCACGGTTTTCAGCTTTTTGGCGACCTGGTTCAGCGGGACGGAGGTGATGTCGTGTCCCTGCAGGGCGACCATTCGCCCGCTCTTCCCGTGCAGCAGCAATTCCACCGCCGCCACGCCCAGCCGCGTGGCCAGGACGCGGTCGTAGGCCGTGGGGCTGCCGCCGCGCTGGATGTAGCCCAAGACCGTCGAGCGGATCTCCGCGGAGAGCGTCCGGCGCAGCTCGCCCTCCAGCAGGCCGGCGATGCCCCCCAGCTTCAAGGTCCCGTACTCGTCGCGGTGCACGGGGGTGTGGAGCAGGGCGGGCGGGTCCTGCCCGACGTCCAAAAGGAGCTTTGCGTCCTCGCTGACCACGATGATGCTGAAGCGCTTGCCGATCTTCTGCCGGCGGTCCAGGATTTCCAGTAATCGGCTCATCTTAAAGGGCTGCTCGGGAATCAGGATGGCGTCCGCGCCGCCGGCGATTCCGGAGTAGGTCGCGATCCATCCCGCGTGCCGGCCCATCACCTCGACGATCATGATCCGGTTGTGCGACTCGGCGTTGGTGTGCAGGCGGTCGATGGCCTCCATGGCGATGTTCACCGCGGTGTCGAAGCCGAAGGTGAAGTCCGTGCCCCAGACGTCGTTGTCGATGGTCTTCGGGACGCCGATCACCTTGACGCCCAGCTTATGCAGCTCGTGGGAAAACCGCATCGTGCCCTCGCCGCCGATGTTGACGATCGCGTCGATGCGGTGCCGTTGCAGGTTTTTCTTGATCTGTCCGATGCCGCCGTCTTCCTTGAGGGGATTGTAGCGCGAGGTGCCGAGGATGGTGCCCCCGCGCGAGATGATGCCCGCGACGTCGATCGGCTTGAGCGGGCGGATTTGGTCTTCGTAGAGGCCCTTGAAGCCCTCGTAGATGCCGAAGACTTGGACGCCGTCGCCGTCGGCCCGCTTGACCACGGCGCGGATGGCGGCGTTAAGGCCGGGGCAGTCTCCGCCGCCGGTGATGACCCCGATGGCGCGGACCCGGGCCTTTTTTTGTTTGGTTTTCCGTGCGGCTCCGCTAAGGTTTTTCGGCATATGAAGATCGCCCTGGCCCAGATTAACACGACTATCGGAGATTTCGAAGGAAACTTACGCCGGGTCCTCGAGGCCCTGCGGGCGGCCGAGGCCAAGGGCGCCGAGCTGGCGGTTTTTCCCGAAATGACCCTGACGGGTTATCCCCCCAAAGACCTGCTGGAGCGGCCCGATTTCGTCGAGGCCAACCTGCGCGCCTTGAAAGACCTCACCCAGAAGGCCAGGGGGCCGGCCTGCCTGGTGGGCTTCGTCGACCGCCGCGACGCGCCGCAGGGCAAGCCCCTGGCCAACGCTGCCGCCCTGATCGCCGACCGCAAAATCTTGGCGGTGAAGCACAAGATCCTGCTCCCGACCTACGACGTCTTCGACGAGGGGCGCTATTTCGAGCCCGGGCACGAGTCTCCCGTTTTCGGTTTCGGCGACCGGCGCCTAGGCGTCAGCATCTGCGAGGACATCTGGAACGACCGCGTCTATTGGGGGCGTTCCCAATACCCGGTCGATCCGGTTCTCGAGCAGGCCCGCGCCGGGGCCGAGCTGCTCATCAATATCTCCGCCTCTCCCTATTCGCGCGGAAAGGAAAAATTGCGGCGCGATCTCCTGCGACGCCAGGCCCTGCGCTACCGCGTGCCCCTGGTCTACGTAAACCTGGTCGGCGGCAACGACGACCTGGTCTTCGACGGCCAATCCCTGGTCCTGAGCGCCGAGGGCAAGGTCCTCAAGCAGCTCAAGGCCTTCGCGGAGGACCTTCAGGTCGTCGACGTGGCGCGGCTTAAGCCGATTCCGATTCCCAAGCACTCCGAAGAGGCCCTGGTCCTCGACGCCCTCGTCTTGGGCCTGCGCGACTACATGCGGAAGTGCGGCTTCCAGAAGGCGGTGATCGGCCTCTCCGGCGGCATCGACAGCGCGCTGACCGCCTGGATCGCGGTGCGGGCCCTGGGCGCGAAGAACCTCCTGGGCGTCAGCCTGCCCTCGGAGTTCTCCAGCCAGGGGAGCTTAAACGACGCGAGGTCCCTGGCGAAGGCGCTCAAGATCGAATACCGCGTCTACCCGATCGCGCCGCTCTACGAGCGATTCAAAGGCACCCTGAAATTCGACGGGCGCGGCAAGGTCGACACCGCCCTGCAAAATATCCAGGCCCGCATCCGCGGCAACATCCTGATGGCGCTCAGCAACCGGGAGGGGAGGCTCTTGCTCAGCACGGGCAACAAGTCCGAGCTCTCGGTCGGCTACTGCACGCTCTACGGCGACATGGCGGGGGGCTTCGCGGTGATCTCCGACGTGCCGAAGATGCTCGTCTACCGGCTGGCGCGCCTCGCCAACCGAATTCAGCCGGCCATCTCCCGCGCCACCTTTACCAAGCCGCCCTCCGCCGAGCTGGCCCCGGGGCAGAAGGACCAGGACGACCTGCCGCCCTACGAGATCCTCGACGGCATCCTCGAGCGCTACATCGAGAGGCGGATGAGCCCCGAGGCCATCGTCGCCGACGGCTTTTCCAAAAAGACGGTGGCCGACGTCTTGCGCCGCCTCGACGCCAACGAGTACAAACGCCAGCAGGCGGCGCCCGGGATCCGCGTGACCGGCAAGGCCTTCGGCTACGGCTGGCGCATGCCCATCTCCAGCCGCTACCGGGTGAAGCTGTGAAGGGAAAACTTTATCTTATCGCCACACCCATTGGAAATCTCAAGGATATCACCTTGCGCGCCCTCGAGACCCTGAAGGCAGTCGACCTAGTCGCCTGCGAAGACACGCGCCACAGCCTGAAGCTCCTCCAGGCCTACGAGATCCAAAAGCCCTTGCTCAGCCTGCACGAGCACAACGAGGCCCGGCGCGCCGCCGGACTGGTCGCAAAGCTGAACGAAGGCCGATCGGTGGCGCTGATCAGCGACGCGGGCACGCCATTGATTTCCGACCCCGGCTTTCGCCTGGTGGGAGCGGTGCTCGAGGCCGGTTTCGACGTCGAGGCTGTGCCCGGGCCCTGCGCGGCCGTCAACGCCCTGGTCGCGAGCGGCCTGCCGACCGACGCCTTTTATTTCGTCGGCTTTCTTCCGCCCAAGAGCGCCGCGCGGCGCCGCCGCTTCGAGGCCTTGAAGGAATTTCCCTCGACCCTGATTTTTTACGAGTCCCCGCATCGGATCCAAAAGTTCCTCGCCGAGGCCTATGAGATTTTCGGTCCGCGCCCGGCCGTACTGGCCCGCGAGATGACGAAGAAATTCGAGGAATTTTACCGTGGCCCCCTGGTTTCCGACCCGCTGGCCCTGCCGTTGCGCTCCTGGAAGGGGGAGTTCGTGGTCCTGCTCGCCGGTGCCGGCGGGGCCCGAGCCGAGGCCCGATGAGGCCGGATTCTTTATAAATTCCTAATAGTTAAATAGGACTTGCCAGGTTTCCAAAGGCCGTGTTAAGGGCAGGGCGCTTTTGCGGCGTTTTTTTTCGCCGCGGCCCCGGTGGTTGGCTATCTTCGTCGAGTGGGCTAGGATTTTTCCTCTCCCGCTTTTTTTTTGCTTAAATTTTCTCCGGGGACGGGCGGACGGCCGCAAAAGGCCCGGTATTTCATGGATCGCGAACAAGACAGCGTGTGGAGATTGGCGGGGCCCCTGGCTCAAAGCATGGGCTACGAGCTGCTTCGGGTCGAGAGCGGCGTCGAGCACCGCGACAAGGTGTGGCGGCTCTACATCGACAAGCCGGGCGGCGTGACGATCGACGACTGCCAAAGCTTCAGCCAGGCGCTGGGGCCGATCCTGGAGGTTGAGGCCGAGCTGCAGGGGAGCTATCATCTCGAGATCTCCTCGCCAGGCTTGGATCGCCCATTAAACAAACTGGAGCATTTCTCGGCCCAGCTCGGGAACATCGTCCAAGTGACGACCGAGGAGCCGATCGAGGGCCGCCGCCATTTTAAGGGACCGCTGCTGAAGGCCGAAGGCGAGGGCGCCGCGGCCGCGATCGAGGTCGAGATCGACAAGCGGGCGTTCCGGATCGAGCTGGCCCGGATCAAGAAAGCGAATTTGGACTATTTCGCCTCCGAAGCGAGGCGGGCGGAGGGCGCCCCCTCCGGAAAAAGAAAAAAATAGGCGTGATTTTTCAGTAAGGAGAAGCGTGCATGCCACCCCGTACCCCGCGTAAGCGAAAAACCGCGAAAGAAAACGTCAAGTCGATGTTCATCAACCTGAACGCGGTGCTCGACCAGGTCAAGCGCGACAAGGGTATTCCCAAGGAGATTTTGGTCGACGCCATCGAGACCGCCATGGTCTCCGCGGCCCGCAAAAAATACGGGCACGACGCCGTCCTCGAGGCGCAGTACAACGAGGAGCTGGGCGAGGTCGAGCTGTTCCAATTCCGCACCGTCGCCGAGGCGATCGAAAATCCCGCCCTGCAGATCACCCTGGACGAAGCCGTCAAGCTCGATCCCGAGGCGCAGGTCGGCGACGAGTTGGGCGAGAAGCTCGATTCCTACCAGTTCGGCCGTATCGCCGCGCAGACCGCCAAACAGGTCATCATTCAAAAGATCCGCGAGGCCGAGAGCGACATCATCTATAACGAATACAAGGACCGCGTCGGCGAGCTGATCACCGGCATCGTGCGCCGCTTCGAGAAGGGCACCATGGTCGTCGACCTGGGCCGCACCGAGGCGATCATTCCGGTTTCCGAACAGGTTCCCTCCGAGACCTACAAGACCGGCGAGCGCATCCAGGCCTATTTCCTCGAGCTGCGCAAGGGCCTGAAGGGCCCGCAGCTGGTCCTGTCGCGACGCAGCTCCGCGCTGATCCGCTCGCTCTTCGCGATGGAGGTTCCCGAGATCAACGAGGGCATCGTCGAGATCAAGAACGTCGCCCGCGAGGTCGGAAGCCGCGCCAAGGTCGCGGTCTATTCCAAGGACAGCGACGTCGACCCGGTCGGAGCCTGCGTCGGCATGAAGGGCAGCCGCGTCCAATCGGTGGTCCAAGAGCTGCGCGGCGAGAAGATCGACATCGTCACCTGGGACGAAGACCCGGCCCGCTTCGTCTGCAACGCCATCGCCCCAGCCGAGGTCGCCAAGGTCATCATCCACGAAAAGGACCACTCGATGGAGATCATCGTCCCCGACGACCAGCTCTCGCTGGCGATCGGACGGCGCGGCCAGAACGTCCGCCTGGCGGCCCAGCTCACCGGCTGGAACATCGACATCTACAGCGAGACCAAGCACGACGAGATGACCAAGCGGGCCAAAACCGCGCTGGTCGTCGACTTGGGCATCGAGGACAGCATGTCGAGCATCTTTTACAGCCACGCCTTCCGCACCACCAAAGAGATCGCCGACACGCCGCTCGAAGAGTTTCTCACGCTGCCCGGCATCAACCAGGATCGCCTCAAAGAGATCCACCAGCGCGCCGTCGACACCATGGCGATGCCCGTGGAAGAGCGCCCCAGCGAGATCTTTCTCCGCGAAGAGGCCCGCAAGGCCGAGGAAGAGCGCCGCCGCGTCGAGGCCGAGCTGAAGGCCCAGGCCGAGGCCCGCGCCGCCGCCGAGGCGCAGGCCGCCCAAGAGGCCGCTGCGGCCGCGGCCGCGGAGGCCGAAAGGCCGGCCGAGCCCGAGGCCCCCGAGAGCTCCACCGAGGCCTAAGATTTTTCAACGCGGCCGCAAGCCGTGTTAAGCCTTATTAAATTGTATTAGGATTCTCACTATGGAAAACAAACAAGGCGTCGTTGAAAAACGCATCAAGCCCGGCGTCATCCGCCGTCGCGCCAAGGCCACCGAGCCCGAGGCCCCGCCGCCCGCCGAGTCGGCGCCCGAGGCATCCGTGGCCGAAGCACCGGCCGCCCCCGCCGTCCCCGAAGCCGCCGCCCCGCCGCCCGCGAGCGCCGAGCCCCCCGCGGTCGAGGCGAAGGCCCCCGAGGCGCCCGCCGCCGTAAAGCCGGCGGCGAGGGCCCCCGAGCCGGCCGCGCCCGAGGCCAAAAAGCCCGCACCCGCAAAACCCGTCCAGACGGTGATCCGCGCCAAGGAGGACGAACCCAAGGTGGTCGGTCCCCGAGCGCTGCCCGAAGGGCCTCCCGTCGGCACCATTATTCAGCTGCCGCACATGAAGCGGAAGGCCGAAGGGCCTGCTTTCGGCCCCGGCGCCGGAGTCGCGCCGGCAACCTCCGCCGAGGGCCCCGAGGACGAAGAGAGCAAAAAGCTGCGCGGCAAGAAGGGCGGCGGCAAGAAGACCAAGCTCGAGGAAGACGAGTTGGGCATCGACGGCATCGGCCGCGTCAGCACGCTTTCCCAGATCGCGCGCATCTCGACCCACAACACCGCCGACCGCGTCTTTCAGCCGGTGCGCTCCGGCAAGCGGCGCCGCACCAAATCGCGCGTCCCCGGCAAGAAGACCGAATCGACCCTGCCGAAGGCAATCAAGCGCGTCGTCAAGATGGGCGAAAACATCTCCGTCTCCGACTTGGCCCAGCAGCTGGGCGTGAAGGGCGGCGAACTGATCAAGAAACTTATGGCGATGGGCACGATGGCCACGCTCAACCAGGCCCTCGATTTCGACACCGCCACGCTGCTCGCGCAAGATTACCAGTGGGAAGTCCGCAAGACGAGCTTCGAGGAGGAGAACGTCCTCAAAACCGAAGAAGACAAGCCCGAGGCCCTGGTCATCCGTGCGCCCGTGGTCACCGTCATGGGCCACGTCGATCACGGCAAGACCTCGCTGCTCGACGCCATCCGCTCGACCCAGGTCGCCAGCGGCGAGCACGGCGGCATCACCCAGCACATCGGCGCCTACCGCGTCCGCCTGGGGCAGGGCAGGGAGCTCACCTTCCTCGACACCCCCGGCCATGAGGCCTTCACCTCGATGCGCGCCCGCGGCGCCTCGGTCACCGACATCGTCGTCCTGGTGGTCGCCGCCGACGACGGCGTGATGCCTCAGACCCTAGAGGCCATCCATCACGCCAAGGCCGCCGAGGTCCCGATCATCGTCGCGGTCAACAAGGTCGATAAGCCCGACGCCAAGCCCGACAACGTCAAACGCCAGCTCTCCGAGCACGGCCTGCTGGCCGAAGATTGGGGCGGCGACATCCTCTTCGTCCACGTCTCCGCCAAGACCAAGCAGGGCATCGAGCAGCTGCTCGAATCCATTTTCCTGCAGACCGAGATGCTCGAGTTGAAGGCCAACCCCGCCAAGCTCGCCAAGGGCGTCATCATCGAGGCCCGCCTCGAGAAGGGGCGCGGCCCCGTGGTCACCGCCCTCATCCAAGAGGGAACGCTGCACGCGGGCGACGTCGTCGTCGCCGGCCAGCACTTCGGCAAGGTTCGGGCCATGACCAACGACCGCGGCGAAAGCGTGACCGAGGCCGGTCCCGGCGTCCCCGTCGAGGTCTTGGGGCTCGACGGCGTGCCTCAGGCCAGCGACGTGATCCAGGCCCTGGCCGACGAGAAGAGCGCCAAGCAGGTGGCCGAGCACCGCCAGATGAAGGCCCGCGAGCAGAAGATCACCGCCCCCACCAAGATGAGCCTCGAAGACCTATTCACCAAGCTGAAGAGCGGCGAGGCCAAAGAGCTCTCGCTGATCCTCAAGGCCGACGTGCAGGGCTCCAGCGAGGCCCTCCAGGCCTCCCTCGAGAAGCTCTCGACCCCGCAGGTTCGGGTCAACGTCCTGCACTCCGGCGTCGGCGGCATCACAGAGTCCGACGTCATGCTGGCCAGCGCCTCCAACGCCGTCATCATCGGCTTCCACGTGCGGCCCGACACCAAGGCCCGCGAGCTGGCCGAGCAGGAAGGCGTCGAGGTCCAGGTCTACCAGATCATCTACGACGCGGTGGAGGACGTGAAGAAGGCGATGGAAGGCCTCCTCGAGCCCACCCGCAAGGAGAAATACCTGGGCCGGGCCGAGGTACGCGAGGTCTTCAACATCAGCAAGGTCGGCAATGTCGCCGGCTGCTACGTCATCGACGGCAAGCTGCAGCGCAACGCCAACGTCCGCCTGCTGCGCGACAGCGTGATCCTGCACGAGGGCAAGCTTTCCTCCCTGAAGCGCTTCAAAGACGACGCGCGCGAGGTCGAGAAGGGCTACGAGTGCGGCCTCGGCATCGAAGGCTACAACGACATCAAGGCCGGGGACGTGATCGAGTGCTACCAGATCGAAGTGACCAAAACGAAACTCAGCCAATAAATCGGCGAAGGGTCGTCCTTCACAATCTCCATGGTCGTCGGCGTCGCGCAATTCGAGCTCTTCATGCCTTACAACCAATCCCTGAAGGAGAAGCGCCATCTCCTGGGCAAGTTGAAGGATCGCGTATTGGCCCAGATGAAGGTGGTGGTCTCGGAAGTCGGCCATCAAGACCTCTGGCAGCGGGCCCGGTTGGGCTTCGCCGTGGTCGGCGCCGACGAGGGTGTCCTCGACGCCCTGATTGGCAAGACGATGCGGGCGATCGTCGCCATGGGCCTGGGCGAGGTGCTCCGCGAGGAGCGCGATTTTCTGCATTACGAATAGGAATCTTATGAAATCCGGACGCGACAAGCGCATCGCCGAAGAGATCCGCCGCGAGGTGAGCCAAATCCTGCACTACGAGCTGAGCGACCCCCGCATCTCGGGGGCCACGGTCACCGGCGTCAAGGTCAGCCCCGACCTGCGGCTGGCCCGCGTCTACTACGCGCTGCCCGGCGCGGAAGAGAAGAAGGCCGCGGCCGCCGCGGGCCTGAAGAAGTCCGAGGGCTTCGTGCGGCACCTGCTTACCGAGCGGATCGACATGAAATTCTCCCCGCGCGTCGAGTTCTTCTACGACGAGTCCTTCGAGATCGACGAAAAGATCCAAAAAATTTTCGCCAAGCTGCCGCCCAGCCCCGAGGAACCCGATTCCGATTGAGCCATGGACGCCTTTCTCGTGCTCGACAAGCCCCGCGGTCTCAGCTCCCAGCAGGCGGTGAGCCGCGCGCGTCGCGCCTTGGGCGCCGAAAAGGCCGGGCACACGGGGACCCTCGATCCCCTGGCGACGGGCGTCCTGCCGATCGCCTTGGGCGAGGCCACCAAGGTGATTCCCTACCTCGAGGAAGACCTCAAAGAATACCGCGTCACCGCCCGCCTGGGCGTCGCGACCGACACCTACGACGCCGAGGGACGCGAGACGCAGCGGTCCGAGGGACTCTCGGTGGAACGGGGTGCCCTCGAGGCCGCCTTGGCGGGCTTTTTGGGGGAGCAGGAACAGATACCCCCGCCTTTTTCAGCGATCAAAAAGGACGGTAAGCCGCTCTACGCCTACGCCCGCGAAGGCAAGGACGTGGAGCTTAAACCGCGCCGGATTCGGATCGACGGCCTCGAGCTCGAGTCCTTCGAGTTTCCCGACTTGAGTCTCAAGGTAAGCTGCGGAAAGGGCACCTACGTCCGCTCGCTCATCCACGACCTGGGGCGGCGCCTGGGGACTTGGGCCCACGTGACCGAATTGCGACGGCTGCGCAGCGGTCCCTTCACCGAGGCCCAGGCCTTAAGCCTGGCCGAGATAGAGCAGGACCCGGAGGCGGCGCGCGGCCGCTTTTTGGAGATCGAGGCCTGCCTGGGACACCTCCCGCAGCTGCCCTTGGCGAACGAGGAAGAGAAAGACCGCGTCTTGTCGGGGGTTCCGCTGCGAAGAATTAAACAAGTGATTGAATCTAATAAGCTTTTCAGCAAGCCTCTGGCGCTGACCTTCGCGGGCCGCATCCAGGCCATCGTCCAAGACTCGGGCGGCCCGAATTTTTCCTACGGCCGGGTGTTGCATCGGCAAGTAGGCGATTTGGGTGACTAATGCCGCTTTACAAGGGGGTGGCGCTATGTTACGAGCCCATGCCCTTCATTCCACGTGCGAACTTCGCTTCGGGTCGCATCGATCAACGGACGAATCACTCCATCGGCGCGCTTTGGAGCGATCCCCGCGAGCCCCCGCGGGCCGCTGCCG
>JAANMY010001151.1_pt1 | contig 31790 bp, 25 predicted proteins | sample 7279691 | NCBI WGS metagenome assembly JAANMY01 (sample SAMN14094543, study PRJNA606508) | bioreactor metagenome | isolation source: A lab-scale SPAN reactor treating ammonium-rich wastewater day 388 | place: Ireland: Galway | collected 2018-02-07
GCATAGCGCGCGAACGCCTCGCGCTCGACGATCAGCCGGAAGCCGAACGCGTTGCGGATCAGGCTGACGTCGACCTGCGCGACCTGCATGCCGCGTTGCGGCACGGTGCGGATGAGGCCGTCGGCTTCCAGGCGCGGGATCAGCTCGCGGATCGCGCCGAGCGGCATGCCGGTGATGGCGACCAGCTCGCGCTGCGAGACGAACTGCCCGGCGCGGATCTCGCGCCCGAGCAGGCCGCTGGTGAAGCGCAGGTAGGCCTGGTCGCGCAGCTTCATCGGCTCGGCCATCGCAGCGCCCCGCGTCACGGCATGCGGTCGAACGCGGCGGCGAGCGTCGCCGCGACCTCCGCCGGCACCGCCGCGAGCGGCGGCGCGCAGCGCAGGAACGCCGCGTCGCGCGCGCGGTGCGCGACGATGGCCTTGATGCCGGGCGTGACCGATATAAGGATTTAGGCGACTTTTGTATTTCTTTAAATATATTAAGTTTAGATGTCGATGAATATTTTATTGAGTTTGTACAAAACAAATTTTCTTACGTTGAAATTACAGTAGATAATTTAAAAAACTCCAGTTCCACCTTCGATTCTGCGACCATATATAAAAATAATTTTATCATTTTGGAAAATGAGATAATATCTGCAGGATTAAACACAAAAAATTTAGATTTATTTCTATCAGACAACATTAGAAGAAGTTTATTATATTTTAGCAAAACACAAAAACTTATTAGCCTTTTTAAAGATTGGTTGAGTGTTAATGAGAATGATGAGTCAAAGAATGACTCAGAATTAGAAGATTACTTAAAAAGCTTCTATAATCCAGATGACGTGCAAATTGAATCAATTTCGACCCTGGAAATTGATAACCAAATCAATGCTGGAAACCACTATACCGCATCTGGAAATCGTTTTGATGGAAGCATAAACGACCAAATTAAAATAACCATAGGCTTAGTTGCTGAAATGGTGGTATATGATAAGCTAAAAAGTTTATATAAAACAGTTAATTGGGTTTCCAAATTTGCAAGTAAGATCTATAAAACGCATCATGGTTATAATCCTGAAGGTCAGGATGGATTGGGATATGACATTGAGTATTTGGATGATGATGGAAATAAGTATTATGTTGAAGTGAAGGGAAAATCTGACAGTTTTGAAAGTTTTGAAATAACTAAAAAAGAAATTGAGAAGGCACAGACAGCTAAAGAATATTATAAAATCTTATTTGTAACCAATACACTTAATAACAGCCAGCGGCGCATAAAAGACTTAGGTAATTTATTTGTATTTGAAATAGGTGAAGATATATTATCTAATAAAAGATTTAAAGCTTTGTATAAAAATTTTGAAATAAGATTTCAAGAAGAATAAAAACTATTTAATAATCTAAATATTAAAAAATGAAAATTCTATCATTACTAAGTCCTCATGTAATTAAATTTGAAAAAGAAGATATGACGTCAAAAATCTCTCATCAAATGTATACTGAAAACAAATTAGGTACTGACATGCCTGTTAATCATGCCGTACTAATTTTAATGTCGGAGAAAAGCGAAGATGGACGTTTTAAGCTGCCAATCGATGGACAGGCAATCTTTGGAAAAGAAAGTGCTGCTGCTATTAGTCAAGTGAAGACACAAATGGGAAGATGTTCTCAACTTGCTGAAAATTTATTTTCAAAATTAAAGGCGCTTCATCTACGATTAAAATATACTTCAGAACTTAAAGGTATTTTTGACAAATATGAAGAAAAGTACAAAAAACTAGATTTTATGGGACATCGAAAACTCTTCAGTGAAATTCTACAATCAAATAAAATAGATTGGATAAAAGATATTTCTGATGAATACGATGTTAAATCGCTTACAAAAACATTTTATAATTTTATTATGGATAGAAATAAATATACACACGGAGAATTAATGCTTTACTATCCAAGCAAACAGACGATAATCGAGTACGAAGATGTTGAAAAAAACAGAGAAGTAGCTATAGTTAACGCAGAAATTATCACTTCCTACACAGCAACTTATAATGAACTCAATAAATTAATTGATAAAATTGAAGCTGCAAGACAGAAAAAATTTCAATAAAATAATAAGTAAATAATTGGTCGATGGACTTAAAGTCATGATTAGCCATATTTAAGAATTACTCAAGCAGAATTCTACAGAAGACTTTCTGCTATTTTTATTCAGAAACCAAGAGATGTGAATGATTTTAGATAATCATTCTTGACTCCCAGCTGTTAATGTTGTTTTGAAATGTATTCTCCAATAAGAGTAATAATTTGAGGTATCATTTGATTACTCGCTCGACAAAGTCTCCTAGCTTTTGAGTCATATTTTATCAACAGTTCACTATATTTGCTACTAACTAAAAACTAATGCAAAAAAACACAATTTCCAAGTTAAAATCCCAAGCCATCTACATTGATGGTAAAGACAAAACTGATGAGATAGACTCTTATTCTTATGAGGGCAATAAGTGTGTCGTAGTATATAAAAGCAGTGGTAAAGCCTATTCTTATCCTCAACATAAAATTAAGATGGTAAGATCTGCTATTCAAAGTGAGAGAGCCGGAAATATTTTTTCTTACCTAAAGGCGATTGCAGCTAGCGTTGGCTTGAAGACAGAGGAAGGCAATAATATTCTTGCCAATAGTTATGGGAAGATATCTTTTATTCCTGAGACATCTATTCTTTACAATTTCCTTAACGGAAAAGAACCTGATAAAAATTACCACGCCTCTCCTATTGAAATCTTTCCTTTTGGTTTTAATCTGAGCCAGAGAAAAGGAGTTGACAATGCATTTTCAAATTCGTTAAGTGTTATAGAAGGTCCTCCCGGAACAGGAAAGACACAGACTATTCTCAATATTATTGCCAATGCGGTGATGAATAATCAGAGTGTAGCTGTTGTTTCAAGCAATAATTCGGCGACAAAAAATGTTTTTGAGAAACTGGAAAGCAATGGGGTTTCTTTTATAGCGGCATTATTGGGAAGCAGTCAGAATAAAAAAGAATTCATCAATGCTCAGACTGAAATCCCGGATCTGTCAGATTTTAAATTAGAGCAAGAACAGGAACAATCTCTTATGCAGTCAACCCTCCTTCTTTTTGCTGAGCTTATTGAAAAATTGGAATTAAAGAATGAATTGGCTTTACTCAAACTGGAAATCGATAAGATTAAAACAGAGCATGAGCATTTTACTTATGATGTAGCGTTGGCAACGGAAATCCGTTTTAAAAAGAATGTCAGTTCAGATCAGCTGCTTTCTTTATGGGTAACGTTGGAAGACTATGAGAAAACAGGGAAGAAATTTTACTGGTGGCGCAAACTGATATTCCCTTTTTTGTATGGGTTGAGAGATAAGATTTTTTATACTTTATCGTATGAAGAAATGATCAGAATTGTTCAGTCAAAATATTATGAAGTAAAAATTTCAGAGCTTACTCTCAGAGAGCAGGAGTTGCAAAATATCTTAGAGCATTTTTCCTTCAATGATAAAATGAAAGAATATACGGAAGGATCGATGCAGCTGTTTAAAAACAAACTCTATCAAAGATATAAAGGACAGGAACGTTCAGAATATACTGAATGGGATCTTCGTTTTAAATCTGAAGAATTTATTAAAGATTATCCTGTCATTATGAGTACGACCTACTCATTAAGGAGAAGCCTTGCTGAAAATGTAGTCTACGATTATGTCATTATTGACGAATCTTCACAGGTAGATCTTGCAACGGGTGTGCTCGCATTATCCTGTGCAAAACAGGCCGTCATTGTAGGAGACTTAAAACAGCTACCTAATGTAGTGGATTCTGAAACAGCAGAAAATACAGATCATATCTTTAGGAACTATGATATTCCGGAACCTTATCGGTATTCCAGTCATAGCCTGCTTTCTTCCGTAACAGAAGTATTTCCGAAGTTGCCTAAAACACTTTTAAAAGAACATTATCGCTGCCATCCTAAAATCATTGATTTTTGTAACCGTAAATTTTATAACGATCAGCTAATTATCCTCTCGGAAGGACAGATGGAAAGAGAACCTTTATTAGTCTATAAAACAACTGAAGGCAACCATGCCCGTCAAAGAGAGAATCAGCGACAGATTGATGTGATTATTCAGGAAATCATTCCACAACAAAAGCTGGAAGGTTTGAATCTGGGAATTGTAACGCCATACCGAAATCAGACCATCGCATTACAAAGAAGCTTTCAGGGAACAGATATCAAAGCCGATACAGTGGATAAGTTTCAGGGAAGAGAAAATGATGTGATCATTCTCTCCACCGTAGATAATGAAATCTCTGAATTCACCGATAATCCCAATCGATTAAATGTAGCCATTTCAAGAGCCAAAGATCAGCTGATTCTATTGGTAAACGGAAATGAAAGTGATAATGACACGAATATCTCAGATTTGATTCGCTATATTGATTACAATAATTTCAGTACAATCAACAGTGAAGTACATTCTATTTTTGATTACCTGTACAAAGGGTATGAAGAAAAAAGAAGAGCACTTTTATCGGATCAAAAAAAGAAATCTGTTTTCGACAGTGAGAATCTCATGTATGCATTAATCAGAGAAGTGTTGTCCGACGATCAATTTTCAAAATATGGAGTTATTCTGCATCATCCCTTAAGAAATTTACTGCTGGATTTTTCTAAATTAAGTCCTGAAGAAGAAAAGTATGCAAAACATCACGCCACACATCTTGATTTTCTAATCTACAATAAATTGGGAAAAAATCCAGTTTTAGCAATAGAAGTAGATGGGTATGAATATCATAAAGTAGAAAGCAGGCAAGCTGAAAGAGATGTTTTGAAAAATGAGATTTTGAACAAGTATAAGATTCCTTTGTTAAGATTTTCTACGACAGGTAGCGGAGAAAGAGAGATGTTGATTAAAAAACTGAATGAGATTAGAAAATAATTTCTAAGATTACGGTTTTCCGTAAAAGTTTCCATTTGAAGAATTTTTAGGGAAGAATCGATGCTGTTATACATTTTAGTCGCAAGATATATGTAGTTGAGTTCAAATTTTCCAAGAACACTGATTTTTCTCAGGAAACATTGAATCAGATTATAGAGAAAAATTATGTAGAAAAGTACCGTATAGATAATGTTGAAACTTTTGTATTAGGAATTCGCTTTAATAGTAAAATAAGAGACATCAATAATTATAAAGAAAGTTTGTTGTAAAGTTGAAACACGCAAAAAATGAATGATAAAAACATAAAAATTATAACAAATAACGGATGTTCGGATTTTGAAGATCTCATGATGGATTTATCTGAGACAGCGGATTGTATTAAAATTGCAACCGCATTTTTTTCTGATACAAAATTAATTAGTACTTGGGTAGACCGTTCAAAAACGGTCGATTTACTGGTATCTTTACGCCCTCCAACGAATTATTATTCTCTGTTAAAGATATATTCGAAAAGGCATGTAAATATTCAGTTCTTAGGAAATGAGTTTCATTCTAAATTTTTTATATTTTATAAAGATTCCAAACCTTTTGCTTTTGTTATTGGATCATCTAATCTTACAGCTGGTGGACTTTATAAGAATATAGAGACCAATACGATAATTAGGGATGAAAATTATCTGAAAGAAATTGACAGGGAATTCTCAGCGCTCTGGAAGATTTCCTACCAGCTGCAGCCCACGGATCTGGACGGGCTTAAAATTATCTTTGATAAATTCGCAAAAAAAGCAGCGGATGAGAAAGCAGAGTTGGATGCATTTGAAACGGCGATTTTATCCGGTCGGTCAAAAAAAGAAGATAAGCCTCGAATCGGACGTCATGCAAAGGAACATCATATTTTCTGTGCTGCCGTTAATCAAATAAAGGCAATTGTATCTGAAATTTCTGAAAAGGAATATCCAGGCGTACCTATATATCTGGTTATTGATCATTTTTGGCATTGGGTCGTAGTCAAATGGGACAGAACTGATGTCCGTTTATACGTAGGTTCTGACAAGGAGCAAACGCTTCAGAAAATCTTTAGAGACTATTGCTCTTGGGATAAAAATGAAGATAATTATACGTACACCATGGCAGATAAATCTGCAAACATATTTGCTGCACTCCTGGCGGAAGATAAAATTGATTATTTAACAGACAGCGATGCTGTTACTATTATTTCAAATCTCCATTCCGGAGCAATGCGGACTAAAAGATTTGCAGCGGATAAAAAGTTCGTAGAGGAAAATTCTATTATGAAAATAAGGTCGTCTTTTAAATATCTTTTATATTCCAATGAAGATCTTGATCTGCGTATCCATAATCTTTACGCAAATCCAAAATATAAATTAAAGCAATTGAGTCTTTCCGGCATACAGGAATTAATCGGATGGGTGATGCCTGAGAAATATCCGATCAGAAATGAAAAAGCCAATAACGCCATAAAATTGCTGGGATACGCTTGAAGATCATAAATTATTAAATTGTAAAATCAAATTGTTGATACTTTTATGAAAAATCTTAACTCTAAACTCTTGATGACGGAAGAACTTCAGGAAATGAATTTTGCATCTGCTGTAAACGGAAACAGACTGAGAGGTTCTTATAATCCATTGCAATCTGTTGTGAGACTGCATGATGATATTCTTAAAGCGCTTGACAGAAATGATATGAGCTTTGAAAGGATTCAGGCTTTTTCAACTTATCTTCACGAGACCATTCACTGGTGGCAGCATGTGGGATCACATTTGGGGTTTATTACGAGTTTAAGCTATCCTGCACTCGCACATATTGCTCACCGGGATCTGAAAACTTTGGTGGATAGAAATGAAATTTATAAACCAATACTAGCGTATGATCAGTATTATTATTCCCAGACAGGGTCTTATAACAATATAGAAATCAACAGAATTTTAAATTATTATCATGATATAAGATTTGCTACTGCATACATCAGTAATAATGAGAACATCCGGTACATGCTCAAGGATAAACGGTTTTTTCTTAATATAGGTCATTGCTTTCACATGCTCTGGTCAATGTCCATAAATGTACTTTCCGTTTCTATTGATCCGCACTTTAATTTTCTTCCAAAAATCAAAGATTGGTCTCCTAAATTTCTTGAATTAGAGAGAAGTCAAATACCGGGATTTACAACGGACGCTGACGTTACCATATCCTCACTGGGTACTCACGCCATCTACGAAGGACAGGCAAGATTTAACCAGCTGCAATATCTTGCTATTGGATCCAGTGATTTATCATATGAAAAATTTGCAGAGATGGGAATGCTGCAGGGAATATATATTGAAGCTTTTGATCTTTTTTTAATGATAACAGGCATTGACCGTCCCACCAATTTAAATAACTCTGTAATCGGTTTGTTTTTATTGATATGCGATGTCGCTATCAATCCGGCGGAAGGTTTTCCTTCAGACATTATTGATTATAATTCTTTCATTATCTCCAATGACCCGGGTATGCGATTTACCCTGCTTTGCCAAAATGTTGCAGTGAATAAAGATAGATGGGAAAATGCTGTAAAGGATTATTCACGGGATGAATATGTTAAGTTATCCGAGGAACTCTGTGATTCAATTGTTTGTTTACCTCCGCTGATAGGAAGTGCAATTGCAGCAAGCTGGGCTGAAGAGCATACGGATGTGAAGAAGATGATGGCTGAGGAGGCTGATATGAAATTTAGTAATGAGAATTTAGTGATTCGTCTTTTTACTTCGAAATATATAAGATTTCAGGAAGATAAATTAAAGTATCCGAATATCTTTTGCTGGCCGGGAAAATCTATGACGGGTGAGCTAAGTAAAGAAATTGATCTTGAGACTGTAAAGAAAGTTTTTGAAAAGCATCAGGCTTTATTTACTAATGTAGTGGGTGGGGAGATCAGACCGACCTTGTATAAAGGAATTTCTGAAGAAAATATTATGGATACATTTAACTTTTTTTACATGAATAATACGACGTACGATATGACAATGAAATGGATAACGGAAATGGGAGCTTTTACATACGATTACCAATGGCTTTCGCCTCAGTATAATTCAGATGACGTCAAAAATTATGTAAGGAATAATTTTAAAGACGTATATTCAATCTATCCGGAAGAGATTAAAATACTGTAGCAAATCGAATTTCTACAATTCTGCAGTTCTTTTTACTGAATTACAGTTTGCATCGAAACATCCGGTGGCTGTGCCTTTGAACGAATTGATAATATGTCGCTTAGCTGATGGATAAGCATTGAATACCTGCATCCAGATGGAAAAGAAACCGTTATCAGAAACCAATAATCCTAACATCTCTTCGAATTCTGCAGCAGCGCCTTTTCCAGCAGCTAACTGGTAAAGTTTCAATGCCGCATTTGCCTTGACAAACGCCTCTTTGCGATTAAGCCACCGGCGGTCACTTGCTGTGGGATTATCAGGATAATTTTGTAATCCCACAAGATCCAACATATTTTTAGCCTTTGTCTTTAAAGAAGCAGGTAAAGACGGATGTACTTCTACTGTGCCATCTTTTTCATATTGAAAGGCAATATGGGTATTATGAACATCTGGCCACAGATAATCATCAAGAATAACTTCCTTCTTCCCTTTTGTCGAATTACAGTTGGTACATCCCAAAACAAAGTTTGTCCAAGCCAACTCTAATGTTGGATTTGAAATTTTCGGCCGTACGTGCTCAACAGCTAATGAAGCCGGAAGCTTTTGATTGCAGTAAGCACAATATTGACCCATCCGGTCAATAAGATCCCTTCGGGCATTCCCATAAGAGGTGTATACTTTGTCGCTACCGTCTTGATTTTTTGGTACAGGACCTCTTTCTATTGGACGCATAACTACTCCTTCTCTTTATTTATATTGTCTGATCCCAGTAAAGCCAGCCTGTTCATTTTCAGAAAAGCGGCTACAGCCGGGTCATTGATTTCTGCCTGCTCTTCCAGTTCATCTAATTGATCTTTCAAGGGATTACTGTCATCAAGCCCAAAATCATCTCCCAGATTAATTTTGTTAAGCAAATCTAAATAGTAGGTTGTCTTATCGAAAATCTTTTGAAACTCAAGACTGCGTGGTTCCACCTTCATGATATGAGAAGTGACTTCTTCTATGCTCATTTTATTGGGATCTTCCTCCACTACAGCATCAAGATTAATCAGTTCTTCTGCTTTAAGAGATTGTACGATAAATGGAGAGTGAGTCGTCGCAATAAACTGAATACAAGGGAAAGCCGTTTTAAGATCATTTACTACGCTCTGCTGCCATTTAGGATGAAGATGCATATCAATCTCATCAATCAAAACAATTCCTTTAGATTTTTTCACGGCATCAGCCCCTAAGTGAGGATTCAGAACGACACATCGATAAGCGATCTCAGCTACCATAGCAGCCATAGTTCGGAGTCCGTCACTTAAATAAAATAATGGAATAAATGACGATGTGCCCGATTCATCAGAAAGCTTTCCGCCTAAATCATCAGTGTCTTCATCCCATTCCAAAGGTGTCCAATTAGGTATACATATGTCTATAGCCTCTAAAACAGCATCCAGCAACACACTTTCAGTTCTTCCCTTTAGACTTTTATAATACGTTGACTTAATCCACTCCATTGGAGATTTTTTATCGGAACTGCTGTTTATACATCTGGCATATCCATCTCTCAGTCTGGAACCTTTTTTCTTTAGTTTGACAGTTTGCTTTGGCTCAACCCATAATCTTGATGTACTGAAAAAATTAATAACCGGTATATCAAGATCTTCCCTGAATTCGTCATTTACAGCCCTGTTAATATTTTCAGAAATCTTTATAATGTCGCTGGCATCTTTTGAATTTGTGCGGCTGGACGATGTTTTAGAACGCTTCCAAACGACTTCTTCATCATTAAAAGTTCCGTAGGCTTTTATACTGCATCCTTTTTGAGGAACGAATCTGTTTTGCAGATCAATACGTCTAACATCGTCTTTCTGAATATGATAACGTTCTGCTTCGTCAATACCCATCAGAAAAGTTGCAGCCGCAACTCGTAATCCCTGTAATATGGACGATTTGCCTTTTCCGTTCTCCCCAATAATAACAGTGAAATGTGAATGAAAATTGAAAGTTGAATTTTCAAAGTTTCGAAAGTTGATTAAATCTATCGTGTTGATTATCATTTAAAGACGCTATATTGTTCTGTAAATATTTTTATAATATCAACACAAATATAACGTATTACATTCAATATCGGAAGAGAACAACTTCTTTTTTACCTTTAAAAATATAATAACTGATATTCCAATTTTTTTTTTTTGAGAATTAGTTGAGAATTGTAGTTGATAACTTTTATAGTGGGCAGGTATACTACACTATGAAAACAGACTAAATTTAAAAACTCAAAGCTGTTACTCAATCAACTTTTAATAGCATTATAAGAACTGAACTTTTTTTACACTGATCATCTTACTTTCAGTTGTTCAATTAGTTCTAATGCCCATGAATTTGGAAATTTATTAATACGTTTATAATAGGGAAATTTTTCTGAAAGAATTTTTTTTGCCTGCGTATAATGTGTGGTCGTTGGTTTATCATCAAGATTAAAACCCAACTCAATGACCTCACTTTTCGTATAAGTTTTGCCCTTAACAGCTGTCATAATATAAAAATTAATTCTTTCTTCCGGAATCATAAAATAATCATCTCCAGTCTTTCTCTCATTTTTTAAGATGAAAAAATCGTTATACACCCTGAGATACTCGCTCAGATTAATTCTTTTCCTTTTTACAAAAGGGTTGGATTGATACATAATCTCAAGCCATTTGGATAAGGTGTCATTGTCTACCTCCCACTCTTTAGCAATTGCAGCCTGGCTGAATTGGATTTTCCTGTCAAAATACTTAAGTATGTCTTCCTTAAAATAAACAGGGGTTCTCTTTCTGATTGAAATGATTGTCAGAATATGCACATACTGTATAATAAAAAATCCAAAGAATAAATATAAATTCCTTTCACTGCTCGATATAAACCCGGTGACATCATCTAACTTTACAACAGCTGAGGATAAGTTCTTAAAATTAAATTCACTCATATTTATATCTGCGCCGTCCGGAGTATTTTCATTAAAATAATTTTTGAATCTGAGTACAAAATCGTTAAAATTATCAGGCAAACCGTTTTTATATTCATCAAAACGGTCTCCTATAAATTTTGGATAAACCAATGAAGAATACTTTTTATAGACAGGTGATTCTATAGAGTATTTATTTTGATTTAGATAGCTTAGAAATATTTCAATCATTTATAAAATTTTAAAAAGGACGCCATTACTGAAATCCTTTAGTTAGTGTGCTTCCCCTTCTTAGCAAGTAAACGTTGGACTTTTGCAGCAAAGCTGTCTTTTGGGGTTATTCCTCCATGTAAAAGAGCCGTTACTTTTTGAATTCTTTTTAAATCAGCTTGAGTAATTTGTTTTTTTGGCATTTTTTTAAGTTTTAAAATTCTTTTTACAAAGATATAGACCTTAAAAAAATGTTTAGAAAATATTCCCCGATAGCGATACGTGAAAATTTATTGTTAGTACGAATATAATCAGGTTTTTCTACAATAAAGAATTAATATGAATCACTCTCTGGGTTTTGATTTGATTCAGCTAAATCTTCACTGCACGGGTTGATACAAAAAATGGAATATGAAAATGTGGTGATTAAAAAGTCAAAAATTCCTTATCGAATATAATGAAAGCTTAGCTTAAAGGTTTTGAATAATGGAAAATTCTATATAGTATCTCGTATGTTTTTTTTAGACTGGAAAGTAAATACGCCATTTCTTGTTATATGATTTTTTCGTCATGTTATACTCCAGATAAAAATCAAATTCTTGTTCATACTCTAAGAAGGGTTCATATTGACTTTCCTCATATCCTGACTGTTCCAGGTAATAACCTATAGCTTGGTAATATGGGTATGTAAAATTCATTTTTGAATAATATTCATATAGCGTTTCTGTATTAAGCCTTCCTTTTGCAGACTTAAACGCTTTTAGTACTTTTAGTGACCCACCTGCATAAAAAGGACGGACTGCACAATCAATTAAAGTTCTTTCTAAATCAGCAATATAACATTGTTTAGATTTAATAACTCCTCTACCATCCTGAAACTGTCCGCTAATAATATTGATTTGATGACCTCTTATTGTTCTTTTCTTTGTTGTTATCCTTGGATCTTTCTTAAATGATTCATCTATTGATTGCTGTGTCAACAAATTTTGTGATTGCTGGTCATAAGGTTTTCTTTCTTTAACCATAAAAATATCATAGGAAAGTTCATCTACCAATGAGTGCATAAATAATGCAGTTTGATAGCTGAAAAACGAAAATCTTGAAAATGCAGAAAATATTTCTAAAATATTCGCGTCAGTGCTGAAACTGTATAGATTGGGTGTTCCTAAAAATTTTTCTTTAACAAATTTGTCAAGTATAAAATTCTTTACCTCTTCCCTATTGCGACTTTTTAAACCTCTATTATCTTTAATTAAAGCAAGAACATCATTTAGTTCACTTTCATTAATAACAGAGTGAGTAATTTTTGCAATATAGAATTCCATTATTGGTAAGTAATAATCTAAATTTTTCATTGCAACTTCAAGTAGCTGAATTCCAAATACTTAAATAACCATAAGGTATTTTACGGCTTCAGAATTACATATATGTAATTCTGAAGCCAAAGTTACATTATTTTTTTTAAAAAGTCAAGCAGTTTTTTAAATGCTCAGTATATCAAACTAAGTGCATCAATTATTACTTTTTTAGTGCATCAAATTGTTTTTTTAGTGCATCATTTAAGGCGTATTCTCTATACTTATCTGAACCTATTCTTGTAATTATATTAACTGCATTTAATAATAAAAGATCTCTTTGAATTGTGGCTCTGGAGCTGTCAAAATGCGCTACTAAGTCTTTCAGAGAGACTGAATCTTGAGTATATATAAGTTTAACTGTATATTTTAATCTAGTTTTTACTGCATCATTTACTGCATCATTTACTGCATCATCTACTGCATCATTTACTGCATCATCTACTGCATCATTAATAACATAAGTATCCTTAGTATTATTAACTGTCTTATCTGACTTACTACCAATATTGGCAACAGGACCGTAAAAAGTTAATACAACCTCATTACTTTTATTAGTCCACTTAGGCTCTCTAAGTCCCGAAGCTTTACATTCTTCAATAATTTTAACTGTTCCACGTCCTAATTTATCAATATAACCCAACAAAAACACAATTTGTGCAATATCTGGATTTGCTGGAAATGATCGATGATTTTTCCTTAAATCAGCAATTTTCATTTCTTCAGGTAGATTACCACTGTTCGCAATTACAAAAGAACCGGGATAAATTGAAATAGTCAGATGACTGTTAAATCGGCTATAATCTCTATGAATTAAAGCATTTATAATACCTTCTTGCAAGGCTTTAACAGGATATTTAAAATCATGACGTTTCCATTCATCATGTGAGAATATACTTTTTGTTCCCATACCGGAAACAAACTTCTCTAACCTCTCTCTAATAACAAACAGATTTCCTTCAATCACTTCATCTCTTACTAAACTGTCCCCGGTTTTATTGCTTGGATATTCAGTTAAGCGTACTCGGGTTTGTGGTAAAAACTGCCCGGGGTTTTTAGCAAAAAGTACAATACATGCGTTAGAAAATGAACCATTATTAAATAACCCATAGTGGCTTAAAAATTCTAATTCATCTTCTCCTTGATAACTGCTTCTATTATTTGCTTTGGCATCAGTCATTACAGATCGTAGACCTTTAAGATCTAAATCTTCCCATTCAAAACCTAAAGAAGCTTGTCTTTCCCAATGAAGTTCATTTTTTTGGCGATCATGTATCAATACTGAAAGCTCTTGAGAGTCAGCTTTATCAGTAAATTTTCCTTTTCTGTAATAAATGTTTCCATTAAATATGTAAGGCTGTCTTGTTCCTTCCCAAACTTTAAATATTAAAAATGAATTATCATTGATTAATTCCTCAAATATTTCAATAGGACTTTCCGGAACAATTGAATTAATTAGAAAAGACTTAATCTCATTAAGACTGTACTGATTGGAAATGCCTTTAAGTTTACCTGAATCAGTAACTCCTACAATTAGATTTCCTCCTTTATGATTTAATAGACTTGAGAGAATTATAGCAATCTGATCTAAATCTAAATCTTCAAGAAATGCTAAGGTATTACTCTGTCCTTTTTGAACTAAATTTTTAAGATTACTATTTTCCATTTTTTAAATCATTTAAATCTTTTTCAAATCTTGGGTAATCTTCAAATAAAGTTTTAATAAACGGACTTCCATCTAATTCATACTTACTGAATTCCTGTGTCCACAATCTATTTTTTAAGGGAAGCCCATGCCCTATCGCTAAATTGTACATTTCTATAACTTCCAAACTGTCTAAAACAGTAGTTTTATCTAATCTAAATCCTGTTCTATTTCCGTGCTCGTCATACATAAATTGCCTAAGTAAAGTTCGTAAAAACGGAATATGTGAATGAGCTAAAAAACCTCTTGGCTTATTCAGTTCAACCGCTCTGATAAACTCTTTATGAGTAATTCCCGAGCCATAATAAGGAAAAATAACACCAAAAAAGAAATCGCATTCTTCTACAGCAGCTAAACAAGATTCTTCGGGAGACAAACCTGGCTTTGAGTAAATAGTTCCCATATGCGAACAAAGAACCTTATATCCAAACCTTTCCAAAGTAGCATATATTGATTCAATAATATGCTTACTGCCATGCACAGTAGAGGAAAGCATTATTTTGATTTGAGGTTTTGGGGGCATATGCAACTGATAATATTAGTTTGTAACAAATATAAGTTAAATCTAATTATTTCTTTGAAATTGGATTTATAAATTCAAATGTTGTTGTCAGATTATCTTTTAATAATATATATGCATCAAAATTTTTCCCGTTTTTAGTTTTCAGATTTTTGATAAGTGGTGTTTTACTTTGGGTAAGTAAAGAGGTAATATATTCTGTACTAAGTTGTACTCCGCAAATATTTCTGAATAGCAGCCATGAACAGTTTTCATCCGGACATTTGATTATTTTTTCTCTGATGATCAGGTTTTGATTTTTACACTTGGGACATTGGAGATTTGAAATACTTTCTTGGGGAATTGATAATGCTAAAAGTTCCTTAGTGATTTCATTCGTGTAATTCTTAATGTCTGTCATAAATTGTTCAGGATTGTATTCTCCTTTTTCAATTTTATCTAAAGTTATTTCCCACTCTGCCGTCATTTGTACATTGGCTATTTTTTTATCTCTAACCAGATTGTAAACTTTTAAACCTTTCTCAGTCGGTACTAAAGCTTTATTTTTTCGAATGATGTAGTTTCTGGTAAGCAGGGTCTCTATGATGGAAGCTCTGGTAGCTGGAGTACCTATACCGATATTTGAAATCGCTTTCAGTTGTTCTTTATTTTCGATCAGTCGTCCCGCGTTTTCCATTGCTGACAAAAGATCTGCTTCACTATACAGTTTGGGAGGTTGGGTTATTTTTTCCTGTAAATTTGCCTGAGAAATTTTAAGCTCATCTCCGATTTTGAATTCGGGAAGGTTGACAAGCTTCTCATCTGTACTATTTTTATTAGAATTCATTGTGTCATCGGTATCATTTCCATGGATATCTGATAGAACTCCTTGGATAGCCCGCCAGCCTTGAACCAGTATTTTTGAACCTTTGATGTTAAATTCATAATGGTGAACTTTAACCGTAATGTGGGTAATCTGCTTGGAGCAATGCTCTGAAAGGGATTCAAGTAGACGGTAAGCAATCATATTGTAAATGGCTTTCTCAGTTGCGGTAAGTGCGGATGGAATTTTAGTGGTGATTAGAATCCCGTGATGGTCCGTCACCTTGAGGTTATTAACCATACGTTTGCTGAAATTACCGAATTTGAGTGTTGAAACAGCAGACTTGAATTGGTCAGTTGTGTTTAACATTCTTACCAATTCAGGGATATCCGTCCAAAGGTCTTCAGGAATATATTTACTTCCCGTCCTCGGATAGCTGATGAATCTTTTTTCGTAAAGAGCTTGTGCAGTTTTCAGAACCTCGTCAGCTGAAAGTCCTAACTTTCGGTTAGCTTCTTTCTGAAGTTCTGTAAGATCAAAAAGTAAGGGAGAGGTTTCTTGAACGGTTTTTATAGATATATCTTCAATGATGGCTCTACCTTCGCGTTCAATAGATTTTAAAACCTGTTCAATTTGCTTTTTATCTTCCCATTGCTGGATGGATTGGCTGGTAAAATCTAAATATTCCTTCCGGTGTTTCAACTGGATTTGCCAGTATTTCCTGCGGGTGAAGTGGTTGTGCTCTTCATACCTTTTACAGATTAAAGCCAGTGTTGGTGTTTGCACCCTGCCTAAGGAATAGACATCCTGATTGGCAGCAATGCTCAGCGCTTGGGTTGCATTGATCCCAACTAACCAATCCGCTTCGCTTCTGGCTTTAGCAGCAAGATATAAACCTTCGAATATAGAACCGGGTTGTAGTTTTTTAAATCCTTCCTGTATAGCCTTTTCAGTAAGTGAACTGATCCAAAGTCTTTGAAAAGGTTTATCACACTGAAGGTATTGATAAATGTACCGGAAGATGAGCTCTCCCTCTCTTCCTGCATCGGTTGCTACAATAATACTGCTGCATTTATTGATGACATTTTGAATAATCTTTATTTGTTTGAGTGCAGAAGAATCAGGCTGATGGCCTTTTTGACTCTGTTTTTTTATCGACCTTGGCACTAATAGGAATGGTGCGGGAAAGATAGGTAAAGAGGCTTTATCAAAACCTCTTATACCATAATCTTCCGGCATTCCCAATGATACTAAATGACCTAATGCCCAGGTAATACAGTATCCGTTTCCTTCAATGTAACCTTCCATTTTTTCTCTGGCATTGAGTATTTGTGCAATCTCTCTTGCAACGCTTGGTTTTTCGGCGATAATGGCTTTCATAACTTTAGATTTATTTACATTTTACGTCCTCTGGATTTTACAGGTTTCTTTTGCTGTTCCGCTTCCTGCTGTTTATTTACGGGCTGCTGCTGTTTAGACTGAAGCGGTTCTTTGATATTTTTAGTGGCTTCATTGGTTTTACCATCAGTATTAACTGCTTTCTGAGTTTTGTGATCTTCCGATGGCTGAGCTTTTTCTTTTAGCTTATTGGGATTGGTAAAAGAAAAATCTGTTTTGGAAGTGTCTTTGTTGAAAGTAATATAGCCCTGATATTCTTTGCCTTTTCCGTCTACAAGTCCACTGACATAAACGGTCTCACCTGCTTTGAATTTCTCGTATTGCTTATCATCCAGCTCTTTATCTCTGAACACTTTCGGTGCTTCGCCTTGAGTATTTTGGCTCTGCTCGTTGGTTATATTTTGTTCTTTGCTTTGCTGCTGATTATGCTCTTGCTTTTGATTGTTGTTGAAGAGAAATTCAACATAGCGTTTATCGGCATTGAACTGTACCGTAGCATCAAATGAAGCACCTTTAGTAGAGGTCATTCCCTCCAGATAAAGAGGTTTCCCTTCCAGCAGGGTCTGCTTTTGGTGCTCATCCAGCTTTACACCTTTAATTTCATCCGGGATTTTCATATACTCTGACCTGTATGCAACCAATTCATTGGTAAGCCGGTCACGGCTGATAACGGAAGGGATGATTTCGTTGGTTTTGGGATTGACTAAGTCTACTACCCTTCCCATATTACCACTTTCTCTGAGATTTTTCTTGTCTTCGTCACTGAATTCATGTCCAAGGAACTTAAGATTGAAATTGGGTTCTCTGCGGATTCCGTGAAGATGTACAGCAACCTGACCTGTATCTCCCGTTTGAAGTGACAGTCTCACATCCATTTTACTGACCGCAGTTCCGAGATTGATTGTAATGGGGATTAAATTATTGGTCTTATAACCTCTGAGTAAAGAATCCATCGCATTCATCTTCTCGAGCTTTTCCTGATTAAGTCCGAACTTTTCCATCGTTTTCCAGTCGATCTGCTCTGGCTGAAAACGGTATTCCTGATTGTCTGTGTTATTTTCCATTGTATTCTGATTTTTTAATGGGTTAATATTTTTAGGTAATATTTCATATTCTTTCAGTTTTTCTTTTTCTTCAGGAGATGCCTGATCCACATATTGCTGAAGGTCTTTTGCTGTATTGATTGCATCATATTCTGAAACTTTGAAAAAGTTGAAACGGGAAGGATTTTTAAGCTGTCTGTAAAAATTGGAAAAGAAGTTGGAAAACAGATCACCATGCTTATCTACACGAATGAATGGCTCATTGCCTTTCTGATTCTCACGAGAAATTTTTTGAAGATGTCCATCTTTATCAACCCCTTTAACCATCTCAACTCTATTGCTGTCTTTGTCAAGAACCAACAGTGTATCCGATGCAGGCTTGATTTTATCAGCTTCCTTTTGTGTGACTTCATCCATAAAAATAAATTTTAATGGGACAAAAGTAAATTCATCACTACGGACATTCTCAAGATAGATTTACATGAGCTTATTTGGCAACCTCTGTCTTAGTTATACTAAGAACTTAAACAATCTCTGATAAGCTGATGGACATCAGAAAGTTTATAATACAACTTTCCACTGATTGTATAGTAGGGTAACTTCTTACTGGTGCGGTAGCGCTGCAAAGATCTTGAGCTGATTTTTAGCAATTGCAGGACATCTTGATTATCGAGCAGCTGCTCACCATCTATCTCAATAAATCTGGATTGATTATTGGCTATTTGTTCTTTCAGAATGTCAAATCTTTCCATAATCCGTTCCATCCACACAATAAATTCTGTTCTTTCGATATTCATAACTGTAATTTTTAATGTTAATTTTTTTTTGAACAGTTGATCAACTTTATTGTGGTAAAATTGGATAATGAACATCAGATAAAATCACTATCTTTTCGTAGTACCGAAAAGATTTTCACAAAAAATAAAAAAAGAACTGGAATCTGATTGATTTCCTTTAACATACAATCTTTTAAATTTGTCGTGAATGATAAATAAGGGTTATTTTAGAGGATAGATAAAATATTATCTAAAACATGGAAGAAGAAATTGCAAACGAAAACGTTATTTTTCTAAACGATATTTTAGAAGAAGCTTACAAAGATTATGGTTCGATTCAGCTTGACGAATCTGAAACAAAAGAACTTCTGTATACAAGCAAAATTCATTTACACTCATTTTCGGAAAACAGGAAGTGCTCTGTAAAGTACTGTAGAAAAAAAGCGGTAAAATCGCATTTATTTCAGGAATCACTTCTTAGAAAAAATGCTCACAATGGACATTATCTTTATCCTGCAGCTGATTTAGATAAAAGAAAAATTAAGATCAGTAAAGTCGGAATAAATAAAGCCCTGACGTTTCCTGGATTTTGTGAATTCCACGAGAATATGTTTGAGTATGAAAAAAAAGAACAACTGGAATATGAGCATGAATTACAGACATTAATCTATAAAGCAATTTGTTATCATCATGTCTATTGGGACATCGTCTTAAAAAAAACTGAAAACAGTGTAGAGAAACTTATTAAGAAAAGGCAGGAAAAGTTTGAAAAATTTACTAATGGAAAATATAGAAGTTTATTCAATTTACTGAGCATAGAATTTAAAGACTTTCATTTTGCAGATTCCAGACACGAAGATTTTGAACAACTTTTAAAACAAAGAAAAAAGATAGTAAATGACGCTTTGAAATTCAAAAGACTGATTTGGCAGGATATTATTTTAGATAAGGAGGAAAATTTAAAATCTCATATTATTGAAATGGATAAAGTGATTCCAATTTTCTTTTGTTACTTGGGGAATTTAACGATTAAAAATGAGGACTTATCATTTGATGATAACGCATGCCTGATTATTCATCCTTTTAAAGAAAGTACAAAGCTAATTTTCACAACAAAAAATGAAAATTTCAGTACTCTTAAAAAACTACTGGATCGATTAGATATAGAATCGGCACTGCATTTTGTTTTGTCATCTCTTTTATACGTATCAGATAATTGGTTGATTAATGAAGAATTTTATAACAAATATTTACCTGTTAAATTAAAAGAAGCTCTTGAATCAGCAAATTTTTTACCTTTAAAACCAAATACAATATAACAAGAGATGATAGATAATACAATTATAAAAAACTTTCCCAAATCATTTACTGATAAAGATTTTAATATTCCAATTTACAGATGTATTCATTTTGAAAGACTTCTGGAGATGTTGTTGCATAAGAATATCGTATTGGTGAAAACTAAGAATTGGGAAGATCCTTACGAAAACTTTTTATTCAAATCTAAAATTAAATTTGGAGAGCACTTTACTTCATTGAACGCTTTTACAGACTCCCTTTATGGTCAATGTTGGACAATGAAAAAAGAAACTGATGCAATCTGGCGAATCTACTCACCCATGAAACAAGGTGTGGTGATCAAAACAAAGCTTTCAAAACTTTCTAAAGCTGTATATGATTCAGAAACCTTATTAGTGGACAGATTCGACACAAGACAAAAAGCTATTGCACCAGTGACTTATTATTCAAAAAATAAAATGAAAAATATAATAAGTAAATACACCTCTCAAATATTACCTGATCCAACAATGGCCTTTAATTCCTTATTTATCAAAAGAGATGAATTCAGGCACGAGCATGAAGTAAGAATAATAATTCAGAAAAGAGGTCAAACTGAAGATGATTTTTATAAAAACGGTGAAAGAAAATTTGTTAAGCTTCCCATAGATCCAAATGATTTTATAGAAGAAATATTGTTAGACCCTAGAATCAATATAAATCAGGAAAATCTGTATACCCATATATTTAAATCTGCAGGTTATACTGGAAAAATTAAAAGATCTAATTTGTATGATAACAACATATACTAATTGTTATTAAATTTTATTTCCCCCTATATAATTAATATGCCTTTATGAAGCACCGATTAATCGAAAAGTCAAATTGATACGGGGTTTCATAAGAACTGTAGACTTGGCAATCCTATGTTCCCAGTTTTCCTGTAAATCACCTTTCATGATGAGTAGTGAACCGTGAGGCAAGGGTAAGCTGTATTTGCTTTGATGATGGTCTTTTTTTCTGAAATCAAAATTTCTGGTTTCTCCGAGACTGATTGAAGCGATGACAGGTCGTTTACCATAGCGGCTTTCTTTATCTCTATGCCAAGCAACTGAATCATTGTTGTCACGGTAAAGGTTAAGTAAAACACCATTGAACTGATAGCCAAATTCTTTTTCAATTCTTTCTTTTAAAAACAGGAGTTCAGGAGTCCATGGGTTAGCACCGGAAACATTTCCATCTAAATCATAGGAATTATTATCGCCATACCATGCGGTGAGACGTGGTGTTAATACTGTTTTGTCATACATCTTCTGAGTACGCTGTTCCCAAGGCACAGTGTCAAGAAGTTGAACTTTCAAAAGATCTGCTTCCTCTCTGCTCAGAAAATTCTCTTTGTATTCCAAAAGGTCTTTTGGAAATTCATAAAATTCTTCTGCATCAAATAAACTCAGCTGGCTCATTATTATTTTCTTATAAAATATTTAAATTTGATCTGTCCCGTATAAATGGGATTTTTTTCATCATTGTGTTTTTTACTTCCCTTCGACGAAGTTTTTTTTCTCTATTGATTTAATTTCAGAAGACTGTTTTCCAGATTGCTGATACTTCTCTTCGCTTCTTTCAGCAAATTTTTCAGATTGGCTTCATCAGGAAAAGAATGCGGTTTATAATCCTGTGGTAATATTCCTCTTACATAACGCCATACTTCAGCTATATCTTCCAAAGTAATATCATATGGTTCATAAAATGAATTATCTGCAGACACTGTAATAATTTTTTTATTTCTTCTGATAAACGTTTTGTAGGTAATTCCATCATTAGTCACAAAAATATATTCCTTATTGGGTTTTAAGTCTTCTAATTTTTCAACATATTCACCAATAATAATCGACTGGTCTGCGAATGGAGGCATTGAATCACCATCTGCCAAGAAAGCCCTGTACTTTCCGTTCTTTAAAAAAGGAAGCTGCATTTTTTGAAGGCTTTCAATGAATTCAGGATCACTGAATCCTTTCAAATAACCCATAGAAGCTTTCTGCGGAACAATTTCTATGAAATTACTTCCGTCAGAATCTACAACAACAGGCAACAAAATTTTATTCCCGGGAAGATTAACCATCTCTTCCAATGGAAATTTCCTGATATCTACAGTGACCAAAAGATCAATACTGATATTGAAATACTTCGATATCCTAATCAATACCTCAATGGGAGGCTCAGCAGCTCCATATTCATAAGAAACATATCTGGATCGGGTCAGAATAAGTTCTTCAGCCAACTTGTGTTGGGACAGCTTTTTTCTACCTCTCAAAAACACGATGTTATCTGCAAAAATTGACATTGTCATAATTTATGACAGCAAAAATACAAAAATTGTTTAAAAACGTAACTAATTTTGTAAAATGGAACGAGCGATTGCACATATGGATTTGGATACATTCTTTGTTTCCTGTGAAAGGCTTAAAAATTCTGAACTGAAAAATAAGCCTATTATCATAGGAGGTGGAGATCGTGGTGTAGTGGCATCCTGCTCGTATGAAGCCAGAAAATTCGGAGTGCGTTCTGCTATGCCTATCAGGATGGCAGAACGTCTGTGTCCCGAAGCAAAAGTGATTAAAGGTGATATGGAATACTACTCCAATATGTCGCATGTAGTAACAGAAATCATTCAGGAGAAAGTTCCTGTAATGGAGAAAGCCAGTGTAGATGAATTTTATCTTGATCTTTCGGGAATGGACAAGTTTTTTGGCTGCTACCAATGGACAACTGAGATTGCGGATGCAGTGAGGAAAAACACAGGTTTGCCTATCAGTTTTGCACTGTCTACCAACAAAACGGTATCAAAAATAGGAACCGGGGAAGCAAAGCCTGCAGGAAAAATGGAATTAAAGCCTCAGTTCATTCAACCGTTTTTAAATCCTTTGTCCATCAGAAAAATTCCTATGGTCGGTAATGTGACTTTTGAATTGCTTTCAAGGCTGGGGGTTAGAAAAATAGAAACATTATCTCAAATGCCTGCTGATATATTGCAGCAATTGATTGGAAAAAATGGAATTGAGCTTTGGAAAAAAGCCAACGGCATTGATAATAATCCGGTCGTTCAGTATTCAGAAAGAAAATCAATATCTACGGAAACAACTTTTGCAGTTGATACTATAGATATCGATAATATAAGAAGTATTCTTTCCGGAATGGTGGAACAGCTATGTTATCAGCTAAGAAACGAAAAATGGCTGACCTCGACAGTTTCGGTCAGGATTCGATATGCCAATTTTGATACAGAGACCAAACAATGTAGAATTCCCTATACCTCAGCAGATCATACCCTTTTAAAATATATTTTGGAATTGTTTAAGAAAGTATATACTCGAAGGATGAGAATTCGTCTAGTAGGTGTCAGGTTTACAGGTCTTGTCCATGGAAGTCATCAGATGAATCTGTTTGAAGATACGGAAGAACTTATCTCATTATATCAAACTCTGGATAAAATTAAAGACCGGTTTGGAGCTAAAAGTGTAGGAAGAGCTTCAGGCTTTATAAATTAATGAATTGCTTATGTTTCTCAATTGCCACACCTATCATAGCTTACATTATGGAACCATTTCTGTCGAAGATTTGGTTCAGCAGGCTGTGGATTATAAGCTGAAAGTTTTGGCATTGACCGATATTAATACGGTCACAGGAATTTATCAGTTCTATAAGTTGTGTCAGGAGAACAGTATTAAACCGATTGTCGGAGTTGATGTACGAATTGAAAATGAACAGTATTATGTATGCTTAGCGAAAAATGCCAAAGGCATAGCTGAAGTTAACAGGCTTTTGACCGATTATAATTGTGAGGGTGTTGAAATCCCAAAAGCAAATCCTCAACTGGAAAATTGTTTCGTAATCTATCCCTTAGGAAATATCCCGGAGAAATTGTTAGAGCATGAATTTATAGGAATAAGACAAGAAGAATTAAATCTTCTTATCAATCCCAAATTTAAGTCTCTGATCCATAAAATGGTCATTCTTCATCCAGTTACTTTAAAAAAAGATGAGGAATATGAACTTCATAAAATCTTACGGGCTATTGATTCCAACATTTTACTAAGCCAAGTCAATCTACATGACTGCTGCAAAAAAAATGAAAGTTTCGTTGCCAAAAAACAGCTTTTAGAAAAATTTAAGCACTATCCTCAAATCTTGGATAATACAAAATATTTAGTAGATAACTGCAGTTTTGATTTCGATTTTAAAACACCTAAGAACAAAAAACATTTTACTGACAGCAAGGAAAATGATTTTAAATTATTATCAAAATTAGCTTATGAAGGATTAGTAAAAAGATATGGTCAGGACAACATAGACGCAAAAAAAAGACTGGAAAAAGAATTGGCAGTTATTGATCAGCTGAACTTTTGTGGCTATTTTTTAATTACATGGGACATTGTTCAATATAGCATGATGAGGGGTTTTATGCATGTTGGCAGAGGAAGCGGTGCAAATTCAATTGTCAGCTATTGCATTGGAATTACTGAGATTTGCCCTTTAGAACTAGACCTGTATTTTGAACGCTTCTTAAACCTGAACCGTAAAACACCTCCTGACTTCGACATCGACTGGAGCTGGGTCAATCGGGATGCAATTTTAGCTTATATCTTTAATAAATATGGAAAGGATCATGTAGCTTTTTGCGGTACCAATGTCATGTTTAAAAGAAAATCCAGGTTTAGGGAAATCGGGAAAGTTTTTGGTCTTCCTAAAGAGGAACTGGATCAACTTTCAAAAAACCCAAACGAACAGCAAGATCAAAATTCGGTTGTTCAGGAAATCTATAAATATGAACAGTTATTAGTAGGTTTTCCTAACCAACGTAGTATGCATTCCTGCGGAATTCTGATTTCTGAAGAGCCAATAACTAATTATTCGGCTTTAGAATCTCCTCCAAAAGGTTTCCCTATTGTTCAGTTCGATATGCATACTGCTGAAGATATAGGATTGGAAAAGTTCGATATTCTTTCACAGAGAGGTCTTGGTACCATCAAAGATACTGTTCAATTTTTGGAAGAAAAAAAAGGGATTTTTGTAGATATTGAAGACACCAGAATTTCAAAAAATGAAGCCAAGTGTAATGAATATTTAAGTTTAGGAAATACAATCGGATGTTTTTATATTGAATCTCCTGCTATGCGGGGATTATTAAGAAGGCTCAAATGCGACAATTATAAAGTATTGGTTGCTGCCTCTTCTATTATTCGCCCCGGTGTAGCGCAAAGCGGTATGATGAAGGAATATGTTTTCAGGCATAATCATCCAGGGCAATTTGAATACTTCCATGAAGTTTTTGAAAAAGAACTTGGGGAAACTTATGGAATCATGGTGTATCAGGAGGATGTTATAAAAATTGCTTTACATTATGGAGGAGTTTCGGCTGCCAACGGTGATGTTTTAAGAAGAGCGATGAGTGGCAAAGGACGCTCTCTTTCAGCCCTACAAAAACTAAAAGATGATTTTTTCGAGTCCTGTAAGAAAAAGGGGCATCCTGAACAGCTTTCAGAAGAAGTCTACCGACAGATTGAATCTTTTGCAGGATACTCTTTCTGTAAAGCCCATTCAGCATCTTATGCAGTAGAAAGCTATCAAAGCTTATATTTAAAAGCCTACTACCCTATCGAATTTATGGTATCCGCAATTAATAACGGCGGCGGGTTTTACCGGACCGAAGTTTACATTCACGAAGCCAGAATGTCAGGGGCTCAAATCCATAACCCATGTATCAACCTGAGTTTATATCAGACAACAGTGTATGGGAAAAATGTTTATCTGGGTTTGATGCATATCGAAAAAGCTGAAAAAAAATTAATGCGTTTCATTATAGAAGAAAGACAGAAGAATGGAGACTATCAATCATTGGAAGATTTTGTCAAAAGAGTGGATATTGGTACTGAAACCCTGAAGTTATTGATTTTGGTGGGTGCATTCAGGTTTACTGAGAAAGAAAAAACTGAGTTGATTGTAGAAGCAACATTTTTGTTATCAAAAACTACCATTATGAAATCCTTTATGCCGTCATTATTTGAGACACCTCAAAAAAAATATCAATTACCGATTATAGAAAGACATCCTCTTGAAGATGCTTTCGATGAGATTGAAATTATGGGACTTCCTGTATCTAACTCTATTTTTGATTTATTGAAAACAAAATACCGGGGTCATGTATTGGTGAAGGATTTACCCAAATTTCATAAAAAGCAAGTTAAAATGCTGGCTTATCTCATCTCAAGAAAACATGTTCCGATTAAGAAAAAAGATCATCCATTGGGAAAAGACTTTATGTATTTCGGAACTTGGATTGATGCAGAGGGTCAATATTTCGATACAGCTCATTTTCCTAGAAGCCTTGAAAAATTCCCTTTTAGAGAAGGTGGTGTTTATCTTCTTCTTGGAACTGTTGAGATTGATTATCACTTTCCCACAGTAACCATTACCAAGATGTCAAGGATGCCACTTAGGGATGATCCGAGGTATGCCATGGATAAAGATAAAGCTAAAGAAGTTGAAAACAGTCTTCGTGACGATGTGAGTTTGACTTTTAGACAACCCTATCCTCAAGAACATGAGATAGGATTACCCAGACAAAAGATATTATAAATAATTTAAAAAATAATACTCCAAAAAGAGAATTTTATTTTAAAATTATGGTTTCCCTTTTTATTTGTATGGTTAAAAATTAATAAATTTAGCACCATTAAAAAGAACTTCATATAACTGTGACTACCAAACCAAGAGAAATTTCATTTATAAAACCTTCTGTTAAAAGGCGTATCTCTGCATTACAGATCATGCAAGGAACTGTGATTCCGCCAATTCAGCATGTTCAATTGATGTCAGCAGATAATTATGAACAATATACATTAGAATGGGTTGATGGATATTTGGGCTCTAAATATAATAGGATCAGATTATTTGCTGGTGCAGGAGATAAAGGACGTGATGTAGTAGGTTATTATGATGACGGGAATGTAGATATTTATCAATGTAAGCATTACGATGATAAATTAGCTCCATCCACATTATACACTGAGTTAGGAAAGCTTTGTTATTATACATTAAATAATTCTTATCCAATACCCCTTTCATACTTTATTGTTGCTCCAAAGGGATGTGGACCTTCCCTCCTAGATCTCATAGCTAACCCATCAAAATTTAATTTAGGGCTATTAGATAGCTGGGAAAAGCAGTGTAAAGGAAAAATTTCAAAAAAACAAAACATTGAGCTGTCAAAAGAATTGAGAGAACATATTGAATCTTTTGATTTTTCGATAGTTAAAGATATTGCACCACACGAATTAATAGAGCAACACAGCAAAACCAAATACCATATAATTAGATTTGGGGGTGGAATAACAAAATACCGTGAATTTATTCCTACAGCTGATTTAGAAATACAAACACGTGAACAACAGTACACAACAATGTTATTTGGAGTCTATGGACAGAAATTGATGAAAAGCATTCCGGATGCTAAGACCCTACAGTCTGAAGATCAAATACTGTATAAGCATTTCGGCACCCAACGTAACGCTTTCTACAGTGCAGAGTCTTTAGAAAAATTTAGTAGGGAAAACTTTCCAGATTCTAACCCTCTGCCATTTGAGGATTTAAAAGACGAAGCTGAGAACGTTCTGTCAACAACTTTAGAAATTAATAGTGGCAAATCTGGTTACGAAAGAATGCTTTTGGCTTCTCAGGAAATAAAACGTCAATCATTTCCCAGTAGCCCACTTGCAAATGAAATAAAAAATCTTGATAAAGATGGTCTTTGCCATCATTTAGCAAATGAGAATCGCTTAAAATGGATTGATAATGTATAATAATATTAAACTTTACAATACGCCTCTGGAAATAGGACTAAGATCATTAATAATACTATGTCATACAAAGGCAGATTTGGACATAGAAAAAATTATGTATTTTGACTTTATGTGTTTAAATACTTATGATATGGGCGGTCCAGAGAGCTTACATGCCCCTATTCCAAATCGAGGTGTACAACTCTTTTCTAAAAAAGAACTGATACAAAAAGGCTTAGCTATCATGTTGTCAAAAGAATTAATTGAGTTTAAACCAAGCTCTGATAAAGGTTTTATGTATTCCTCTACTGAAGCTGGACATCTTTTTTTAACTTATTTTCAAACAAACTACTATGTTAAACTTGTAGAGAGATCGAAATGGGTTCTTTCAAATTTTGAAAATTACACACATATTGAGCTTAAACAATTTATAGATATTAATCTTCAAAAATGGGGAGGTGAATTTACAACAACCCACAATTTAGAATTATTATGATTGGTTTTTATATAAAACAATTAGCAATAAAGGGCAATGGTCTTAAAGATGCTACGATCAGCTTTAAAAAGGGGGCTAACTTAGTAACTGGTGCTTCAGATACGGGTAAATCTTATGTATTTTCTGCAATAAGTTACGCTTTAGGTGCTAATGAAGAACCTAAAGATATCAATGAAGGTATTGGTTACAACAACGTGTATCTTGAAATTGAGGCATATGCTGATGAGACTACCTACACTTTGCATAGGGAAATTGGACGGAATCAGATTATGGTAAAACAATCATCAATAGAAAAGTTTATAACTTCTGAAAAAACATATAAGAAATTTTCTACAACTGGTCAGGTAGATAAAGATACACACATTTCAACCTTTTTATTGTCTCTGTGTAATCTAGAAAAAAAACGATTACTCTTTAACCGAACAAAAGGAGTCACTAGAAATTTATCTTTTGACAGTCTCAGGAAGCTGACTTTTGTTGATGAAGAACGAATAATAAAGACAGCATCACCATTTTATTATTCAAGCCAATTTACTAACCAAACAATCGGACAATCCCTTTTAAATTTAATTTTAACAGGTAACGATGCCTCTGATACTGTTGAAAAAGAAGATAAAAGTTCAAAAGAAGCTAGAATTAGTGGAAAACTGGAGTTTTTAAGTGCTCAAATATCGCAATTAGCATCAGAAAAAGATGATATAGTTAATAGCCTAAAAAGTGATACTGCAAATGATAGTAATCACTATTTGAATTTAGATCAAGAATTACAATTAAATTTAAATGAGGCAAAAGACTTGACAAAAAGAAAGAATAATATCACTATCCAACGGCAAAGTCTTCATGAAGAATTAATCTACACATTAGAGCTACTAAACCGTTTTACAATTTTAGAAAAACAATACATGACGGATACAGAACGTTTGGGATTTATTTTAGAAAGTTCAGCCTTAGCGGCTCAGCTTGGAGATACTATTTGTCCGATTTGTTCTTCGTCATTGGATGATAATCATTTAACGCATCTGACAGAAAAGGAAAACTTTAAAAATGCAGCTGTTGAAGAACTTAAAAAAAACACTTCAAAACTGCATGGATTAAAAGAAACTATGGAAACTTTAAAAAATGATGAAAAGAAGATTCGTAAGGAGATTTTAATAGCGGAAACGGATATGCAAGAAATTGAAAAAGATCTTGAAAATAATTTCTCACCAAAAATTCAAACCCTTAAGGCTAGTCTTAGCGGATTTCTCAGCATTCAAAAAGCACATAATGAATTAACATTCATAGATACTCGAATTTCAAAATTACTTACAGATAAGGATCGCCTTGAGAGTATTCTTCGTCAGAAAAATAATACTGAAGAAGTAACCATACTCTCTTTTTCTTTGCTGAATAGTTTAGCTACTACGATTGAAAGTAGATTAAAAAAATGGAATTATGAATCGCATGTAAAAGTAGATTTCGATTCAAATTATAAGATTTTTGACATAGTTATTTCAGGAAAGAGTAGGAAAAGTTATGGAAAGGGTAAGAGATCAATTTCTTATGCAGCTTGTTTATTTGGATTATTAGACTACTGCAATAAAAATAGCAAGGGATTTTCGAATTTAATTATTATGGATTCTCCTTTAACTACTTTTGAAGAAAAGAAAAAACAAGTTGAGGATATTAATGAAGTTCTAACTTCTCAAGTGTTAAAGTCATTTTTCTTAGATTATGCCAATTTACCAAAAAATAGCCAGGTAATTATTTTTGATAACAAAGAACCTGACGCGGAAACTTACGCATCAATAAAAGACAAAGTAAACATTGAAATATTTACTGGATCCAACGAGGGGAGATCTGGCTTTTTTCCCAAATAAAATTTATATAAATTATTATGATTTGTTAAGCTAAAATTGTCATCATCAGTCATTCTAAAGATAATCTCAATTATGGGAAATTTTATTTTTGGGCATCTTATAAAAATAAAAGAAATAAAAAATATCTAATTGAGTCATTTTTTATTTATAATTTTATTTACAAGTTTCAAAGCATAGCTTGTCAATTTCGTATCTGCATTATTTGCCAAAATCGCTACAGCAGAATTTTTTGAAGGAATCAATATTACAATGCTTGAACTTCCATAAGTGCCACCATTGTGAAAATATACGGTTTCATTATTAATTTGATGAATACCCCAACCTAAACCGACTGCCTGTTCTTGATTTTCTAACTGGTTTTTAAGTACCATTTCTACAATATCTTTCAGTTCTTTATTCTCTTTTTTAAGATGTATATTTAGAAAGTTTAGTAAATCAGACATTGTGGTTTTAATACTTCCCGCTGGGCTTAGCTCAGCCAGTTGAATCAATGGCATTACCTCCTTTTTTCTATGGGGTATCGCAATATTCGTTATTTGATTTTCTTCAACTTTCAGAAATGTTGATTTTAAGTTTAGTTTATTCGTAACATACTTCTTAAAAAGAAGATTGAAGCTGGTTTTTTCACTTCTTGACATTGCGTAAGCCAATATTCCAATTCCAAAGTTTGAATATCTGACTTTTCCGTAGCTGTCCAAACTGTCCGTGTTCTTAAGAACCGACATCATAAAGTCTTCAGTAAATAAGGCATACGGATTATTTTCATCAAATCCCTTTAAGTTTGACAAACTTTTTGTATTATCAAATTCCGGAAGTCCGGAAGTATGGGTCGCCAGATCAATTAACCTGATTTTGTTTGCCCATTCTTTTCCTTTTACAATATCCTTTGGTAAATATTTTGACAGTAAATCTATACGCTTAATTTTCTTTTCTGTTTCCAGTGATGCTAAAATAAATGCTGTGTAAAGCTTAGTTACAGAACCGATTTCAAAAAGGGTTGTACTGTCTACATCTTTTATCTGATGGGTATATTTACCCCCATAATAATATGTACTGACTTTACCATTTTCGATTACCCCAATGCTCAATCCTACATTACTACTGTCGGTAAAATGAATTTTTGAAATGCTGTCAATCTCCATTTTTAATTTCTGTCCAAACAGCGTTTGGGTAAACAAGAAAAGCAGTATTACGATCATATAATTGTTTTGTTTCACTAACCTTTTATTGGATATAGATCGTGTAAAACTCAAATATAATTTTGTCATTGATTGAAGTTTTTATTAAGACAATTACAAAAAGGGTTACATTACATTATTAATTTAATACCTACTACATAAAATAGTATTCAGAAATTTAAATTTCATTACACTATTTTTCTCTGCGCCAGATAAACAATAATAGTATGAGATTTATTAGTAATAATAGTACTCTTATAAATTGTAAAACGTACGGCAATTAACTAATAATCACC
>JAANMY010001153.1_pt1 | contig 31756 bp, 39 predicted proteins | sample 7279691 | NCBI WGS metagenome assembly JAANMY01 (sample SAMN14094543, study PRJNA606508) | bioreactor metagenome | isolation source: A lab-scale SPAN reactor treating ammonium-rich wastewater day 388 | place: Ireland: Galway | collected 2018-02-07
CTGCTGGAGTTACTGCCTGCGAATCCGCAAGCGGCCGCGTTCGAGCCGGAAGTGACAGGGCTTGTCGCATTGATGCTGTTGCAGGAGTCGCGAAGAGCCGCCCGTTCGTCTGCCGAAGGCGATCTTGTTTTGCTGGAGGATCAGAATCGTTCCCTCTGGAATCAGGAGACGATTCGGGAGGGAACGCAGCTTGTGCGTCGAGCCCTTGCCTCGCAGAGGTTCGGAACGTACACACTGCAGGCGGCAATTGCCGCCGTTCATGCGGAGGCGCCCACCGCCGCAGCAACGGATTGGGCACAGATTGTTGCATTGTACGATGTGTTGCTGCAAATGGCCCCTTCGCCCGTTGTCGAGTTGAACCGCGCCGTTGCCGTGGCGCTGAGCAGCAGTCCCGAAGCCGGGTTGCAGATTATTGACGGCATCCTTGCCCGCGGCGATCTATCCGACTACCATCTTGCACACTCCGCCCGCGCAGATTTGTGCCGAAGATTGGGCAGACACGCTGAGGCGAGGGAGTCATATAAGCGTGCGCTTGCGCTCACACGTCTCGAGCCGGAGCGGAGGTTCTTGGAGAGAAGGCTGAATGAAGTGGTGTAGAAGATGTCGGAAATTCTCTGTATCCGGCTGAAAATCGTCCATCAGGTGGATGAAAATCGTCCACTTAATGGTTGATTATCATCCACCGAATTGCTATTATCTTGTCATGATTCACCGCCTCGTCACTCCCAAAATCCTTGCTGCGCTTCAAGACACTCCGGTTGTTACGTTGGTCGGCGCACGGCAGACAGGAAAGAGCACGCTGACAAAATGGTTGGCTTCAGAGAAGTATTCCGCCCGCTATCTCACACTTGACGATGCAGCCGTACTTGCAGCGGCCACCTCAAATCCGCACGGGTTTGTAGATGCCTTGGAAGGCCCTGTCATTCTCGATGAAGTACAGCGCGCACCTGATCTTTTTCTTGCAATCAAATCGTCGGTGGACAGAAACCGCAAGCCGGGCAGGTTTCTCCTGACAGGATCGGCAAACGTCCTGCTGCTTCCCCGCATCGCTGATTCGCTGGCTGGCAGGATGGAGATTCTCACGCTTTGGCCTTTTTCGCAGAGGGAGTTGGAGGGAAAAGACGGGTCAGTCATTGACATGCTCTTTGCAAACCGGCTTGAACTTCGGAGCCCCGCCGACAAAACCGGAAAGGTAAAACTGGTTGAGAGAATTATTGCCGGTGGATTTCCTGAAGCTGTACAACGAACAGAGCATGGACGTCGAGCATCGTGGTTCGGCTCGTTTGTTACGACAATACTTCAGCGTGACATTCGTGAGTTGGCCAACATCGAAGGCTTGACGACATTGCCCCGCCTTCTCAATTTGCTTGCCACCCGCATCGGTTCGTTGCTGAACTTCGCAGAGCTTTCGAACACAGCTTCGATTCCCCAGACCACGCTGAAGCGCTACATGACATTGCTTGAAACAACATACCTGACACGACTTCTTCCGGCTTGGTCGTCCCATTTTGGGAAACGTCTGGTCAAGACTCCCAAGCTCTATCTTGCGGACACAGGCCTTGGCGCATACCTGCTGGGAATGAATAGCTCGCAACTGCAAGCCAATCCGACAGTGTTCGGACATCTCCTTGAGGCGTTCGTTCTTGCAGAACTTGTAAAACAATCCGGCTGGTCTGACACTGGTTGTCGACTGTATCATTTCCGTACCCACAACGGCCAGGAAGTGGACTTCGTGCTGGAACAGGATGATGGTGCTGTTGTCGGCGTAGAAGTGAAATCATCGGCAAGTGTGGATAGCGGGACATTTTCCGGACTCAAAATTCTCTCAGAAGCTTGCGGGGCCAAATTCAAGCGGGGTATCGTGCTCTACACCGGACGTGAAGTCGTTGGATTTGAAAAGAACATGCATGCAGTTCCCGTGGAAACACTTTGGGGCTGAGCATTGTTAGTCGCTTATCTATTTGGTCCGAGCCTTCCTGTCATATGCGCAAAACCATTCTCATATACGGCGTTGCTCTTCAGGTTCTTCCAGCCCTGTTCAAGTTTATCGAAGTTCTTCCTGCCTAACTTTGAAAGAGACGCAAATGAAAGCCACAACATTGAAAGAAAAAGCCGCAGACTGCCTGCGGCTTGTTGCCTCGGGAAACATCAGCGACGCGTACACATACGTCGGGCCCGGGTTTCTTCATCACAATCCCTACTTTCGCGGCGATGCTGCGTCGTTGCGAACCGCAATGGAGGAGAATGCCGCGGAACACCCCGACAAAATCCTGGACATCAAGCTGACGCTGCAGGAGGGCGAGTACGTTGCCGTCTTCTCGCATATCAGGCAAAATCGTGAAGACAGGGGAGCGGCAGTTGTTCACATCTTCCGGTTCAAGGATGGCCTCATCGCCGAGATGTGGGATATAGGCCAGGCTGTTCCCGAGCAATCTCCAAACGAAAACGGGATGTTTTGAGGCGGACATTGTATAGGGAATTCTGTAACCAGATTTACTGTCTTCCCCCTGTCGATTTCAGCCTTCGCCAATCGACTACAAGGTGGAAGGTCGAATCAATAACAAGACACACGGGAGTAGACATGCGGTTCATGATTATAGTCAAAGCAAACAAGGACTCCGAAAAGGGAGTTATGCCCGAGCCGGAACGGATGGGCGAAATGGCCACTTATCACGAGCAATTGGCAAAAGCCGGTGTGCTGGTCGATGCCTCAGGACTTCAGGCAAGCTCGAAGGGCTGGCGCATCAGGTACTCGGGCGGCAACCGCATCGTCACCGACGGCCCGTTCGCTGAGACGAAGGAACTGATTGCCGGCTACACCATCATCAAAGTCAGATCCAGGGACGAGGCGTTGGATTGGGCTAAACGCTTCCCCAACCCCGCCGGGTCGGGTAAAGAATGTGAGATTGAAGTGAGGCAGATGTTCGAACTGGAAGATTTCGAGCCGAATCCGGCGATTGAACGCTTTCGTGAGATTGGTGTGGGTACACAGGAGTAAACTCATTTGAATTTTCGCTTTGAATAGCTAAGGGCTCTGCGATGAAATACATGCTGCTGGTCTATTACAACGAAAAGGAAATGAGCGACGCCGAGCGGGATCGATGCTATGTTGATTCCGCCCGGCTCTCGCGTGACCTTGCAGCCGAAGGCAAGTTCGTTGATGCGAGTCCGCTGCAATTGATTGACACGGCAACAAGTGTCCGGGTACGCAACGGCAAAAAGCTTGTAACCGATGGCCCGTTTGCGGAAACGCACGAACAACTCGGCGGCTATTATCTCGTAGATGCCAACGACTTGGACGAGGCAATCGGGATTGCAACGCGAATTCCTGTGGCAACTCTCGGCACTATCGAAATTCGCCCTGTTTTGGAGATTCCGGGCTTGCCCACTGGAGGGACGTAGTTTGTCCCGCAGGTGGGCTTGCCCCACCGTAGTTAGTGACGCCACTGTTTTTCATTCAGGAGTATTCCCCCTGAAGGTCGATTCCGCCCTCCGCAAATCGGCTAACTGATGCAAGCGGTTTTCAATTCTGTAGGAGAATACATGAAATACCTCTGTCTCGCATACGAAGAGGAAAGCATTCTCAACTCCCTCACCAAAAGTGAGTGGGAGGTATTGAGAAAGGAAACGCTCGACTACGTGAACGATCTGAAGAACAACGGCCGTCTTATCGCCGCCGAACCGCTGCAAAGTGTGAAGCTTGCCTCGACGGTTCGAGTCCGTGGCGGCAAGGTCTCGATTACCGACGGCCCCTTCGCCGAAACGAAAGAGACCCTCGGGGGATTTTTTCTGATTAATGCGAGGGATTTGAATGAGGCGATCCAGGTTGCATCGAAATGGCCCTCGGCCCGGTTGGGGAGTATCGAGGTGAGGCCAATCGAAGAGAGGTTGCCCGAAGAACGGCGGTACAGTTGAGTAAGCGGGTGTCGAATCCCAGCCTTATCAATCGACCATTTAATGAACTGAACAAGAAATTTCACACTTCAACATAAGACGGTAAAGGAGATACGCTAATGCGCTTCATGATGATGATGATTCCGAGAATTTATCAACCCGGTATTCCGGATTCGGAGAAGCCTGGACCGGGATTTGCCCCTCCTGCAGATGCCGTTGAACGCATGATGAAGTATAATGAGGCACTGGCAAAAGCCGGAGTGTTGCTTGCTCTCGATGGACTTCACCCGGTAGCCAACGGTTTCCGCGTTTCGTTTGCCGACGGAAAGCCGAAGGTAACCGACGGCCCCTTCATTGAAACAAAGGAAGTGGTCGGCGGCTACTGGCTTATTGACGTGAAATCGAAAGAAGAGGCAATCGAATGGGCGAAGCAGATTCCTGCCGACCGCGGCGACGTCATCGAAGTCCGGCAGATTTTTGAGATGGAGGATTTCCCGGAAGATGTGCAGCAAGCGGCCAACAATCCAACAGTCGAAGCTCAGCTCGAAAAACAGAAGGAGAAGAAATTATGAAATTCATTTACCTCGGCTACATCGACCAGCATGGCTGGGAAGCAACTTCGCGATCGGAACAACACAGCATGATGGATGAATGTTTTGCCTACGACGATATCCTTAGGAGTAAGGGCCATTTTGCCGGCGGAGAAGAGCTTGACAATGCCGGCAAAGCCAAAACGCTGCGGTTCCGGAATGGCAAGGTCTCTGTTACGGACGGCCCGTTCGCCGAGACGAAAGAACAGTTGGGCGGTATCCTGATTCTCGAAGCGAGAGACATGAATCACGCCGTCGAACTTATGTCGAAGCATCCGGGCGTGAAGGCGGGTCCGTTCGAGATTCGGCCTGCTGTTGATCTGTCCGAAATGGTGGCCGGGAGCGAGCGCCGCCGATCAACGTCGAAGTAACGTAACCAATGGAAACAGTGAGCGCATGTTGTCGTAGATTCCACTTACAGAATCCAGGAGTATGAAAAACATGAATGGCAAAAAATTGTCGCCGCCACAACGTCAAGTTCTGCTTGGAACATTGAAGACCCGTTTTGAGAAAAATATGAGCCGCCACAAGGGCATTGATTGGGCCAAGGTACAGGCGAGACTGGAGACCTGCAACAACCTGTGGTCGCTCAATGAAATGGAAAGGACCGGGGGTGAACCGGATGTTATTGGTCACGATAAAAAGACGGGCGAATACATCTTCTACGATTGCTCGGCGGAGAGTCCTGAAGGCCGCAGAAGTCTGTGTTACGACGGTGAGGCTCTGGAATCGAGGAAAGAGCATAAGCCAAAAGGCAGCGCGCTGGATATGGCAGCGGCCATGGGAATTGAGCTTCTGACGGAAGAACAATACAGGGAGTTGCAGAAACTTGGACAGTTCGACACGAAAACATCGAGCTGGGTAAAAACACCATCTGATATTAGAAAACTTGGGGGCGCTCTCTTTTGCGATCGTCGCTACGGTCATGTCTTTGTGTATCACAACGGTGCTGAATCCTACTATGCCGCGAGAGGGTTTCGAGGCTTGTTGAGAATCTAAGTGAGTGTGCCGGAATGTGAAACAACGTTGAACGAGTGTTCGAGAGGAAGAAATTGCGTATTCATAGATCAATCATAAGGAGTTCCAGCCATGCCTTCACTCAACCCCTATCTCAATTTTGCCGGAAACACCGAAGAGGCTTTCAATTTCTACAAGTCGGTATTCGGCGGTGAGTTTCAATCCCTGCAGCGTTTCAGAGATGTGCCGCCTGAGGGAGGTAACATCCCTGAAAATGAAAAAGACAAAATCATGCATATAGCGCTACCGATCGGCAAGGGCAATATGTTGATGGCCACAGATGCACTGGAGTGCATGGGACAGAAATTGACTGTCGGCGACAATTTCTATATCACTATACAGCCAGACAGCAGGGAGGAAGCGGATAAGCTTTTCAACGGACTCTCGGCCGGAGGCAAAGTCGAAATGCCGATGCAGGATATGTTCTGGGGAGCTTACTATGGCTCGTTACGGGACAAGTTCGGCATCCAGTGGATGATTAATTACGATACCAACCAGAAGAAGTAGGAGGATATAATGGACACGCTGAATTTCTCAATCACCATCAACGCCCCGAAAGAAAAAGTCTGGAACACATTGCTCGGCGATGAATCGTACAGGGCGTGGACGGAGGTATTCTCGCCCGGTTCCCACTACGTCGGTAACTGGGACAAGGGAAGCAAAATTCTCTTTCTTGCTCCCGTCCAAAACGGCGGCATGTCCGGCATGGTCAGCAGAATCAAAGAAAACCGTCTCCACGAATTCATCTCCATCGAACATCTTGGAATGGTTGAGAACGGAAAAGAAGATACCTCGAGCGAGGCTGTAAAAGTTTGGGCAGGCGTCCATGAGAACTATACGTTCAAGGAGTCGGGAGGGACAACGGAAGTGTCTGTGGAAATGGATTCAGTGAAGGAATATGAGGAGATGTTCATGAATATGTGGCCGCAAGCCTTGCAGAAACTTAAGACGATAGCGGAAAAGCAATCGGGAAACAGGTGAAGAAAGACAACACGAGTATGCAAAGAGACATTCAAACGTACAACAGGTCTTTGGCTCCCGCGGACAGGGAGATCTGCGAAACGCTAGCCGGAAAAATCGATCGAGGCTTGCCCGAAGCGGAGAGCAAAATCTGGCACGCACATCCGGTATGGTTCCTGGACGGGAACCCCATCGTTGGGTACAGCAAGCTGAAAGATGCTGTGCGTCTCCTTTTCTGGAGCGGGCAATCGTTTGATGAGAAAGGCCTGAACCCCGAAGGAAGTTTCAAAGCAGCCGAAGCCCGCTACACTTCCTCCGCCGAAATCCGAATGAAAGACTTGCGTCGCTGGCTCAAGAAAGCGAAAGCAATCCAATGGGACTATAAAAACATCGTCAAACGGAAAGGGAAATTGGTCAGGTTGAAGTAGCGACGGGGGGGACAACTTTGTTGAGGTGATGAGAACGATATGTCCGAGACCAAATACCTTGCCCTGCTCCGCGGCATAAATGTCGGCGGCCACAATATCATCAAAATGGCGGACTTGAAATCATGCTTTGAGGAGATTGAGTTCGCCGATGTAGTGACGTACATTCAAAGCGGCAACGTGATATTCGGTTCGAGCGAGAAGAACGAGACAACACTGACAAGCAAGATCGAACGAGGCTTGTCCGCCAGATTGCGGTACAACTCCCGCGTCCTGATCGTGTCGCATAAACAACTCCGTAGCGCTGTACAGGATGCTCCGACCGGATTCGGCAGTGATCCCGCCCGGTACAGGTATGATGTGATCTTTCTGATGAAGCCGTTAGCGGCAAACAAGGCGATGGAGAGCATTACCGTTAAAGAAGGAGTTGACAAGGCGTATGAAGGCCGGGGGCATTCTCTATTTCTCACGACTCATAGCAAAGGCATCACAAAGCCGGTTGACAAGAGTGATCTCACTTCCAATCTATCAAAACATGACGATTCGAAATTGGAACACAACGACGAAACTGTTTGTCTTGATGGAAAACCGAACGGCAAAGTGAAGGCGTTCCATTTCTAAAAAGTAGAAGGAGCCACACAAATGAAAACATCGCTTTTGCTGACAGCAGTAGTCCTCTTCCTCGGCACATCAGCAACATCTACAAGGTCGCAAACATCAACGTTGAAAGGAGATTCCATGACAAGAATTACTCCGTTCTTGTGGTTTGACACGCAGGCGGAAGAGGCCGCGACGTTCTACACATCCATCTTCAAGAATTCCAAACTCGGCAAGATTTCCCGCTATGGCAAGGAAGGCTATGAAATACACAAAAGGCCTGAAGGTTCGGCAATGACCGTGGAGTTTCAGCTTGAGGGACAATCATTCACCGCGCTGAACGGCGGACCGCATTTCAAAATCAATCCTTCGATCTCCTTCTTTGTGATTCACGAATCAGAAGCAGAACTTGAAATCTTGTGGAAGAACCTTGCAGAGGGCGGAACTGTGTTGATGGAACTTCAGAAGTATGATTGGAGCGAGAAATACGGATGGGTGCAGGACAGGTTCGGAGTATCATGGCAGGTAAGTCTGGGAAAGAAAGCGGATGTCGGTCAGACGATCACGCCGTCGCTGTTGTTCGTCGGCACACAGCACGGCTGTGCTGAGGAAGCGGTGAAGCTGTACTCTTCCATCTTCAAGAATTCGAGCATTGCGGGGATGCTTCGCTACGGAGCGAGCGAGGGGGAAAAAGAGGGCACAGTCAAACACGCACAGTTCACGCTCGACGGCAACGTCTTTATGGCGATGGAGAGCGGATTGGAACATGCATTTGCATTCAATGAGGCGATTTCGTTTGTTGTGCATTGTGAATCGCAGGAGCAGGTGGATTACTTCTGGGAGAACCTTTCCAGAGGCGGGGATGAAAAAGCCCAACAATGCGGTTGGTTGAAGGACAGGTTTGGCGTATCATGGCAGATTGTGCCAACGATTCTTCAAAAGATGTTGCAGGATCCGGACAAATCAAAAGTCGGTCGAGTAACCAATGCGTTTCTTCAGATGAAGAAATTCGATATTGCAGCCCTTCAGAAAGCGTTCGAAGGGAAATAGTTCATCATAACAGAAGGAGGTTGACATATGCTTATCATTCGTGAAGTGTTCACCGCAAAGCCCGGACAGGCATCGAAACTGGCGAAGTTGTTCAAGAAGGCATTCGCTGCCGACTCTAACATACGGGTCATGACAGACATGATTGGAGACTACAACACAGTCGTGATGGAAATGCAGGTGAAGAGTCTTGCCGACTTCGAAAAGATGATGGAAGAGTACAAGTCCGGCAAGCCCGACCCGAACATGGATCCCAAAGTGGCGGAAGAACTGTCGAAGTACACAGAATTGTACTTGACCGGACGTCGGGAGATTTTTCAGCTCGTAGAATGAGCCAAACCCGTTTGACTCTGAAATTCAGATCCATGCTTTGGCGGTATCACGGGCCGGGGGCGTGGCATTTCATCACGCTTCCGGCCAGGCACGCGAAAGCAATAAAGCTCTCATCACAAGCAACGAGGCGGGGATGGGGTTCGTTGCGGGTGGTGGCGACTATCGGTCAGACGATATGGAAAACGTCCATTTTTCCCGACCGAAAGTCAAACTCCTACGTTCTGCCTGTTAAGGCCGATATTCGAAACAAAGAAGACATAGAGGATGGTGATATGGTGATGTTGACTCTTGAGGTCACATTATGAAGAAAAGACCCTCTCTTTGTTGATGAACGAAGTCTGACCGACGAGGCCGAGCCGTCTGCGCTCGGCCTCGATTTATTGATGTCTGCATCCAATCTGCTCTGCTCCACAAATCTTCCTTTCCGCACCGAAAATGGGGTATTCCTCGCTTGACACTCACAACAAACTTTCGTAGCATTGCGGCGGTTGCTGCCCGGCAATCGGGCGAGGGGACAGCCAGTCCACTTCATTTTTAACTACCTTTGGAGGTTGTTATGAACAAAAAAGTCCTTACAGGATTTGCGGTGGTATTTGTGCTGTCGGAGATTATGATGTTTCTCATTCACGGTGTGCTTCTTGCATCCACGTATGAAGCGGCAAAGGCGGCGTTCCGTCCGGACATGCAATCCCTCATGTGGATTTACCACGTACTTGCCGTCGTTGGCGCCTTCTTCTTCACGTTTGTCTTCTCGAAGGGGTATGAAGGGAAGGGGATTGCGGAAGGTGTTCGCTACGGACTCTATATCGGTATTTGGATGGGTACAGGAATGGCATACGGTTCCTATTCCATGATTGACATTCCGTACTCGCTTGCGCTGCAATGGTTCTTCTATAGCATTGTTGAGTGCGTCGTTTATGGAATTGCCGTTGCGATGGTATTCGGCAAGCAGGCAATGGTCACAAAAGTCGCGTCGTAGCGAATCGGATTGTGGAGGTCGTATCAGAGCCCGTTCTCGCCTTAATTGGAGGAGACGGGCTTCTGATTTAGCGCTATTGTTTCAGACGGCCGCAGGCGGAATACAATCCCGCTTGCTGAATCTTACCGATTGGTTGAACGCTGCCGCACCTTCATTCGATGTCAACTCCCCTATGACGCCCGCGTTTAAGTTTAAAAGCATAACTTGACAGTACGACAAATATGTCGTATGTTGCTTTGCGTATAGGCAACAATTCCGACTCACTTTGAGGTAATCAGCCGCAATGAGCAAGCAAATCACGAACACCGCTAAACTGGAATGGTCGCCGTTGACTGAAGCAGGCGTAAAGACGGACGGTATCTACGTGAAGCCGCTTCGTTATGACGACGCGACACAGCGGTCGTCAACCTTTCTGCTGAAATTTGAGGCGGGAGCCTCTTACCCGAATCACAACCATCCTGCAGGTGAAGAGGTATACGTTCTTGAAGGTGACGTACGCTTTGGCCCGGATCATCTTGTTGCGGGCGACTATCTCTACACGCCTCCCGGCGCGACACATTCCGTCTTCTCAAGAACCGGATGCGTAATGTTGTTTGTGGTACCTCAGGAAGTTGAAATTCTGTAACACATTATTTTGTACAGGCATGTTTCACGCACCATACGGCGGGCACGCTCCGCGCCAATCGAAGGTGTTGCAATACTGGGCTGTGTTTCTCGAAGATGGTAAGAAGCCGATCGCTTTCTTCGAAAAGTATGATGTTGCCGTTATGTTCAAGGAGACGATGGTCGGAGGGGAATGCATAATAAAGCCCTATGCATTCAGACCTGAAGATGCTCGTTCATGAAAATCATGACGGGAGGGAAAGGGTTTCACGCGCAATCTTTTCTTCCGGGCTCTACGATCCCGACAGGTTCTGTGTAATTACCCCGATGAAATCCGGATTCCGGTTGATGTCGATGTAGTTGATACCATTGTATGCCTCAGGCACTGCCTTGAAGGAGAAGGCAAGGGCCTGTATCGACAGCAACTTTTCCACCCAGCGTTTCATGGCACAGTCCAGTTCATTCCGGCAGTGATTTTTTGCGTAATAATCCTCCGAGATAACCGGAACGAAGCACTTTGTATCGACAATGGCCCACATATACTTGGCCGTGAACGCCTCACCGATACCGATGCTTTTCTGATCAAAGAAGATGCTCAGCTTGTCGCCATTCGGTTTCCGGAATGCAGCCAATGGTTCATACACATTCTTCTTCACCCATTCGGTTTGTGAATGGGAATAGCTGATAAAGACGTCGTATTTCTGCGAACCCTCTGCCACTCCGGTTACGAGAAACTTGTGTGTGAATTTCGAGGAGAGTAGTACCGCCACCAACATGGCGGCAAGGGTTTGTCCAACGGGAATGACGTTGCCTGAACCCAACAAGATGAATCCGAACAGCGCCAACAATACAACACCGGCAGTGAACGCGAGGATCGAAATTGCAGCCGGTTTGGTTTGCAGAGCTTTGACATACCTGAACAGCAGGGCAAAAATCAGCACGCTGAAAAGAGAGAAGAACAGCAATTGCCCGACTATCCCGTAGCGGTTCTCTACCGGCAGTTTCAGCCGCGTACTTCCTTCCAGGTTGTCGCTTAGCGCCCACGTCACAATGTACGGGCCCGGCACTTTCCGGTTACCAACTTTGATAATATCGTGTACTACATCTCCGACGACAATGATCTTATTCGAGAGATTCACCCGGCCGTTGGTTTCTTGAGTACGATGAAGGCGACCTGCCTCCGGCGAGTCGGGAACGAATGTGTAGGTGATTCTTTCCATCTCTTCCACTGAACCAAATGGAATGATCGAACCTTCCCGTTTAGGTTCATGTCTCAGGTGTCTTGAATCCCCAAGATCCATGGCAACCCTTCGGGCAAGTGATTCAATCCATACAGTATCAAACATGGCCGACTGAAGGTAGATGTCATTCTCATACGTGGCCATATTTCCTTCGTTGCTCGGATAGATATAGGTATGATACCGTCCGCTGCCGGGTTGTTGCCCGTCTGATCCTGCGAGGTAGGCGTTGTAGATGTCGATAGCGTGCTGCTCTTCAATCTCACCAAAATCAATCTGTGTCAGATCCGCTTCCTCGTGCTCTGCCCGGATATTGTACGATGCGTACACGGGGATATTCAGGTCTTTCAGTTCGTGCAGAGCAGACTTGAGGTTTTCAAGTTCGGTAGTGTCCCTGCTGAACCAGATATCCAGCACCACGCCTGCGGGATTGTTGTTCGAACGGCTTTCCCGCGCAACAGTGTTCAGTAATTGCACAACACGTTGCCGGAAAAGCCGGAACGACTCTCCTTCGCTGCCGGTTGCAGGCTTTTCCAGATTGACGAACACCAGTTTGTTGTTGACGACCTCTCCTGATTCACCCGCCGTATTGGCTTTGTGTACCAGCCATGTATCCACCCATTTCCAGTTGATCAGCCCGATTACAACAACAACGGTCAGCAGGTAGGTGATCAGGTAAACTGCAAGGCGTTTGAGCGTAAACATACGGGTAACTACCGGCAATCTTTTTCAGACTTTGCGTAATACATCTCGCTTCTGCCTTCATCGCCGGCCATATCGTACGCCCATCCCAGAAATGCATAGACTTTCTCCAGGTCTTCGCAAAGCAGACTCACGGTTTCGCGGTCACCCTCCTGACGGGCAAAGGCAAGGTCGCCTTCTTGCATCTCCAGTTCTTCCAAAAGAATCTGAATCGAGTTCGCCAACAGAGTTTTCCCTTCCTGTTCATCGTTCGCCTTCTCAGTACTCAGCAGAGCCCCGGCAAGTGACAAAGCGGATTCGAGGGTGTTCAGATCGTCGGAACCATATTCATTCTCAAAATACTGCATAGCGGCGCGGAAGGCCGGTACCGCGTCAACAGGCATGTCCATTTCCATGAACAATTCTCCCAATCCCATATAATCCTCCGCCAATTCATCCGGCGCAGATTCATCGGCGAGTTCCTGCTGCAACGCAGCAATCGCTTCCTGAAAATTGTCATATTCAACGGCAGCATTACTGGAGGTGAATGCCCCTTGACCGGCTGACTGCACTACGGAATTGGATTTGGACAACTCGTCCCCATGTCGTTTGGGTTTCAGCGTTACTCCCTGAATGTGGATAGGAACCTTGTCGATGATCTGTATGCTTCCTTCTTCGGTGCTGATAACAGCTTTCCCGGATTTTCCTTCAGACAAGTCGGTGAACGTGAACCTGGTTCCCTTGCTGGCAGCCGTTGTTCCTTTTTCGTTCGTGTTTCTGTAGTTGTAGCCGACTGCTTTGTGAACGGTATTAGCTATTTGCGCGCCGAGGCCTTTGGTAACGTGGTTTTCACTTTTCGCGGTGAACTCGACGGTGTATTGCATTGCATTCCCCGGCGTTGTCGACTTCACCACCTGCGTTCCTCCGGGACTCTTCAATTGAATGATGGTGCTGGGAGGAATGGTTAACCGTGTGCCAGAAACGTAGCGATCACCAACGGCGGCTTCTGTTTTGTTGCCTGTATTCCCCGGTGGCAAAACGGTCACTCGGGCGCTGCGGACTGTTTTGCCTTGAAAGGCCAGTCCGGTTACCTCGCTGTATTTCTGGGCCATGAGAGGCTGGAGCCCGGAAGCAACCTGAAGAAACACGGCTCCAACAAAAATGGAAGCAATTCGGTATGAACTGAGCATTTTCATGGGGGATGCACATTTTGTGATGAAGAATAGTTTCGGCAATGTACTTGATTGCATGCTGAAATCCAAACAGGTGGGCGAAGAAACACTTCTGGCTATTCATTCGACGTCGCTGTAACTGAGAGAGACCTTGCAAGTCAGCGACCCTTTTCCTACTCTCTATGCAAACGAACTTCATAGTTCCTCTATCATGTTTGCGCCAATGACAAAGCCCTCTGTGTATTCTCCCACTCGAAGCAACTATTCATGAACGGACGATCCACTGTTGCAGACTTGCGTTTCACGACCATCGTTGCGGCCGCGATTGCAATTGCCGGCATAACGGGCATTCTGTATTGGCGGACCGTGTCGCAGCCCTTCGTGTACGACGACTGGCTCTTTCTCTACCCGATTCACACCGGCGGCGCAACCGGAGCTATCCGTGATGCGTTCCTCCGATTCGACGGGCTAACATACCGGCCGCTGGCAATGATGTACTATACATTTGTTTACAAGACATTCGGAGTCGACGCGACCGGCTCCCATATCATAGCCCTCATCCTTCACGCCTGCAACGGATGCCTTGTTATGTATATTGTTGCGAATGTTACAGCAATGAAACCTTTGGCCGTTACCGTGGGGATGATCTACACGGCGTCGGCGTCCATTCATCTTGATCCGCTTCTTTGGCTGGTTGGCTTTTATGATGTGGGAGGGATGCTTTTTGTTCTGGCTTCGCTCGCATTCTTTCTTGCGAAAAGAAACAGCATGTCGGTTGCGTTCTTTGTGTTGGCCTTGCTGACGAAGGAGGCGACGGTGTTTCTTGTTATTGTTCTCACCTCTTATGTCTTATTGTTCGATCCATCGCCGCTGAAACGATTGCGGCCTTTCGCTCTTGTAATCTTTCTCTACATCATTGTGAAACTGTCAGGGATGTCTCCCTTTCAGGTCGATCCGTCACATCCACACAGAATGGACATTGCGGGCAGTCATGTTCTCTTCAACCTCAGTTCCTACTCTCGCTGGCTTGCGGAATCACTCTTCCCCTCCCTGCGGATTCCGGGTGTTGCACTTGCCGGCATGATCACAATGCTTGTTCTCGGCGCGGTTCTGCAAGGTGTGAGACTCAGAGAGCCTCTGACTTCGGCGGAGAAGAAGCAGATTGTCTTTTTCGGCGTATGGATGATGGCCGGGATTCTTTCAGTGATCTTGTTGCGGAACCAGGCGGCACGATACTACGCGACCTACTCGCTTGTGCCGTTCCTGATCTTGCTCGTTATGATGATCGGGAGAATAGTGCCGCCCAGCCGGACTGTCTATCGGACAATTCTGTTTTCAACTATGGTGATTGCAGTTATTCTCTCGAACGTGATCTACGTTGAGCGCCTCTTTACGCAAGAGCGACGGGGTGCTGCGACAACGGACGGGACATTCCATCTCATTCAGAAAGCCGGGGAGTTGAATAGATTCCACGGCGCGCTCCTTGTCCGCCACCCGACGCTTCCCCCGCACACAACCATTGTCCTGTCGGGGATGTCGTTGATTCCGTCCGGCAACGGCATTGCGGCAAGACTCTGGTACAACGATACAACATTGAACGTGATTACCCTTACAGAGTATTGCCGGCTGAAAGAAGCACTCCCGCCCGATTCCACATTGGCGGGCGAGTTCGTTTTTGTTGATTGTGAGGAGAACGAAGATCTTCTTGTTCCGTAGTCATGTTGCGATGGCCCTGTCGCGTCATGCCTCACAAGTGCAAACGAATTGCCCGATTCGTTCGTCTCTGTATAACATGAACAATACAATGCAAAGAACAAAATGAAATGCTCCGCTGACGTGCGGGGCGTTGCTGTTTCATCACGTAAAGCGAATCTCTGATTCGTTATCCGTTGCCGGCAGGTTGCACACGGTGACGGCTGAGCTTGTCGAAGCCGATCGAGTTCCACAAGCCGGCCGGCCCGATTAGCTCACTTATGTTTGTCGGAAGCACAAAAGTGCCGCTTGGTCTCGCAGGGGGAACCGTCTCGGAAGCAAAAAGCCTTGGCAAACACGTGATGGTAAGGAATAGTCTGACCGTCTCGCTGGACCCGCATCCGTTGAGTGCATAAGATATGGAATATTTTCCGTGGTGAAGTGATCCCGCACATTCTCGTCCGTAACGCGATTGTCCCCATTGTTTGCTTTTCCTGCGGGGGATTGTGAAAGCCGTGAGTCTCCGGTGACAATCTCGTGATAGATGATTGGTATCATGAAACAGCGTGTTTACGTTTCCCTGTGTGATTCATTCGGTAATTCATTGTGATTTGTTCTGATGCCATTTCTGAAACAATGCGTTAAGGAAACCCTCTTCTCCCATCAGCGGGTTGCCCGGCTTCTTGTTAGCGCCATATTCGTGACCAATCTATGCAGTGCCCGGCACGATCCGTCACATGCGCTGTTCACCGAAGTCCTCAAGGATCATGTTACAAACGGAGAAGTGATGTCATTGATTACTTTTCCAAATACACCCTTGTGACGCTCTGGTCAGACCGACACAATGCACAGACACTCATCGATGCCTGCAACGCAGCGCTGCGGGAAGCGCAGAACCTCGGCATCACCATTCCCGATCGCATCAAGCTCTTGACCGATAACGGCCCGGCGATGATCTCGCAACGCTTTGCCCGGTACATCAAAAGTTCGCCGTTCATTCATCTGCGCACCGGCAATCATCATCCCGAGACGAATGGCTGTATTGAGCGCTTTCACCACACCTTGAAATACGAAGAAGTCTGGGGTGCCATGTACGAGAATCCTCTCGTTGCCAAAGAACGTATCGAGAAGTTCAGAACCTTTTACAACACTGAGCGCATTCATCAAGCGCTCCACTACAAAACGCCCATGGAAGTCATCAATGACCATAAGCAGCAATCACAAATCACCTACTCAAATGTCGCTTAGACTGTTCCTAAGGAACCAAACATCACAGTTCTACGTAAGAAAAATCCCGCTCGTGAATACTTCTGTTGAAGGATTGTACACGTTCGAGCGGGATGTTATCAGTTTATATTGTGCCCGGAACAGGACTTGAACCTGCACGACCTTGCGGCCACTAGCTCCTGAAGCTAGCGCGTCTGCCAGTTTCGCCATCCGGGCCAACCAGCACAAGAATGTTAAGGAAAAGGGAGGTCATCTTCAAGGTGATTTATTGCTCTTGATTGTGCTACACAGGTCTAATGGTTGGCTATGATCATGAGAACACTCTAAGAGGTCGAATCCGAAGGAGGCTGATCGAACTGGAAAGCGGTTGGGCGGACTTCCCGATGTGCAACGGTGGAATCCGAAACCGGTCCGCTTGATTCGCTTCCCCAGAAGGATGTGGACGTGACTATCAGAATGCTGAAAGACATGAATATTCAAGTGATAGCGTCGGGGGTCAAGACAGCAGCGATGAGATTATCGAGCTATTGAATGAACGAATTCGGTGACACACACAGATTATGTGAAGGTCGGGATGCGGATTGATATTTGAAAAGAAGAAGGGTCGGAAGATTCTTCCGACCCTCAACTTCAGCTCTTTACGGCAGGTTATCTTACAAGCACAAGCCTCTTCGAATCGACAAACCCCCCGGTGCTTAGTCTGTAGACATACACGCCACTTGCCAGTGAACCGGCATCAAATGTGACCTCATGGTATCCTGCCCCGCGGCTTCCGTTTACCAGCGAAGCAACCCGCTGGCCGAGAGCGTTAAACACTTCAAGACGAACATGAGTCTGCTCAGGCAGACCATATCGTATTACAGTTTCAGGATTGAACGGATTGGGATAGTTCTGCTGAAGCACATATTCTGCCGGCGCGAATCCGCCGCTAACACGTGTCACGATTGACACAAACACGGGCTCGAAATAATGGATCGTTCCATCCAAATCAATCTGCTTGAGTCGATAATAAGGAAGGCGACGGCTCGGCGTCATATCCGTCCACGTGTAATGCCGCGGTTCCAGCGTTGTGCCGTGGCCCGGGACGAAACTGCCGGCGATTGTCTCGAACGGCCCGCCATGATGTTCTCCCCGCTGAACCTCAAAGCCGTAGTTGTTGATTTCGCTCAATGTCATCCACTCCAGTTGCACGGTGCCGGAGGTTGTCAGTGTTCCTGTGAAACTTGCAAGTTGGACGGGAACGGGGCTCAGCGCAACGTTGCCCCACCACGTACTCCAGTTGTGCGATGCCGTTGTCTTGGCCCATTCGTGTGTCAGCCAAAACGTGTTATCAACCGGGTCCGCTGTTACCGACGCATAATCTCCCCATCTGTCGCTGTTTGAAAACCCCGGGCTTGCTTTCAGCAGTTGGGGTGCATCAAAGCTCGATGCAGAGTTCAATCGGGTTGTGAACATGATAGTGGGAAATGTTGATGAAGAGGACTGTGTATAGACCAGTGCAACGTCGCCGTTCACATTTCCGCCGATCGATCCCTGATATGTCCAAACCCCGGTTCCTCCGTTGATGAATCCGGATTCTGTAAGCGTGGGAGTTCCGCCGGGAAAGTTGTTCGTTGCCACTTTGTAGTAGTATACGCTCGACTTGCCCGATCCACCCCCGGCCGTATGGCAGAACCAAAGCGAACCATTGTGCCAAAACGCGTTCCCCTGAGTCCGGGGAGTGAGCGTAGCGATTGTTGTTGATGTCCCCGATTGCGGAGCGCTGAATACTCCGGTGCTTCCGCCATGATTGGGCACCGTCACTGTGGAGAACGACAGGGAAGGAGTGCCAAGCGGATCGCTGACCGCCCAGACTCTAACCGAGGTTGTGTTGGCGAACGAAATATCTCCGAAATACACCTTGTTTCCCGGCGTGGTCGGGCTGAGAACCGTTGCGGGCTGTAGCGTGAACGCATTGGTAAAATCGTCCGGTGTGTACAGTAGAGAGTACGTGCCCGTTCCTGCAATAATATCCGCCTTCTTCAGAATGATGATCTGGCAATTTTTGAACACTCCTGTTGAAAAAGGAAGACTGTACATGTTGAACGTGACATATACCGCCTGGCTGTCGATTCCCATCCCGGGATAGTCGGCGCCGTAGTTCGTCGCACCGACAGTCTGTGTGATATTCAATCTGTAGAAATGCCAGTTGCTTGTATCGCTCGTTGTAGGGTGGGAGTTTTTGGAGACGGCAAGATTAAGAAACGCTTGGTTGAGAGACGTATTCTCCTGCATGATAACAAAGAACCTGCCCGTTGCAGGATCGTACAGCGCCCGCGGATCGGAATTGCCGCTGCCCGTGTTGCCAACTCCGCCCCAGAATCCGCCCGCTCCGGAAAGACTAAAGGGGCCCCAAACAATCGAACCGGTTTTTGTATGGTATGTAATTCTCAAGTTTACTGTAGCGATGACGCCGCTCGGTCCTGCAGCTCCATGAGGGTCAGGAGGACGGATAGTACCGACCTGAGCCATTCCCTCCCACGACTGAACAATGTCGGCAGCGGGGGAGAAAGGTGAAAACAACGCTTGTGCCGATTGATCGGCAGGCTCGATGCTTCTCGGGTGGGGAGGCTCCGGAGGCCGGATGATCTCCTGCGCCAATACTGCTGATCCCAAAAATAGGATCGAAACAGGAATGAGCGTGTGCAACAACAATACTCTTAGCACGGTTCTACCCCCTTTGGAAATTAGTGATGGTGTCTTGAATTGTTTTTCGCGAGCGGATGCAACGGAAGGAAGATTGTAGCGTACTGTCCATCGAAGCGGTCGGTTCAGATGGAATGTGAAGAGAGGGGCTTTGCCTCGCATGAAGAACGCATGGGATATATTTGTTGTAGAGCAATGCACTCCCTTTCAGAGGACCGGTAGAGCGGCGGGATTTTCAGCCGGTGGTTGATCCGCTTTTGGCGGGGAACCCACGACCCCATGCACCCCAAGTCCCGCCCTTCAGGGATTCCGCACAGGAGCGGGATTCTGAGAAGCGGAACAAGTGCGCTACCGGGCTGTGCCACGCTCTGTCGGAATCCATCTTTTGTCGGAGCGGCGGGATTTGAACCCACGACCCCTTGCACCCCAAGCAAGTGCGCTACCGGGCTGCGCCACGCTCCGAATTTGGTTTCTTAAGACTCAAGCCATCCTGTTGGCGATTTGGGAATTGCTCTCGCCGGATGGCCTTGCCTTACGTATTAAGTACTGGGTCAAAACAACAACATGATAATAATAAACTTCCATCGTGAAAACAAGCAGAAACCCGAAGACCTATTTTATCAACGCCATCGCTTTGGTGTGAACAGAAACCGGCGTAATGACCTGGTAGAAATACACTCCGCTCGCCGCCTCGGCGCCCGATTGCGTTGTGCCATCCCATTGATATGAGTGAACGCCCGCCTTGAGTCGCTCGCCGAAAATGAGTGTCTTCACGGATTGTCCGAGAGGATTCACAATTTGAAGTTTGAGAGGTGACTCTTCATTCAGTCGGAACCTGATGGTTGTAGACGCGTTGAAAGGATTGGGGTAGTTCTGCATAAGAACAATAGCGGAAGGCATGTTGTTCGACTGTTCGCGGACTGCGGTCGGCGCTGGCACATATCTCAAGATCGTTCCCGAATCTCCCACTGCGTACCCCGTTGCCGAGTCAACAAAAACAAGATCATGAATGACCTTCCCGGACGGAGAAGGAACCTCATGCCAGGTGGCACCCGTGTTTGAAGTAAAGAGAAGTTTGGGATCTATTTCGGTTGCGACCCAGCCTTCGTTTGCTGTGCGAAACTTGAGAGTTGATGGTCTGCCGAAAATTCCAAGCCACTCGTATTCCCAATGCACTCCCGCATCGCTCGAACGGACAACACCCACTCCGTACTCGAAATCTCCCGAAACCCCGATGAGGTTCAACGAATCGATGCGGTGAAGATCATACACCGGTTCGGGACTAACGCCGTATTCAACCCAACGAAGTCCGCCATTCGTCGTTCTTCGAACAACTCCCGCGATATCGAACAAGCCACCTGTTGCAAAAGCCGTGCTTTCGGAAAAGAACATGATATTGACAATGGACACTTGCCCGAACTCAGTGGAATCCACGGTGGCAGGATTCCACGTTGTGCCACCGTCGGTTGTGTTGAGAAGATCTCCGAATTCGCCGCCTATCCAGCCGTTAAGCGTATCCAGAAACATGATCGTGTGAAAGTATCTTCCTTCAGGCTGGAACCGTTCGTGCGTCCATGCGTCCCCGCCGTTCCGTGTTTGCAAAATTGTCGCTCCCCACCACGTCACAGTATCAACCCAGTTCGTGAAGCTCAGTGCCCACCCGCGTTGTTCATCGAGCATGAAGATGTCGATGATGTCGGTTGGTACGCCCGACTGCTGTTGATTCCAGGAGGTCCCCGCGTTTGTTGTTTTGAGTATCAGACCTTCCCTCCCGGCAATCCAGCCGGTGGTGCTATTCAGAAAGAAGCATTTCTTCAGATCGATAGAAGTGGGATTCGGGAGTTGCTGCCACCGGGTGTGGAGTTGCGCAAAGGATTGCGTCGAGAACAGAAATGCAATCACGAGGAAGCGGACAGAGCTGTGTCGTGCAAACATCAGAACCGGCATCAGTTCATTTCAACCGTTATCACATACACACATGAAGAGATGGACTTCAACTCGACAACATACTCTGCAAGAACTCTGTCGTATAGGGGAAGAGGCGAGTGGCCGGGCTTGTGTCAATTCAACTTCTGAAGCAGTGTTTCAAGAAACTTCTTCACTTCAATAACATCACTGCGCAATTGCTCGTCCTTGATTTTTGTTCTCGGTTTTGGCGCATCGATCAGTTCGAGTTGTTCTCCTGCATCGATATCGGGAGTGTACGATTTCAGAACTTGCTTTGCTCCCTCAATCGTGTAGCGTTCATCCCGAAGAAGCTTCTTGATATAGAGAATGAGCTTGATGTCGCGGTTTGTGTAGATGCGGTTGCCGGCACGGTTTTTTTGCGGCTTCAACTCGTCGAATTCCGATTCCCAGTAACGAAGAACATACTGCTCAAGGTCGGTGATTTTGCTGACCTCGCTGATCGAGTAGTAGAGTTTCTTGATGCCGGTTGCTTTCATATCTCAAACCTTGTTCTTCTGACAGAGTTCTTGGTCGAATACTAACGATTTGTGCTTAGAATTGCAAAGGAATTGATCCGCCTACTTGCCGCTCTTTCGTCTGCTGATTCTGACATCAACCTCACGCAATTTCTGCAATTCGACCGTTGACTGCTTCAATTCTGCCTCCAACTCTTGAATTCGCTTGTTTCGTGCAGCGAGATCGCCCGACTGTTTCCGGCTTGTGTTCTGCAGGCTGTCGAGAGCATGGGTTTTCCGGTTCAATTCTTTGCGTAACGCAGTCAAACGGGCAAGCATGGTTACATAGATTTCCGCCTTCACTCGCTCTTCCCGCGGAATTGAAAGAGTCAGGTACTTTTGAAACCACGTCAGAGAGAGGCTGTCATCAAGAACCGGGTTGGCGGGATTGCTGTAGAGAAGCGCCGTGTTGCGTACGGCATTGGGAAAATGACTTGTGTTCGGGTAGAGTTCGGCGACGAGTTTGTATTCAAATGCCGCATCGCCCAGCAAGTTTGCAGCTTCAAGGCTGTCGGCCCGCTGCATGTGATATCCAGCCAGAGTTTCGGAATCATAGTCGGATGCCGATTTGTACGAACATCCGCCTAGCAGGAACACCGATGAAAGAAACAGCACTATCCCCCAACGCATCATGCCGCCTCCTCCTTAATTCGTGATTGCGTGGTGTGCGGTTTTGCCGCGGAAGTCATGGCCGGCAAATCAACTGTAAATGTTGTGCCTTTGCCGAGTTCGCTCTCAACAGAAATCTTCCCCTTGTGTGCTTCGACGAGGTGTTTTACAAGAGCCAGTCCGATTCCTGTTCCCTTCTTTGCATTCTTTGCCTGATAGAATTTCGTGAAGATGCGCGGCAAATCTTCCTGTGAGATGCCTGCGCCGGAGTCCGACACAGTTGTGCGAACTCCCTTTTTGTGTTTTGCGACGTGAACGCGAATCGTTCCGCCGGCTTCAGTATACTTGATTGCATTACTCAGCAGGTTGCTGAACACCTGCGGAATCTTCTCCGCATCTCCTTTGATGTCGGGCAGATCGGCTTCGTGTGTGAACGAAACGGTGATCTCCTTTTCCGCCCCGATTAACGTTGCGTCTTCCACCGTCGGCGTTATTGTTTCCAAGAAGTTCAAACGGTCGAATGCGTACTCCATGGCGCCGTGCTCGATTTTCTGAATATCCAGAAATTGGTTGCTGAACACTGTCAACTTTCTGATTCCCTCTTTGATTGAGGAAACAAGTCGTTGCTGCTCTTCGTTCAACGGACCGCGTTTCTGTTCGGCAAGAAGGTACTGTGCGGAGAGCATCGTTTGCAACGGAGTCCGCAACTCGTGCGAGATATGATGAAGCATCTCGGTCTTCAGGTCGTTGATTTGCTTCAAGCGGGAACTCATTTCGTTGACAGCCCGCGCAAGCCAAGCCATTTCGTCCCGCGATTTCACTTCGATGGGATCGAAAATGCCTCTGGCAATATTCTCTGTTCCCTTGATCAGAGTACGAATAGGCCGCACAAGAGTTCTGGTGATGACTAACGCAACGGTCAGAGCCACAAGCAAGGCACCCACGGTGATGAGCCATGCAACGTTTGAAGAACGTACCATCGCCTCGCTAATGCCCGAAACGGAATTGCTCACTTCAAGTTCGTTCAGCCGGATGATCTTGTCCACCAATCCATGCATTACGCCAAGACTGTCCAGATGCGCGTTGCCGAGGCTGACAATTCCCGTTCCCCCCCGTGCATGTTTGGCGATTTCGCTTTCCATATTCTCAACGAACCACCTGTGTCCTGTGCGCAACCGAAACAACAAATCGATCTCGGCTGAACTTGGCATAGCATCGTACATCGAATCGGCGAGCTGGTTGAATACCCTGACCTGCTGTGCGAAAAGAGGCAAGTAGGAACTATCACGTCGGATCAGGTATTTCTCGGCGTACTGCTCCTCGTCATCCAATACCACCTGGAGTTGTTTTGCAAGATTGATTGAGCGTACGTCGTTGCGGAATGTGAGGCTGGTTGTTGTGGTGACTTCGTGCAACTGCCATAAGACATACACATTTGCGGCGACCATCAAAACGATGATCAGCACAAAGCTGGACAGCAGTTTTCTATAGATGGAAAATTTCACGGTGACAATTCCTCGATAACAACCATAGCGACAACATGCGATGCCGAATGGGAAAGCGACACCAACACCGAACAACGCTCAAGCGAATGCTTCAGCGAACCATGCAACTCGATACGCGGCTGCCCTGACATCTCGTTTGTTACTTCAACATCCTTCCACCGGAACTCGCCCGCCCAGCCGGTCGAGAGTGCCTTGCTCAGTGCTTCTTTTGCTGCGAATCGTGCCGCGTAGTGCTGGGCGGCGGTCGTTTTTGCCGAACAGTACGCGATTTCACCGGAAGTGAACACCTTGTGCAAGAAGGAGTCTCCCAGTTGGGCAATACTCTTTTCTATGCGGTCGATTTCTATGATATCGACGCCGATTCCTTTGACCATCAAGCGCGAGTGTTTTCTTGTTCAACAATGTCCAGCAACTCCGACACGTCGTTAATATCATACCGGGCGTTGGTATCAACTGTTCCGAAGGTGTCGCCGTATCGCGCAAAGACTGTTGTTATGCCGACTTGTGCAGCGCCCACCATATCACGTTCGGCCCAATCGCCCACCATAATTGCTTCGTGAGGCTGAACCTGCAACAGTTCCAGCGCCTTCAAGAATGGTACCGGACTCGGTTTGCGCTCCCCGGTATCGTCGAATGTAATCACATGATCGAACATGTGATGAAGGTTCAAATAGCAAAGACGCAGCCATGCTTCCCGGCTCGGGGCGTCGGAAATGACTGCAAGTTTCAAACCGCGCTTCACCAACGAAACAAGCGTCAAGTTCACATGCGGATACGGGACAAGGGCCGCTTCCCGCGCCCGACGATAGGCAATAATTCCCGCCGAAAGAATTTTATAATCAACCTTCTGAAAAATATCATACAGCAATTGATCGAATACATTCTGAAATTCAATGCCCCGTTCATTGTAAATGGCATCGATCCGTGTCTGAACTTCGTCGCGGGAGAGTTTCAGGCCTGCATCGATCATCGAGTCGATTGCGGCGGTGATGGCTTGCCTTTTCATCGCCATGAAATCGACGAGCGTATTGTCAAGGTCGAAAATAACAGCTTTGATCATCGGGGTTGTTCAGGAAGAGAATCGTTTTCCGGATTACTATCGTGCAGAAACCTGCCCCTGCTTTGTGGTTCTCGAAGCCCGTGCAACTTCATCTTCAATGTACTCGCGTAATGCAGGCTTCAGGAAAACGTTTTCCAATCCTATTTCCTGCATTGCGACCGCGAGGACTGCTGCTTTTCTGTTGGGCGCCAGCTTCTTGTTGATGAGAAGAATTCTGTTGTCCTTCAGAATACAAAATCCCCCTTCAAAATCACCTTTTTCGTAGCGGACTGTTACGTCGAGTTGCCGTGCAACATCTTCGAGTTCCATGATGATATGTTCATGTTTCATGCGGGCTGCTCCCGTTGCACGGAAGAGAGAACCAATCTGTTCTTCATCGGCTGAAACACAGCAAGTCCGATAACCGTGTAGTAGCATAACATCGCGATCAATGGAATGCCCTGCAATGCACGAATCCGTTCCATGAATATCTCGCGAAACATATCATTGTCGGTAGTCGTGAAGAATTCCAGATAAATCATCTTCCAATCCAAATAGAGCGTGTATATTTCAACAGGGACGAACATATAAAAAAGTATTGCACTCATCAACAACCAGCCGTGTTCCTTGACACGTAAAGGCGAGAATACAAGAAAGATGATACTGCTTGTGAATGCTATCGTGTAGCCGCCTATCACCGCAATCGACATCAAGGAAAGAAGTCTGTACACCTCACGTTCCGCATCCGGATTGATATACTCCAGAAATTCCGCAGTGCCCGTCTTGAGAATATCGTTCCCGATCAACAGGCGTGCATTCACCGCCCCCAGCCAAATGATTGACGCAACAACGAACGCAAACAGGGAAAAGCGCCACAGCGCCGAATTCGTGCCTGAAGAACCGGAAAGGGAAGCGGATTGTTGTCTCGCTGGCATAGTTCAATGTACAGTTTTTATCATGGGTTTTCAATACGACTTTCTAACCGCTTTTCCCTTCACGGGAGTCGATGAGGTAGTTTTTGTACCAACTGAGATCTGCCAGAAGCGAAAGAAGTTGTTCAAAGGACGCAGGCGAGGCGATGAGGTACTTCTCCGTGAAGCGCTTTCTCGCGGCTTCAGGGGCGAAATCGAGTATTCGGGCGATCAGATGCTGTGATCGTATAATGCTCTCGCCGAATTCCGTCGACATCTTGTCGTAGCCATCGGCATCTTTACCTATACGCTTCATGATGCCGAATGCCTTGTGCGCGAACTTGGCGATGAAGCTCAGTTCATCCAGAATGTGAATACACTGGTTCTTCCCGGCAATCTCAAGGAGAGTACCGACATCATTCCTGTTGACCAGGTTCTTGTTTGCCAGTTGCTCAACCTGCCGGAGCAGGATTTCCGTCTGTTCACTGAATTGCATGTGGAGTCCTTTGCCCTTTCATTAAATATATATGAGAGAAGAGGGAGAAACAATTGTATTGGAACTTTCATCGCCCGTTACCTCTTTACTGGTATGGATGGAGGCGAGATGAGAACATTCGTTGATTCTCAAGGCTCTATTCGGTACAATAATCCATCCCGAAACATCACATGAAGAACATGTTCGCATTCCGGCACTGGTCTGTGTCAAGAAAGATCCTTCTTGGCATTCTACCGTTGTTCCTGGCATTCATTGCGTTAAGCGTTGCCGCGAACAACTACTATCAGGAACGACAGATGATGGAACAGGCACAGGTGGCTGCTCATACATACGCCGACATCATCCGGGAATCTCTTGTGAGCATGATGGTCAACAACCTGGAAGTGGACAAGAATTTCCTTGCACGCACGACTCTTCTTCAACCGTTCGACACGTTGCACATCACAGTGAACAACCTGAAACTCCGCCCTGAAGTGCTTGCCGAAAAGGGAATCTTATACAACGAGAGCCGGTATCGTACGTCAATTGCACACGATGATATGGAGGTTGAAGTGCTGAAAACCGGCGAGCCGATGTTTGTCCGTGTGGGAGATCAATTCAGAGGTGTGGTGCCGTTTAACGCAACCGATGTATGCCAGAAATGCCACGCTGTTCCGGTGGGGTATACGCTGGGTGCCGTGGATCTGCACATTTCGTTCTCACAAATTTCAAGTGCGGCAAAGGACAACTGGAATCGTTCGTTCATGATCTTTGTCGGATTCACGATTGTTGCAACCGTGTTTGCGAGTCTGATGTTCCGGCGATTTGTATCACAACCCGTTGACAAACTTGTGAAGGCAACGGCGGAAATCAGCAGCGGCAATCTTGACTATGCGATTGACCATGACAAGACTCACCATACAGGATCACGCGATGAACTTGAGTATCTCTCGTCGCAATTTGACGCGATGCGTGAATCACTGAAAGAGAAAATCCGCCAGCTTGATGAAGTGAACAAGGATTTGGCGGAGCGCAATGAGCAACTGGAGCAGGCGCTTGCGCGGTTGAAAGAGGCGCAAAAGGAACTTCTGAAAAGCGAGCGTCTTGCAGCTACCGGTAAGATGACGGCACAGCTGTCGCACGAAATCAACAATCCCATTCACAATATCCAGAGTTTGCTGCAATCGTCGCTCCGCAAGATCGATGGACCTGCCCAAGAGCTGGTCGCATTAGCCCTCGAAGAAGTGACGCGGATGTCCAAGTTGACGCGACAAATGCTGGACTTCTACCGCGGTTCGATGCTGGAGTTTGAAAAAGGCCCGGTTGATCTTGCGGATCTGCTTGACCATCTTCTCAAAGAGAATCGGGAGACACTGGCGGAGTTCGGTATCAACACGGCAGTGGAGGCTGCCCCCGGGCTTCCGTCTGTTCTTGGTTCACGCGACAAGTTGAAGCAGGTTTTCCTGAATCTGATTCTGAATGCCCGTGATGCAATGCCGGATGGTGGAGCCCTGACGGTGCGATTGTCCGATCACGACAACGCGATACAGGTCAGTGTGTCCGATACAGGAATTGGAATCCCTCCGGAAAACCTCGGTCGGATTTTTGATGCATTCTTCACTACCAAGAAAGAAGTAAGCGGTGTCGGGCTTGGTCTTTCCGTCACGTACGGAATCATCCAGCAGCACGGAGGAACAATTCGTGTAGCCAGCACGCCCGGCAGAGGCACAACATTTATCATAGAACTTCCTACTGCGAGAACATTTCATGACTAAAGAGCCATCATCGACGATACAACGCGAGCGGGTACTGGTTGTTGATGACGACAAGGCGTTTCGAGTTGCGACCAAGACGCTGCTGGAGGATGAAGGGTACGGTGTAGTGCTTGCGACAAGCGGAGAAGAGGCACTCTCTGCATTGCGGGCGAACAATGTGGACATTATGCTGTCCGATCTCGTGATGACGAAGATGACAGGAATTCAGTTGCTGGAGAAAGTGAAAGCCATCCATCCTCATCTCATGGTCATTATGGTGACGGGGTTCGGCTCCATTTCCACCGCTGTCGAGGCAATGCACCTGGGCGCAACCGACTACCTGACGAAGCCCTGCAATAACACGGAGCTTCTGCTGAAGATTCGCAGGGCTCTCGATGCACAACAGAAGGATCGTGAGTTGCGGCAACTGCGTGAACAACTTCACGCGACGTACAGTTTCGGCAATATGCTGTCGCGCAGCGAGAAGATGAAGAATGTCATGCAAAGCATCCGGCAGGTTGCTGACACCGACGTAACAATACTGATTCAAGGGGAAAGCGGAACGGGAAAAGAACTTGTTGCGCGGGCACTGCATTACAACAGTAACCGGAGCGAGAAGCCGTTCGTGGCGGTCAACTGCTCGGCAATTCCCGAGAATCTTCTCGAAAGCGAGCTTTTCGGACATGAAAAAGGTGCGTTCACGGGGGCCATGAAGCAGAAAGCTGGCAAGTTCGAAGAAGGAAACGGCGGCACGCTGTTTCTTGATGAAATTGGCGATCTTGCCCCAACCGTGCAAACGAAGTTACTGCGTGTACTTCAGGAGAAGATCTTCGAGCGTGTCGGAGGGAACACTCCGATCAAGGTGGATACACGCATCGTTGCCGCGACAAACAGGAATCTTGAAATGATGACGCGTGACGGGGATTTCCGGGAAGACTTGTTTTTCCGGTTGAATGTGTTTCCCATTCATCTTCCGCCGCTGCGCGAAAGGCTGGAAGACATTCCGATGCTCGCAGAGCATTTCCTGACGCGTCACGCCGACCTTTCCGGGGGACGCGTCAAGTCTATTTCGCCGTTGGTTATTACCGACATGATGAACTACAATTGGCGCGGCAATATTCGTGAACTGGAGAATTTGATGAAACGGGCTATCATTAAAACAACGGGAGAGACGATCATGACAATCGAGCTGCCGACGAATGAACACGCGCCATCCACTGCAAAAGAACCTATCGCCGAGGTCGACCTCAACACTCCTTACAAAGACTATATCAGCGCGATTGTAAGGGATGCAGAGGAAAAGTATCTGACGCGGATGCTCCGGTTATACAAGGGCAACATCAACCAGATAGCAAAGTTGATGGAGATCGACAGGAAAACTGTCTACCGGAAAATGGCGGAATACTCAATAGATCCGGCCACGTTCCGGGAAGCGAACTGAGGGCTTCGAGTCTATTGTGCCTTTAATTCTCCTGAAAACTGAATTTCTATATCAATTCCGTCAATTGATCGGGGAATCTGTTCCCGTATCTTTCCCGGATCGTCCTTGACCGAGACTATCAATCCCGCTTTTCCTGTCGAGGTTGTTCCGATGCCTACCGCCGTCACAGAATCCAATGCAAGCCACAACTTCTCGTGCGCATGCTTGATTCTTCGTATGCGTTCCAGTTCGTCCGCGCTCACGGCAATGTCACCTGCAAGAGTTGAAATACGTTTTGAATTCTGTTGATGATGGTCGACGTATTGCTTCCTGCAAACAGCAATCCGACAATCTGATTTTGATTGTTCAGTACTGCGGAGCCGCTGTCGCCGCCCTGACTCATTGCCCCTGCCATCAGCTGATCAACGAAGGTTCCCACTTTGTTTGAACCGTAACTCACATTCGCCGTTACGTCAATCTGTGTAATTGTTCCGGTAGTCAATCCTGTTGTACGCCCGCTCTTTTTCAGCGCCATGCCGAGTGTTCCTTCGGCTACTCCCGTTATCTGACCGATGCCGAGGATGTTGTTCACAACATCGTTCGGATTGATGGGCTGGGCAATGGCGCAGTCCACGAGATTGTCTGCCGCCGCTGCGGTTGGTGCAGCCGCCTGCAGTCGGGTCTTGCTTCCGATTGCCGCCGCGACACCGTTCAGTGTCGAAGCAACGGCATTGCCGATAGGGCACGGGATTGTTGTTGTTGTGAATTGGATGGGGATGAATTCCGTCAACGTGGCGATCGTGTCGGAAGCTTGCTGGCCGCCGTCATACGGGCCCGGTTGCAGTATTGCATCACCCGAAGATGCATCGTTGCTATTTGCCAAAACGTGATTGTTTGAGAGAATGTAGGTTGTGTTGTTCTTCCGTACGAGACATCCGAGCGTACCTGCCGTGATAAGATAATGCCCGATACTTACGCCGCCGGGTGCAGGCCTGTGTCTTCCGGTGGGACTTTGTTGTGCATACAGAATTCCCGAGGCGTACACATCCGTCGGTATGCCTTGAATGCTTTCGGGGATGATTTCAGCGGGAGAAAGGCTTCCCTTCGATTTCTTCACTTCAACCGAACATATCAGAGAGAGTTGCTCCGTCCTCTTTCCTGCCACTGTCTTGTAACCCACTCCGACTGCAACAACATTGGGTTTGTGAAATAACTCACGACGAACGTCGCGCAAGACGCGTCTGCAATCTTCCAACTGTGCTGCCATACCTGCCTCCTTGCAAAGTGTGGATGGTTGATTTGTTGAGAGTAACGAACAGTGTTACTGCACAACGACTGATTTTTCGAGAATAGAGTTTTCTCCTTGATTGAACCTGAATGTGTACGTTCCCGGCTCCTGAACAACAATGGATGTATCCGCGTTGAATGAGCCAAGTACTTGAATACATGGCCGCCCGTCGTACCGGGCGAGAATCGTAGTGGTAAACTGCTTGTCGTGATGAAAGATTTCGAATCGCTCGAATTCCCAACAAGGCGTCGGCGTCCCGCAAGTTGCCTTCAGCGTTATTGGCGAACCAAGCCGGACAGTATCCGGAACAACCACGGAAAGAACGCTGACGGGGGAAACGGAAATGGAATCGGATGGCTTGTCGCTGCAGCGGCCCAAGAAGATGAGCGTCGGAATGATGAGGGCGTGAAGGAATCTCATACCACTCTCACGCCGGATAGAATTTGTGAAGACTGAAACAACATGACACTCTCCTCGTCCTCCCCCGATAAACGGGCCGTGGCCCGGTTTACATCAGCGTTGAAGGTCTTTCACGCGTTGCAGATTTTCCAGGAGATCGTCGGCTTTGCTGCCTTCCTCTTTTGACGCCAACGACTTATACTTTTCCAGAGCTTTCAGAGCGGAAACAACATCATTATTCATTGCATGAACCAACCCGAGATTAAAATATGTACCCGCATGATCCGGTACCACTTCGGCGGCAAGTTCGTAGTGCATTCTTGCCAGCCGCAAATCGCCCGCCTCAAAGTACAGATTTCCCAGATTGTAATGGGATTCGAAATGCCGCGGGTCAAGCTCAAGCGATTTTGTGAAGCAATCGAAGGCCTTTGCTGTCATGCCCCGCTTCGACATGATGATGCCGACGTTGCAATAGGCATCGGCAACATCATCGCCTTCCTCAATGGCACGCAAGTACGCTTCTTCGGCGCGTGCATCTTCGCGTTCATCCAGAAGCAACGCTTCCTCAAAAGGCCCGATGTTTGTCGGCAGTTTCAGGAGTTGAGCCGCCGCAGGCGAAAACAAATTCAACTGACCCTTGTTCGGGAATCGTGCTTTCTTGCGCTTTCTGACACGCTCGAAACCGAATTTGTCGGGTTGCTTCGGTATGAAGTCGAGAATTTTTCCCACTGCCCTACTCAATTAGCATCCTTGC